>Ga0070683_100000779_pt1 | contig 23466 bp, 19 predicted proteins | sample KBSC713LmetaG_FD_64662 | JGI IMG/M metagenome (GOLD analysis project Ga0070683, IMG submission 64662) | Corn rhizosphere microbial communities from Kellogg Biological Station, Michigan, USA - KBS C7.1-3L metaG | ecosystem: Host-associated > Plants > Roots > Rhizosphere ... | reverse complement strand
GCACATTGCGCCGGCTCGGCGGCGCTTTCGCCTACCAGAGCCAACTGGAGCTGTCTCTTGGCTACTTTCTGCCAGCACTGGTCCTGTACGAGCAGTTGGGCGATGTCGTGGGTACCGCCCGCGTTCACATGAACCTCGCTTACGTCGCCGAGCGGCAGGGCCGCCCGGCCGAAGTCCTGACGCACAGCAAGCAGGCGTTGACCGGCTATTGCGCGGCCGGCGACCAGCGTGGGCAAGCCCGAGCACTCAACGCGGTGGGCTACTCGTACGCCCTGCTGGGACAGCACCGCCAGACGCTCTCCTACTGTGGTGAGGCGCTGCGCATGCTTGAGCAACTTGGGGTCCGGCGTGGGCGCAGCGCGACGCTGCACAGTCTGGGGTACGCGCATCTGCGCCTCGGGGAGCTTTCCGAGGCCATCCCGTTGCTTGAGCGGGCGATCCGGGCGGCCCAGGAACTCGGCAACCGTTCCGAGGAGCTACTGGCGACCCAGCATCTGGCCACCGCACTTGACCGGGCCGGGCAGCCGGCGCGGGCCGCCGCGGCAACGCAGTCGGCGAAGGCCATCGGCGAGGCGCTCGGCCAGACAACCTCACAGCCCGCCGGCCCATGAACCGTACCGCGGGTCCGCCGATGCCGGAGTCCGGCAACGGAGTCGCCGAGATCGCCCGCCGTACCGCGGCTCGGCGGCAGCAACTCGGCATGTCCCAGGAGCAGTTGGCGGAGCGGGCGAGCATCAGCGCTCGCACCGTACGCAATGTCGAGCGGGCCGCGGGTCGGCCCCGCTGGCACACCGTCCGCCTCCTCGCCGGTGCGTTGGGCCTCGACGAACATGACTGGATACGGCTGCTCGCCGGCGACGACGATCCCGTCGCCGCCGGTTCGCGGCTGGGCATGCCGCAGGCGTTGGACTGCTTCGCCGGTCGCCAGGATCAACTGGCCTGGCTGGCGGCGGACGACCCCGACCCGGTATGGGTCTTCGGCACCGCCGGTGTTGGCAAGACCGCCTTGGCGGTCCAGAGTGCCTGGCATCTCGCCGACCGATTCCCCGACGGGCAGCTGTACGTGAATATGCATGGCTACGACCAGACCTGCCGGCTTCCGTCATCGGCCGAGGCCCTGTCCAGCCTCCTCGTTCAGCTCGGGTCACCTCCGGGCGGCCAACAGGTCCCCACCGCGCCAGTCGAGCGCCAATACCGGCACGCGCTGGCCGACCGCCGTGTCCTCGTGGTGATCGACAACGTCCGGGACATGGAGCCGGCACGGCCCCTTGTGACCAACCGGCCCGGCTGCCTGACGATCATTACCAGCCGCAAGCCGGCGGCCAAGGGGTCAAGGTACCGCCAGTTGCGCCTCGGTCTGCCGAGCCACGGTGAAGCGCGCGCCATGCTTGCCAGTCGCATCGGCGAGCACCGAGTACTGGCCGAGCCAGCCGCGGTAGACGAAATCATTCGGCGCTCACGCGGGCTCCCCCTGGCTCTGGCGATCGTCGCCGCTCGGGCCGTGACCCGGCCGCAGTTTCGCCTGGCCGAGATCGTCGACGAAATGCGTTCACACCAGCGCCCACTGGAAGCGTTCGCCGGTGGTGAGCCCAGATCCGACGTGCGGACCGTCGTCTCCTGGTCGTACCAGGCGCTCACTCACGATGCAGCGTGGGCATTTCGCCGTCTGGGGGCCTACACGGCGGCGGACGTGTCGGTCGACGAGATGGCCAGCGTGCTGGGCGTGGGTCCGGCGCGCGCACGCCGGCTCCTCGATGAGTTGGCCGACGCCCAACTGATCCAGCCAACAGGAAACGGGCGGTACGCGTTCGATGGCCTGAATCAGGCATACGCCGCCGAAATCGCATCCGCTAGCTGTACTCGGTCATGACGTGGCCTTGGCGCAGTCGGAAACCTTGGGATCGGCACCGTCGCTGACGGTCGGCGCAGAAACTCGGCCCGGAGGCTCCGCTGCCGGCCCGGTCACGGACAGCTCGGAGCGTGTTCTCCTCAGGAGGTCGCGCGGAGCAGCAACTGCGCGATGCAGGCCGGGGTGGCGAAGTCGTCACGGCTCAGCTCGTCATCCGGGATAGCGATGTCGAACTCCTCCTCCAGCCGGACCAGCAGCTCCACAGCCACCAGCGAGTCCACGCCCAGCGCGGTAAGCCGCAGGTCGGGGTCCAGGTGCGGATAGTTCGCCAGACGCGGCAGCACCTCACGCAGCACGTGCTCGATCCGCGCCGGCCGGTCAGCCGTCACGACCGATCCTCGGCACCGTTGGAGCGCATCCGGTCCAGCGGGGTCCGGTGGATGCCGATCCGGCTGTGCGAGACAACCGATCGACCCCGCACCGCCACCTCCGCCGGTGCGGGACGGCTCAGGAACGCCGTCAGGCTGGCGGTCAGTCCGTAGGCCCCGGCGTTGGGGATCCCGACGAGGTCGCCGACGCGTGGCCGGTCACCGCGCAGCGCGCCGTTCAGGATGTCGGCCGGGGTGCACAACGGACCGACGAGCTTCACGGCGGATCCGGCCGGGTCGCCCCACGCCGCCCCGTCCGGCGTCACTCGAGCCGCGAGGATCCGCCCGATGCCCGCCATCCCGCCGATGTGGTTCACTCCGGTGTCGAGCACGACGAACGTCGTTCCGGCGCTGGTCTTGACGTCCACGACCGAACAGACCAGCCGTCCTGCGCAACCGACCAGGTAGCGGCCGGACTCGAACGCGACGGTCATCGTCGTGGCCCACCGCGGGAACGCTTCATCGAGCGCTTCCGTGATGGCGTCGGCGAGCAGCGGATACTCCGGACGCCGGCCGGGGCAGGCGTACGGTGCGGCGAACCCTCCACCGAGGTCGAGCAGCGTCCACGGTATCGCCCATCGGTCGCTCAGCTGTCTGGCGACCCTGATGTGGGCCCGGAACTCGGCGGCCAGCTCGGTCCCGGACGCGCAGTTGGTCTGGGCGAAGAAGTGCACGCCGACGACATCGACACCGGGCACCCGCAGGTCGTCACCGTTCGGAGGGCTGGACCCGAGATCGATGCCGAACTGCGAAGCGGTGCCGGTCATGCGTAGGCCGGTCGCACCGTTCGTCAACGCCGAGTTGAGCCGCAGGACGCACTCGAGGTCACGACCGGTCGACCGCGCCACACGGCTGAGCCGATGCAGTTCGGTGGTCGACTCGGCGGAGAAGCGCCGGACGCCGCCGTCGATCGCCGTTGCGAGCTCGTCGAATGTCTTCGCCGGACCGGTGTAGAGACAGCAACTCGGTTCGAAGCCGGCGGCCACGACCGCCTCGACTTCGCCGGTCGAGCTGACCTCCGCTGCGCACCCCCGCTCGCACAGCACGGCCAGGACGTCCGGGTGAGGATTGGCTTTCACCGAGTAGAACAGGGTTACCGGCTCGGGAAGCCAGCCGGACAGTTCGTCGACGGCCGCGGCAACCGCGTCGAGGTCGTAGACGTATGTGGGAGTGCCGAACAAGGCCGCGACCTGCTGGTCGTCCAGCATCCCAAGGCCCGCGGTCACGACCGAGCCTCCGAACCACGCATCAACGCTCCTTTGTCGATCTTCCCGTTGGCCGACAACGGCAGCGCGGCCACGACGAAGCAGCGGTCCGGAATCTTCGCCGGCTCCAGCCGTGTGGCCAGCCCGCGTAGCACCTCCTCCGGCGTGAGGTGGACGGAGCCGTCGAGCGTGACGACGAGATGCAGGTCGTCGCCGCCGCCGGCGCCCATTACGAGGGCCGCCTCCTCGACACCGTCGACGTTGCGGGCGGCGGCCTCGATCTCCACCGCGCTCGTGCGCAGTCCGCGCCGCTTGAACTGGTCGTCCCGGCGGCCGGCGAAGTACAGGTACCCGTCTTGATCGAGATATCCGAGGTCTCCGGTGTACAGCCAGCGCTGCCCGTCCCGGCCCCGGCGGAACGCTCGGCCGGTGGCCACCGGATCGCGCCAGTACCCAGCGGTGAGGTGCCGGCCGCGTACGACGATCTCGCCGATCGTTGCCGGTGGTACCGGCTTGCCGGCCGGGTCGACGATCTTCACACTCGTCGCAGGCAGCGGCAGGCCGACCGATCCCGGGCGACGCTTCGCCTCGGCCGGTGGCATGATGGTGATGCGTTTGCACTCGGTGGTTCCATACATCGGCACGATGTCCGACCCGGGAAACGACGCTCGCAGCCGGTCCGCCAGCCCTTCGTCCAGCACCGCGCCGGTGCTGGTCACCAGCCGGACGTCGGTCAAGCAGGCCGACCGCGCCTGCATTCTGATCAGGAACGTGGCAAGCGACGGCACGACCGGCAGCACCGTGATCCGGTTGGCTTTGGCGCAGGCGAGGACCGACGCGATGTCGTCGGCGTCGGCAAGCGCGACGGCAGCACCGACCTGGCCGGCCAGGAGCACCTGGTACAGCGCATAGTCGAAGGACAGCGGCACGGCGACGAGGACCGTGTCGACCGTGCGGTAACGCAGGCACGCTCCTATGGATCGGGCCGCGAAGAGCACCTGCTCGTTCGGGCAGACAATGCCCTTGGGCATGGCGGTGCTTCCGGAGGTGTACATGATCATCGCTGGACTTCGCGGATCGCCCGGCAACGACGGAGGGACGTCGTGTCCGTTCGCCGCGGCCGACACGACCGAGATCGGCACGATCCGCGTCCGCGAGCCCACCGGCCCAGCGGCACCCGGCGCCTCGACGTCGTCGGCGGTCAACAGGACCGCGGCCTCCATGTCGTGCAGGACCGACCGCAGCTGGTAGCCCCGCAGCTTCGGGCTCAGCGGCACGAACGTTGCGCCGATCATCGAGCAGGCGAACATCACCAGCACGAACTCGGGGCGGTTCCGGGTCATGATCGCCACGCGGTCGCCCGCGCGGACCTCGATCGCGTGCAACAGGGCGGCGACCCGGCGAACGTCCTCGTCCACCTGGCGGTAGTTGCGCGACCCGTCGCGAGTCACCAGGAAGGGACGGTCCGGCCACCGCTGCACCGCTGGCGCCATCAGGTCATAGATCCTCGGCACCGTGCCTCCGATTCCCGCTCGCATTTCCGTGACATGTTGTCCACGACGTGAACCACCGCGCTCGTGCAGTTGAATCCGGCACCGCCACCGACGAGCAGCACCCGGCCGTCCCGGCCCACGCGGCCCGAGCGGACCGCATCGTGCAGGGCGGCGAACTGGTCACCGGCGCCGAGGTGACCGACCCGGCTGACGAAGTCCCAGTTGGTCTTTTCCAGCGGCACCCCTATGACATGGGTGCTCTGCCACTCGAACTGCGATCGCGACTGGAAACCCATCACGACGTGGTCGACCTCCTTCACAGTCAGGCCGGCGCCGGCCAGGCAGCCTTCGACGGAGTCGATGACGACCTGAGCGGTCTTGAGACCGACGTCCCGCAGCCGGGCACCGGAACGGAGGTACCGCTCGCCCATTCCGGTCAGGTCCAGACAGCGGGCCACCGACTCCGGCGGGTGGAACACCCCACCCCGGACCGCTCCCTCGAGTGAGTTGTCGGTCCGGGTGAAGGTCGAGACCAGACGCAGCGCCGCCGGGCGCCGGGCAACGACGACGGCGGTGCCGGCGTCGCCGTACACCGTCAGATTGTCACCGTGCCAGCGGTCGAAGGTCGGCGCGTCGAACCGGTCGCCGGTGGTCACCAGGATCCGGTCGTCAGGCGACCACGTCGACAACAGTCCGGCGGCCAGTTCAAGGGCGATCAGTCCGCCGTTGCACTGCTGCTGCAGGTCCACGGCGAGCACCTCCGGACCCGCCGCGGCGCGCGCCACGAACGACGCCGCGGGCCACATCTGGGCGCCCTGATACCACAGCGAGCAGTGCACGACGAGGCGACAGCGTGCATCGGAGGAGACCCGGCTCATGGCGTCGAGCGCGGCCTCGGCCGCCAGCTCCGCGGCCGTCAGCTCCGGCTCCACAGCGACCGAACGCACGCCGGCCTGGTGCAGGTCAGCGTGCTCCTCGGCCGGTTCGACCAGTCGGCCGAGCGCGACACCGAACGACTCCAAATACGCGTCGTCCCAGGTCATCGCGGCACCTTCCGGCCATCGGGGTGGTCCCACGGTCCGACGTCGGCGGGCAGTCGCGGCCGCTCGAGGCCGAATACCTCGACGAGGCGACCCAACGCGACGCCGATGGCGGCGTTGTTGTGCACCGTGACGATCGGGGCGACCGCGAACGCACGGTCGCGCTCCCGCTGGGCCCGGTCGCCGGCCTGGGCCGGTCGGCCGCCGGCGGCCAGCCGCGCGTCAAGGACATCGTCGGCGGCATCGATGAACGCGCAGCGCCAGGCCGCACGCGAGTTGGCCGGCGTCAGTTGACTCACGGTGTCCGGCGAGATCGTCAGCAACGGGCGCCGTCCCGACCGCACGACTGCCGTCACCTCCCGTGGGCTGATGCCGTAACCGAAAGCGCCGTAGCGTCCGACCAGGACCAGTTCACCGTCGCCGGTGAGCCGCTCGAACAAGCGCTCGCTGACGTGGACGTATGTTCCGTCCCGATCACCGGCGCGCGGCGGCCTCGTCGTGACCGACCGGACCCGACCGACCTCCTCGGCCGTACAGCACACCAGGTCGGCCAGGGTGCTCTTACCCGCACCGCGCGTGCCGGTGATGACGAGGCCTGGCGCGGTGCCGCCGGCCACGACGGCCAGCCCGTCGAACGGTGTCGTCATGGCGCTCTCCTCGTGCGGATCCATCCAGACTGGTGACGCCGACGCCTCCACCGACGACCTCAGCCCATGGAACGGCCGGCTGTACGGAAATCCTGGCCGAGCTTCGAGAGGGTCGGACCGCTCTGCCCCTGGTACTTGCCGCTGTACAGGTACGGAGCACCCGACGTGGTGAACCAGTAGATCTGGCCGAACTTCATCCCCGGGTACACCCGGGTCGGCTTGATCACGACGATCTCCAAGGTGATGTTGCCCAGGAAACCCTGGTCGATGAGGCCGGCCGTGATGTGGTTGGTGATGAACTTTCGGCCGATGGAGCTGCGGCCGGTGATCAGCGAGGCGTAGACGTCGGAGCCGAAGACCTCCAGCGTGGCGCCGAGGTAGCACTCCCCCGGTTGTAAGATCAATCCTTCGTCCGGGATCAGGATCTCGACGTATTCGTCCTCGGCCCGGCAGTCGATCACCTCTGAAGTGATCATCTTCAGCTCCCGGGCGAGCCGGTAGTTGTACGAGTTGGGATTCACCTGCTCCACCGAGTACGGCTCGATACGAATCCGGCCCGCGCTCACTGCTTGGTGGATGTCGGCCCCGGTCAGCCAGCCAAAACCCTCCCGGTGCGGTCCGGACCCGGCACGTCCGTCCAATGTCGACGCTCCTACCTCTGCGCGTCGTGCAGCAGATGATCCACCAAGCGGCTCGCCGACTGCAGCACATCCTCCAAGGGCCCGTTGTTGTCCAGCTCGTAGTCGGTGCGAAAGGCCTCGAAGCCTCGTTCGACGGGGTGATCCGGATCCACCGGCCGGTGATCCCGGCGGAGCCGAGAAGCGAGCTCCGGCTCAGCGGTCCGGACCCGCACGAAGACGAACCCGGCGTCCGCCAACGCCCGATAGCTGTTGCCCCGGCAGTCGTCGTTGACGACGAGTGGACTGCTCGATCGGGTCACCCTCTCCATCATCGTGCGGCCCAGCCAACCGGGCTGTTCGCGCTCGATCTTCTGCGCGAGGAACTGCAACAGCTCCCCGTCCTGCCCATCGACCCGCACCCGCAGCACGTCGTAGAACATCGCCTGCAACCGGTGCAGCGGCTCCGACACCTTGATCAGCTCGCCGCCGTACGTCGCGGTGAGATGAGCGGCGATCGTGCTCTTGCCCGAGCCGGTCGGGCCGAACAGGCAAACGCGCACGGTCATCTTGCGCCGGTCCCGGACGCTGGGCACGGACCGGCACGTAGTGGCGTCCGCTCGGTAGCACGCATCTCGTCTCCGCTTCCGCGGTCACCGATCACCGCAACGCGAGGCTAGCCACGGGTCTCGACTGTGCTCAACACGCCGCGAGTGCACCGTTGCACAGCGGCGAGAAGCCGCCGGCCCGCCGACATCGACCCGATCGTAGGCTCGGGAGCGGCTCATACGACGCTGACCGAGCCGTCGTTGATGGCTGCCGACCGTCCGTCCGGGATACCGTCGAGTCCTTGCGCGGACAACGCCGGCACCCCGGCCTCGCGCAGCAGAATGGCGAGGTGGGACAACACCGACCCGTGGTCGAACACGAACCCGGCCACCGATCCGATCAACACGGACAGCACCGCATACGGGAACGTGGCGTGGACGATGGGGGGTGCCGGCGCCGACCGGACGCGCTCCACCAGCGTGGCAAGCTCCCGGTGGTCGGTGACGTCCGTGACACCGGTGACGCTGACCGCCGCGCCCACCGACAGCCGGTGCAGATACTCCTCGTCGGCGACGGTGAGCAGCGGCCCGGCGGCCGATCCGGCCGAGATGACGGTGCCGGCGCCGGTGACCGGTGCCGCGTCGCCGCTCAGGACGGAGTAGTCCAGAAACACCATCCGCCCGCGCTCCAGCACCCACTCGACGCTCACCTCGCCGTAGCGCTCGCACATCGTCCCGGTGAACTCGGCGATCCGGTCCAGATGGGCAAGGAGCGGGTCCGCACCGGGTCCGGCCGCGACGGGCGACGGCGTGCCACCGGGGCGGAGGTCCACGACGAGCCGGTGGGCCGCGGCGGTGCCACGGTTGAGGGCCAGCAGCCCGGCCGGCGTGTACTCCACGACCAGCTGCCCGGCCACTTGGCGGGAAACCACACCCAGCTGCCCGCGTAGATAGTCGCGCACGATGACCGCTTGCGGATCACCGGACCGGCCGTCAGCGCCGATCAGATCCCGGATGCGATCGACAACCTCGGCCCTGGGCACCAGCAGCTGACGAAGTGTCGGACCGAGGTCGAGCAGGCACTCGTCACTGCGGCCCTCGGCGAGAGCCCGCTCGATCCCGGCGCGAACGTCGGGGTCGGCCAGCGCCCGGCCGGTGAAGCCGACCAGCCAGCCGACCGTGACCGGCACGCCCCGTTCGACCGCGAGCCGGTTCGCCGGGCCGCGCTTGGCGAGCAACGCCGTGTACACGGAATCGACGTCCCCAAGAACCGAGCCGGCCGGTGGCGCTTGGAAGTAGAGCCGCCGCGCCCACCAGGGCGGTCCCGGTGCGCCCTTTCGCCGGGCGGTGACCGGACGCACCTGCAGAAGACACACCCCGCCGGCATCCACCGCCCACTCCACATCCACGTCGTGGCCACGATGCCGGCGCAGCGCGCGGACCAGGCTCAGCACCTCCGTGACCTTATCGTCGTGACCCGATGCCCGGGAGTCGGTTCGTCGTGCGCAGACGGTGCCGGCGACGAGGGCGTCCCCGGTACCCTCGACGTACTCGACGTGGATCACGTCGCTACCGGCATCCAGTCCTGAGAACGCGACGCCGGCCCGCACCGGCTGCACGAAGCGCTGCACCATCACCGCGAGGCTCGGTTCGGCATCGAAGTCCCCCGCCCGGGCCCGGGCCGCTACGGCCGGCGCCTCGTAGTAGCCACGCCAGCAATGCTCCACCGCGTCGAGCACCGCGTCCGCGCCACGCACGTCGAGCACGCTGCGATAGGCCCCCGCCATGCTCGCCGCCGGGCCGTCCTCGGCCGAGCCGGACGAACGGACAGCGAAACGGCCGGCGTCCAGGTCGCCGAACACCTCGTCGAGCCGCAGCGTCAGCAGCCGGCGCGCGAGCGGGTCCAGCCGCAGACCCTCGAGTTCATGCCGGATGCGTCGCATCGACTCGTCGAACGATGCGCCGACGGTGGCACGCACGTCGTCGATCAGGACACGAAGCCGGGCGAGCGAAGCGGGCTCGAGCGCAGCGCGGAACTCAGCCACCGGCACGGCCACGGCCGGCGGGACCGGGAACATCCGGGAGGCGTCGGCGAGTGCGGCGAACTTGTTGCCCACCCGCTCGGGCGTCGAGTCCTCGAACCCGGGAAAGCGGGCCCGGGCAGCGGCCCGCTCCCCGCCGAGGCGGCTTTCCCCGCGCGGCGGCACGGCCGATCCGCTCGCCGACGCTTGCTTACGCCGGGCCGGTGCAGGCATGGAAGAAAGCGGCCAAGCTCTCGGCGTTGACCATATCGAAGGCGTTCACGCGAATGCCGGTGAGATCACGGACCCGCACCGTCAGCTCGATCGCATCCAACGAGTCGCCACCGAGGTCGAAGAAGCCCTGATCGGGGTCGACGTCCGCACCGAAGACCTCCCGCACGGCAGCCAGGCATGCAGACAACTGGTCGGTACCCATGAACGGCCTTTCGGCTGGGCGGGCCGGTCCGCGCCGGCGAGGACCCCACGATGACAATCCTTCTGCGACTCACGGTCAACCGCCCGGGCGGCGTTCGTTGCACGTCGGACACCGGTCGCGCCAGATGACTACATTGAAGCGGGTGCGGCTCGGCAGACGGGCCGCCGGCACGGCCCGGCAGCGAGCAGGCATCCGACCTGACGCCCCCGGTCGCACATACTTCGGCCGGCGCCATGACCGAGCCAACAGGGTCACTCCGCACTCATGATTGGTGGTTGCACCGCATGCCCAACGTCGAGCTCATGCAGCTGCAGGGCACGGTCCCTCAGCTGGGCCTGGACTCCGTCGAAAGCGACGCCCGGAAACACACGACGCAGTTCGGCGACCAACTGGACACCTGGGGCTTCATGGCCTTGGAGATGCCGGGCATCGGCGCCCGCGTCGATGCGCTGTACCGAGCGTTCGGCGCCGCATTGGCGTCGTCCGATCCGCAGCTCAGCACATTCTCGGTGGACCGTACCCCGCAGGCGTCCTCCGGCGGCAACCACGGATTCTTCACCTACGGGTCCGAAGTGCCCCGACTGGCCAACGGTGTGGCCGATCCGAAGGAGTTCCTCCACGTCAGCGGAGCCATGCTGGAGGACGTTCCCACCGGCTCGGCCGCCATGCTGGACGCCTTTCCCGACCTGGCACGGGAAGCCCGGTTCCTATTCGAAACCGGCTTCACCCTCGCCCAGGTCATCGGCGACGTGATCCGCGACCTGTTGCCGGGCGACCCGCCGGGACTGGGTCTTTCGGCGTACTCCAGCATCGTGCGGGCGATCCGTTACCGCGAGACCGGCGACCGGGAGGTGCTGGCCCACGAGCACTCCGGCATCCAGATGCTCGGCGTGCAGTTCCCCCCGTCCGACGGCGGCCTGCAGTACGTGCTGAACGATGGGACCTGGGTCGAGCCCGTGCTGTCCGGCACCGACGTGTTGCTGTGCAACGTCGGTCGCATGCTCGCCCAGGCATCCGGGCACAGGCTGCGGCCCTCGACCCATCGGGTCCACCGGTCCGCCACGGCACGCAGCCCGGAGCGCTGGTCGGCAGTGCTGTTCGTGCACCCCGACCATGAGCACCGGCAGTGGCAGGTGGGCCCGGACGGCACCGTTTCCTTCGCCGACGCGACGTGGGGACAGTTCGTCAATCACGGCCTGCACGAACTCGGGCTCAGCGACTGACACGGTGCCGCCGAGGCATCACAGCGGGCCGGTCACTAGGGGGTGCAATGCGGATTCGGGAACTACCACCGCGCATGTGGGGCGACGTCCAGCGCGTCGTCGACAGGCTGCCGGTCGGGATGTCCTGCGTCGCCACCGGGTCCCTTGTGGAGGGCCTCGGCAACCCGAACTCCGATGTGGACCTGTACCTCCTGGCCGAGGAGGGGTCCGCTGGGCACAGCCCGTCGATCGGTCTGCGGCGCACCCACTACGTCGACTGCGAACAGATGACGCTGGGTGCGCTCGACCGGCTTCGGACGGTTGTCCACGGCTGTGTCTGGAGCTCCCTCGACGCGGTCGGCCTGCGCGGAATCGACCGCTACTACCGGGTGAGCATCAGCATTCCGATTCGCGTGTCCGAGCGAGCCGCGGCGGTCGTCGGTGGCTTCGACAAGGCCGTCGCCTGTGCGGTCTTCGGCCGGTACGCGTCGTTGCGTGCGTACGAGGCCATGGCCCGCGGTGCGTGTGCCGTGGCGGTCGGCTCCTGTCACGAGGCGGGGTTGCTGCTGCGCGAGGCTTCGCTGTGGCATGCCGCGCATCAGCTGGCCATCGACGGTGAGGGCTACCCCGCGTTGAAGTGGACCGCGGAGAAGGCAGCTCGCAAGTACGGCCGGGACAGCGCCCGGTTCCAGGAGGTCGTCGACGACTGCGTGCGGCCGAACGGCACGCCCGCAAGCCACCTCGAGCGGCTCCGGCGTGCACTCGACGTCCCGGCCGAGCTGTACACCATGCTCGGCGAGCGGTCGGCCGGACTCATCGACGGCGTGCGTGTCTTCGGCGACGCCAGCTGCGCCTTTCTCATCAAGTCCGACAACTCGATCATCATGGCGAGCGGCCGGGTCGCCTCGGTATGCCTGCGGCTGGCCGCCGGAGCGTCGTGGATCGAAGCTGTGGCAGCGCTGCCGGCCCAGCCGGGTACCGCGGTCGGCGAGCTGCGCACCGCCGTCTGGTGTGACACGCACTACCTGCGCCAGCAAGGGTATCTGTCCACCCGGTAGGGCCGGCCTCACGACGATTGGATGCCACGTGCCAAGTGTCCGCACCCCTGGTGTCGAGCAGATACCCGGGCTCGCCGTGCTCGATAACCTCGCCCGGTTCTACCAGCAGCACGGCCACCGCCTTGCGCTGACCGGTGGTGCGGTCCGTGACTTCCTGATGGGCCGGCCGTACATCGACCTGGATGTCGTGAGCGACGCTCGTCCGGCCCGGACACAGGAGTTGCTGACCCGCTGGGCCGGACACGCCGTCCACAGCGACAACCCGTTCGGGGTGGTGTCGTGCACGGCCCACGACTTGAAGATCCAGGTCCTCACGTATCGAACCCCCCGCGACCGTTACCCTGACTTCGATCCGCGGCTGCTGCGGGCTGATCCGCTGGAGAACCAGCTGATGTGCGCGGATGTCACCATTAACACGGCCGCGATCCTCCTTCCAGGTCACGAATGGCTCGACCCCTTCGGTGCGGCCGCCGACGTCGCGGCCCGTATGCTCCGACCCCCGGTCGATCCGCACGTAGCGATCCTCAGCCATCCTCCGACGATGCTGCGCTACGCACGGTTCGTGGCCGAGTTGGGCTTCCAGGTGTCGCCCGAGATGCTGGCGGCCATGAGGGCGCTGGCCGCCACCCTCGAACCGCACCTCAACTGGGGGACCGTGGTGACCCTCACCAAAATCCTGACGGCGCCGGACCCACAGGCCGGAGTTGCGGTCCTGCAGGAAACCGGCCTGCTGCGCCACCTGCCGTTGCGGTGGCAGGACCGGCTCTGCAGCGGTTCGTCCAGCGAGCAGTCGTCCGGTCGTATCAATCACAGGTAGCTGGCGAGGGAACCCCGCCGCCGGATGTCCAGCGTGACGCAGTGGAAGCCACCGCCCAAGCTCCGCCCGTGCCGCCACCGGCAGGGGATCGGCGTGAAGCCCGCCCGGGCGAGGCTGCGCATCAGCGGCTCCTGGATGTCCTGGACCAACACGCGCTCCTCGTCCAGCGACAACACGTTGATCCCGATCGACTGGGAGGCGAGAAATGGGATGCCGTCCTGCGCCGATTCCACGGGCTTGTCGAACCACTCGTACCAGATGACATCCCACCGCTGCAGCTTCGGCGGTAGTGAACTGAGGTCCGTTCCCGCTCGCACCAACAGAGTTCCGGGGCGCAGCGGCAGGACCTTCCCGTCGATGTGGTTGTCGGCGATGTTCACCTCGTGCACCGTATACGCCGGTCCGAGATGCCGGGCCAGCCAACGAAGTCCCATGCGGTGGTTCTCGTTCGCCACGTTGAAGATCAGATCGGTGCCGAGCCGGATGATCTGTGCGCCGTCGAACATGATCTCGTAGTGCGGGTCGTCCGGCACCGCACCGTCGTACCCGTTAGCGATCAGGTAGCTGTAGTCGAAGTTGCGGTCCTGCAGCCGGGACCGGGGCGCCACGGTCCACCGCGCACCGCGGTTGAAGTACTCGGTAAAGAGCGCCTTGTACAGTTCGCTTTCGAAGTATCGGGAGCGGACCTGCGGCGACGTCTCGATGATTTCGTCACCGACGACGAGGAAGTTGTCCCGGCTCATCAACGCGTGTCCCATCGGAGCCGTCCAGTGCGGCGTGGAGACGGTAGGGACCGTGGTCAACGTGTCGGGCCGGCGCACCTCGACACCTGCCTCGTTGAGGAGGCCGATCAGTCCGGCCGCATCTTCTTGGGACTCGTCGCGCAGGCGGTTGTCCGGCCGTCGGCGCCAGAACACGCCCCGGCTGTTGATGTCGCGCAGGTTGTCGTGGAAGAACATCCGGAAGGAGCTGTCGTCGTGGTAGTCCAGATGGAACGGCGTCCCGACGACCACTTCCTGCAGCGGGCTCCACTCGTCGAACGTGTTGACAACGCCTGCGTCCATCTGCGCTCCCGCGAGAAGAGTGGGTATCGCTGTCCCGGCCGGACCGCGGAGGTCTTGCCGTCGAGCGTCTCAGTCCGCGCCGCCACGCCACAGCGGTGCGACGCTGATCAGCGCGGCGACCCGGGCCGGGGTCGCCTCGTCCAGCAGATCCACAAGGTCGACGTCCCGGCCGAACTCGGCCCGGATACGGCTGCGGATGCGCACCGCAGTCAGCGACGTCCCGCCGTGGTCCTGAAAGTCTGTGTCGCGGCCGACGGCGCTGCTCAACAGCAGGTCCGACCAGATCTCGATCAGGCGCGCCGTAACGTGCTCGACCGGCGGTAGTGCGGCAGGCTTCACTGTCTCGTCCTTCCAGCAACGTCGGCGTGCGGATCACCGGTGGACAGAGGAACAGTACTCAACAGCGGCTCGATCGGACCACCGTTCATCGCGTCGCCGCGGCACGACACAGCCGCGACAGACAGCGCCCCGCGAGCCATATGATGAACCCGCACAGCCCGGTCGGCGATCATCTGGGAGTAGCCGTGAAGCTGGCGCTCAGTCTCGGCGCACTCACCGCGCGGTCGCGACCGGCGGAGCTGCTGGCGTATGCGGTGGAAGCCGAGCGGCTCGGATACGACAGCGTCTGGGTCAGCGAGAAATGGGGGTCCGACCCGGTCAGCTTGTTGTCCTGGGTCGCCGCCCGGACGAGCACCATTGGTGTCGGCACGGCGGTGATGCAGACGCCCGCCCGGTCGCCGGCCGCCACCGCGATGACGGCGGCCACGGTTGACCTGTTGTCCGGCGGCCGCTTCCGGCTGGGCCTCGGCCCGTCGACTGCTCAGCTTGCCGAGGGCTGGCACGGGGTGCCCTTCGGCCGGCCGCTGACAGACCTGCGGGAATACGTCGAACTGGTGCGCCAGGTGCTGTCCCGCCGCCCGGTGCACCACGCCGGCCAGCGATACCGCATGCCGCTGGACCCTTCCCTCAGTCGGCCGATGATGCTCGATCTGCGGCACTTCCGGCCCGACATCCCGGTCTATCTGGGGGCAGTCGGGCCGCGCAGCACGCAGCTCGCCGGCGAGATCGCCGACGGATGGCTCGGTCTGTTCTACGCGCCCGGCTCCGACATCGACCAGCTGTCGGACCTGCGCGCCGGGCGGGCCAAGGCAGGGCGGGACCTGTCCGGATTCGACGTCGTCGCCATGGTGCCGGCGGTGCTCGGCGCGGACGTCAACGCGTGCATTGACCGGGTCCGCGGCCATTACGCGTCATTTATCGGCGGTATGGGCAGCTACTACGCCGATCTGGTGACGAGGATGGGTTACGTCGAAGCGGCCGCCGAGGTCCGCAGGTTGTTCCTCGCCGGAGACCCGAAGGCGGCTGCGGCCGTGCCGGGCGACCTCATCGACCGCACCGCGCTGCTGGGGCCGGTCAGCCGCATAGCGCAGCGCCTGGACCGGTACGCCGAGTCGGGCATCACCACGTTGTCGGTCCTGCTCTTCCCCACCGACGCCGAGGACGGGCTCCGCACGCTGGACGCCGTTCTGCAGGCGGCAAGCGGCATCCGCTGACCGAACCCACCCCTCGACGCGGTCCGCTAAAGCCTTCGGGCGGACACGCGCAGCGTTTGCGTCAGTTCCGCGTCCAGGGTGAGCCGGTTCAGCGCGGCGCCCCACTCGCGCAGCAGAGCGTCCAGGCGGGCGCTGCCCACTCGAACGGGCTCGGCCATCGCGGTCAGGACCAGCCCCCGATGCGCGGCGGAGTACGTGGCCGCGGGCCGCTCCAGCATGAACAGGTCCACGTCGGCCCCGGTCGGACAGGTGGACAGGGGGCATAGGCGCACGCGTGCGCGTCCGATACGCGACGCCCGGTGCTCGGCGCTGACCAACGCCGCCGGCAGATACTGCACCGACGCGGACAGACCGTCACCACCTCGCCGGTACGCCTGTGCGGGAGACGGCATCCGCTGCACCGACAGCACCTCGATCAGCTCCTGCCGGGACCACCGGATCGCCTCCAGCCCGGTCAGGGTGGGCTCGGGCAGCCGCACGGCTACCGGGTTGGACAGGCATCCGACCGCGGACTCCTCGGCCACCGTCTCCCGGCAGGCGAAGGACGAGCAGACCATCGGGTGCTGCCGGCCGCGATCGGCGGCCGCCAGGATGGACAAGGCGGTCAACCCGATCGCCAGGAGTCCACCGCGGGTCCGCCGCTGCAGGTCGGTCAACCGAATGCTGACCGCCGCGGGTAGCGCCAGGTTCGCGGTGCTGAACCCGTCGGTGATGGCGGCGTCCGGGGCGCCGTCGAACGGCAGGCGCTCGGCGCAGCCGGCCAACGTCCGGCGGCGCTCGGCGCACAGGGCGCGGCCCGCTGGGCTTCGCAGCCACCGTTCGGCGGTGTGGCGCGCATCCAGGTAGGCCGACGACGGTTCGGCGGGCACAGTGTCGCCGGTGCTGAGGCGGTCGGCCGTCATGATGAGCTCGTCGACGACCGTGCCGGCCGACCAGGCGTCCATGATCAGATGGTCGAAGCTGAGAACCAGCAGACGGCGCTCGCGGTCGATGCCCAGCACCGTGGCGCGCGCGAGTGGTGCGGTGTCCGGTGTGAACGGCCGGCCCTGATCCTCGTAGGCCAGGTCCAACGCGCGTGCGAGCCGTTGTTCCATGCTGTTGCCGGCCACGACCCGGCGCCGCAGCGGCAGCTGTGCGTCGGACTGAATCCGGTGTTCGTGTCCGTCCAAGTGGAAGGCCGCCCGCAGCACCGGGTGCCGGACGACCAGGTGCGCCAGTGCTGCTGAGAGCACCCCGTCGTCCAGCGGTCCCTCGATGTCCAGCACGACCGTGTACACATGACGGAGGAGCCCGACCGCGCCGTGGCGTCGGATCGCGGCCAGGCGCGCGAGCTGGCTGGGGCTGTTGGGCACACTCACGAGGCTGTGACCGGTTGGTGCCACGCTCATCGGCCGACCTTCCGTGGATCGAGAATGCCCGACTAGGCGATGTTGAGGCCACCGTCCACATGCAACACCGCTCCGGTGATGTAGCTGGCAGCTCCGGAGCACAGGAACACCGCGGCCAGTGCCACCTCGTCGGGCGTGCCGAGCCGCCGCAGCGCGATCCGGCCGACATCATGCCGGTCACGGCCGTCCGCGAGACCGGGCATGTTCGCCGCGGCGCCGACCGTGGGCACGGTCCCGGGCCCGATGGCGTTGACCCGCACCCCGTACCGGCCCCATTCCCGGGCCCAGGTCCGTGTCATCGACAGCACACCCGCTTTCGCCGCGCCACAGTGGGCGTAGCCGGGAAAGCCCCGCTCCGCCTCCGGCAGCGCCATGTTGAGCACCGCTCCCCCGCCGGCTTCGATCAGGTCCGTCACGAACGTCCGGGTCACGTTGAACGTACCGACCAGGTCGGTGTCCAGCACCGACAGCAGCGCCGGCTTCGTCATCCGCTCAGCCGCCATCGCGAAGTTGACGGCCGCGTTGTTCACCACGATGGTGGCCGGACCGTACCGATCGATCGTCTGGGTACGCAGGCGCGCAACGGCTCGTTCGTCGCGGACGTCGCATACGAGCGCGGTGCAGTGGCGCCCGGTGGCGGCCGCCACCGCGTTCACCGCCTCGGACAGCCGATCGGCCGACCGGCCGGCGATGACGACGTCACAGCCGCAGGCCGCGAGCCGGACGGCGACGGCCAGTCCGATGCCGGCCGCCCCACCGGTGACAACGGCGACCTCGCCGACCAGAAGGTCGGTGGCGAACACCCGCCCGGTCACCCCGATGGTCTCCGGTCCACGGCCACCATGCGGAACTCGCTGGTGTGCCGGTCACCACCCGGTCCGCGCAACCACAACCGGTCGAACGCGGGCAGGACTTCCTGGATCCGCACGGAGCCCGCGGCGGCGTCGGCCCGACCCAGCATCCGCACCAGGTTCTGGACGAGGATCGGGCTGCGGAGGTCGCAGTAGAACGGCTTGCGGTCATTGGGCACCCGCACGAACACCTGGTCGGGGACGCCGGCACCGCGCAGCGCGCCGACGAGGTGGTCGGCCGCCGCCCGCCCCGTTCCGGTGACGAGTGCGTCCGGCGCGAACTGCCAGGTCTCCCGCCAGATCACCACGTCGTCGATGACTACCCGGGGAGTGTGGGGCACCGATCCGAACGGCTCGAAGGTGTTGCCCACGAGAAAGGACAGCAGCTCGCCGACGAACTCGGTGAAGGGTGCGATGACCCGGTCGCCGTCGACGACCACCAGCACGGTACCTCGCACCTCGACGTGCAACTGCGCACACGGGATGCGCGCAAGTGCCGAGGGCAGGACGTCGTCCGCCTCGATCGACCAGTACCGGAACACGCCGGGCACGTCCACACTCAGCGGCGGATACGTCCGCGGGCTGACGTCCGGCCACTGTTCCGGAAAGGCCGGGACGTAGCGCGTCACCGCGCTCGACGCGGCGACCAGCCGTTCGATCTCCCCCGGCTGCTGCTGGTTGACCACGAAGGCTCGGTTGTCGAGGGTGTTCACCCCGACGTGGACCTCGCCGACGACCCAGCGGTACGAAGGAACAGCGCAGTCGTCCGCCGCCAGCATGACGTCGGGACTGTGGAAGGCTGCGGCGGCCCAGCCCGGACCCGGTGCCGCGAAAGCCTCTTGCCACGGGGCCGACAGCTCCGAGGAGGCGACGGTATGGACCCGTGACTGTGGTGGCGGATCCACCAGGCGGCTGATCCTGTCGCGCATTGCCGCCACGGCCTCGTCCCGGACGCCACCCGGCACCGCCCCGGCCAGCTCCGGCGCCAGCTCGGTCAGCAGGTGGGCAAAGGATTTCCGGGCCCCGGCGGCTTGGCTCACCAGCGCGCGCGCCACCCGCTCGATGCCGGTGGCGACGCGCCACGTGAGCCACCGGCACGCGCAGAGCAGCAGGCAAAGCGGCGGGCCGAGCGTGCCGACGGCCGGTGACCCGAGGGTGACCTGCCAGTCGGCCACACTGTCCAGCCACACCAGTCCCCGCCCGGTCCGCATGGTGGCCCGTCCCGAAGGCGACGGCTGGATGTCCCCGACCGCCAACCCCGCCAAGGCTTCGAACCGGGCATCCAGCGCCGCCAGCGCCGCCGCGAGGCGCACAGGGTGGCCGGCCGCGGCGTCGACCGCGGCCCGCGCGGTCGTCAGCAGGTCCAGCGCCGCGAGGTACCGGTCGGCCGCTTCCCGCGGGACGGCCAGCAGTTGCCGGCGCAGGTGGTGTTCGGCTCGTTCGTCGAACGGCAACCGCAGGCCCCACTGGACGGCACCGCGGTGTGCCAGCCGGGCCAGCACCGACCGGATCTCGAGCAAGGACGAGAATTCCAGGTCGGGCCGGTCGCCGTTGAGGCGGTGCAGGATCTGCGCCGGGGTGTTCGATCCGTCGCAGTACTCGAGCACCGCCTGCTCCTCCGCCGACAGTGACAGCGGTGACCGGCGGGGCCGCACGAGCCTGCCGGTGCACAGTCGCGCCGACGGGTCCCGCCGCGGTGGCAGATGGTCACGCAGCGCCGGGTCCTGGTCCCAGCGCCGGGCCAGCACCCGCATCGGTCGGCTCTCGAAGTGGCTGCGGCGCTGTATCCGGCCGCTGCCCCGCGCGGTGACCAACTCGGGATGGTCGGGCTCTATTCGGGCCCACCCGATCGGACCGAAGAAGCCAATCGTGTCGTTCTTCGTGGCGTACCGCTGGAGGTAGCGGGCGATGACGCCGAACCTGTACCCGCGCCGGTGCAACCTGGTGTCGCCGGCCTCGAGCCGCTCGGCGTAGTCGGCCAGCCACGTCTGCAGCATGGACCGGTTTTGCCAGGCCAGCGCCTCCTGGAACCAAGGGTCGCAGGCCGTCTGCATGATCTCGGCGGCCGGGTCCTCGACCAGGTGATCGATCCGCATCGCGGGCAGTCCGGCGGAGCGGAGCCCGGCCACCGGCCACAGGCCCCAGTCGCTGTCGAGCTCGATGAACCCGGTCGGGCCCGGTGCCTGCTCACCGGCGGCCGGCTGCGGCGACCCGGTCGGTGCCGTTCGGCCGGCCATCATGCACCCATCCGGTGCAGCTCCGCCGCGAGCTCGCGCAGCGTAGTCTTCTCGAACACCAGCCCGACCCCGAGCTCCACGCCGAAGGTGTCCCGGATGCGGGCGATCAGCTGGACGACCGACAGCGACGTCCCACCCAGATCAAGGAAGTCGGCGTCGGGCGATGTCACGGGATCACCGAGGATCTCCTGCCACAGCGCTCGGAGCCGCTCCACGACCGTGTCGGCGGTGGGGACCGGCACTACGGGCACATCGGCTCCGGGCCTCTCGAGGACGTCCGGCAACGGCTGCTCCGGCCGTTCACGGGTGGGCGGAGCCGGCTCCAGCAGCACGGTCAGATTCGCCGCCGGGGCACCTTCGATGATCGATAGGAGCATGGCCGCCCCGACCGCGGGGGCCAGGAGGTCACCACCGGCTGTCGACGTGGTCGTCGGGGCGGTCGCTGCCTGGTCGACCGCGACGGGGTCGGAGCCCGCGATTACCACGTCGGCGAACGCACCGGACTCCACCCGGCGCATGCCGAAGCCGCGGATCCGGGCCAGTTGCCGGCCGCGCAGGTCGTAGAGGTCCGCGTCACCGGTCAGGAACCCGCGCGCTGCCGCGGGCGCCGGACGGCCGACCGCAATCAGCTCGGCCGGAAGCGGCCGGAAGAAGATCGCCTCCCGGTACGAGAACGGCACGTGCGGCCCGCCGGCGTCGTGTTGCAGCACCGACGTCGCGTTGTCCAGCAGCGCCGGGTGTGCAGGGTGCTCGTCGAGGTCGGCGCGGCACGACTCGGGCAGCGCCAGCTCCACGAGCAGCCGGCCGTCCGCAATCACCGTGCGCACGACGTTGTGCCATCGCGGTCCGCACGAGAACAGCCCGGGCGCCTCGTCCGGCAGCAGGCCCGGACCGGCCTGGAGGGCATCGTAGATGTCGGTGAGGTCGACGTCGACCGGCTCGTCCTGCGCCGGCGCCAGCACGCCGCGGCAGTGCACGGTCCACGCCTCCTCGGTCGGCGAGGCACGGACCTCGACCAGGAACGCCTCGCCGGCCGGCGTGAACTGCAGCTCGACCGTCACCGGCCGGGCGACCACCAGCGGCGCGACGAATGCGAGGTCGCGGAGCACGACCGGCCGCTCGGCCGGGACCAGACCGGACTGATGCGCAGCGCGGACCAGCAGGTCGACGCACGTGGTGCCGGACAACACCGGCGTCCCGGCCACGCGGTGCTCCCGCAGGAACCACTCGTCGCCGGTGAGCCGCATCCGCACCGGCGACGGTGCCGGAACGGACGCTGCGCCAGCCGGTAACGGGGCCGTGCCCGGCACCGTTGCCGGCGGATGCGACTGCCCCACGGCCATACCGGCCTCCGCCCATCCGGGCCACGCCACGCACACCACCCGCCGGTCGCCGTGGTCGTGGAGGCTGGCCAGCGCCTCCAGATATCCGTTGGCCGCGGCGTAGTCGCCGCTGCCGACCAGGCCGCTCACTGCGGCCCGGCTGCCGAAGTGCACGATGAAGTCGAGGTCGTCCTCGGCGGCCAGGAGCCGGTGCAGCAGGCGGCCGCCGGTGACCTTGGCGCGCAAGACTTCCTCGACCCGCTGCCTCGTGCGGAGCTCCAACAACCCGCCACCGGCGACGCCGGCGGCGTGCAGCACCCCGTTGACCGGTCCGAACCGCTCCCGCGCCCGGCCCAGGGCGCGGGCGAGGCCGGCCTCGTCGCCGACGTCCACCGCCAAGGTCAGCACCTCCGCACCGGCCGCCCGCAGCTCCTCGAGGAACCCGCCGACGTCGTCATCGGCGAGGTCCTCACTGGCCCGGCGCCCGAGCAGGACCAGCCGGGGCATGAGGCCGGTCCCGGCCAGGGCCAGGGCGGCGACCCGGCCCAGCGCGCCGAGGCCGCCGGTGATCACGTACACCCCCCGCCGGCGCAAGGTGCGCTGCGGAACGGAGCGGACGAGCTGGACCGCCGGCTTCCACAGCTGCCCTCCGCGCACCGCCACGACCGGCTCGGCCCGCCGGCGCAGCGCCGCGACGGCCACGTCGGTCCGGAAGCGCGCCCCCACGTCGACGAACTGGTAGCTCACCGAGTCGATCTCGCGATCGAGCGTCCGCAGCAGTCCGAGCACCATGTGCCGCTCCGCCGACAGCGGCTCGGCACCCGACACGTCGACCGCGTGCCGGGTGAGCACCACAAGGCGCCACCGGGCCAATCCCGCCGCACTCCGGAACCGTTGAACGGCCTGCACCAGCCAGAGCAGCGAGTAGAAGCCGCGCTCGAGATCCGCGTCGGTCCGGTCGGGCTCCAGCAGCAGCCCGTGCACGATGACGTCCGGCAGCCGGCCGGCCTCGGCGAGGCCGCGGACCAGGTTCATCGTGCTATCTCGATCCGTGGACGGCAGGACCAGCCCACCCCGCACCGACGGGGCGCCGCTGGTCACCTGAAGCGGACGCAGCCGCGCTCGCTGCACGACGGTCAACAGCGTTCGGGCCGACTCCGGATCAGTGGGCAGCAGTGTCAACGCGGTCGCCGAGACGCCATCATCGGTCGCCTCGTCGACCGCGGCCACCGGTGTCCAGGTGACGGCGCCGAGCATCGCACCGACGGAATCTGCCTCGCGGTCGGTGCGGCCCGCGGCAGCCGGGACGGCATCGTTTGCGGACCCCCCGGCTTCCTCGAGCGACACGGACGGCTGGTCGGCTCGAGGCCGGTCGATGAAGTGCCGCTTGCGCTCGAACGGGTACGCAGGCAGTGCCACCCGCCGTCCGTCACCGTCCCATCGGCTCAGATCCAGCCCGTGACCGGCGCGCCAGAGCTTGCCGACGGTGGACAGGTAGGTCCGGTACTGCTGCTCGGGCGTGCTGTCCGGGAGCGTCTGGAGGCAGGTCACCGCACCGCCGCACCCGGGATGGGCGCGCACCAGTCGGCCGATGCTTCCCCCGGGTCCGACCTCGACCAAGGTCGCCGCCTCGTGCCGCGCCAGCAGCGCCGCCACGGCGCTGGCGAAGCGGACCGGCCGTTGGAGCTGT
>Ga0070683_100000778_pt1 | contig 23477 bp, 20 predicted proteins | sample KBSC713LmetaG_FD_64662 | JGI IMG/M metagenome (GOLD analysis project Ga0070683, IMG submission 64662) | Corn rhizosphere microbial communities from Kellogg Biological Station, Michigan, USA - KBS C7.1-3L metaG | ecosystem: Host-associated > Plants > Roots > Rhizosphere ... | reverse complement strand
TCAAGCGGGATACGCAGCGACCATAGACCACGATTACCTCCCGCCATCGACGGCGAAGCAGACATCAGCAAACCGTGCAGTTCATTAAACGGCTGTGGACGAAATCGTGAAACCCAATCAATAGAATTTTTGATCAGGCCGGGCATTGAGCCGTTGTATTCGGGCGATACTACAATAAAAGCGTCATTCGCTAACAATCGCCTGCGAAATTCTTCCGCACCTTTCGGATGGAAATTATCCACTTCCAAATCCTGATTGAACGAAGGCGCATCAAAATCCTTCATGTGTGCAAGGTCAACTATGCCTCCGTATTTTTGAATTACACCCACCGCAAGGTCGGCTAGTTTTGTGTTGAAGGAATCTTTTCTCTGCGAGACGGAAAAGACCAGGAAACGAACCGGTCCTCCTTTTGTATTTACCTGCTCCATGCTACTTTATTTATGACGTGAGGTATCTTTTTGACTCTTTTATAGTGATTCGTCGATGACGGAACATTAGTATGCATATGATTAAAGTATTTTTCTTTGGGGAACAGTAATTCACACCCCATATCAATAATAAGATGCCTGGTGCACGCGATCAACTGATTATTTATCCTCATCAAGATCATTATGATCATCGCCACCAATGCTGTAGTAATTATTTTCTTCGTCTTCCTCACCAATCAATTCATCTGCATCGTCCAATTCCGATCCTGGAACATCAAGACCTTCATCAAGAGTAGATTCTTCTCCATTTTCGATCACCTCTTTTTTCTCCCTGTTATAAATATCTTCATCCGGAGAATAAACGGGATCACCAGGCAATTCTTTTTCATGGTGTTTAGATTCAGTAGAATTTTTGTGTTTCTTTTTCATATTTCAATGATTGTTGTCATTAAATAAAAACATATTCACACTGTATACATAAATGTACGAGAAGATGACTTCATATAAGAGAGTTTTCATTCCTAAATTTCTAACGTTTCCAATGAAGTCAAAAAGCAGGAATAATATCAAAGCAGGAACACCAATACTAAATTACGATTAATCTTTTCCGAGCCAGTAAATTATTTCAAGCTTCGCCGATGCACACTTATACGGGCAACATTTGTTTTTTCTGAAGACGCAAATTTTAAAAAAAGCGATTGCTCAACTAACTTTAGAGTATTGGTGTTATATGGGGAGAATGTTTTACCAGCTTAGCATAGAAGAAGCAATTAACCAGCTTCAAACTTCTTTTTCCGGGTTGAAAAGTGAAGCGATCCCAGCCTTAGAAAAAAAATATGGGGAAAATGTCTTACAGGAAACAAAACAGAAAAGCAAATTCTCAATTCTTCTCGGGCAGTTCAATGATGTAATGATTATTATCCTTGTCGTTGCTGCAGGTATTTCATTTTTTGTTGGAGAACATATTGACGCTTTTGTTATCATAGCCATCATTATCGGAAATGCATGGATGGGTTATTCCCAGGAAAGTAAAGCGGAAGCGTCTATCAAAATGCTAAAAAAAATGGCCGCCCAATTTGCAGTGGTGCTGCGTGATAACAAACCCGCGAAAATAGAAGCAGCGAAACTGGTGCCCGGTGATGTGATTTTGCTCGAAGCCGGAGGCATAATACCCGCGGATGCAAGGCTGATTGACGTAAGCGCTTTCAAAACGGACGAAGCTTCTTTGACAGGGGAAAGTTATTCAGTCGAAAAGATAACCGATCCAATAGAAGAAGTCAACCTTGTTCCGGGTGATCAGCGAAATATGGTTTTTAAGGGAACGATTGTAAGCAATGGTTCTGCAAAGGCATTGGTGACAGCCATTGGTATGAACACGGAAATAGGCAAGATAGCTGACCTAATGGATGTGGGCTATCAAAAAACACCATTACAAAAAAGACTTACAGTATTCAGCAAGCAACTGGCCATAATTGTTATTATTATTTGCATCGTTGTTTTTGCATTGGGTTTGTGGAGAGGAGAACCTGCCTTTCAAATGTTTCTAACGGCGCTTTCTCTTGCCGTGGCCGCTTTACCTGAAGCATTGCCTGCAGTGATAACAATTGCACTTGCCCGAGGGGCTGCCAGGATGGTAAAGCAAAAAGCGTTGATAAGAAAATTGCCTGCGGTGGAAACGTTGGGCTCGGTTACTTATATCTGTACCGATAAAACCGGAACACTCACTCAAAACATAATGACGGTTGAAAAATTACAATCAGCAGGCAATAGGGACGACTTGTTGAATTATGCTATGCTCTTAAATAATGAAGTAAGATTTTCAGCGAAAGATGAATTGCTGGGCGACTCCACAGAAATTGCATTAGTGAATTACGCTTTAGAGAAGAATTATACCAAAGTGGATGCCGATGCAAAATACCCGCTGTTGTCAGCATTGCCTTTTGATTCGGACCGCATGCGGATGAGCACATTGCATAAAGACAAAAACAATTGGATTTTATTTACAAAAGGTGCTCCCGTAAAAATGGTGGAAGTGTTGTCGTCAAAATATAAGGACACCACTGCGGAATGGCTAAATATAAATAAGGAATGGGCAAGAAATGGATTGAGGGTTTTATTTTTTGCATTTAAACATTTCGAGCAAATGCCCGAAAAAATGGAAGCTAGTTTGGAAAAAGACATGGACTTATTAGGAATGATTGGTATGATTGATCCGCCTCGTGAAGAAGTTACCGATGCCATCCGTCAATGTAAAACGGCAGGAATTAAAACGGTGATGATAACCGGCGACCAACCACTTACTGCTAAAGCCATTGCCCAAAGGTTAGAAATTATTGATGAAAATGGTGTAGCTAAAACGGGTGCTGATCTTGAAAAACTTCAGGAAGATGAACTTCACAGGGAAGTCGAAAAAACTTTTGTATATGCCCGGGTATCTCCTGAACAAAAATTAAATATTGTAAAAGCCCTACAAAATAATGATGAGTTTGTAGCCATGACGGGTGATGGTGTAAATGATGCGCCCTCGCTGAAGCAGGCGGATATTGGTTTGGCAATGGGTATCACCGGAACCGATGTTGCTAAAGAGGCGTCTGATATGATTTTGCTGGATGATAATTTCGCCACCATTGTTAAAGCTGTAAAAGAAGGCAGAAGAATTTATGAAAACATCAGAAAATTTATTTTGTATGTACTCTCATGTAACCTGAGCGAAATTCTTACATTGCTTTTTGCACCTGTTCTGGGCTTTGCCATTCCGTTACTTCCCATTCACATTTTATGGATAAACCTGGTAACCGATGGTTTGCCCGGTATTGAACTTGTAGCCGAACCAGCAGAGGCAGGAATCATGAAACAGCCTCCCAGGCCGACAAAGGAAAACCTATTTGCCAGAGGCTTTGCATTGAAGATAATATTTGCAGCGATTGTACTCACACTGGCAGCGTTATTTATTCAGTGGTGGGCAATAAGAAAAGGATATGATGTAATAACACAACAAACAATGGTATTTACAACTTTGTGTTTTGTTCAACTGGGTAACGCACTTTCCTGCCGCTCACTTCATCATTCACTTTTTGCGAAAGGAATATTTTCAAATAAGCCAATGTGGATAACGATCATCGGTACAATAATCTTGCAGCTATTCATTGTTTATCTTCCCTTCCTGCACCCGGTATTTAAAACAACAAGCTTGAGCCGGGAGGCTTTTGAGATAATTCCCCTGGTTGCAATCATTTCCCTCTTGTGCATCGAGTTACTCAAATATGTAAGCAATAAACTACAGTGGGCTTGATTGTTTGTTTGCTAATTTACTTAAAGGCCCTTCCTGATTTTTTATCAAGGGCAGATCCTCTGCGGAAGTACTCATCGGCCGAAAGCGTGCCACTTCCTTTTATAGCAAAAAGAATAAGTAAGATAAGCGCGATAACAGACAGTATAAATTCAAACGCATTGTAATTCATCCTTTTGATGTTCACAAAAAAGACTGCTACAATAAGAACCGGAATGAGAATAATTGAAGATGCTCTTGTAAAAAGACCAACCGTTATAAAAACTCCGAACAATAGACTGAGGTATGCTATTACAAATGAAAGCACTGTTGAATTCTGCGAGAAAACACCTATACCTGTTTCTTCTATCAGAGATTTCAGAACCGCAGTATTACGAATGAAATTTATTGCTTTATACACAATGATCAGACCTAGTAAAATTCGTAAAACATCAAGCCAAATTCCCCTGCGGGAATTTTTCGTAATAGTTTCAGACATAAACGTGAATCGTTAAGCGCGTAGAAGAAGATACCGAATATATGAAATTATTCGGTATTTAGAAAAATAGCGAAAGAGGGTAGTGGGTCAGTTTGAAATTCCTTTATTGTTTTTGGTGATCAATATCCTTCCCTATTTGTTCTACAATATTCAATGCACTTTCCAGAGGAGGTTGCACTTTCCATTTTTCACGTTCCTTCCAGAAAATAATTTCCTTCATGAACCGTGAACTTTCGGGAGTAGTTAGTTCGGCTTTGTACTTGCCGGGATGTAGTTTAAACTCAAAAACATTGTAGTTTAATTCCAATCCCCGTTGGTGAATCGTAGTTTTAAAAAGAAAGTTCATTTATTCAGAGGCTTGATTAATCTGGTAAGAAGTTACGAAATTATTCATCCATTTTGAAAATTTCCTTTTCACTCAGCTTTTTTAAGTTGAGAAGCGGGTGGCAAGGCAGGCAGAGGTACTTTTTGATCAAGGCGGCGCTTAAGAAAAGCAATGCAATATTTTATAATCTGTTTTTATTTTTGAAATTTATTTCTCAATGTTTGTGCATTGATGGCAACGATTACTGTGCTTAGTGACATTAATACCGCACCGACTGCAGGACTTAGAATAAAGCCCGGATATAAAACGCCTGCCGCCAAAGGGATGGCAATTACGTTGTAGCCGATAGCCCACGCAAGATTTTGGATCATTTTTTTATACGTGGCTTTCGAAAAGGAAATCATTTCCACCACATCTTTTGGTTCACTGTTCACTAAAATAATGTCTGCCGTTTCAGCGGCCACATCTGTGCCTGATCCAACCGCTATACCAACATCTGCCTGAGCCAGCGCAGGTGCATCATTCACTCCATCGCCAGTCATAGCAACTAGCTCGCCTCTTGCCTGGAAGGATTTCAATTTGTCCTGTTTTTCATGAGGAAGAACATTAGCAAAATATCCATCCATACTTAGTTTTTCCGCAACCGATTTTGCTATACTTTCATTGTCTCCGGTAAGCAAATAACTTTTAATATTCATTCGCTTCAGCTTATCAATGGCCTCTGCAGATGATCCACGAATTGAATCGGCAAGAGTGAATATTCCTGATAATTGCCCATCAATCCAGAGATAATTGACCGTTTCTGTGGTTGGGTCGATGCTTTCGGGAAGAAAAGGGAGTGATTGTTTTTTTTGCCTGAAATAATTTGGCCCCGCTGATACAATTTCGCGACCATTGACAATACCTTTCACTCCAACGCCTTGCATGTATGTGAAATTTTCAACTGGCCATAATGCCAGATTGTTTTCGGCTGCTTTTTTCAATAAGCCATGAGCAATGTGATGTTCGGAATTTTGCTGTACAGATGCCGCGTATTTCAGCAGTTCGTCTGGAGAGAACCCGTTTCTGACCCCAATGACTTTTTGTATTTCATGTGAACCTTCCGTAAGTGTGCCGGTTTTATCAAAAACAACGATGTTTAGTTTTCTTGCCAATTCAAATGCCGTTCGGTTCCTGATGAGCAAACCATGTGTTGCCGACAAGGAAGTTGAAATGGCAACAACCAAAGGGATAGCTACTCCAAGTGCATGAGGACAAGCTGTAACCATTACCGTAACCATCCTTTCCAAAGCGAAAGCAATATTGTTTTCGCGACTGAACCAGTAGATAAATGTTACTCCACCAACAGTGATTGAAATAATAGTGAGCCATTTTGCTACTGTATCGGCAAGGTTCTGTGTCCTTGATTTAGATGCCTGGGCTGAGGAAACAAGTGCAATAACCTTATTGAGATAGCTGTTGGTTCCAGTGCCTGTGATCTTTACTTTCAATGCGCCATCTCCATTGATGGAGCCTCCGATTAATTTTTCGCCGCTCTGTTTTTTAACCGGAACACTTTCTCCTGTAAGCATACTCTCGTTCACATAGGAAACTCCTTCGAGCACAATACCATCAGCGGGAATTTTTTCTCCGGGTTTCACCAATGCCATGTCTCCATTATGCAGATCTCTTAAATTAATATCCACAACGTCTCCATTGCGTTCCACATGCACTACTGACGGCAGTAAAGCGACCAAACTTTCCAGGGCCCTGGAAGCTGCCATCTGAGATCGCATTTCCAGCCAGTGACCCAAAAGCATGATGTCAATTAAGGTAGCGAGTTCCCAAAAAAAATCCATTCCCCTGAGACCAAATACAACAGCGCTACTGTAGAAGTATGCCACAGTAATGGCGATCGCGACAAGCGTCATCATTCCAGTAGCATTCGCTTTTATCTCACTGGCCATGCCTTTCAGAAAAGGCATGCCGCCATAGAGATAAACAAAACTGCTTAACAACAATAACAAATATTGATCGCCCCGAAATCTAAATTCAAAACCTAGCCAGGTTTGAACCATATGTGATAACAGGAGAATAGGGATGGTGATGACCAGGCAAATCCAAAAACGTTTTAAAAAATCATGTGTGTGATGGCCTGCATGTTTATTATAGCCTTCGTGAGTTTCATGACCCCCCTGGATTTCGTGGTGTGACTGCTCATGTACCTGGGAGGGGGTGTGATGATGAGCATCTTCTTGCTGATGATGTTTATGCACGTCGGCCTCCTTAATAACCGGAACAAGATCCATTCCACATATAGGGCATTTGCCAGGAGCATCTTTTACGATCTCAGGATGCATGGGACACGTATACCGGCGCTTTTCCATTTTAAATATTGAATCGAAGTCTTTGATTAAATGGTATAATTTTTTTAGCGGTTTTGGTTTTTGAAAGAAATTTCTCGACGAAAAAATTGCGAGGAACAGATGCGTTTGTTGAAGATACGAATGATTAAGATGACACGATTCCTTACAACGAAAAAACAACCCGGCAAAATGAGTAAAGATGTTTTACTTTTCACAACATTATAGTTTCTTTAATTTTTTCTCCCGGCAATAATTACTATATTTGAAACCATGAGGAGCATTGTCAAAAAAAATATCAATATAGCGGCCAGAAAGCTTATTGCTCGTGGCATAAACAGCTATTATATTTGCTCCTTTACCGAATTTAATCCATTCTGTCCCGCACTTTATTACTTCTCCAGTTTCAAGGACTTTAAGACGAACGCCGGAGCTTAATTGCAGGCCTTCGGATAATTTTTCCTTACATCTTTCATCTTGTATTGATTAGTCGGCGGGATATGTATGTATGAGAATTTGTCCGGACCTCTGTCAGCCAATCCCATCTTCAATCAGTTCTTAGTGAAGGTACTTAACCTCAATGCACGTATTTATTAACCATCAACAATTTTACTCATGTCAACTATTCTCGTAGCAGTAATTCTTGTTTCCTTTATTGCGGCCGTTGTACTGGCGCTTATTTGGGTAAATAACAGGGATAGAAAGAAAGCCACGCTTAACCTTCTTAACAAGTTTAGTGATAAGGCTATGGAAAACAATTTATCTATCTCGAGCCAGGAAGTATTGGACAATACGCTGATCGGGGTCGACGGAGTTCAAAGAAAACTTTTGATCGTTAAAAAGATTGGTACCGATAGATATGATTCCCACCTTATAGACCTGAGGGAAGTTAAGAGTTGTCGTAAGAAAAGCGTTTACAAAAGCGCCAATGTTGCGGGTGGTAAAAAATCGGGGATCGGAAACCACGTTGAAAAAGTTATGCTTGAGTTTGAGTACACAGATGGAGGAACACTTCCGAAACTCATTTCGTTTGGCTCGCTCGATAATCACATTCTGACTATGTCCGAGTTAGATGAAAAAGCTAAAAAATGGGAAGGGATGATTGCTAAACTGTTGTCTAACGAGTTTAAAAAAATAGCTTAAGGAGATGAACAATTCTTAGATCTTGAATAATAACAAACACTTTTTTATGAGACCAATCCATATGCTTGACAGCGCTAAGGAAGTCAATAGTGAATACAACATGTCGGGAACACAAAATAAAGAAAGTATCGCGGTCCCAGGCCGAAGGATGAAGATTGCTGCGTCGCATAAAGAAGGTTCGATCGAGCCAAAACAAGCGCGACCTGGAAACAATCAAATAACCTTAGACAACAAATTTCCAGTGGTTGATTTGGAGAGCTGGGAAGTAGAACCTCTTATCGACCACATCATTGATAAGCATCACAAATTTTCCAGGAAGAACGCAGTCATTATTTACGACTTATCGCAAGCAGTTGCGTATGAATGTGGGAAAAATCAGCGGGAAATAAAACAATTGACTTCATCAATGTTTCTTTTTCTCCACGATTACCTGAATAATTTAAAGAAAGAGGAAGAAATACTTTTTCCCAAAATCAGGTATTTAGTAGAAAAGAATGCTAGGTCGGAAAGAGTCCTGTATTCAACTTTCGGGCTTGTGCAACAATGGATAAAGGCGACAAAAGACGAACATCAGTCTATGGTCAAGTATCTTCAGCTCTTCCATGAGCTTACCAATGACTATTCACTGACAGACGATGCGTCCAGCTCGTACACGACATTATTCGACAAGCTAAAACAATTTGAGGCGGACTTCATTCTTCACTCATACATCGAAAACGAAATACTTTTTCCGAGAGTACCTATGGAGGATGAACTAACTTTTAAAACAACAAGTCATGATTCGGAAACCAATTAAAAGAAACGAGCACATAAGAAAACTTTCACAGGAGCATCATTTCTGCCTTCTTTTCTGCTGGAAAGTGCGGCAGGGAGTGAAAAAGGAAATCGCACCAGACCGGATATGGCGATATGTGCAATATTTCTGGCACGGGCACTTGCGACCACATTTCAAAAGTGAAGAGAAAATCTTGTTTGCTCCTCTTAGAGATAACCAGGTTGAACGGGCTATCCGCGAACACAAGCAGATTGATCAATTTATTTCAGAAATGGAACGGCAATCAGCGTTTATCGGGCGAAAGTCATTGGCTGAACTTGCCACAATGGTGGACGCGCACGTGCGATACGAAGAAGGACAATTATTTCCGCACCTGGAAAGAAACCTGACAACCCAGCAATTGGAAAAAATTGGCGAATTGATTCAGAAATCAACCCCTGTGATATTGCAAGATCAATATGCCGACCAATTCTGGAACAACTGACAATGGATGAAAAGCATTCAGGAAATTCATTTGACTTGAAGTGGTCTTTGCGAAGGCAATGATCCAATTCGTTTTTAACAATAATATTTGATGTCATGAAAATTAAAGCAGCAAACAATAACAGGAATAAAAATAAAATGTGGACCAGGGTGGGGAGCAAGTTTAACCTAAGCTTCTCGAAGTACATCTCAATTGGAAATAAGTTCCTCGGGTTGGATGGAAGCAGAAGGAGACTAATGCTTGCAGCAGGGAAAGAATTGACGGATTCCCAGGTGATTGACCTGGACAAAATAAAAAGCCTTTCAATAAGAAAGAGCTATGGCAGTATAAAGGCAGGGGAGTTGGGCAAAAGAAAATTTGAAGAATTTCTAAACTTCATCCACCTGCGATTTGAGTACACGGATCAAAACATTTCAGTGATTCCTTTTTACGAACGGGAAAAAGACGGTACCAAAGGCCTGGGTAAAATGGACCGCGCCCTAACGAATGTTCAATTACTCATTTCTAAGTTGATCGCTTCAACAAAACATCCTGAAAATACAGGCACCGCTATAGCTATCTAGATATACGGGAGTTATTTCTCTTTTATTAATTTTTAAACGAAAAGATATGACAGACAGCAAAACCCAATTCCCATTAGCAGGCCGATTATTCTATTCCTTTTATTAGCTAATCTCATCGTGATCAGTCAAGCTTATATCAACAATGAAAAATGGTATCGGTTTCTTCTTATTACGGCACCACTATTTTTCGTGGCAACATTTCATGCGCGCCAGAAGAGACGTGCCCAATTGACGTTAATGAACAAAAAGCCAGACCCTTCCTGGGCAAATGTTTTAAACAATTCAACAATTCAAACAAAAAATTGAAATTTCAAGTAATACAAAACCAGATCAATATGAAAAAGCAGAATAATAAACTAATACTTCTCAAAAACGATTATCAAACAATGATGTCTCTTTTGAATCATCAGCAAGGAAAGACGCTTTTTGACCGGCGAAATGCCGAGGAACTACACCTGGAATTAAAAAGGGCGAAGTTGGTAAGTATGGAAGATTTTCCTCTTGATGTAGTACGCCTTAATTCTACAGTGAAAGTTAAGGCGGACGAAGAAGATGAGTTAATGGAGTTGACACTCGTAACCCCCGACAAAGCCGATATCAAGAAAAAGAAGATTTCCATCATGGCTCCTATTGGCACAGCGTTGATTGGATTTCGCCAGGGGCAAAAAGTTCGTTGGTCAGTGCCAGCTGGTAAAAAGACGTTTACTATTATCGAAGTAATTAATGAATCGAATAATAAAATTTTGGAGAGTTAAAAATTCAGATGATGAACACTACAATAATAATCATATTGTTTCTGTTGCTGCCGGCAATAGTTATAGGGCTATTTAAGATAATTGAGGTCAGGAAAAAACGACTTGTCCGAAGCAACCTGCAGAGAACGATTGATGAACTTGTAAAGAATAATGGGTTACTTATTTCAGAAACGGAGTTTTTCAGCGATAAAGTAATAAGTATTGATAAAAGAAACAGAAAACTGCTGTTTGCCCATTTTCGGAAACAAGGGGTGAAAGCACTTTGCCTGGATCTTAGATCAATATCCTTTTGCAGAGTGACTAAGGCTATGGCCAGGTTTACAGGGGAAGTGACAGAAATCTTCCTACAAGTCAAGTATGCAGATACCGATCAATTGTTTCGTCTCCATTTTTATGACAGGGCCAAGGATGATTTTCGGACCGAGGAAGCGCTGCTTGAAAAAGCTCGTCTATGGAAAGATAAAATTAATCTCTACCGACGGCCAGCAAATTTTAAGGTTGTAATAGACGGATCGACATTATTTCCTGCATGACTCAATTAAAAGGGTTCAAAGTTCCGTTCATTCATTGCGATTGATTTTTTTTGCGTTGTCTTGCACAGATGACCGGTTTTTGTTCTTCTTCGTAGATACCACGATGTTTGTTTCCAAAGTACCTTTAACCAAATAACACATAACATGCAGAATGTTCAATTGAAAGTTAATGAGAATGGAAGAGGCGAATTTTATATCCTCAACGATGGTAAAGTAGTCGCTGAAATGGAAATCAAAATCGATACAGATAACCTGACTGTTTACCATACTGAAGTTGCAAAAGAAGAGGAGGGAAAAGGTTTGGCAAAAACGCTACTTGATCAAATGGTAGCCTATGCCCGATCGCATAAATTGAAAGTAATTCCACTCTGCCCTTACGTATATGCACAATTTAAAAAACGCAGGCAAGAATATGCGGATTTATGGGACGGAAAATGAATATGGGCAATTTAATTAAGAATTCATTTAAGTCAGGAAAGTACAATCACACAGAGCGAAAAATTTGGCAGGGAGCATAGAATACGCAATTGATTAAGTTAGATCATCGCACCATAAATACATATAGATTTGCATAAGTTACAAAATAGGAAGGATGCGTATTAAGAAAATTTTAGTACCCACTGATTTTTCAAGCGCAGCAAATAATGCCCTGCTTTATGCGGCTGGCATTGCACAACACTACCGTGCTCAGATTGATTTATTTCACGCATATACAATACCTGTGCTAACTGCAAGAGGAAAGCCTGTATTGACAAACCCACAAGTTGCGCGAGCTAACAGACAAGTAGCGGAGGAGGAACTCGAAAAAACAAAAAAGATAGTTTCACGTCAAAACCTTCTAAGTGTTAATTCAACCGCTATACCTATCAATTGGCAAATGGAGTTGGCCGAAGTTATTCATAACCAAAAAGCCGATTTAATAGTTATGGGGACAACAGGTGCAAGCGGCTTGAAAAAAATTTTTATGGGGAGCAATGCAGCTCGGGTAATTCAAAATTCACCTGTTCCCGTATTGGCGGTTCCTGAACACGCTGAATTTCGCGCGTATCTGAAAATTGGACTTGCCTATGATGGATTGCAGATCAAAGAATTTCGAAAACTTTCTATTATTAACTCTTTCAAAAATACGCTCAACGCAAGCATCCAGGTTTTTCAGATTGTTGGAAATAAACGATCTCCGTCATCACATCTTTCTAGACTTATTAATTTCTTGTCAGATGCCAAAGGAGACTACATTTACGAAAGTGAAATTAAATCCGCTATATTGAAGTGCATTAAACGAAACCATTTCGACATGTTAGTTATGGTTCCAAGACATCATGGATTTTTTCACAATCTGGTTAATGGCAGCATTACAAAAAGAATAGCTTATAAAATTTCTATCCCACTTCTGGCTATACCTGAATAAGTTCAATGGACCCACGATTAAGAAAGAGTCCGGGTAGCTAATCAACCAGCGGTGCTTCCGATAAGGTGTGTGCAAGTACATTATCAAAAAATATTTCTGGTGGAAAAAATTCTCGCCGCAACTGGTTTCTCTGCAAACTCGAGAGCAACGTTGCGCTTCTCCATTCGACTGGTGGTGCAGTATACGAATGAGATTGCTTTTGTACACTGCTATCATATAATGAAGCCACCTTCAACGTCAATTATTGAAACGACGTTTGAAATGAAATAGTAAATAGGATAAATACAAGCTGCTGACAGCATTGACGATTGGAGGCAGAAGTCTTAACATCCATTTGTGCTTTCATTGCCGCTCTTTTCTCGCTTTAGATATCATGGATTTGATCAGCCAATACACAGATGTCTAAGCAGCATTTTGATGTGGGTCGTAAAGGAAACAATAGGATTCAATTTTTTATATTTGATGAATGGGGCATTTACCAAATTTAATTCGCGATTTGGCGCTGATTTTAATGGCCGGAGCTATTACAACTTTAATTTTCAGAAGGATCAGGCAGCCATTGGTATTAGGATATATCATCGCGGGCTTCCTGGTCGGCCCACATTTTCACTTCCTGCCAACAGTTGCAGACAATGAGAATATTGGCATACTCGCCGAGATGGGTGTAATCTTTCTTCTCTTCAGCCTGGGCCTTGAATTTAGTTTTAAAAAGCTGATGCGTGTAGGCGGCGCAGCGTCCATCACAGCACTGGTGGAAATTGCCTTTATAACATTTGCCGGATACTATACGGGAAAATGGATGGGCTGGTCTACAATGGATAGCCTGTTCCTTGGAGGTATGCTGGCAAGCTCTTCCACTACCATTATAATCCGGGCGTTCGACGAATTGGGGATTAAGACAAAGCAATACGCAAGAATCGTTTTTGGTGTCCTAGTGGTAGAAGATATTGTAGTGATCTTGCTTATGGTTCTACTTTCTACCATTGCTGTTACCAAACAGTTCGCAGGAAAAGAAATTCTTTTCACTATTATAAAACTCGTTTTCTTTTTAGCCCTATGGTTCATAATGGGTATTTTTTTGTTGCCTACCCTGCTGAGGAGAGCCAGGTCACTTATTGATGAGGAGACTTTGCTCATTCTCTCCATTGGTCTTTGCCTGGGCATGGTAGTCCTGGCCACAGCGGTTGGTTTTTCCGCAGAACTGGGTGCATTCATTATGGGTTCTATTATTGCCGAAACCACATCAGCGGAAAAGGTTGAACATGTTCTGAAACCAGTTAAAGATCTATTTGGGGCAGTATTTTTTGTTTCTGTGGGTATGATGATAGACCCGAAGGCCATCATACAATACGGGTGGCCGGTGATTTGTGTGACGCTTCTTACGTTGTTTGGAAAACTGCTGAGCACTACCGCAGGTGCTTTACTCTCCGGGCAACCGCTCAAACAATCTATCCAGGTCGGGATGAGCATGGCGCAGATTGGTGAGTTTGCTTTTATTGTGGCAACGCTCGGGCTTTCACTTGGTGTCATTTCAGATTTTTTATTTCCCGTTGCGGTGGGTGCATCAGCTATTACCACGTTCACCACTCCGTATCTTATTAAACTTTCAGAGCCATTTTACCTTTTCTTAGAACGTATACTTCCTGCAAATTGGGTGAAGCGATTAAATAATTATTCGTCCAGCACGCAGGATATCCAGGCTGAAAGTGAATGGAAAGTGGTTTTGAAGTCTTACGTTACCATAATCATTACAAATGGAATTATTTTGGTAGCGGTTATTGTACTCTTATTAAATTTCCTGATGCCTTTTTTAAACAGGGAAATACAAAACCCCGCAACACGAAGCGTTCTTGCAATAATCATTTCATTGATTCTTGGATCTCCTTTTTTATGGGCACTAATGGCCAAGCGACCACACAACATGGCCTATAGTGAAATGTGGTTGAATAAGAAATACAGTCGTGGGCCCCTTTTACTCTTAGAAGTTACGCGTATTTCAATTGGTGTGGTACTGATGTCTTTGTGGGTGTTCTGGCTGTTTGAAACCAGGCTTGCAATTGTTATAATAGTTCCCATCATGGTTGGCGTGCTGTTTATTTTTACGAAACGGATCCAGTCATTTTTTCAACGTATCGAAGCCAGGTTCCTGCGTAATTTAAACGCACGTGAGACAGCAGCGTATAACACGCTTTCCGCAAATGTTCACAGGAAAAGTGCTGATATAGAATCTAAATTATCTCCATGGGACGCTCATATCATTCAACTGGAAGTATCTTCCGACGCCGAATACATAGGTAGAACATTGTTTGAACTGGAATGGAGAGAGAAGTACGGTATTAATATTGTGTACATCAAGCGTGGGGAAAGACTTATTCAAACCCCTGACCGTAATGCCATTCTATTGCCGTTTGACCACGTTGGTATTATTGCTACCGATGAGCAGTTTCTAACCTTTAGGCCTGTTTTCGAATCGCAGGTTAACCCACAAATACCTCCTGAAGATGTTAATGACATCACCCTCCAGAAAATTGTGGTTGATGAGCATACGCGGTTAAAAGGCTTGAGCATACGGGACTCAGGGTTAAGAGAGCGTACAAATGGATTGGTAATTGGAATAGAACGGAACAACGAAAGGATCTTAAATCCTGAATCAACAACAATCTTTGAATGGGGTGACAACATTTGGATTGTGGGTAAAAAGAAAAAGATTCAGGAGTTTATGCGAGACAACACATCATGACCTGTTAAAAATTGTAAAGGTTATTTGTATTCTGCATGGGAGAATAACAAGGAGCTACAAAGCACAATCCTAGGGGCAAGGCATTTTGTTACCTGACGTTAGTGATCACAATACAATGATCCTTTTCCTAAAGAAATTTTGGGTTGCTACGAAAGAGGCTCTGGTCTCGGCGGACTTCCTGCTGGTTTTGACTTATCGTCAGGCAGGGGAATGAATTCTTTGTTGTCATTGGGTGGTAGGACGATTCTGCCTTGCTTCCAATCTTCTTTCGCTTGCTCAATACGCTCTTTGCGGGAGGAAACAAAATTCCACCAGATAAAACGTTCGCCTAATGGCTCACCTCCTAAGAGCATCAGAGAAGTGTATTCCCTGGCAATGATTGACGGGTCTGATGCTTTGGTGAACACAAGCATTTTTCCCTGGCCGTATGTAATTCCTGACACTTCAATGCTTCCCTTTACTATATAAAATCCTCTTTCGGAATGCTCTCTTGGAAGTGCAAATCTTGCTCCTTGTTGTAAAACAACATGCAGGTAAAACAAGGGTGAATTTATTTTGACATTGTTTTGCAGACCGTATGCAGTGCCTGCTATCAGTCGCATCCAAACATCTTTATCAGTAAAGACAGGAAGTAATTCCGGAGTGTAATTATTGAAGGATGGTGCAGCCTCTTCATCCCGTTCCGGAAGTGCTGCCCAGGTTTGTATCATTTCCAATCCTTCTGAAAACGACGAGGGATCTTCGAATCTTTCAGAATGTGCAATACCACTGCCGGCAGTCATCCAGTTTACTTCTCCCGGACGAATCACTTGTTCTACGCCCAAACTATCCCGATGTGTTACCTGTCCACCAAATAAATAGCTGACAGTAGAAAGACCAATATGCGGATGGGGGAGTACATCTAATGCAGAAGGCTGCGAAGGTATATCGACGATAGGACCAGCATGATCCATGAAAATAAAAGGACCAACCATTCTGCGAAGACGGAATGGAAGTATGCGTTTCACTTTTACTGCGGGGCTGATGGCAGCACTGCGGGCTTCAATTACTATGTCGAGCATAACTTTCTTTTTATATTTATCAATGAACCTGCCGGGATAGTGCAAAAATACTCTTGTCATCAAAGAATCGGGCAGAAGCACAAAACTCCTCTTAGTTGATATATATTTCCTGAGGGGTACGACTATGCAAAAGATTTGGTAAGCAGGTCAGCTATTATCCGGCCCAAGGGTATAAACAATGCTAACAAGCCTGCTATCTTCAAGTAGTTATTTCCATGTCATGATTTTCGGAGTCAATCGTGGTTTTGTTTCTACCTTAACAGTCAATATCCCGCCCGAAATTTGTGATTGGTATCACAAATGATTTTGTAACTAAGCTGTTCAATCAGCAGATATGAAATTTTAAACACTATTACGCTAATGGGAATCTTTATCGCCTTCGCTCTCACTGCTTGTGATGAAAACGGCTTGCCACCTAACGATCTGATAGCAGCACCATTAAATTGATCTCAACGGAATGAGACGGACCGGAAGCGTTGACGTGCGGTTCTATGGTATCATGTGCAATAGTAGAAATTGTTAGTGGTAAATCCTGGAGGCCTTATAGAAAAAATTAAATTTTACACCGAATGGCAAAACCTATTAAATCTCATTACAATAACCTGATCATCGGTTTTGGGAAAGGTGGAAAAACATTAGCTGCCTGGTTGGGAAAACGAGATGAGGAAGTAGCCCTTATTGAAATGTCAGATAAAATGTATGGAGGATCATGCATAAACGTAGCGTGCATCCCTACAAAATCTCTGATAAAGAATGCCGAAGAAGAATTGCCGTACGAAAAAGCCTTTAGCAAAAAAAATGAGCTGACTTCTCTCCTCAGGAATTTAAATTATAACAACATAGAAAAATTGCCTTCTGCTATCGTTATAAGGGGGCAGGCTTCTTTTATTTCGCCAACTGAACTGCACGTAAAACTTAGCGACGGCAATGAAGAAAAGATCATCCAGGCAGACCGCATTTTTATTAATACCGGTTCTCAACCTTTTCTGCCGCCAATCGTGGGGATAGAAAATTCTAAAAAAGTGTTCACGAGTATTTCTTTAATGGAGCAATCAGTCTTGCTTAAACATCTTATTATTATCGGGGCCGGATTTATAGGATTGGAGTTTGCCGATATGTATGCAAAATTTGGTGCAGAGGTAACTGTATTGGAAAGTGCCGCAACATTTTTGCCGAAAGAAGACAGGGACATGGCAAAGAAATTTTGAAGGTGCTTACTGAAAAAGGAATAAACATTGTTGTGGGTGCTACAGTTGAAGGAATAGAAGATACAAAAGACGGCAATGCAGGCCTTCAGTATAAAAATAAAGAAGGGGAACTTATTTCACTAACCGGATCAGGTATCCTGATAGCCACTGGAAGAAAACCGATGACAGAAGGTTTAAATCTGGAAGCCGCAGGAATAAATACTGACAAAAAAGGGTATATACTCGTCGATGAGTTGCTGAGAACAAATGTTCCTAATATCTGGGCAATTGGTGATATCAATGGAGGTCCGCAGTTTACCTATATTTCTTTAGATGATTTTCGGGTTATCCGAGACCAGCTATCCGGAGGTAAATATATTTCCACCAACCAAAGAAAACAAGTGGCTTCTTCTGTTTTTATAACGCCTCAGTTAGCTCATATTGGTTTACGCGAAAAAGACGCTATTGAAAAAGGATACAATTATAAAGTGGCTAAATTGCCGGCTACAAGTGTTGTTCGGGCCAGGATAGATGGCGACACCAATGGCCTTTTAAAAACCGTGGTTGACATGAAAACCAAAAAAATCCTGGGTTGCACTTTGTTTTGTGTTGATGCCAATGAAATGATCAACACAATCCAGGTAGCGATTAATTGTGGATTAGATTACCAGGTGGTAAGAGATGCGGTTTATACGCATCCATCAATGACGGAGGCTTTTAATGATTTGTATTCGATGTTCTAAACCTTGTTTCTATCATGAACGGCCATGCGTCATCCATGCTATTCACCGGAGAAATACAAACTGGTCAATGCAAACAAAATGAAAAATTTAGATTCAATTCTGCTAGCAGCAATCCCCTTTATATTCATTCATTCTTCTTGTAATTCCGGGGGACACGCCAAAACTCAAATAAATGATAGCACAATGAACATCTCAATATCACCGGCTACCATGCTACAAATTGCTACGGTTGATGAGCGTTATCAATCCTATAATGTAGAAATGGTTGAAGTTGTTGGTGGTGATTTCTGGAAGCCCTATAAAATGATGGACAGCCTGCCTTCATTAGAAACTACAACCTATGATGTGTCTCAAAAGAACGAACAAATGTACCGGAAACTTTCGCCGATAAACCTGGCCGATAAAAGGTTGCTGACTTTAGCCAACGGACTTGCGCCTGCTTATGTACGTGTAAGTGGCACCTGGGCGAACGCCGTTTATTTTCAGGATGACGATGCAGCAGCGGCAAAGACGCCGGCCGGCTTTGTAAACGTATTGACAAGAAACCAATGGAAAGGTGTGATCGATTTCTTAAAAGCAACCGACGGCAAACTGGTGACTTCATTTGCGGTGTCCAATGGTGTTCGGGATGCAAAGGGTGTGTGGACGCCGAAAGAAGCGCAGAAAATTGCCACCTATACAAAAAACCTGGGAAGCGAAATTTCAGCAGCGGAACTTTTTAATGAACCGAGCATGCCCACTGCAGGAGGTGAAATGAACAAGAACTATAACGGCAGCAATTTTGCAAAAGATGTCGCAGCTTACACAACGTGGGCAAAAAAAGAAGAGCCTGCAATGTTGACGCTTGGACCTGGTTCTGTTGGTGAAGGCATAGCGGGTGTCAGCTTTGCAATGGGTGGAATGAAAATCCTTCCTACAGACGACATGATGTCGTCAGAGCCGAAACCGGTATTTGATGTTTTTTCGTACCATTATTACGGTGCCGCCTCCATGCGCATAATGCGCAGCGGACCTTTTTCAATAAAAGCAGAAAATGCACTTGATCCTGCATGGTTACTGAGGACAGATACGGTTGCTGATTACTACATTGCCTTGCGGGATAAATACACCCCCGGCAAGCCGGTATGGATCACGGAAACAGCCGAAGCAGCAGGCGGTGGCGATCCTTTTGCGGCTACTTATTTGGATTGCTTTCGCTATTTATACCAGATGGGTTCTTTAGCTAAAAAAGGGGTGAAGGTCATTATGCATAATACGCTTGCTGCAAGTGAATACAGTCTTATTGACCAGGATACGCATTTGCCCAAACCTAACTACTGGGCCGCATTATTATGGGCAAAGCTGATGGGTACACAAGTCTACGAAGCCGGTAAAGGGAGACCGGGCGTTTATTTATTTGCTCATAATACTAAGGGCCATGCAGGCAGCATTACAGTGTTAGTCATCAATACCAATAAAACAGCAACGGCAATCAATATACCGTCTGATGCAGAACAATATACTTTAACTTCTCAAGAGTTGCAGGATACAACTGTACAACTAAATGGCCAGGAATTACAATTAGGTGCGAATGATATATTGCCTGCAATAAATGGTAAGACAATAAAGGTCGGTAGGGTAGACCTACCACCAACAAGCATCAGTTTTATTAGCCTTGAGGCTGCGGATATTAAAAATACCAGGTGATAATTTTCGAGTTTTTTGTTTTGTTAAATTGGGAAATGCGCTTTCAGTGTCGAATACCAGAGAATCGCAAAGCTCTAACGGCCTTTATTTAGATCCAAACCCGTAGTGACTAATATAAACAGTATCTCGGAGAAATTAGTGATCAAAACGCAACCTACTATTTTTATACTCTATTTTATGAATACAGCATCATACAGAGGAAACGATAAATTGCTATTTGGGATTATTCTCGGCGTTTTAGCTTTCTGGCTATTTGCTCAAACCACGTTGAACATTAATATAGTCATGGCGAAAGATCTTCAAGTCGAGACCTCCGTGATGAACATCGCCGTATCTATTACCTCTTTGATTTCCGGGATTTTTATCGTGGTAATGGGCGGCCTTTCTGATAGTTTAGGCAGAGTAAAAATGATTAAAATCGGGTTTGCCTTTAGCATTATCGGTTCTCTGTTCGTAGGTTTAACGCCCGCAGGCGAAGCCGCAACGCCGGTGATACTTATTGCCGGACGCGTCTTCCAGGGCTTGTCAGGCGCGTGCATTATGCCGGCGAGTTTGGCTTTGTTGAAATCTTATTGGGATGGAGCCGGTCGTGAACGGGCTGTAAGCCTTTGGTCAATGGGCTCCTGGGGAGGCTCCGGATTTTGCGCACTCTTTGGTGGATTGATGGCGGAAAATGTTGGATGGCGATATATCTTCTTTGCATCGGCACTGATTTCAGCTATCGGATGGTGGATGATAAAAGGCACTCCCGAAAGCAAAGTCCAACGTTCGGGCGAAAAGAAAAAATCAGATGTAGCCGGCATTTTCACCTTTATGATTGTTATGATTGCACTCCAGGTTTTGGTGAGCAAAGGAAGTGAATTGGGCTGGACAAGTACGGTTTCGCTCATTTTAATCGCCGTGATCATCATATTTGGTATAGCGTTTTTTCGTATCGAAAATCGCAAGGAAGGTGCGTTCATAAATTTTAAGCTCTTCAAAAATTCTATTTATACCGGAGCAACTATTTCCAACTTTCTCCTTAACGGTGTTGTTGGAATGCTCATCGTATCGCTCATGCTGCTACAAATCGGTGGTAACCTTTCTGCACAAACTGCCGGTCTGCTTACACTCGGCTACGCAATGGCTATTGTTGTTTTTATTCGTACTGGTGAAAAACTCTTACAACGTTTTGGCCCACGAAGACCTATGATTTGGGGCAGCGTCATAGTTGGGATTTCCATTTTGCTCTTATTACCTACCAACCTTATGTCAGGCACCTACAAAATTCTCGCTATTATTTCCTACACGCTTTTTGGTATAGGTTTGGCATTTTATGCAACACCTTCCACGGATGCTGCCTTGTCGAATTTGCCTGATGAACAAGCAGGCGCCGGTTCCGGAATTTACAAAATGGCGTCTTCGCTTGGTGCAGCTTTTGGGGTTGCTATATCTGCAGGTATTTTTACCGGTCTTAGTTCTATTAGTTCTCCGGGAAGTATGCTTGACAACGTTATCAGCTATGCAGGTAGACAGGACAATATCGCCATCCGCCAGGCTGCGATGCTAGCCCTCCTCTTTAATCTATTCCTGGTGTTGTTGGCAATCGTTGTGATCATGAAAACGGTACCAAAAGGCAAGGGAAAATAGCGCTTGCAGGATCATACGGAGGCTTGATGTCATTATTTAATGTTTTAACTAAATCAATGATCAAAAGCCACATTTTCCGGACTCAGTTTATTCATGATGTAATCTCCTTTTAATTCTGCTTCGTGAATTTCTTTTGCAGAAAGTGAATTCTTCCTCGAAGAATATTTCTCCAGTTGGTTTTTTGCGAAAAATACATCCAGCCGTTGAAAAAGGTTTTCTAATGTAATGTCAGAAACGCTGTTGAATCTATTAGATCGCATAATGCGAACTATTGAGTTGATTATCGCTTCATGAAAAGACATTATATCCTGGGACTTATACACGAAAGTTTCTTTCGAATTATTTCCATAATCCTTTACGATCTTATAACCTGGCATATCACTATGAATTGCATTTGCTCCTAACGCCAGTATTTTCAATATATCAAAACCCGAAACAATGTCCGTTGAGGCAATTATCTTAATATTTTTATCTAGTCCATAAACTTCCAGTGTTTTTGAGACAAATGGCAAGGCTTCGTATAGTGACATCCCTGGATGACTCTCTGTGAAACCAGGTCTTTTACCCGCTTCCTCCAAAACAATAAAATCTGGGATGACTCTTGTTTTCGCAAACGCGTGGCACATTTGGTAAAACTCCCTTTTACTCGTAACGCAAATCCTGATGCCCACCGGCTTTAATTTTGAGAGCTGGCGTAACGTGTCGATAAAATGGGCCATCCCCTCCGCATCTGAAAACACAGTAAAACCCAATGTTGAGAAATTTGAAATATTATTTGTTGTGTTCGAGTCGATCGCGATAGTTGAAATATTACCGGGAATTTTTTTGTTTGCCGGTGACAAATTCAATTCAACCATTTTTACCAGGTCTTTACGCGCGACTTCCTTAAACCTTGTTGCATCAAAACCTCCTTTTTCAGTTCGACAACCCGCATACTCTGGTCCGATTTGCAAGATCTTTTCGCCTCCTACTAAATGATATGTAATTACGTCCTCTGTAAAAGCACGTTGATCACGGGTTTCAGACAAATCGGTCATCATTCTTTGAATAGTTCCTTTTTTAAAACTGTCCCTGACCCGAATGTTATAAATACTTGCCTCATAGGGCTGCCTACAGTTGTCATTTCCTATGGTAACAGATAAGTCATGTTTACTCTTAATGCCAACATCAGAGTGAAGCCACAATTTAGAATTTGAATGAATGGCATTTATTCGCTGCTCGATAAAATATTTCTTTAGGTCGAGCTGCGTTTTACTCCTTAGCCCATAAAATGTAAGAAAAAGTAATGGCAGGGTTACAAACAACAGCCAAAGCAAATCAGGGTTATTAATATAAGAAAATGAAAGAATAAAGCCATTGAGCAATATAACAACAGCAATAATAAGGCCTCTAAATGAGACAAAGTATTGGGCATGGGAAATCATAACTATAGATTTTTAATTTCAGAGATCCGTAAACAACAAAGTGCTAGCTACCCCGGGCGGATTGTGGTTTTCAGGCCGGGGTTTTCTTGTTCAAGTCCTTGAAGTTTGAGTAGAGATATAGCCTGTGTCGCAATCGGGGCATCCCATTATTACTAAAAAAGGAACAGTCAGTTATAGTAAATAATACTTTCATTACATCGCAAAAAGAGTCATTTTTTACCGGATTCCAATTCAACTTGACAAATAATTCGCGTCTTAATACGAAACAACATGCGAAAAAAAAATTAAGATCGAAATTTCGGTTCAAAATCAATCTTATTAACATGTTAATTAAAACATCCCTCGACAATCGGTTCCAGTTACTTCAGTGAATAACCCCCCGAAGTTACGGCCGTTTTACTAATAAAAGACAAAAAACTCTTTTATTTTAATAACAATTACCTTCGTAGTAAAATATATTTTCAAAATGAGGGGAAAGTAATGA
>Ga0070683_100000771_pt1 | contig 23557 bp, 21 predicted proteins | sample KBSC713LmetaG_FD_64662 | JGI IMG/M metagenome (GOLD analysis project Ga0070683, IMG submission 64662) | Corn rhizosphere microbial communities from Kellogg Biological Station, Michigan, USA - KBS C7.1-3L metaG | ecosystem: Host-associated > Plants > Roots > Rhizosphere ... | reverse complement strand
CCGTCGAGCGCGTTGTGATTGAAGTGGCGGATGTTCGTCACGCGCGCCCGCCAGGCGCGGATCCGTGGCGGGCAGTCGGGCCGCAGCGAGTAGTGACGAATGCGGCGAGTGGCCTGCGGGATCGCGGGATCGTCTTGGTCCGTCCACCAGTAGTTGAAGTTGTTGAACTCGATCCAGTCGACGCCCGAGTCGTTCGCTTCGACCAGGTACTCCGAATACGAGCGGTCGCGGGAAGGGCCCTCCAGGAACTCGTCCTGGTCCGGCCAGGAGATCCAGTCATAGTCGGCCACGTAGTTCTCGATCAGATGACGCGACATCGCCGGGTACAGCTCGTAGAAGTCGAAAGAGCGGGGCACCCGGCGGATCTCCCGGCATTCGCCGCGGTAGCGCTCGAGGACAGTCGGTGTCTCGTCCGTGGAGCCGTGGTCCCACGCGACCACGTCATGGTTCTGCTCGAGCAGATAGGAGATCGACTCCGCGAGCAGGTCGCCGTCGTTGTAGCAGAGGAGGACCCCGAGGCACCGGGGCCCGCTCATGGCTGCGAACGGCGGAAAACGAACGCCTTGTTCACGAAACCCTGCGTGCCCGGCGGCTGGTTCAGCGTCCACTCACGCTCCAGCGAGAAGCCGAGCTCGGCCATCTTGGCCGCGAGGTCCGCGTCCGTGATGCCCCACTGGAACACGTTGCTCCCGTCCCGGTGCCGCCTCCCCTGCGAGGGATCCCAGTCGTCCAGGCGCTCGAACAGCCCTCGAGTGCCCGGCCACGGCGGCACCATCTCGAGGTACTGCTCCTCCCCCAGGTCGATCAACCGGATCGTCTCCTCGCCGCCTTCCCACTGCGGATTGGCAACCACGAACGCCGACGTGGCCGGCGCGTACATCTCGAGCACCCGATCCCAGTCCGGGTCGACCAGGCGGACGAGCACATCGGACATCAGGACCGCGTCGACCGTGCCGATCTCACTCACCGTTGCCGGACTCGAGGCGAGGCCTTCGAGGACGCGCATGCCCGGATGCTCGCTCGACAGCTCGATCACACTCAGCAGCGAATAGCCCGAGCGGCCGAAGCCGGCATCGACAAGCGCTCCCTCCCGCACGCCGGGTTTGGCGATCGTGTAGGAGGCGACCTGGCCGCACATCGGACCGACCTCCAGGCTCGCGAAGGACTCGATCCCGAGCTCCCCCACCGCATGGTCGACCGCGAGCCTCATACCCCCCGGCACCTGCGCGCCCGCCTGACCGTTGGAGGGCGCCTTGGGCGCGGGCTTCGCCGCCCTGAGCTCGGTGCGCGCCGCGTCGAGTTGTGTCCGCGCCTCGGCCAGCTCCCGCTCCACACGAGCGAGCTGGCGCCTGATCGCCTCCTCGCGCATCTGGTGGGCGACCATGATCGCGCGGGCGCACGCCGCTTCGGCCTCCGCGCGCAGCGCGCGTTGGCGCGGTTCCGCCCCGGAGTCCGGAAGCTGGCCGTTCCACTTCTCGGCGAGCCTTATGTAGGTCTGGATCCAGGTCTCGGGATCCTTGATCAGCTCGAGCGAATGGTGGTGGATCGCGCGGAAGTCGGCGGTGACCACCTTCTTGCCGGCTGCCTTTGCCTGCATGCAGATGTCGAAGTCGTAGCCGTGCAGCTTGCCCAGCGACTCGTCGAAGCGCAGCTCGCGCACCGCCGACGCCGAGAGCACCAGGACGAACCCGTCGATCGAGTCGACCTCGCCCGTGGCGGCGTAGACGGGGACCGTCTCGGGTCGCCACGAGATCGCCGGGAAGTCACCGCCGCCGTATTCCGAGTAGCGGTGTGTCAGGCCCGCCCAGGTCAGCGACCCCTCCCACCAGGCGATGCTGCGCACTCCGATCGCGCCGGCACAGCCGACGATCGCCACGTCGGGGTCGCTGAGCGCCTCGCGGAGCTTCGCGGCGAAGTCGCCGTCGACGAGCTCGACGTCCTGATGGAGGAGGACGAGCGCCTCGAGATCGTCATGCGCGGCCGCCCGGTCCATGATGAGGTTGTAGTTGCGGAACACCGAGCCGGCGCTCTGGTGGGCGAACACGATCGAGTCGGGCTCGGCCACCCGGCGGATGCCCGGCGCGGCATAGCGCTCGTAGGTGTGGGCGTGAGTGACCGCGGTACCGAAGGCGATCACTTCCGCGCCTCGCCGGGTTGCCCGCTGGCGGTGCCAAGCCGCTCCCGCAACACGCTCAGCTCGCGTTCCAATTCGAGCTCGCGCTGCGTGGGGATGGGCGCGCGCGCGCTGTTCGCACCGGTGCGCGCCGTACTGGGCGTCGCGACCGCGCGGGATGCGGTCGCGCCGGTCGCCGCACCGGGGTCTGGCTCATCCTGTCGCCGCCAGCGCACCGCATTCCAGTCCGCCTCCTCGATCGGCTCGGTGATCCCGTGCTGCGCGCGGAAGTCTTCGACGGCGGCTCGGCACTCCTTGATCAGCGTGTAGTCGTCGATGATCAGATAGCCGCCCGCTGAAAGCCCGGGATACAGGGACTCGAGACCGACCCATGTGGCCTCGTAGGTATCGCCGTCCAGGCGCACGACCGACCAGCGGCGGCCCCGGAGGCCCGGCAGCGTCTCGTTGAAGAAGCCCTCCACCAACTCGATCCCATGGTCGAGCCCAAAGCGGGCGAAATGGCTGCGGACCTCGTCCACCGCGACGGCCAGGAAGTCCACTCGACTCAGGTCGAGTTCGTGATCCTCCGGGTAGGCGCCAGGATCGGGGGCCGGCAGCCCCCGGAAGGAATCGGCCAGCACGACCGTCCGCTCTTCCGCGCCGAGCGAGTCGAGCGTCGCGCGCGCGAGGATCGCCGCACCCCCGCGCCACGTTCCCGCCTCGATCACATCTCCCTCCACGCCGTCGGCCACGACCGACTCGACGCACGCCTGCAGGTCGTCCAAGCGCTCGAGGCCCACCATCGTCAAGCCGCTGAAGGGCCAATCCGACCCCATCACGCGCAGCGGCAACTCCGCGGCCTCGAGCTCCCGGCAGAACACCGGGACGTCGGGTCGGCGGGTATCCCCGGTCCTGCTCACGGAGAGCGTCCGCGCACCTGCCAGATCGCACAGACACAGCTTCACGACGTCGAGATAGGCGCGCCGCATTGCCTCGAGATCCGGCTGAGGCCGCGCAGCGGTAATCGGGCGGGCGCTGCCCCGCATCAGGAACGCGGCGCGCAGCTGCTCCTCCGTAGGCCGGTGCTCTGGCGCGTCGCCCGCAGGCGCGGATCCTGCCTTCTGACCCTGAGGATCAGCGCTCACCCCCCGCACTCTAATGCCGTAGCGTCTGCCACGTGACCGCGGTTCAGCAGGAAACCGGCGCGCTCGGGGCGACGGCGCTTGACGTCGTTCTCGAGCGCGACCTGCCTGCTGCTCTGCCGGTCGGACGAGCCACGGCAGTCTTCCTATTCGGGACCTGCTTTCACCGGCATCGCCGCGTCGCGGATCTGGAGATCACCGTAAACGGCGCACGCCACCGCCCTACAGCGCAGCGTATGCCACGGCTCGATCGCTTCCGCGCGCTGCACCCGACGCTGGTCCCGAGGGAGGGACGTGCAGTCGAGTCCGATCCGCAGTCGGCGCGCGATCCCGAGCTCCGGTGTTACCGGAGCGGTTTTTGGGCGACGATTCCCATCGGCCCGCTTGATGCACCGGGCGAGCTGGAGTTGCGCTTGGAGGCGCGGTTGGCTGACGGGACGACGGCCAGCGCGATCGTCGGGACGATCCCCGTGGTCGAGCCGCCCGCAGCGCCATCGCACAAGAGCCTGTCGACAACTGGTGCGCGGCCGCTGATCGCGATCTGCATGGCCACATACAACCCCGATCTCGAGCTGTTTCGCACGCAGGTTGAGTCAATCCGCGCCCAGACCGACCGAGACTGGGTCTGCTTCGTCAGCGACGACTGCTCGGCGGCGGAGAGCTTCGACGCGATCACCGCCATCATCGGGGACGACGAAAGGTTCGTCCTTTCACGGTCGGAAAGGCGGCTGAACTTCTACCGAAACTTCGAGCGCGCTCTGGGCATGGTTCCGCCGGAGGTCGAACTCATTGCGCTGAGCGATCACGACGATCGCTGGTATCCGGACAAGCTCGAGGTCCTGAGGGAGGCGATCGGCTCGGCCGAGCTTGCCTACAGCGATGTCAGGCGGGTGGACGCCGACGGCAACGTGCGAGCGGAGACGTTGTGGGAGGGACGGTCCAACAACTGCACAAACCTTGCCTCGCTGCTCGTGTCCAACACGATCGTGGGTGCATCGTGCCTGTTTCGCCGCAAGGTGCTGGAGCGAGCACTGCCGTTCCCAACCGGACCGAGCTGGAACTTCCATGATCACTGGCTCGCCCTGGTGGCGCTGGCGAGTGGCGACCTCGTCTATGTCCATCGCGCGCTCTACGACTACGTGCAACATCCAAAGGCGGTTCTCGGGCACACCGCTTCCGGCCTCCCGCGGGACGCGCCGAGTGGACTGCGGGCTTCGCTCGCGCGATGGCGCGGCTTCTTCGGCCGCTGGCGCTCCACCTACTTCAACCTCTACCTGCATCGGGAACTGCTCGCGCAGGACCTGCTACTCCGCTGCAGCGCGGACCTGACCTCCCGCAAGCGCCGGGCGCTGCGCCTCATGATCGCGGCCGGCCGCTCGCCGCTGGCTTTCGCCTGGATCGCTGTGCGGCCTGCCAGAGCGCTTCTGGGTCACAGGGAGACGCTCTTGCTCGAGGCGTCCTTCGCGAAGGGAATCCTCTGGCGGTACCTGATCGTCCTGTGCACCTTGGGGCGGGAGCGACCGGGCCGGATCCAGGCCGATGCGAGCTTTCCGGGGTTCGCGCCGCAGCACCTCGGACGCATGCAGAAACGCTGGCTGGCGCGGAGGTGACGGAGTCCTTCGAATCGCGGGTGATCTGGCTCTTCGGGTCGCCACGGAGCGGCAGCACTTGGCTGTGCCGTATGGCCGCCGAGCATCCCTCGATCGCGGTCATGGATGAGCCGACGATCGGCTACCACCTCAGCCCCTTCCTGTCCAACGAGCCCGGTTACCACGCCGAGGATCTCGATCTCGCGACTTTCACCCTTCGCCGGGTGATGGAGGACGATCCGAAGAGATTCTTCGCCGCGGAGTACGCCGACGTCTGGCTGCCCGGTCTGCGGCGGTTGCTGAACGATCGTCTCCTCGCTCACCTTGAACGTGAAGTTGAGTCCGCGCCGCGCAATGCCCTGCTGCTCGTCAAGGAGCCGAACGGATCCCAGTCGGCGGATTTGATCATGCGCGCTCAGCCCACCGCGCGGCTGCTCTTCCTGCTTCGGGACGCTCGCGACGTCGTGGACTCGGAGCTCGCCGCATTCGCCGTTGGCGCGTGGCTGGAGCAACATTTCGCCCACATGCGCGGGATCGGCGAAGACGAGCGACTCGACTTCGTGGCCCGCTCCGCTTACCAGTGGCTGTGGCGTACCGAGGTCGTCGAGGCAGCGTTTGCCGAGCATCCCGGCCCAAAGCACATGGTGCGCTACGAAGACCTGCTCCGTGAGCCTGAGCAGCGTCTCGGCCAGCTCTTCGATTGGCTGGGCGCGCCGCTCGACCCAGGCGATGTGGCGAGGGTCGTGGACCGGCACGCCTTCGAGCGGCTGCCTTCGCGGGGTGCCAATCAACTGAATCGCTTCGCGACGCCTGGGGCCTGGCGCGACAACCTCCGACCCGAGGAGCAGGAGGTGGTCGAACACATCGTTGGACGGAAGGTCCGGGAGCTCGGATATCCCTAACGGGCCGGGACGCCGGTCAACCAGTTCCCGAGGGCGTCTTCGTCGTTGCCTATCTCCGGCGGCATCTCCTGCCGATGGGCCAGGTAGTAATCGAACCCCAGATCCCGGTAGTCCGCCTCGATCTCCGGCAACTCGTCCCTCAACCGGCGGTTGGCGCTGTCGAGGCCCCGCACCAGACAGAGCCCTGACGGAGCCGTCCGGACCATGACCATCTCCAGGTCCGGCCGGCGACGCCGCAGCGCGAGCGTCGCCTTCCAGACGTCGCCGCAATAGAAATCGGTGGTCCGCTCCCGCGCCGCCGTGACCTCATCGAGAGGCAGGCAATCGTGCAGGATGATGAGCGCGTGATCGGCCGAGTGCCTCTCCAGATTGACGAAGTCGCGCAACACCTGCTCGAACAGGTGCAGGCCGTCGATGAACGCAAGCTGCACGGGTCCACCGAGCAGGCCGGGCAAGTCGTGTTGTGCGAAGAAGTCGTCGCTCGTAAGCTCGTAGACCGTCGTCTCCGGCGAAAGCTCCGCCTCGATGTCCGGCTCCGGGTCCACGCCTATGCAGCGCGTCCCGGGCGGTGCCTGGACGAGCGAAAAGCCTTTGTGCACGCCGATCTCGACGTAGTTCGCGGGCGCGAGGATCTGGTGGATCCAGCGCAGTACCCAGTAGTACGCCGGGCCGGGAAGGCGCCGGATGGACTCGTTCATATGCTCGGCGAGCAGTTCCGCGTCGCGTGCTTCGCGCCCTTCCATCAGTCGAGATGAGCGGTCGGAGATCCCACCAGAACATCAGCGTCCCGGAGCCGCGCGATGGAGCCGTGCATCCGATGACTGACTACTTCGACAGTCTCCGGCGGGCAAGGCGGGTGCACCGCGCGCCCGAGGGGACTCGCAAGCGGCGCGCGGCGCTCACGATCGTGCACAACGAGTCGGTGTTCTTCCCGATCTGGCTGCGCTACTACTCGCAATTCTTCGATCCGGGCGACATCTACGTTCTCGACCACAACACCGACGACGGTTCCACCTCGGGCGGTGGCTTCATCCGCATCCCCGTGAGCCATGGCAGCGTCGACCATACCTGGATGGTGCGGACGATCGAAGAGCAACAGCATCGGCTGTTCGATCGCTACGACGCCGTGCTCGTCACGGACGTCGACGAAATCGTCGCGGTTCGACCGGGCTGCGGCACGCTCGGCGACTACATCGACCGTGTCGGAGAGGGCTACGTCAACTGCCTGGGCCACGAGATCATTCACCTCGTCGATCGGGAGGGACCCTTCGACCCGTCCGTCAAGGTGCTCGACCAGCGCGCCTACTGGTCGCCGAATCCGGTCTATGACAAGCCGACGCTCACGACACAGCCGGCGCGGTGGCTGCCCGGGTTCCATAGGACCGTGGACATGGGCCTGCACCTCGATCCGGACCTCTACCTGATTCACCTCCATCGCATGGACTACGACATCTGCCTCGCACGGCACCGCTACCGCCAGAGCCGGGCATGGAATGACAGAGACGTCGAGGAAGGATGGGCCAGCCACAACCGGATCACCGACGAGGCCGAGTTTGCGCGCTGGTTCTACGAGGACAGCAACCTCGACGTGTTCAAGCTCGCGATCACGCCGATCCCCGCGGCCTGGCGGGGACTGTTCTAAACCGGGTAGCCGAGCTCGGCGAGCCTGTCGCCCATGATCTCCTCGGCCACACGCTGCTCCCCGGGCGAGAGGTTCTGCCGCCACAGTCCAGGGGTCGCGGCCCTCGCGAACTCGCTGGGACCCGTGGGCTCGTTCGCGCCGAATGCGTGCGCTCGAACCGCTGCCTCCAAGGCGCTCGTGTCGCGGTCGATCCCGATCCATTCGCACAGCGAGCGCAGCTCGCCCACTGGATCGGTCAGCAGCTCCTCGTAGCGGACCATCCGGCGAAGCTCGGGTGGGTGCTTGGCCCACGCCCGCTGGCAGGAATCGGTCCAGCACGCCCAGTCGATCGCGCTCTTCCGGAGGAACGTTTCGCGATCCGCCTCGCTCGAGATCAGCGGCCCCGCCACGCGTGCGAACCACGAGCCGGGCTGCGCGGCGTGCAGGAGCGAGTCGATCACGTCGCGTCCGTCACGCACCATGAACAGGAGGCGGGAGCTCGGCAGAAGCGACATCGTGATGTCCGCCGCGTGAGAGACGCCAACGTCCTTGATAACCACGGCGGGATCGTCGCCGACCGGGAAACGAGCGCGGGCCCGCTCGACAACAGCGTGCAGACGTACCAATGCGAAGCGCCGCAGCTCCGGCCGCCAGACGTCCTCGAAGTGCTTCGACAGCGCGTAGTCGGGGGCCTGGGACCAGAAGAAGTTCTGCGTCGCGGCCACGTATCTCCCCGGGGCCAGCTCGATCGGGTCGCCCGACTGAGGCGCGAGGTGGTGGCCGAGCAGCAACTCGTTCACGGGCAGCGCATTAACGGGCGGCCCGCCCCGAGCCGCGGCGGGCAGGCTGAACCCGAGCCCGTCCTCGGTCTCCAGCGTCAGGGGATGACAGAGCAGTTGGAGCAGCCAAGTGCTCCCGCTCCGGGTGGAGCCGAAGATCCAGACCAGGCGCGACTCGAACTCGTCGTCGTCGAAACCGAGGCCCGAATCGCTCATCAGGCAGGGTTCCGCGCGAACGCCCAGACCTGAACCGCCAGGTCGGGGTCGTTGTCGAGCGGGTGGAAGGGGCGGTAGCTCGACCAGCGCCGCAGATTGCCGACCACACATGGCACATTTCCCCAGCTGTCCACGCTGTCGACAACCAGGCCCACGGTTTCCAGCAGCGTGCGTAGTCCGCGCGGGGTGAAGCGCCAGTAGTCGCGCAGCGCCATGATCGCGACCTCGTGGACCTTGATGAGGAAGGGCGTGGAGACGATCACGTGGCCGCCCGGGACCGTCAGCTCGCGCAGGTTCGCCGCCGCTCTGAACGGATCGACCACGTGCTCGAGGACCTGCTCGCAGATCACCACGTCGAACTGGCCGCGACCGCCGACCGGCGCGCAGAGGTCGAACTCGGGGTAGTTGAGGCTCAGGTGCTCCCGCCATGGCAGGTGGGCGTGCGAGTCGCCGCTGATCTCGGCAGCCCGGCGGCTCGGCGGGTCGAGCGAGGCGATGTGTCCGGCGATCGCTTCGTTCATGACCACGCGTTGCCACTGGTCGCCCGCCGATGTGGCTTCTGGGAAGAACCTCTCGTCGTCTGCCGTCTGACGGAGAGCCTCGTCGGTGTCTCGGAAGTCGCCGGAGGGTTTGTCGCCGGGGTTCATCGACGATCGAAGAGGGCGTCGCCGGCGATGAGGAAGTCGACTTGCATTGCCTCTGCGCTTCGGGCAGCCTCGTCCGCGGTGTTCACGATCGGCTCTCCCCGCATGTTGAAGGACGTGTTGATGAGCACCGGGTCCGCGCCCGCCGAGCCCAGCTCGGCCAGCACGTCGGAGATGAATCCCGCGCCGTCTGCGATCTGCGCCCGCGCGGTGCCGTCCACGTGCACGGTCGCGGGGATCTTCTCCTTTCCGAGCGGCGTTACGCCGGCCGCGCCGAGCATGTAGCGCTGCAGCTCGCGAGGACCGTCCCAGAACCGCCCACCGGCGTCCGCGGTGCCGATGGGCGCAAGCGGGCGCCACAGCTCACGACCCTTGATGGTGTTGAGCCGGTCGCGCATCGCCACGCTGCCGGGAAGCGCGATCAGGGAGCGGTGCCCGAGCGCGCGCGGCCCGATCTCGGCTCGACCCCAGGCGAGCGCCCCGACCTTCTCCTGCAGCAGGCGGTCGACGACGGAGGACGGATCGAGCACGGCCGCGGTCCAGCTCCCCGGGATCGCCGCCGGGGTCTCGACCGGCGGCCCGAGGTACGGGTCGAGCGGCCCCTGACGCGCGCGCGGCGGAGCCACGGCCCACGCGGCACCAAGCGCACCCCCTGCATCGGCCGCGACCGGGGGGACGTAAACCGGGTCGTCCAGCAGTCCATTCGTCGAGCAGTTGAGCCCCACGCCGCCGGTGACGCAGATGGCCTCGAGACCGGTGATGGCACGGGCGTGCTCGACGAGCGCCGGGACGATGGTCTCCACCGCTGCCTGTGCGCTCCAGGCCAGTTGCACCGCGAGCTCGTCCGTGTCGAGAGACGCGCTGGGCGTGGCGACGGGGATCTCCCCACGGCGGGCGAGCCGCTCCTCCCAGACGGGGATGATGTCGTGGTAGTCAGCCTCCGGGCCAAGCGCGAACGGCGGTTGGAAGTCGACGCCGTCTCCGTCCATCAGCGGCCAGGGTTCGCTCTGGGCGGCCTTTCCGTAGGCGGCGAGGCCCATCGTCTTGCCGGCCTCGAGGAACGTGAGGCCGACCGCTCGACACACCGCGTCGTACATGAAGCCGATCGAATGGGAGCGAGGCCAAACCTCCCGTTGCACGAGAGGCGAGCCGAAGCGCGCCTCCCAGATCGAGATCGACTCGTCCTCTCCGTTTCCGTCGTTTACGAGGACGGCGGCCGACTCGAAGCCGGAGGCATAGAACGCCGACAGCGCGTGCGCTCGGTGATGCGGCACGCAGACGAGCTCCGGACCGCCACGGCCCGCGAAGGTCCAGCCGAATCCCTTTGAGAGGAACTCACGGGGCGAGCTGAAGCCCCACTGGCCGCCGAAGCGCGGATAGAGCCTCGGCAGGTCCCAGCCGATGGCGATGACGTCCAGATCCTCGACCTCGATTCCAGCCCAGTCGAGGCAGAAGCGAGCGGCGTTCCGCGGGTAGGTGCGAATGGCGTGCTTGACGCGGGTGAAGCGCTCCTCCTCCGCCATCGCCAGCACGTTTCCGTCGCCGTCGATCAAACATGCCGCGGCGTCGTGCCAGCCGATCGGGGGTCCGTTGAGGCCGAGGATCCACAAGATGGCTCCGTCCCTCAGTCGGCAACCGGCTGAGCGGGCATGCCCACGACGGTGGTGTTCGGCGGCACGTCGTCGAGCACGACGGCATTGGTCCCGACGCGTGCGCCGGCTCCCACCTCGATGTCCCCGAGGACCTTCGCACCGGTCCCGATCACCGCCGTGGCACCGATCTTGGGCCCGGCCAGGTCGCGCCCGATGGGCCCCACCGTCACCCACGGGAGCAGTGTCACGAAGGGCTGGATCTCAACCGCGCCATGGATCACCACCTGCCCGTGCGGGATGTAGACACCAGGATGCACGACCGCGGTGTCGGCGATCGAGATCTGCCCCGCCACGATCGCGACCCGGTGTGCGATCCAAGGCAGCACCGGTATACCGCGCGCATTCAGGCGAACTCTCAGCCGGTAGGCGGCAAGAGCGAGGAACGCATCCGTCTGGACCATCAGGCGAATTGCTTGGAGGAGGCCGTCGAGCCGAGACCGGAACTGGTGGCGCTCACCACGGATCGCTGCGGCCACCCGCGCGTCGGTAAGCACCGCCTCGAGAACGGGTGGGTGCTCAAACGCGGTCTTGCGGGCCCCCGCTTCCAGGGTCTCCGTCCCGGTCTGCGCAGGCTCGGAGATGGTCACCCGGACAACGTTATACGTATGGGCGATGTCGGTGGCGCCGCTTACCCGCCGGCGCTCGATCAGCCATCCGCGGCCAGGAGCCGGCGGCCTTTTTGGTTGGAGCACGCCGCGATCTCGAAGCGCTCCGGCTCGACCTTCGCGTCGCCGCGCGTCACGCGCAGAGACCGTGGAAAGACGGTGACGTCGGCGATCAGCCCCGGCACTGACGGGATCGCGAGCATGACCTCGAACAGGAGACGGGTCAGCGGCACTTGGCCGGGATAGAGAACCCTCTCGGGATCCTCGGCTTCCAGCGGTGGGTGCGCCCACGGCCAATCCTCGATCACGTAGACGCCGCCCGGACGCAGACGCGGGAACAGCTCGTTGAAGGAAGCGCGGGTGGGCTCGTACAGGTGAGAGCAGTCATCGATCACCAGGTCGAGCGGCTCATCGCCAAACGCCTCGGCGGCGATCGCAGCCAGGCGTCCGCGGTCCGCCTGGTCCACGTCGTCGTAGATGCGGATGACCTCGTCGAGGTCCTCGCTGGCGATGTAATTGCTAAGGGCCGGCCCGTTCGGCGGCTTGTGATCGATTGCGACAAGGACACGCGGGTGCGCGAGCTCGAACAGGAACGCCGTGCTTCCGCCGGCGTAGATGCCCAGCTCGAAGATGCGCTGGGGGCGCAGCTTCTCTGCCAGCTCGACGTAGCGCTCGACGAGCGTCCGTTCCTTGAACAGGAAGAAGTCGGCTCCCTCCATCAACGAGGCCGGCCACCGTCCAATCTCGAACGCCAGCGGGAGAGTCTGGAACACCTTGCCGCCGACGACGCAGCGATCCTCGTTCTGCCAGGTGACCGTCCCGAGCATTCGCGGACGCTACCACCGCGTTCCAGCGCTGGGCCACGGGTTATTAGGATTCGCGCCAGCGCAGCGGCGGCGAGCCGGGCGGTGAGGAGAAGCGGTGGAGAGCTCAGAGCCAGGGAGTGAGGCGGCCCTCGTCGCGAACGGAGACGAAAGCGGCCGGGTCGCTCGTGGCGCTCGCCGCTATCTGGAGCTGCTCCGCGGCGCCCTGATCGACCAGCACTATCTGGACAACGAGCTGCGCATCAACTACCTGCTCGAGTGCATCGCCGCTGGAACCCCTGTCGACCGTAAGAAGCTGGCCAATCCGGCGCGGTACATGGGAACGATGCTGGCCCGGCTCGAGCAGGAGCGTCAGGCCGGCGAGCTTCCGGCCAACGGGTCCCGCAGCCTGGCCTACGCTGGCCTCGGCCGTGTCCGCCTCGACCATCTCGAGGCCTGCCTCGAGGCGGTCCGCAGCGAGGCGGTCGAGGGCGACATGGTCGAGTGCGGCACCGGCCGAGGTGGAGCGGCCATCTTCATGCGCGGCTTTCTCGAGGCGCACGAGCTGCCGGAGCGGCGGGTTTGGGTGGCCGATCGGTTCGACGGCCGCGGACTGGAGGGGGCGGGCAGCCCCGTCCTCACCTTCGCGGTCGATCTCAAATCGGTGAGGGACGCGTTCGCCCGCTTCGACCTACTCGACGATCGCGTGGTCTTCCTGCAGGGCCCGCCGTCCCGGACGCTCACGGAATCGCCGATCGAGCAGGTCGCGCTGCTGCGGGTCGATTCCCAGGACGCCGACGAGGTCCGAGCGGTGCTCGAGGCGATGTACGACCGCATCGCGGCCGGGGGATTCGTCGTGGTCGACGACTACGGAGGCGCGGACTGCCAGGCGGCGGTCGACGCCTTCCGCTCGGAACACGGCGTGGCCGATCCGCTCGAGCGGATCGACTGGAGCGCCGCCGCCTGGCGAAAGAGTGCGGAGAGGCGGCGTAGCGCGCGCGGCACCTTCGTGGCCGCTCCGGAGCCGGCCGCCACGAAGGACCTGGGCGTCGTAGTCGTGATGTACAACATGCGCCGCGAGGCGGCGAGGACGCTGCATACGCTCTCCCGGAGCTATCAGCGCGGGATCGACGACCTCGACTACGAAGTGATCGTGGTCGAGAACGGGTCGGGCCCCGAGCAGCGGCTGGGCGAGGAGTTCGTTCGCAGCTTCGGGCCGGAGTTCCGCTACATCGACCTCGGCGACGACGCCACGCCTTCCCCCGCCCAGGCCGTCAACCGCGGGATCGCCGCCTCCACCGGCGGGGCCCTGGCGGTGATGATCGACGGCGCGCACCTGCTCACGCCCGGCGTCCTCCGCTACGCGATGCTGTCGCTCTCCATCTACGCGCCGGCGATCGTCGTGGCGAAGCAGTGGTACGTCGGGCCGGGCCAGCAGCCGGAGACGGTGGCGGGAGGCTACGACACCGCGATCGAGGATCGCCTGTTCGCCCAAATCAGGTGGCCGAGCGACGGATACCGGCTCTTCGAGATCGGCCACTTCATCGGCGACCGCGACTGGTTCGACGGCGAGTGGGAGAGCAATTGCTTCTTCGTCCCGCGGTCGCTCGTCGACCAGGCGGGCGGCATGGACGAGAGCTTCTCCACGCCGGGTGGCGGCTTCGTGAACCTCGACTTCTTCGAGCGGATGGTCGCCTCGCCGGGCGTGAGCCTCGTGACCATGCTCGGCGAAGCGTCGTTCCACCAGGTGCACGGCGGCACCACCACCAACAATCCCGACCCGGGTGAGCTGATCAAGTCATACGAAGACCAGTACGCGGAGCTGCGAGGTCGCCCTTTCCACGTGCCTTACCACCGGACGTATTACGTGGGCAGCATCCCGCCGGCCGCCTACCGCATGAAACCGCGGCGGGTGGACACCTTTCGGCACTTCAGGGACGCCCACGTGGGGGAGAGAGGCGAGCGGCCCTCCGGTCCTTTGCCGGTGCCGCAGGACCTCAAGATGGACTTCATCGATGCCTTCTGGCGCAGCGAGGAGTCTCGTCGGGCGACCTGGCTCGGCAAGGCGACACACCGTCCGCCAACCGACCTGTTCGTCTACCAGGAGCTGATCTGGCGGGTGAGGCCTGACTGGATCGTCGAGACCCGCACCGGCGTGGGCGGCCGCGCGCTGTTCCTCGCGTCGGTGTGCGAGTTGATCGGCGAGGGTCAGGTGCTCTCCATCCACGGCTACCCGCTCGGCGACCTGCCCGAGCACCCGCGGATCACGTATCTGCACGGCGACCCCGCTGCTGAGCGCACAGCGGCCGACGCGCGGGCGATCATGGGCGACCGCCCGAGGGCGCTCGTCATCCTCGGCGGCGCGGCGGGTCCAGAGGTGGTCGGCGCCTTCCGTAGGTACGCCCCGCTCGTGCCGGTGGGGTCGTACGTGGTGGTCGAGGACACCATCCTCGGCGGCAACCCGGTTTGGCCGGCGTTCGGGCCGGGCCCGGCCTCCGCGGTTCGCGAGATCCTCCACCAGAGCGACTTCGTCCCGGATCCGTCGGTGGAGCGCTTCGGCCTCACCTTCAATGTCGGGGGTTTCCTCAAACGGGTGCGCTGAGGCTGCTTGAACATGGACGACGGGCCCAAGAAGACCTGGGTGCCTCCGGGTCACTTCTACTCACCGATTCCCTCGGCTGACGACATCGCAGCTCACAGGCGCGAGCGGACTGTCCCCAACGAGCTGCCGGGCATCGACGTTCGCGAGGAGGCGCAGCTCGCCCTTCTCGCCCGCTTCCGCCACTACTACGGGGACCAGCCGTGGTCAGCCGAGGCCCAGCCTCACCTCCGCTACCACTTCGAGAATCCGTACTTCTCCTATGGGGACGCGATCTTCCTGCACTGCATGCTCCGGGACCTCCGGCCCCGGCGCATCGTGGAGCTCGGAGGCGGTTTCTCGACCGCCGCGATGCTCGACACCATCGAGCATTTCCTCGACGCCGCGGTGCAGCTCACCTGCGTGGAGCCTCATCCCGAGAGGCTCGAGTCGCTGACTCGACCTGGCGACGAAAAGCGCTTCGATCTCATCCGTCGAGCGACCCAGGACGCGCCGCCTGAGCTCTTCTCCGAGCTGCGCGCCGGCGACGTCCTCTTCATCGACTCGACACACGTCTCCAAGCTCAGAAGCGATGTCAACCGGCTTGTGCTCGACGTCCTGCCGTCGCTCGCCGCGGGCGTCGTCGTGCACTTCCACGACATCTTCTGGCCCTTCGAGTATCCCCTGGCCTGGATCGAGGAGAACCGGGGCTGGAACGAGCTGTACCTCCTGCGCGCGTTCCTTTCGTTCAACCCGTCCTTCGAGATCGTGCTCTTCAACGACGTGATCGGAATCCGGCACCTCGACCTGCTCGAACGCGATTTCCCGCTCTGCGCGAAGCGGTGGGGCGGCAGTCTCTGGCTGCGCAGAAGCGAGGCGGACTCGTAGTGCGGCCCGCGACGTGCGCAGGCTGACCCGCAGGCAGCTCATCCGCGCGGGCGTGCTGGGCGCGGGCGGCCGCCGCGGGGGTTGGCATCCAATTCGCGGCCGGCGAGCGGCGATCGGTGAATCCGGTCGCCCACTCGCTCGAGCTCCTGGGGATTGACGCCGGCGGGACCGGCTTCGCCGGTGCGCTCTCCGGACAACGCTTCACCGCCTGGGGGTTCAACTGGGGCGCTCCCGGCGAGTACCGGGACCTCGGCGCTGTGCGCGAGCGCTTCGCCGAGATGCGCGCGCTCGACGCCAATGCCGTCCGCGTGCACCTGCAGTTCGGCGACCTGATGGAGTCGCCCACCCGCGCAAGCCCCAAGCAGCTCGCGCATATCGAGGCCATCCTCGCTATCGCCGAGCGAGAGCGCCTGTACCTCGACATCTCGGGAAACGAGGTCTGGCTGCCGGCGACCGCCCCGCCGTGGTACGGCCGATTGACGGAGGCGGAGCGCTGGGAGGCCCAGGCGGACTACTGGTCCGCTGTGGCGCGGGCGTGCGCGGGCAGCCCGGCGGTCCTCTGCTACGACCTGCTGAGTGAGCCAAGCGTGGGCCACGGCTTGCGGCCGGGTGACTGGTACACGGGCAAGTTCGGCGGCTACTACTTCGGCCAGCGCATATCGCTCGATCTGGCCGGGCGGACCCGCGACGAGGTGGCGAGAGCGTGGACCGCCCAGCTCGCGGAAGCGGTCCGAGCCTACGACCAGCGCCACTTGATCACGGTTGGGCTCCTCCCGGACATGGACGTGAGCGGTTTCCGCGCCGCGGTTGTCGCGCCGCTGCTCGACTTCCTGTCGGTGCACCTGTATCCCCAGGGCGGGCGGGAGGCCGAGTCCATCGGGGTGGTGGAGCAGCTGGCGGCGCTCGGCAAGCCGGTGCTGGTGGAGGAGACGTACCCGCTCGCGGGCGACCTGTCCACGATCGAGCGCTTCATCCTTGGCACGCGGTCGCACGCCGCTGGGTGGTTCGGCTTCTACTTCCCGCAGCTGCTCGGTGGGAAGCAAAACGCGCGGTCGAAGATCGCGCATGCGTGGCTCGAGCTGTTCCGCAACTACGCGCCCGCGCTGGCGAGGACGCCCGGCAACGGGCTCGTGGCATGAAGGGGACGCGTCCGCTATCGGCGCTCGGCGAAAGCGGTGGCGCGCCGGGCGTCGCGCGTGACCAGCCGACGCGGCCCCCACCTGAGCCGGAACGGGCCGCCGATCGCCTGCCAGCGGTTTCCGCGGAAGGTGACGTCGGTCCCGCTCTGCGGGTCCACGTCGAGAAGCTGCTTGCCGCCCCGCGAGATGAAGGTGTTCCCACGAAAGCTCGCGCTCGTGTACACGCCCGAGTCGGCGCAGTTGTAGCAGCCGAGCACGTAGATGAGCGGTCCATCGCCGGCCGAGGACTCGATCCGATTGGAGGCGATCGTCACCCCCGCCATGGGCTCCTGGCCGCCGTCGACGAAGAGGCTCGCCTGCCCGGAACTGCCGTCATTGCGGCTCACGTTGGACCGAACGGTCACGTGCCGCATGCGGTAGAACGCGGGCTCGTCGCCGTTGCATGAGCAGATCAGGAATCCGACGCCGCCGTTGTCGTGTGAGTAGTTGTCCTCCAGGACCGAGTCCGAAACGCCGCGATCGAGATCGAAACCATCGCCGTCGTCCATGAGCGTCGCTCTTCCGTTGCGGTAGGACTCGTTGTGCCTGAAGAGGATCCGGCGCGAGTCGAATGCCCACATGCCGGCTCCGCCTCCCGCCAAGCCGGCGTTGTCGAACGCCACGCTGCGCTCAACGGTTCCGCCCTCAACCCCGAAGAGGGCGATGCCGCCGAGCCGCTGGTTGCGATACGCCCGCATGCGCGACACCGTGACGTCTCGGATCGAGTGCCGCCCGTTGGCTTGGTCATACGTCCAGAGCCCGGCATTGGCGTTGTCGTGCGACTCGACGTTCGTCACGCGCACGTGGGAGATCCTGCTGGCGTCGTCGTCGGAGGCCACCACGATGCCGTTGCAGAAGCCGCTCACGCCGACGCCGGCGAGCGTCAGGCCTTCATCGAGCGTCCCGTGCACGCCGCGTGCCTCCAATCGGATTCCCGCCGACCCAGTGCGATATCCACCCACGACCCTTGCGCATCCGTCGCGCCGACCGACGACGTCGATGTTCGCGATCCGGATCCCGGCGACGTTGCTCGCCGCAATCCCGTCTCCTCCCGGCGGAGCGGCAATGGAGGCGCGCCCACGCCCGTAAGAAGTGATCGTGAGGCCGGCGGTCCGCGTCGTCCCCTTCAGGTTGCTGCGAGTGAATTGGAGGGTTCCGGAAAAGCGCTGCCCGCCACGCAGCCTGATCGTCACGCCGCCCCGGTACTCCGGCCGCCCGACCCGAGCGAGGGTCCGCCAGGGCCGGTCCGGACTGGTGCCTGCGCTCGAGTCGTTGCCGCGGACAGTGTCGACGTAGTAGTTGGCCGCCAACGCTTGTGGGCGGTGCGAGCGCGGGATGATCAGGATCGCCCCAGCGATCACGATCGCGGCGAGGAGGGCGAGCGGGAGCATGAGGCGCTTCACCGAATGCCGGCCCGCTCGCAGAAGTCCGCCAGCACCACCTCGGCCGCGAACTTCTCCTCGGCGATCCTTCTTGCCGCCGCGCAATGCTCCGCGTAGCGATCCGCGATGTCCGCCGCGCCCGCCACCGCGTCCTCGATGTTCGTGAACGGCACCAGCCCGTCGCCCACCGGCAGCGTGCGGCTGAAGCCCGTGTCCTGCACGAGCGCCGGCCTGCCGGAGGCGAGGTAGCGGACCGTGCGGTCGCTGAACCACGCGCAGCCTGTGCCCACGTACACGCCCTGCGCGACTGAGAACTCGGCGCTCGATCCTTGGACGTAGGCGCGGAACTCGTCCGGCGTGCGCGCGACCGCACGCGGGTCGGCCAGCTTCCAGCCGTTCTCGCGCAGCGCCTCGAGGTCCCGCTCCTCCGCCGGATGGATGTCGAGCGCGAGCTCGAAGCGCTGCGGTGAGCGCCGCGGCAGCTCGATCACCTTGCGGAACTCGTGGACCTTGAGCCCGTAGGTATGCCCGTCGTGTTCGAGCGGGCCGAACGGGCCGCGCCAGGTGGCGATCGTGGTGAAGCGGTCGAGCTCGCCAGGCGGCGTGACCGGCCAGTCCTCCAGCACCACCGGCTGGCGCACGTGCTTCCAGTCGATGCCGGACGTCGGCACCGTGCAACCCGCTGTGCCGATCAGCTCGCCGATCGTGAAGTGGAGGTCGTGGCCATCGACGCGCGCCCCGGGGTTGCCCTGCGCGTGCCAGATCTGAGTGAAGCCGGGGTCTGCGTCCACGAACACGCGCGCGCGGAAGGCGGCGAACAGCCGCGGCAGTGTCAGGTGGCCGCTCATGTTCACGAGCGTGGCCTCGGGCGCGAGCGCGAGCAGCTCGTCGAGCGCCGGCCCGGCGATCGCCTCGCCGTCGGCCAGGAGGGTGGCGCCGTCGGTCATGTCGAAGCGCTCCATCACGTCGCGGAACCACTCGAGCTCGCGCGGCGCCGCACGCTCGAGCTCCTCGACGAAGCGCACGTCCAGCCCGAGCCGCTCGAAGCCCCGGACCCAGCTCATCCGGAACCACGGCTCGCCACCGATGTCCACCTTGTTCGCGAGCGCCCCCGCTACGACGACGACCGTCACCGAACGCCGAGCCTCTCGAGCAGCCGCGCGAGCACGCGCTCGGCCGCGAAGTGCTCCTCGGCGATCTCGCGCGCGGCGCGGCTGTGGCGCTCGTAGTCGCCCGTGATCTCCTCGACGCCCGCCGCCGCCTCGTCAAGCGTCGAGAACTTGACGAGGCCCTTGCCGTTCGGGAGCAGGCCATCGAGGCCCGTGTCCTGTGCGAGTACCGGGCGACCGCTGGCGAGGTAGCACGCGCTGCGGTCGCTGAACCAGCCCGCGCGGGTGTCGACGTAGAGGTTCTTCGCCACCATGAACTCGGCGGACGAGGACTCGACATAGTCGCGGTAGCGCCAGGGGTCTCCCGCCGCGGCCCGCGGGTCCGCGAGGTGCCAGCCGTGCCGCGCGAGCAGTTCTAGGTCGCGAGTCTCGGCCTCGTGGATGTCGAGCGCGACCTCGAACTCGCCGGCGCTGCGCGCGGGAAGCTCGAGAAAGCGGCGGAACTCGTGCACGCGGAGTCCGTACGTGCGGCCGCCGTACTCGATCGGGCCGAACGCCCCGCGCCAGCTCGCCACGCTGGTGAAGCGCCGGCCGGCCCCCGGCGAAACAGGCCATTCGCCGAGATGCACCGGCTGCTTGGTGGTCAGCCAGTCGATGCCGCAGGTGGGCACACCGCAGTCAGGCTCGCCGATCCGCTCGCCGATCGTCACGTAGCGGTGGTGACCCCGGAACGGATCGTGGAGGCCCAGCTCGCGCCACATCTGGCCGAACCCGGGATCGATGTCGAGAAAGGCGCGGAGCGGCGCGGCCGCGAGCGTCTCCTCGTCGTCGAGGAAGCCCATCACGTTCAAGAGCAGAGCCGAACCACGCGCACGCTCCACGACTTCCGGGCGGCTCAGCCCGGACACCTCGCGGCCCTCGTCGCGGAAGAGCGCCCACGGGATGTCGAAGCGCTCCATCACGCCGGCGAGATAGCTCCGGCCCTCGCCGTTCACGCCCATGTCCGGCTCGAGCCGGTCGAGGAACAGAACGTCGTAGCCGAGCTGTCGAAAGCCGAGCAGATACTGGAGGAAGACCCACGTGTGCCCGCCCACGTACGGCCTCGCCGCGAGCGAGCCCGCGACGATTATGGTCTCGCCCATGTGCCCTGTGGCGGAGCGGACTCGTTGAGCGCGCCGTGCCTCATCGTCAGCGGCATGATCGCAGCGACCCCGTGGCAGGGCGGGGCCACGTGGGCGGTGCTGCAGTACCTGCTCGGCTTCCGGCGCCTCGGCTGTTCCGTGTACTTCGCGGAGCCAATCGACGAGGTGGATGCCGATTCGGCCGGTTACTGCGAGCAGGTGATGAGCGCGTTCGGGTTCGAGGGGCGCTGGGCGCTCGTGCCCCGCGGCGGCGGTGAGCCGCTTGGGATGTCGCGCGAAGGGCTACGCGCCGCCGCCCGCGAGGCCGACCTGCTGCTCAACGTGTCCGGGATGCTCGCCGATCCCGATGTGCTGGAGCACGTCCCGGTGCGTGCCTATCTCGACCTCGATCCCGCGTTCCTCCAGCTCTGGCACGCGGTGGACGATGTGGACATGCGGCTCGACGCCCACACGCACTTCGTGAGCCTCGCCGACGCGATCGGCCGGCCCGAATGCCCGATCCCCACGTGCGGCCGCGAATGGCTGCCCACCCTGCCGCCCGTGGTGCTGGATGAGTGGCCGCTCGCCACCCGACTGGAACGTCGGGCGAGCACGACCGTCGGCCACTGGCGAAGCTACGGCGCAATCTGGCACGAGGGCGTCCAGTACGGTCAGAAGGCGCACTCGCTGCGACCGCTGATGGACCTCCCTCGGCGCACGCCGTCCGGCTTTGCACTGGCGATGGCGATCCACCCGGACGAGGAGAGCGATCTGGCGGCGCTGCGCGAGAACGGCTGGACCCTGCTCGACCCCTCGGAGGTGGCCGCTACGCCCGACGACTACCGCCGCTTCGTGCAGGGCTCGTGGGCCGAGTTCGGCCTCGCCAAGTCCGGTTACGTGGTGTCCGGCTCGGGTTGGTTCAGCGACCGCAGCACCTGCTACCTCGCCTCGGGGCGGCCGGTGATCGCGCAGGACACCGGCTTCGGACGTCGGCTCCCCACCGGCGACGGGCTGTTCGCCTTCTCCACCGCCGACGACGTAGTGACCGCGATCGAGGCGCTCGAGGCGGACTACGAGCGCCATCGCGCGGCCGCCCGCGCGGTCGCGGAGGAGTACCTCGAGTCGGACCGCGTGCTCGGCGCGCTGCTGGAGCACCTATGTCCGTGAGCGCGGTGCCATCGGACGCGGAGCTGCGAGAGCTGCTCGGCGGCGACGACGTGGTCGACCTCTCGCGGCGCCCCTACCGCTACGCCACGAGCGCGCCGCTCGACGAGCTGCACGTGCGCCTGCGCGATGGCACGGAGCTCCGGCTCATCCTCAAGGAGCTGGCGCGCGAGCGGCTGATCGGCGATGCCTCCACGACGAAGCCGGAGTTCGTCTACGAGCCGGAGCGGGAGCTGGCGACCTATCGCGACGTGCTCTCCCCCGCCGGGATCGGCCCGCGCTTCTATGGCACCGGCGCCGCCCACTGGTTCGTGATCGAGAAGGTGTCCGGCGTGGAGTTGTGGCAGATCGGCGAGCTCGAGGTATGGGAGGCGGTGGCCGCCTGGCTGGCGGGCTTCCACGCCGCCTTCGCCGACCGAGTGCCCGATGTGCGCGCCGCGAATCCGCACCTCATCGAGCACTCCGAGGAATGGTTCCTCGCTTGGCGCGACCGGAGTCGCACCGCACTCGCCGCGGCGGAGGATCCGCGCGCGTCCGAGCTCGTGCGCGCGCTCGACTCCTACGCAGAGCCGGCCTCTGCCCTGGCCGCGCTGCCGCGCCGCTTCGTGCACGGCGAGTTCTATCCCTCGAACGTTCTCGTTGAGCGTGAACCGCTGCGCGTCTGCCCCGTGGACTGGGAGATGGCCGCGACCGGACCGGCGGCCATGGACCTGGCCGCGCTCGTGGGCGGCTGGGGCGACGCCGAGCGCAGGCGCCTCCTGGACGCATATGCCGCCGCGGCGGCGTACTCAGTGCCGGACGCCGACGTGGACCGCTGCCGGCTGCATTTCGCGCTCCAATGGCTCGGCTGGTCGCCCGAGTGGCGCCCGCCGCGTGAGCACGCACATGACTGGCTCGGCGAAGCGCTCTCGCTGGCACGATCGCTGGAGCTCGCGTGAGACGCCGCGTGCTGATCGTGAACGCCGACGACTTCGGCCGCTCGCCCGGCGTCAACCGAGGGGTGATCCGCGGCCACGAGGAAGGGATAGTCACGAGCGCTTCGCTCATGGTCAGGTGGCCGGCGGCGAAGGAGGCCGCCGAGTACGCCCGGCGGAGCGACACGCTGGGTGTCGGACTTCACCTTGACCTCGGCGAGTGGGAGTACCGCGACGATGACTGGCGCGCGCGCTATCTGGTGGTGGAGGAGGAGAGCGCGGAGACGGCAAGCGCCGAGATCGCCCGTCAGCTCGACCTCTTCGAGGGCCTGGTGGGGCGGCCGCCAACCCACCTCGACTCGCACCAGCATGTGCACAACTCGGAGCCCACACGCTCGGCAATGCTCGCCGCCGGCGAGCGACTGGGCGTGCCCGTCCGCGCGCATGCGCCTGGGATCTCATACTGCGGCGTCTTCTACGGCCAGGACGGGAGGGGCTTCCCGGTGCCGGAGGCGATCGAGGTGGACGCGCTGGTGGGGGCGATCGAAAGCTTGCGCAGTGGCGTCACGGAGCTGGCCTGCCACCCTGCTGCCGAGGCGGACCACGAGTCAACGTACGACCAGGAGCGGCTCACCGAGCTCGAGACGCTCTGCCACGAGCGGGTGCAAGAGGCGATCGAGCGCTGCAGGATCGAGTTGCGCTCCTTCGCCGATCTCGAGCCCTAGAGGCGCCCCACCAGCCGTACGTAGCCCAATCGCCAGCACGCGTCCGAACTGGCACTCAGCGAGGCACGACTGGATCCGTCCACGTCGTTTCGTATCGTTGGTCGGTGCCGATCATTCGGGTCGAGATGTGGGAGGGCCGCAGCATTGACCAGAAACGCCGCATAGCCAGGGAGCTGAGCGACGCACTGGTCCGGATCATTGACTGCGATCCCACCGCCGTGCGGGTCGTAATCAGCGACTACTCGCGCGAGAATTGGGGCGTCGGCGGCGTGCTCCAAGTAGACGCCGAGGACTGAGCTCACTACTGACCCGGACGTAGGGGCGCCTCGCGCTCGTAACCGCGCCGGCTCAACCGTCGTCTCAAACGCAGCCGCACGAAACCGCACGTAGCCCTACCGGTTGCGTGCTGCCGAAACTCGGATAAAGCCTATT
>Ga0070683_100000768_pt1 | contig 23596 bp, 19 predicted proteins | sample KBSC713LmetaG_FD_64662 | JGI IMG/M metagenome (GOLD analysis project Ga0070683, IMG submission 64662) | Corn rhizosphere microbial communities from Kellogg Biological Station, Michigan, USA - KBS C7.1-3L metaG | ecosystem: Host-associated > Plants > Roots > Rhizosphere ... | reverse complement strand
CGAGTTAAAAAAGATTGTTGATGGAGGCTTCCTTGGAAAACTTTTTCATTTTACCGGAGAAGTATCGGGACCGGTAGTAGTAAGACCGAAGCAGGATAACTGGCGGGTTGACCCCGCGGAAGGAGGCGGCTGCCTGATGGACTATGCGTCTCATATACTTGACCTCATTATTTCTACTTTGGGCCCGGTTGAATCCGTTAAAGGCTCTCTTTTGAAGCCAATTTATTCAATTAAGGTCGAAGATTCAGTATATTCTTTGCTCGAGTTATCCTCGAAGCTTTCAGGAGTTTTATTAGCGAACTGGAGTGATATAACTTACAGGAAGATGTCCACATCACTAACGATACAAGGGAACAAAGGAAAGATTATTTGTGATGCCAATGAATTAAAAGTATTTTTCTATAGCTCTGATGTTCCCGGGGGATATTCCCGGGGCTGGAATGTAAAATATGTAACCGATCTCACAGACGAGGTAGATTTTTACCTTCGTGGAGAAGAGTATTCTGCGCAGATCGATTATTTTATAAAGGCCATTAGAAAGGAAGTTCCAAATACGCTCAATAATTTTCAAAGCGCCTGGCAAACGGACAAAGCAATATCATTAATTAAACATAGCAACCAGATAAAATGACGAGAATTCTGTTTGGCGATAACCAGTTCTTCGCGGTAAACCATATTTCCGATGAAAAGTCGCGAGCACAGGCTTTGAAATTCAAAGATGATAGTGCAATTATCAAGACCCTGGATTACGCAATAGGTGCCGGCATCGATACATTCATGTGTACAACGCACGAACGTATTTCCAATATCTGCGATTTTGTCCGTGAACACCCTGCGAAGTATGAAAACTTTACATTCTATCCTTGTCTGCCATATGCTCATAAATACGCTAACGCCGTTACCGAGCTGGGCATAGTAGGTACATTGAAGGAATATACACCGGGTAATTTTTTTGCTTCCATCTTTAAAGGTGGGTTTGCTTATTTGTCAAAGGATTATTTATCTATCATGGAACTACTGATAGACGCCGAGCTAAAGATGTTTAAAGGGCTCAAAACGCCGGTTATTTTTCTGCAAAACGTAATTACGGATCTTCTTCTTGGTTTGCAAATGAAAGACATTTTGAAAGCTTTTCATGACTACATAATTAAGAAGTATAATGCAGAGCCGGGTTTTATCACGATGAATATGCCAAAATTGTTGTCAGTATGTGACGAAATAGGCATTGAAAACCCGATAATATGTACGTCAATTAACAAGGCGGGATTTAGAATGTCAGGAGGGAAAGAATTATACGAGAAAGTGCTTCACACAAAAAAAGCCCGCATTATCGCTATGCAGGTATTTGCAGGGGGAGCTATTTCTTCGAAAGAGGCTATTGAATACGTTTGTACATTGCCAAATATTCAATCTATTCTGTTTGGCGCTTCGTCGCAGGGAAATATACAGGAGACAGTTTCATTGATAAGACACTATGATCTCGCTTTCAAGGAAAAGATCGCATGAGTTGGCTTGCTTTCAATATAATTTGACCGATGATCCTTTGTCATAAATATTTTTTATGAACCAGCAATTCTTTCGGTTATTAAGGCTGTGTTTTATTGGGCTGGACTTGCTAATGCTAAATCTTTCATTTGCATTGGACAAGTTTTATTATAGAGATAAGATCTCTAATTCTTTCGAGCTTCAATATGTTTATTTATGGATTGGCTTTAATCTTACGTGGATCCTCGCAAGCTGGTTGTGTAATATTTATCACCAAAACAGTATGTCTTCATTTGAATCTTTTTGTCGACGTACTTTACGTGCTTATGTTTATTTTCTCGCGATAATACTGATCTGTTTTTTCATCGTTAAGCAGCATGATATATCCCGCTTATTTATTATAACAGTATTTATTTCCATCTGCATGGTGTTCCTGGTTAACAGGCTGGTGTTTTTAATCATTCTTCAATATTTTCGAAAACAAGACTACCTCACAAGAAAAGTTGTGATCATCGGTTATAATGATATTTCAAAAAAACTTGTACAACAACTGGAGGAAGATACATTGAATGTTAAGGTGATTGGGTATTGTGAAAACGAACAAGAGATACATGAGCTTTCTAATTACCCGATCTTAGGTAGTGTGACAAATGCTATCGAAATTTCACAGGAAAACAAAGCAACAGAAATATTTTCTACCATTTTACCTGATCAAAACGAGGCCATTTATCAAATAATCCATAAAGCAGAACAAGCCTGTATTCGATTCAGATTAATTCCCAATTTTAGCCTGCTTACCACGTTTCCAGTGCATATCGACTATTACGGTAGCATTCCCATTCTATCCTTAAGGAAGGAACCTTTGGATGATGTGGCCAACCGGGTGAGGAAAAGATTCTTTGATGTGGCCGTGAGTAGCTTTGTGATTATTTTTATTCTTTCCTGGATGATCCCATTGATAGGCTTACTGATATGGATCGATTCAAAGGGTCCCATCTTTTTTATTCAAACGCGCAGCGGCAAGGACAACAGATCTTTTGGTTGCATCAAATTTCGCAGCATGAAAACAAACAAGGAGTCCCATAGTCTCCAGGCTACGAAAAATGATCCGCGAATCACTAAAATTGGCGGTTTTTTGCGGCGCACAAGCCTGGATGAATTTCCACAGTTTCTAAATGTATTCATGGGCGACATGAGCGTCGTGGGTCCCCGTCCGCACATGTTGAAGCATACAACTGATTACTCAGCCCGTATCAATAAATATATGGTGCGTCATTTCATGAAACCAGGTATAACAGGCTGGGCCCAGGTCAATGGATTTCGTGGAGAGACAAGGACATTGTGGGATATGGAGGGCAGAGTCGAGTACGATATATGGTATATGGAGAACTGGAGCCTATGGCTCGACACGCGGATAATGTTCCTGACATTTTACAGGCTGATCGTGGGCGATAAAAAGGCATTTTGACCAGGTTTCTGATCTTGTAATGCAGTCAATTATGGATTTTCGAATTAGTGCTCGAAATAAGAGGATTGCTTTTAAAGTTGTCAAAAGAATTATATCTTACCGCGGTCTTTTACGAAAGGCAGTATTAAATTTTACTTACTAACAATGAAAATTCTAATTACGGGGGTTGCAGGTTTTATCGGATCAAACCTTGCCAAAAGACTATTAGAGAGGGGTCATTCAGTCATCGGCATAGATAACCTTAACTACGGATTTCTTCGGAATATCGAATTTGCTAAGACAAACCCAAATTTCGAGTTTATAATGGGGGACATTGCGAATCCCCTGATGCTAAACAACGTAAAAGCCGACATCGTTGTTCATCTTGCGTCACAGAAAATTCCTCGATACACGAATGCTTTACGAACACTGGAAGAGAACTACCTGATGCTAAGAAATGTGGTTCAAAAATGCATTCATGATAAATCAAAGATCATTTTTGCATCCACTTCGGATGTGTATGGGAAAAATGCGGAAGTGCCTTTCAGTGAGAACTCCGCTCTTGTAATGGGACCCACCACGGTGAAACGCTGGGCTTACGCGCTTTCCAAAATGTATGGTGAGCAATACATTATTGCCAACCATGATGAGTATGGAATTAATTATACCATCACCCGTTTTTTTGGCTCCTACGGACCCAATCAAAATCTTACGTGGTGGGGAGGTCCACAGTCAGTGTTTATTGACAAGGCTTTCAAAAGTGAAACGATCGACATTCATGGAGATGGCTCTCAAACGAGGACGTTTACATTCGTTGATGATACCGTAAGCGCATTGGTTCTATGTATCGAGAACGACAAGTCGAACAACGAGATCTTTAATACAGGTGGAAAGTCCTCTGAAATCTCGATCAAGAATCTCGCTGTCCTTATTTGGAGACTAGTGAATGGAGAAAAATCAGAACCGCTTCTCAATTATATTCCTTACTCGACATTTGGCAACTACGAGGACGTGATGCGACGAATCCCCGATATATCAAAACTCCGTACTGTACTCGATTTCGAACCCCAATGGGATTTGGAAAGAGGATTACGTGCGACGATCGAATGGCAAAAACAATTTGTAACCCGATAAGCAACGAAAAAATCAATGGAACAAAAACATTGGGGAATAGTGGGCGGGGGCATTATGGGCATGACGCTGGCGCATCGCTTATCGCAGCAGGGCCACAAGGTTACCCTCTTTGAGGCAGCTCCCGAGCTTGGGGGATTGGTTAGCCCCTGGAAAATGAATGACGTGGAATGGGACAAATTTTACCATGTTATCCTCTTATCCGATTCAAGAACAAGAAATATTCTACAAGAGATCGGGCTCGATGATAAAATTGAATGGGTAGAGACCAAAACAGGTTTCTATATGAACGGAAAGCTCTACTCGATGTCTGATACAGTTGAGTTCTTGAAATTTCCAACATTAAATCTGGTCGACAAGTTTCGTCTTGGTCTCACTATTCTCGTTGCGTCGAAAATAAAAGATTGGAAGCGCCTGGAAAAAGTACCGGTGACAGATTGGTTAAAGCGTTGGTCAGGCAGAAGAACTTTCAACAAAATATGGTTGCCCCTGTTGCGGGCCAAATTGGGAGAAAGTTATCAAAAGACCTCAGCCGTTTTCATTTGGGCAACGATCCAAAGGCTATATGGTGCAAGGAGAAGTGGCCTAAAAAAAGAAATGTTCGGCTATGTTCCGGGTGGTTATAAAAAAGTAATCGAAATGTTCAAACAAAAACTTCTTTCAGAAGGAGTGAATGTAAGAACTAGTTATCCCGCAAAAGAAGTCAGCATTTCATCAAAGGGAAAACCGACGATCGAATTTGGCAATGGGGCTCCGCAGGAATTCGATGAAGTGATCGTTACATTGCCTTCAGGTATTGCTGCGAAATTGTGCAAAGGATTATCAGATGCTGAAGTACAGAAACTCAATAATGTGGAATATCTTGGAGTGATCTGTCTTGCTGTATTGCTTGACAAACCGGTCAGTCAATTTTATATAACCAATATAACAGATACTAGATTTCCTTTTACGGGTGTTATTGAAATGTCTGCTCTCGTTGATAAAAAGTACCTCGGAGGAAAGTCGTTGGTATATCTTCCGAAGTACGTCACATCGGATGATCCATTATTCAAACAACCTGATGATGAACTCAGGAACTATTTCCTTGATAATTTTAAAAAAATGTACCCATGGCTCACCGATGCCAATATTAAGTTTGCCGGGATTGCCCGGGCAAAGCATGTAATAACGGTCGCAAAATTGAACTATTCAGAAGTCCTCCCTGGTATAAAAACATCCCTCCCGGGCGTTAGCATAATCAACACTTCACATATTAAAGATGGCACTTTGAACGTTAATGAAACCGTTCGCGTTGCCGAAACCAAACTTGAAGAAATTTTGACCCAATGAAAAAGAAGCTACCTGCGAGTATTTCGCTGGACCTGGATGATAAATGGTCATACATGAAGGTACATGGGGATGATGGCTGGCAAAAATTCCCATCATATCTTGATATTGTATTGCCAATAACGCTGGACATATTAGATAAGCTCAACATCAAGATCACTTTTTTTATCGTGGGCCAGGACGCGGCGATAGAAAAAAATCATAAAATACTCCGGAGTATTGTCGAGAGAGGTCATGAAGTAGCCAACCATTCATTTCATCACGAGTCCTGGTTAAAAACGTATTCCAAGGAAAAGATTACAAACGAAATTGCTATCGCAGAAGAGGCTATCCTGAAGGCAACAGGAAAACGAACGAATATGTTTCGTGGGCCAGGATTTAGCTGGAGCAATGATTTGCTTGAAGTGCTTGAAGAGCGGAACTATATATTCGATGCGTCGATTCTTCCGACATATATCTCTCCTCTTATGAGGCAGTACTATTTTTGGAAATCAAAACTTTCAAAAGAAGAAAAGAAAAATAGAAAGGAATTGTTTGGATCTTTTAAAGAGGGCTTCTATCCTCTGAAACCATTTAAATGGGAGCTTGATAGTAAAAGAAAATTGCTGGAGATCCCCGTGAGTACGATGCCGGTTTTTAAAGTTCCATTTCACCAAAGCTACCTCATATACATAGCTAATCTTTCAACGGCACTCATGAAGGGCTATCTTCACTTTTCTATATTTATGTGCAAGCTGACAAGAACGTCGCCGAGCTATCTGTTGCACCCTCTCGATGTAATAGGAAGCGATCATGCGCCGGAACTTGCATTTTTTCCCGGGATGAATGTTCAGAGTCACAAAAAAATAAAAATCTTCGAAGATGCGATGAAGATCCTGCAAAGGAATTTCGAATTGCTTCCGATGGGTGAATTCGCAAAGCGATTCACCGAAGATAGAAAGGTGATCCGTCTCAATAAGAAAACGCAAACTGCCTAGAATGAAAATTTTTTCAATAGTAGGAGCGAGGCCGCAGTTCATAAAGTTGGCTCCTTTGTCAGCACGCCTCGGCGACTTACACAAAGAGTTTATTGTTCACACCGGGCAGCATTATGATTATGCAATGTCGGAACAGATATTCAATGACCTCGGTATGCGTAAGCCGGATATTCATCTTGAAATTGGCTCGGGCAGCCAGGCTTCGCAAACGGGGAAAATGATGATCTCTCTCGAGCAGGCAATGCTCCAGCAAAAACCGGATGTTGTCATTGTTTTTGGTGATACAAATTCAACCCTTGCAGGAGCACTTGCTGCAGCAAAATTGAACATACCTATTATTCATATTGAGGCTGGCCTGCGCAGCTACAATATGCACATGCCTGAAGAAATAAACAGGATCGCCACCGACCATATTTCAAAATATCTTTTTGCTCCTACCCAAACAGCCATGAATATTCTCCACACGGAAGGGCTTGGAAAAAGGTCGTACTTAACCGGTGATATCATGGTTGATACTATAAAAACCAATCTTGAAATTGCATTAAAGAAGTCAACGATCATTTGCAGACTTAAGTTAGAGGATGCAGACTTTAATTTGCTTACACTCCATCGCAATTACAATGTCGATGACCCTGCTATGTTGGAACATTTGTTGAATGAACTTGGTCAATTGGAAGAAAAGATCATTTTCCCGGTGCATCCAAGAACGAGAAAGATGCTTCCGGCCAATTACATTTTGCCGCAGAATATTAACATGGTAGATCCGCAAGGCTATTTGGATTTTATTGTACTTGAGAGCCATGCTAAAAGAATCCTTACTGATTCGGGAGGAATTCAGAAGGAAGCTTATATCCTTCGCAAACCATGTATTACGTTGAGAACGGAAACAGAGTGGGTTGAAACCGTGGAAGAGAAATGGAATTTATTAATAAGCCCGGCGAATAAAAACATTGCCTCGCGGATCATCGATTTTGTGCCGCCCAAGCAGCAAGACAATGTTTTTGGAGATCACGTGACAGAAAAGATGATGGGAATCATTAATTCACTCAATTGACCGAAGCTGCCCGATTGCGAGATCGGATAAAAATATCTATATTTCAATCGATAATCTGTATATGAAGCTCCAGACTCCCACCGTCGGAATTGTTTTGCCTTGCTATAATGAGGAGGAGATCTTGCGCCAAACTGACCAGCGAATTGGTGAATTGGTTGATCAATTGATTACCAAAAAACTGATTGCTGCTGATAGCTTAATTATTTATGTCGATGACGGAAGTAGAGACAAAACATGGAAGCTGATCCAGGATAGGGTTGAGGGAACTCAAAACAGAATAGGAATTAAGTTCTCAAGGAATTTTGGCCACCAGTCCGCGTTGCTCGGGGGCATTACAAGTATATACCAACGTGTTGACTGCATCATCACGATTGACGCGGATCTCCAGGATGATATAAGAGTGATCGAGGAAATGATAGTAAAATATAGCCAGGGCTTTGAAATAGTATATGGCGTTCGGAAAAAAAGAGATACGGATACGGCATTCAAAAAGAGAACTGCGCAGGGATTTTACAGTCTGATGAAAACGATGGGCGTGAACATCATTTACAATCACGCGGATTTCAGACTGGCAAGCAGCAGGGTGTGCGAAAACCTTTTGAAGTTTGGAGAGGTGAATCTTTTTTTGAGAGGTATTTTTCCTTTGATCGGTTTCAATCATACAACGGTTTATTATGATCGCCTCGAACGAGATGCAGGTACCACGAAATATCCATTCATGAAAATGTTGGGCTTTGCACTTGAGGGCATCACCTCCTTTAGTGTTAAGCCTCTCCGCCTTGTGAGTTTGATTGGAATATTTATTTTCTTCGTGAGCATTTTGCTGGCCATTTATTCCCTTTATTCTTACCTTTTCCTGGGTACGGTTCCTGGGTGGACATCTATTACTCTTCCTATTTATTTTATCGGTGGAGTCCAGATACTGTGTATTGGAATAATCGGAGAATATCTTGGCAAGATCTATAAAGAGGTCAAATCGAGGCCAAGATTTATCATTGAAACAATCATTTCAAGCAATAACTAGTTTGACAATAATTTCCTCTGATGCCTAAAAATATTTCCTGATATGACTATCTACCTTACCAGTATTGGAGGATCGCTGGCCGCATGTTTCTGTTTTTATCTGCTGCGGGATAAGGAATTTAGCCTGAAGAATATTATTTGGCTTATTTATTTCGCGATACTTGCAGTTGCGGCTTACCTGTTTCTTGATAAGGTAGTCTACCGGATGAATCATGCCGCCATGTGGGATTTCACAGCATTTTATCTTTATGGCAAGGTGGCAGCGTCGGGATCTAATTTTTATCTACCTGAAAATTATCACCAGGTTTACCAATCGCTTCAGCTTCCCGCATCATTTTACCCGGAATTGTCCGTCGAAGTCCTTAATGTTGGATTTCCTTACCCTCCACCAACAATTTTATATTTTGCTCCCCTTGGCCTATTGTCATATGACACTGCGTTGATCTGCTGGACGATCTTCAACTTGTTTTTTGTTGCAGGTTGCATTTATTTGAGCTACGACCAATTTTTTAGAAAATACAAATTGAACGGGTTGATCCTGGTTGCTTCCCTGTTTTTCCTTTTTCCCCCTGTTAAAACAACTGTCACCTATTCTCAAACGAATTTTATATTACTCTTTTATTTGCTGCTGATCAAAAAATATTCTGACAAAAAAATATCTGGAGTTTTGCTGGCACTCGCCATCTTTACGAAACCTTACATGATCGTCTTTGGCTTATTTCTATTATTGAAAAAGAACTGGGGCGCTATCTTTTACTCTGTTATTACCGGTGTTGCTCTTTGTGCAGTGGCTTTCCTTTTTTTTGGTAAAGGACCTTTCTTAAGCTACATATTTGATAATCCGTCTCAACGTATACCTCCAGAAGTTTTCTCGGAGGGTCTGAATCAATCACTGCATGCAGTGTTGTTAAGGGCGGGCATCATAACCATCGATAAACCCTCCGTGTATATGTATATTGTGAGCGGCATATTACTGCCTACTGCCTTGTATGTATATTTTTTACTGAAAAGAAAGCTCTATGATTATATCTTCTCCGTTTTATTGCTAGTTGCCCTTCTGCTCTACCCCGCGACCCTCAATTTTTACGGGGTACTTTTATTAGTTATCATTTATCAATTTTTTGATGAGGAAAATCAATTGGGGATAAACCCATATCTTAATTTTTTTATCATTGGGTTATTTTACGGTTTGGGATCGTACTATCTTTTTTCGGCTATATGCCTTCTTTTGACCATCGTGGTTGTAAAATCATTGATCGGAAATGTGATCGCAGTTCCGGCTGTCACTCAATACAAGTAAATTTTTACTTCGGTTAAAATATTTTTTTTTTAGAAAATTAGAAACTGCTTTATATCTTGCTGATCTTATTTTAATAATCCCTTAAAGCCATCGCAGCTATGGATTCCCCGAAAAAAGTTTTTGTTAGCGTTGTTATTCCATGCTATAATGAAGAAGCGATTCTCGAAGCAAATGCGAACAGAGTAATTGCTTTCCTTGAGTCCAAAGCGAATAAATATCAATGGGAAATTGTGTTGGTAAACGACGGCAGCAAAGATAACACAGGCAAAATTGCAGATGAACTGGCTAAGAAACGAAGTGATGTTCGTGTAATCCATCACCCCGTGAATCTGAACCTGGGGCTGGCGCTGCAAACGGGTTTTCGTCATTCAAAAGGTGACGTCATTGTTGTACTGGATGTGGACCTTAGTTACGCCGTTGAATCTATCGAGCAGTTGGTCGATAAACTTGTTGAAACCTCTTCGGACATTGTACTGGCTTCGCCCTATATGAAAGGAGGTAAAGTTACAGGAGTGCCATTTTCCCGGCGGGTAATGAGCAAATGGGTGAATAGGTTTATGAGATTGGCAGCCCAGGACAAGTATCATACATACACAGCAATGGTGAGAGCATACCGTACTAGTTTTATACGCTCCGTAAATCTGAAAACAAGAGATTATGAAGTGAGCCCCGAGATCATGTACAAGGCAATGATCCTAAGAGCAAGGATCGTGGAGATACCGGCGCATCTTGACTGGACTGAACAAAACAAATTTACTGGTAAAAGGACTTCAAGTATTAAAATACTGCGTGGACTCTTTTCAGGGATCATGTCGGCATTCATTTTTCGCCCTTATATATTCTTTTTAGGAATCGGGGCCATATTAATGATCTTATCACTTTATGAACTGATATGGCTGTTGAGTGACACGATATCTGATATGAAGCTGGCACATTTGCAAAATCCTCCTGTTGATGATGCATTCTCTTTTAGCCTTCTTTTGCAATTCAGAAAAAATCCTCAATCTTTCATAGTGGGAGGGATAACATTTATTGCTTCTGTTCAGTTTTTGAGTCTCGGATTTTTGTCGCTTCAGAACAAACGCTATTTCGAGGAACTTTTTCACCTCGGCTCTTCTTTAAAAAAACAGGATCGGGACCAGGAAATTTAAATTACAAGCCATAGCGATCTTACGGCGTTTATTCAGGAACCCCCGTTCGCTGATAGGCTCTTTTTCATCACAGAGTCCTCTCTTAAGATTTCATTCATTTTACTGATTAGGAATACCCTGAATGCCAGTACATTTCTATCCACCGCAGGTGGCGAAACCCTTCGCATCGCTCTTATCAGGAAAAGAGGTAAATACTTTTTTGCGTACGATCTTAGTGAACCTGATCTGGCGCCGATCTTTTTTCCCTTTGATTCCGTTTTTATTCCGTTCAAGATGAAATCGAGAAATTCTGGCTGAAATATTTTTTTTGCATTCACTGAAGAGAGCTCGCCCTTTAAAAAATCTACCATGCGTTTTTCCTGGAAAATATCGTTCGTTGAAGCATTTGCTGAACTGGTTGCAAAATCAACTTTAGGACTCTTTGATCGGATGATCTTTTTGAAGAGCTTTTTTTCGGTACGCAAGCGGTCAGGCAACTGTCGTACGGTGTAAAGTATCTTTTTTGATAAGAACGGACTTATTTGTTCAACATACGAAAGCTTTAGGTCAGACAAAGCAGATAAAATTGTGGGGATCCGATATTCCTGGTATAGCCGGTCACGCCACATATCGAATGTTTCTCCATTTTTCCGATATAAAAATTGAGGAGAATCCTGTGCAGGAATTCCATATTTAGTATATTCTTTCAAATTTGAGTAATCAGAACAAACAGCGCAGCCTGTCGAAAGTTTGACCCCTAACGCCGATGAAGCCCGAAGCCAGCCAAAACTCTCGTCGCCCCTGATGGTGCCTTTGATCCCCTCCTCAAACAAAATCTTCCATATATTAAATCCATCCATATAAGCTGCTACATGATCTATTCTTCCTTCTCCCATGAGTACATACCTATTGATGATTCTGTCAATCGGTTCTTTTGACAAATCAGTATTAAAATACCTGTGTGAGACGTTTAGAGTCTCTGCCAGTTTCTTTGCCACATAAGCATCATTACCTTTTATTTGAACGGAAGATTCGAGTCCCCAGGTTACAGTTTTCAAATGTTGAACGCCCCTGTTCTCCGCCAGGAAACATAATAATCCTCTGCTATCATATCCCCCGGATAAGGGCAAAGCCCACGAATCATAATCAAGATCCAGGGATTTAAAAAAATTTCCGAGCGTTTCAGTCAAAACTTTTTCATGCATCTTATCCGATCTGCTAACTGAATCGAATTCTATTGGGTTTGCTCTTACCGAAGTTGTCCAATTGATCTTATCCAATATAACTGACGAATCGGGAGCCACACGTTTTACTCTTTTGTCCCACGAAAACACCGGCCCTAAAGTTCCTGTCGACAACATCCACGGAACAACCTTCTCATTAAACTCGAAACTTTCAAGGTACATGACAACTGCCCGTTGGGAAGTAGAGGTTACTACTACATTTTCATCCGCATAATACCAAATGGTTCTTGATGCTACCGGATCAGATACGATTTCAAAATACTCTTTTCCATCGCGAAATAAAGCGTATGATCCGTCTGGAAATTCACTGAGAGGCAAATTCCAACTCTCATTTTTGTCAAATACCTGGCCCATCAATAAACTATTCTCTTTTTCAAGGGTAGGAGTGGTCGGGTTCATTATCCCAAACGCTGAATATTCGCTAACCATAATTCTGGGTTCGTTAGCCGTTATGTTATCGGGTGCAAGTCTCTTGCAAATGTCATATAAAGAGCTTTTGACTGAATCCTGCAACACTTCTCTTGAATAGATATAAATACATTTTGCCATGAATACTCGCTCGTTTATTTGTTATCATAAAAATAGGGAATACGCATAACAGGTAAATGAGTCTCAAAAACGCCAACGTTCATTACTGTCGTTCAATTCCTGGTCCTGGATTTTTGTTCATTCAGAATAAACACTATTTTGAGGAAGTTTTTCACGTCGGTACATCTTTAAAAAGACCGAGAGCAGCAAATCAATTTATACGGATACCGTTTACAAACGTGTTTATGAGGAATATTAAGTTGCCGGGGAATCCTTATTTATTATTTAGTCCCTTCCTGTTGTTTTATATCGTATGGGTTTTGATCTTTCAGGTGAATGTTCTGACCGGAGATGAATACAGGTATGTTTACTTTGCAGATAATCTTCTTAAGGGATTCTACTCGCCCCCACCTCCGCATGTTGATATTCCCAATGGTCCAGGTTATCCGATTATATTAATTCCATTCAGGTTATTAGGATTGCCTCTTCTGTCTATGAAGTTATTGAATGCATTCTTTGTCTACCTGGCAGTCGTGTTCTTGTTCAAATCATTAATACAGGTAGTTTCTTTCAGAAAGGCGCTAATTATTTCCTTGTTTTTAGGGTGCTATTACATTTCATTCAAGTTCATGACTTTGATACTAACTGAAATGTTTACTTTTTTCCTGATTTCTCTTCTTGGTTACGTGGTCATGCGCGCATTTAACTCTGGCAGGACAAGAAAATATATTGTGCTATCCGGGTTGGTCATGGGCTATATTGCTTTAACAAAAGTTATAGTAGGCTACGTTTTATTATGCATGCTGGTTGGTGGTCTTTTACTGTGGATACTTCATAAAAATTTAAATCACAAAAAAGGCCTGGTCATTGTATTGATAGCATTTGCCACAACATTGCCCTGGCTGATCTATACCTACAATTTAACTGGCAGAATATTTTACTGGACATCAGTAGGTGGAAATAATTTATACTGGTTGACGTCTCCGAGTCCGAATGAATATGGAAACTGGTATTCAGACATCCGAACGGGGCCTGATTCTGCTACGCAGGTTCATGAAGATCTGAAGTACTTTACGCCGGGTGGTATTGATTCATTGGAGGCGCATCACTTTGAAGATTACTTAGAGATTAATAAATACACCGGAGTTGAACGCGACGATGCCTACAAAAGGCTTACGATCAGAAATATTAAAGCACATCCGGTAAAATATCTCCAAAATTATGTAAGCAACCTTGGAAGGATGCTCTTTGATTATCCCTATTCTTTTTTTCCTCAAAAGCCGGGTCTCTTATTAAGGTTACCCCCGAATGGTATTATCGCCTTGCTGGCTTTGTTTTGTTTAATCCCTACGTTCATAAATTGGCGAATCATTATTTATCCTATCCGATACATTTTTTTATTTGCCGCTTTATATCTTGGAGGGAATACTTTAGGAAGCGCCGATATTCGGATGTTTATTCTTATCGCACCTCTGTTACTGTTATGGATCGGGTATATTATTCAGAAAACAGTAAAGATTCAAATGCATTTTAATAAGGGCCAGAAAATAAATTAAAGGATCCAGAACTTTTGTGTTATAATAAAGCCATTTGAACTCTGATTCAAATGGCTTTATTATTAAGAAGCTGTTTCCAAAGTCGTGACTCGTCATTACGAAGGAGGAACGACTGAAGCCTGCCTACCGGAACAGGCAGGCAATCTATTTGAGACAGCGTCTACTTAATGATCTTTATATGTTGTACTTGCTTGTTACTGATCAACTGCAAAAGATAAACCCCGGCGGGAAGTTTGCTCATGTTCACAGTATTGGTTCCACTAACCAGGTTGTGGCTGTAAATTAATCTTCCTTCACTGTCAAACAATTTCCCGGTTGTAGTTTCATCTTGTGATGTTGTAATGTTGATGTTTAAAATGTCTATCACCGGGTTCGGATAAACGGTCAATTGGCTTTCATTACAATTGATCTTCATCACGACGACCTTACTATAGTCGAATCTGCCATCAACATCCACCATTTTTAATCTGTAAAAAACATTTCCCTGCCTTGGAGTAGGGTCTGTATAAGTATACTTTTGAGAAGTACCTGTAATTTCAGCCGCCGGTAAAGTAGCAATTGTTTTGAAATTTGATCCATCACCACTGTACTCAACTTCATAATTTTTAAAACCAGACTCAATTTCCGAGGCCCAGTTCAAACTAACCGCGCAATTGCTAACCCTTGCATCAAAAAAAGATAATTTGACAGGCAAAAGTATGTCGCAGTTGGCAGCCGTTAAAGGCAGGTCACCCGTTCCAGTGTTAAGAGTGGGATCGCCGATGTCAAAAGAATAAGTTGCTTGTGCGTTCTGCTGAATCACGACCCCTACGGCATAATACTCTCCATTATTGGTTCCAATTTCGCTTGGTCCCTGGGGCGTTCCTGAACTCGCTGTAGTCCCACACGCAACGACGGTCCAACCGCCGATATTTGTGCTAACTTCAGCACAGGTTGTATTTGTTGAGAGTGGCGCACTCATATGAAGCATCACCCAGTTCAAATTAAGCGAGGCGTCTATGGGAGTAAATGTTTGTGAATAGTTTCCTCCATTCGATTTAAAAAATTGCCAAACAATTGAAAAATAGGTGTCCCCACCGGGCCAGCAACCCGCCGAGAACGGTAGGGTTTGAGCTGTTAGGGTGCTTACATCGACAACATGATTCGTGCTCGCAGCAGCACATCCCAAAACCACGCAATCTTGTGAAAATATCTTCCCACCTGAAAGAAGAAGTAACGACAATAGAAGAGTAAAAATTCTTTTCATAAAAAACTGTTTGTAGTTTAAAATATTCTGCAAAGAAACCACTGGTGTGCTTCAATGCTAAGGAATTCGCAACGCGCGTTGATTGTATAAAGATGGAGAAGTTGCAACGACCAAACATGACAGATTGCAACACCAGAGCAACCTAACCATCCCGGAGGGAGGATTATCAAAATCAAATTTACGTTTATTTGAATTTGACTTCGTGCTTTTCAGGAAATTGATTTTTAGATAGCGGGGTTTTCAAGAATACAGGGAGAAAACAGGAATAGGGCAGCAAACCGAATGCCAGACATAAAGATTATAAATTATGTGACTCACGTAAATAAACGATCCACTATTCTTATCACATCTGTTTCAGTAACTTGATTCGGATTGGTGATGGCTTTATATCAATACTTAATGCAATTTTGAATGCTCGCTTTTATAAAATAGGGGTTGGTTTTTTAAAAACTTAAATGAATGTGTTGAAAATATGACCCAAATAATGCTGGTTTTATTTGCGTTTGTTTAATTTGCATTGGTCGCTCAGGACGATAAAAATCTAATCCCTGTTTTCTAGACGTACCGATTATTATGGCTTGTGAATTGAAGTGTTGTTGTGGAGAGTAATGTATGAGTATGAAAACGAAAAAGCCAATTGCAATTTTAGGTGCAGGTATAGCAGGCCTTACCGCTGCGAATTTTTTACAAAAACGAAATGTTCCATTCATACTTTTTGAAGCCGGCGATAAAATTGCCGGGTTGGCATCCAGCTTCAGGGATGCCGACGGTTTTACCTATGATTTTGGTGCACATTTTATCACGAATCGACTTGCAGATGCCATTGGCATAAGTTCAGAATGTCGGGTAGTAAAACATTATGGCGAAACAGTTTGGTTGAGAGGCCGGAGTCATAGCTACCCATTTGGGTTATTAAAGATCCCGCGAATGGCGCTTGGCTTTATGAACACAAAGATCAAATCACTTCACATCGCACACCCACCCGCCTCTGCTGCTGAATGGTTTAGCAATCGTTATGGCGCCTCATTCGCTCGTGAAATTGCGCTTCCTCTTGTTGAATCCTGGTCGGGAGTGTCATCAGATCTTTTATCACCGGCTGCGGGCGAAAGTTTGCCGGGCAGTATAGTGAAAACCTTTTACTTAAAAGCGGCCAGCTTTGTTACTCATCGTGCGGTAGCATGTGGATATAATCGAGAATTGCCGGAAAAGCCTTCGGTGTGGCATGTTTATCCCAATGAAGGTGTCTCCACACTGTGTACGAAACTCTCTAACGGCATGGGCGATTCGATAAAACTGGGATCACCTGTCGAAGAGATCATGGTTGAAAACGAGAAAGTGGTTGCGGTTCGTGCGAACGGCAGCATACATGAAGTTTCGGCAGCGATCAGCACTGCTCCTGTAAATATTCTTCCGAAATTGGTAACAGGTACGGATGCTTTGCAAGGCATGTCGCGGTTTCGTTTCAGACCGATGATCTTTGTCAACATGAAATTTAATGGTCGAGGGCTTTTACCTGATACCGTTCTATGGTTCCCTGAAAAAGAGTTTCCTTTCTTCCGGCTTACAGAAGTTACCCGTTCCATGCCATGGCTTGCACCCGAAGGCAAATCGATCATTACTGCTGATATTGGTTGTCAAAAGGGTGATGAATTCTGGACAATGAATGAGGAACAACTATCCGAATTGTGCCTGCAACATCTTGAGTTAGTAATTCCTAATGCCAGGAAAAAATTTTTGGGAAGCGGTGTCTTAAGAACGCCTGTTGCTTATCCCGTTTTTCTTAATGAGTATGAGAAGGAGCGGCAAGAGTTTGAAAGAACAACTCATATCGACAATCTATTGAGCATTGGACGAAATGGCGAATTCGCTCACCGGTTCATGGAAGATGTTTATTGGCGCACGCGCAAAAAGGTATACGATTTGATCTCACACGAATCGCTGCTTTCATAATATATTTTCTGTTATGGATATTTTAGTATGACGTTGTAGGCACGCTGCGTAATATCACTTTGGGAAATATAAACTTTCGCAGACTTTCATTTATCTCAATATCCCTAATTTTACCGCTCATCTGTAAGAAAATTTATGCCTTCAAATGCAAACAGACAATTCCTTGATTTTGAGAAACCAATTAAGGAGCTGATTGATGAAGTTGAAAAACTGAAGCATACCGCCGAAAAAACAAAGGTGGATACGAGTGACGTTATCCAAAAGTTGGAGGACACCATCCTTGAAAAACGGAGAGAGATTACGAAAAATCTTACAAGCTGGCAAAAAGTTCAATTGAGCCGGCATCCCGACAGGCCGTATACACTTAAGTATATCGAAAAGATGACCACCAATTTCGTTGAACTCTATGGTGATCGTAATGTGAGAGACGACAAAGCCATGGTTGGCGGGTTTGCATCGCTGGATGGGCAAACAGTAATGATCATCGGTCAGCAAAAAGGCATCAATACAAAAACAAGACAGATGCGCAATTTTGGAATGGCGAATCCAGAAGGATACAGGAAGGCTTTGCGATTGATGAAACTGGCTGAGAAATTCAATAAACCTATCATAACGTTGATCGATACGCCCGGAGCTTATCCGGGATTGGAGGCGGAAGAGCGTGGACAGGGGGAAGCGATCGCAAGAAATATTTATGAGATGATCAGGTTAAAGGTTCCGGTTATCTGCGTCATTATTGGAGAAGGTGCAAGTGGCGGTGCGTTGGGAATTGGTGTTGGGGATCGTGTGTACATGATGGAAAACACCTGGTATACTGTGATCAGTCCTGAAAGTTGTTCTTCAATTTTATGGCGAAGTTGGGAAATGAAGGAGGTGGCTGCCGAGCAGTTGCGATTAACTGCGGAAAAAATGCTGGGGTTTCGCTTAATCGATGGGATCATTGAAGAACCGGACGGCGGTGCTCACTGGGATTATAGCCAGGCCGCCCAGATACTTAAATCATTTTTATTGCCGGTGTTAGAAGATCTTAAACAGTTTTCGCCGGAAGAAAGAGTCAAAAGAAGAATAGAAAAGTTTGGCACGATGGGATTCTGGGAAGAGGTGATCTAGCTTGAAGTTTGTTATTCATTATTCATCACTCATTACTCATTATAGTAGATGTCTTTAAAAGAAAAATTCAGGGGAACAGGCATTGCAATCGTCACTCCATTTAATGCAGATGGAGCCATCGATTGGGATAGTTTTCGAAATCTCATCAATTTTTGGATCGATGGTAAGGTTGAATATTTGGTAGCATTGGGAACTACCGGTGAAAGTCCGACGATCCATGGTGTCGAGAAGCAACAGGTTTTTGCTTTTGTGAATGAAATTACAGCTGGTCGTATACCATTGGTAGCAGGCATTGGCGGAAATGATACCGACCAGGTCCTTCATGATTTTAAAAGTTTCGATCTAAACGGATATGATGCCATCCTTTCTGTGTCGCCAGCATACAATAAACCAAACCAGGAAGGAATTTTTCAGCATTATAAAATGCTGAATGCTCATACACCATTGCCAATTCTGATTTACAATGTTCCGGGTCGAACAGGTCAAAATGTAACAGCGGAGACACAAGTAAGAATTGCGAATGAATGCAAAAATATTTTCGGAACAAAAGAGGCAAGCGGTGATTTTAACCAGATCATGCAGATCATAAAAAACAAACCAAAAGATTTTTTAGTTATTAGTGGTGATGATCTCATTACACTGCCAATGATAGCATGTGGTGCCGATGGAGTGATTTCTGTTGTCGCCAATGCTTACCCGAAAAATTTTTCCGAAATGGTTCGTCGATGTCTTGGCGGGAAGTTTAGTGAAGCATTGCCTCTTCATTATAAATATACAGACATCATCAATTCTATGTTTGCTGAGGGTAGCCCTGGTGGAGTAAAAGCTTATTTATCTGAGATGGAGCTGTGCAGTAATGATGCCCGTTTGCCTGTATGGCCGGTAAGCGAGAAACATTTGGCGAAGATCAGGGGATTAATGAAAGGTGAACAATCTCTTCTTGTAATATAAAGAACAAACCCTTCTTGTAATATCTTTCTATATGCACAATTCTCCTTACTTTGAAAGATGTTCAGAAAGACGCTGCTGCTACTAACGTCATCCTTTATTTCATTCATTGTCTTCTGTCAACATGTTGTTCAATTTGTTATTTCCTCGCTTCCCGCAAAAAACTCAACCGACAGTAATTTATTTTTAGCGGGCTCATTCAATGGATGGAACCCTCGTGACAAAAATTACCAGTTTCAAAAAAAAGGAAATTACGTTTTGGGAATTAAACTTGCAGATGGCATGTATGAATATAAAATTACAAGAGGAGGCTGGGATAAGGTTGAATGCAGAAAAGGAGGAGCCGATATTCAAAACCGGGTTTTAAAACTTTCTTCGGATACAATAATCGATATAATGGTTGACGAATGGGCGGATAATATTGAAAGAAAACCGGGAGTTAGCACAGCTGGAAAGAATGTTCACATTGTGGATACCGCTTTTCTAATCCCGCAATTGAACAGAACAAGACGTGTTTGGATCTATTTGCCAACAGGCTATTCAACTTCCGAAAAACGTTATCCCGTTCTATACATGCACGATGGGCAGAATGTTTTTGACGACCTGACATCCTTCGCCGGAGAATGGAATGTTGATGAAACATTAGATTCCATCGGCAATCATGCGAGGGAGATGATAGTGGTAGCGGTCGATAATGGGGAAGCGAAAAGAATTAATGAGTATTGTCCTTATGATATGGCAAAATATGGCAAGGGTGAAGGAGATCAGTATGTAGATTTTTTAGTAAAGACATTAAAGCCATTTATTGATAAAACCTATCGGACAGAAAAAGGGAAGAATACTACTTTTATAGCCGGTAGTTCAATGGGCGGCCTGATCTCTATGTATGCCATATTGAAATACCCAAGAGTGTTTGGCGGCGCCGGCATTTTCTCTCCCGCATTTTGGATAGGACCACAGATATTTGATGATATCAGGGCCAAGGGTGCAAAGGTTAATTCAAAGATTTATTTTTATTGTGGCGCACAGGAAGGCGAATCAATGCAGCCTTATACAGAGAAAGCTTTTTCAGAAATGCGAAAGATTTCAAACTCCCGGATGGTTTGCGTTATCCGTGCTGTTGGCAAACATGCTGAATCGGTTTGGAAAGAAGAATTCCCGCTTTTTTACTTGTGGTTGATGGAGAAGTGATAGATGAATTGTTGTATTGTGAATAAAAATGAAGAGTAGTAGTCAATCTCGCAGATAATCGATGATAAGTTAAACTAAAGGGATAGGGCAGAAGGCATTTGGGGGTATGTAATAAGCATTCAATATTGCAGAGGAAGATGCGAAAGGAAATTTAATTAGCGGATTTTTTTTTGAGAAGTTATTTGAGATAAAGGTGCCATGCGTAGCATCAATTTTGGAGTGACCCCTGCGGGGCCCTCCCCTCCCCCACCTTCCAACTCACCATATCTGTTAATGGCTTGCAGCTCTGCCATAAGTGATTGTCGTCCTTTCAGAACCAATCACTCAAGTAAAGCCACCCGTTGTGCGGCTAATTCAACCACTTGGTTCCCATGGATGCCACATTCTGGAGTGCAGAAGGTTTAATGAATGTGTATATACAGATGGCAAATATTGCTATTTGAAAAACTGGAACCAAGAGAAAAAAAACAAAATAAAATGGGAAAAAACGTGGGAAATGAGAGGTCTTTAAGAAAAAGAATTGCTAAACTGCGACTAAGTATTAGCGTAGACCGTGTAAAAGCAATACCATTCAGCAATTAAACCATTAAACTTTATAAGTCACTCCCTCTAATGCAAGTTCTGTATTCAAAAAAACCTCTCTTGCTTCTGTTTCAAATTCTGCAAGCGTATCGTATTTGCTGCTGAAATGACCGATGAGTAATTTTTGTACGTTCGCTTTTTTTGCGATTAAAGCTGCTTGCTTGGTAGTACTGTGAAAACGATCGGCTGCTCTTTGTTGCAGGGCATCGAGATAAGTCGTCTCATGATAGATAAGATCTGCATCCTGGATATGAGGAATGATCGACTCATCATATTTTGTGTCGGCGCAATAAACGTAGGTTTTTCCGGGTGCCCCTTCTTCAGTTACCCATTCATTTTTTACCAGTTCACCATCTTTTGTAGTATAGTCTTCGCCATCTTTTAGCTTATCATAAAACGCAAGAGGGATCTCATATTCCTTTGCCTTGTCCAGGATAAGTTTCCTTCTGCCTTTTTTCTGATGAAATGAAAATCCGTAACACTCGATACGATGATTCGTGCGAAAACATTTTACTATAAATTTTTCTTCATCTGCTAAGGTTTCTTCCTTGTGGAGACTATGGAAATATAATTTATAAGGAAGGATCGTGCTGGCCACTTTCAGCTGCCATTCTATTATTTCCTGCAAAGGAGAAGGAGCATATATATGCAGATCCTGTAAATGATTTAACAAGCCGAAGCTGTTGATCAATCCGATCAGGCCAAAGTAATGATCTCCGTGAAGATGAGAAATAAAGATATGAGAGATCTTGCTGCGCCTGATCTTGTACTTTATCATTTGAATTTGTGTTCCCTCACCGCAGTCAACTAAAAAAAGTTCTCCGTCCATCGTTACCACCTGGCTGGTCGGGTGACGATCAAATGCCGGCACGGCAGAGTTATTTCCCAGGATAGTTAGAGCGAGCATGAAGCGAATTTAGGATTTTGGTCCCGATAGCTATCGGGATGTGATTTCGGATTTGAGACTACATATAAACTTGCAGTATCCTTTCTATTTGAGGAAGGTATCCCTCGCCAAAAAGATTTAGATGAATTAGAAGTGGATAAAGATTGCAGATATCCCATTGCTCCGTGTAATTACCTGGAAAAGGAAAATGATAGTTATACGATTCGTAAAACGATCTCTCAAACCCGCCGAATAAGGTTGTCATTGCAAGGTCCATACTTCGATGTCCGAAATAGATCGCGGGATCGATCAAAACCGGCTCAGACTCCTGGTTGCACATAAAATTTCCACTCCAGAGATCACCATGAAGTAAGGAAGGTTGTTCATCATTGAATATGTTTTCCAGTTCCTCGTAAAGATGTTCAAATGCTGTAACAAGCTTTTCGTGAAGAAGATGTTTTATAGTTGCCAACTCGATTTGTGGTTGAAGCCGGCAATGGACAAAGAATTCAATCCAGCTATTATAATGGCGGTTCCGTTGCGGTAAAGCTCCCATATAATTGTCTTCTTGAAAGCCGAAATATGAGTTTGTAACATGATGCAGAGCGGCTAACTGTTCACCAAATCGTCCCCAGAATCGTTCTATTTGCAGACCCTTTTCGATCCATTCAAGCACCAGGATTTGATGTTTGTCAATTGTGTCGCAAACAATGACCTGCGGTGTATGCGCAATTTTCTGTGAGGCAAGAAATTCAAGACCATTTTTTTCCTTTTCAAGGAGCCTGGGATATTTATCGGCTGAATTGATCTTTAAAAAGAACCTGGCTTGGTTATTAATGAAGAGCTGGTAAGTATCATTGATCGATCCACCGCCAACCGACCGGAACTCCGGCCACGAATTTGGAAGATTTAATTTTTCGGAAAAGAATTGATTAAGATATTTTTGAATAGATGGGTGTATTGTAGACATAACTTATCACTAGTGCGAGTGAAAGGTGAAACGTGAGATGTGAAATTCTGAATCGGACTCACGTCTCACGACTCAGCCTCCCCGTCCAGTAGCTCCCTCTCAATTTCTTCCATCTGGATTATATCCCATGCTTCGCTTTCAGTGGGAGTTATATTCATCATTTCGAGCAATTGATCTTTGTCAAGGAACTCTTCCACCTGGGGTTGCAGTTCGCAGATCACAAAGGAAGCACTGTTTTCGTAAAATTTTTGTTGGACCTTAACTAAATTTTCCGCAGAAATAATGTCTATAGATTGTAGTTCTTTCAAATTGAGAACAATGTTCCTGGTGTCGGATTGGAGGAAAGATACTAACCGGTCAGAAAGTTCTTCTGTCATTGTAGCAGATAATCTGGGCTGAAGCAACGTGATGACATGAAATTTCTCTTTGGTATCTATTTTGACCTCCATACAACTAAGTTTATCAACAATACGTTTATAATTAGAAATTAAGAACAGTCAAAAATATTCGTT
>Ga0070683_100000764_pt1 | contig 23609 bp, 25 predicted proteins | sample KBSC713LmetaG_FD_64662 | JGI IMG/M metagenome (GOLD analysis project Ga0070683, IMG submission 64662) | Corn rhizosphere microbial communities from Kellogg Biological Station, Michigan, USA - KBS C7.1-3L metaG | ecosystem: Host-associated > Plants > Roots > Rhizosphere ... | reverse complement strand
GTCTTCGGCATCGAGGTGTATCCCCGGGCGAGTGACGTACCCGTGCGATATCGTGACCCACGGGCTCACTGCGGCGCGATTCTCATCTGGAGCAAGCCGCCACTGAAGAAGCAGCCCGGAAAATAGCCGTCGCGATCACTGCCCCAGCCGGAATCCCGCCGCGTACAACAGCGTGAGCGCCGTCTTCGCATCCACGATCTCCCCGTCGCGCACCATCTCCAGCGCCCGCGACAGCATCACCGGCTTCACCTCCACGAACTCGTCCGCCTCGAGACGCGCGTCACCACGCGCCAGGTCCGTTGCCATGAACGCGTGGATCTTCTCGTCCGTGAAGCCCGGGGTCGTGAAGAACGTGTAGAGATGCTGCATGCGGCTCGCGGTGCACCCCGTCTCCTCCCGCAGTTCGCGATGCGCACATGCCTCGGGGGCCTCGCCCGGATCCAGCCGGCCGGCGGGAATCTCGTAGACGAATCCGTTCGCCGCGTAGCGATACTGCCGGATGAGCAGCACCTCGGGATCCGCACCCGTTGGGTCGGTCAGGAAGGGCAGCACCGCGCTCGCGCCGGGATGGCGCACCATCTCGAGCGTGCCCGTCGACCCATCCGGGAACCGCACCGTGTCCACATCCAGATTGATGATGCGCCCCGTGTACTCGCGCGTGCTGCTGATCTTCCCCGCGGCCGTCGCGTCGTGCGTATCACCCGGTGACACGCTGCCCCTCCGCGTCGTATTCCAGTACCGGGCCCACGTTCAGCTCCTCCAACGGTGCCCGAATCACGGCGGGATCGCCCACCGCCACGAGCTGCAGCGCATCAGGATGCAGATGCTCGCGGGCCACGCGCAGGACATCGTCGCGCGTCACGGCGCGCATCCACTCGCGATAGCGGTCGAAGTATTTGGGCGGCAGTCCATACACGACCATCGCCGCGAGCGCCCGCGCAATCGCGTCGGTCGTCTCGTACTTGATGGGGAAGACGCCATCCAGATAGCTCACGGCGAGCGAGCGCTCGTCCTCGGTAATGCCGTCGGCACGCATGCGGTCGATCTCGTTCAGCACTTCGTGCGCGGCCGCCGCCGTGACGTCGCTGCGCACTGCCGTGGACGCCACGAACGGCCCCGCGCCAATGCGCCAGCCGAACCCGCTGAACGCTCCATACGTGTAGGCGTGCGCCTCGCGCAGGTTCAGGTTGATGCGCGACGAGAACAGCCCGCCGAGCACGGCGTTCATGACGGAGACAGGGAAATAGTCCGGGTGCGAGCGTGGCAGCCCGACGTGCCCGATGCGGAGCTCCGACTGCGGTGCGGCCGGCTTTTGCACCAGGTGCACCGTGCGTGCCGCGTTCGCGGGTGTGCTGCCGGGAACCGGCAACGTGGCCGCTGTTCCGCTCCACGCGGCGGTCAACTCGCGCGCGAGACCCACGCCCTCGTCCACGCTGAGATCTCCCACCATCACCAGCGTGGCTCCGCCGGGCCGGAACCGCTCGGCATAGTGCCCCACGAGATCGGCGCGCGTGAGCGCCTGCACCGACTCCGTGCTGCCGTCTTCCGGATGCGCGTAGCGCTCCGACGCGTCATACACGAACCGCGCGAACATCTCGTCCGCGAGTCCGCGCGGCTCGGTGCGAAGCTGGAGAATCTCCGCCAGCCGCTCGGCCTTGAGCCGTTCCACCTCCCGCTCGGGAAACGCGGGCTCCCGGAGCACTTCCCCATAGAGCGCCATGGCGTCATGCAGCCGCGCCGACAGCACCGTAAGCGTCACCACCGTGCTGTCCCAGTCCGCCGCCGCACCGAGCGCTGCTCCCATTCCCTCGAGCCGCTCGGCCATTTCGTTGCCATCGCGGCGGGTGGTGCCCTCCAGCAGTCCGAGCGCCGTCAGGTTCGCCACGCCTTCGCGCCCGGTCCGCTCCACTCCGGCGCCGCCCGGCGCAACGAGCGAGACCGTCACCAGCGGCAGCTTGCGCACCGGCGCGACAATGACGCCGAGCCCGTTGTCCAGCGTGATCCGTTCGAAAACAGGGAAATGGTACGGACGCGGCGGGCCCGGAGCAGGGCGCGCGGGAAACGAGGAGACGGTCGTGGAGAATGCGGAATCGGCGGGCGGCGCCCCGCTGGTGCCGCTCACTGCGCCACCTCGGCGTGTACCCCGACTGCCGGCTCGGCGCCCGATTCCCGTTTCGCCGGTGTCAACGCCCGGTCATACATGAGCGTCGCCCGATTGTCCTCGCCCAGCCGCGAGCGCGCAAACGCGATCACGCGCTCGGTCGTCACGCGCTCGTAGCGCGCGCTCTGATCGTTCACCAGTGCAGGGTCTCCCAGCAGTGTGGCGAACATCGACAACTTGTCAGCCCGCTCTCCGGCCGACTGCATGGATGAGATGAAACCGGTCTCGATGAGCGCTACGGCCCGTTCCACCTCGGTGTCGCTCACGCCGTTCGCCTCCAGGTCGTCAATCTCGCGCGCCACCTCCCGCTCGAGCACCTCGGCCGACACGCCAGGGCGCGCCGTGGCGTCCACGACGAGCAGATCCGCGCCCTTGGCGAGGTCGAACGTGAATGCGGTGGCGTCTGACACGATCTGGCGCTCGCGCACGAGCGAGCGCTGCAGGCGGCTCCCCTTGCCCATGCCGAGTATCGCGCCAAGCACGCTCCCCGCGTAGTAGTCGTCCGATCCGAACACCGGAGCGCGGAAGGCCAGGAAGAGTCGCGGCACCGCAACCTCATCCCGCACCAGCTCACGTCGCGCCCCGCCCAAGGTCTCCGGCACGCGCATGTCGGCCAGGGGCGGTTTTCCCTTTCCACGCGGGATCGGTCCGAAGTACTGCTCGACCAGTGCGCGCGCCTCGGTCGGCTCGAAATCCCCGGCAATCGAGAGCACCGCGTTGTCAGGCGTGTAGTACGTCGCAAAGAAGGTCGCGACGTCCTCCAGGCTGGCGGCGGAGAGATCCTCCATGGAGCCAATGAGCGAATGGTGGAACGGGTGCTCCGGCGGAAAGGCGAGTGCGGGCAGTTTTTCCCACCAGGTACCATAGGGTTGGTTGTCCACGCTCCAGCGGCGCTCGTTCTTCACCACGTCGCGCTGCGTGTCCAGCTTCTGCTGGGTCATTGCGGGGACAAGCGCGCCCATCCGGTCCGCCTCCAGCCAGAGCGCGAGCGCGAGCTGGTTCGACGGTACCGTCTCGAAGTAATTCGTTCGCTCCAGCCAGGTAGAGCCGTTCAGTGTGCCGCCCGCCCGCTGGATGAGCTCGAAGTGCTCGTTCGCCGCCACGTGGGCCGATCCCTGGAAGAGCATGTGCTCGAAGAGGTGGGCAAAGCCGGTGCGGCCAGCCCGTTCGTTGGCCGATCCCACGTGATACCACAGATTCACCGCGACGATGGGCGCGGTGTGATCTTCAGAGAGCGTGACCAGCAGGCCGTTGGCAAGGCGGAACGTTTCTACAGGGATGCGCATGGCGGAAATGTCACGCATGGGCGGGGCCAGTGGAACCCCGCCCGTATGGGACCGTCCATGACATGGTGTCGTGCTTGACACATCGTGGGGACAACTTCATACTGACGTTCCCCACTGGGATGGGCAGATCGCGAGGGCAATGTCGGGCGCACGTGCGCCAGGTTGCCGCCGCGGCGTGCGGCATTTTCGTGCAGCGGCCGGTCCACAGCGTTGGCGTGTGCGTTGTCAAACCACAAGGGTAAGGAGGAGCATACCATGGCAGCCGAATTCTACGTCGGCGAATCCCTGGTCGGTGATGGGAACGAGGTGGCGCACATCGATCTCATCATTGGCTCGAAGTCGGGACACGTCGGACAGGCCTTCACCAATGCCATCTCGAACAACAAGGATGGCTTCACCAGCCTTCTTGCCATCGTCGCCCCGAATCTGCCGGCCAAGCCGGATACGGTGATGTACAACAAGGTCACCATCAAGGGCGCCAAGCAGGCCGTGCAGATGTTCGGTCCGGCGCAGGCCGCCGTCGCTCGTGCCGTGGTGGATTCGGTGTCTTCGGGCGTCATCCCCAAGGACAAGGCCGACGACTACTGCATTCTCGTTGGTGTCTTCATTCACTGGGATGCCGCTGACGACAAGAAGATCTTCAAGTACAACTACGAAGCCACCAAGCAGTCCATCGAACGGGCCCTGAAGGGGCTGCCCAAGGTAGACGACGTGATCACGAACGCGAAGAGCGCGCGTCACCCCTTCGCGAGCGGCGCGGAAGGCTGAGTCCGATCACCGCTCCGGCAATTGCGCGTGCATGGCAGTTGCCGGAACGCAGCTCGCGCTCGATGCTTGCACAGGTACGCAGTGGCGGAATGCCGCACCCGCCGCCGCGTACCTGTGCCTCATCTGCGCACCGTCTGACCTCAACTCCATCCCGCCATGCAGAAGCTGCTGTTGCAACTCGATTCCTCACGTCTCCCCAGCGTGTTCGACGAGGTCGTCGCGCACGACAGCGGTGCGGACGTGGTGATGAGTCGCGGTGGCGTTGCCGAGAATGACGTCCGCGACCTCATCCATGGCTGCATCTTCACGCGCGGTCCGAAGGACCTGAAGAACACCGCCGTCTTCATCGGCGGCAGCGACATGGCGGCGGGAGAGAAACTGCTCGAGGCCGCGAAGAAGACACTGTTCGGTCCCTTTCACGTGTCGCTCATGCTCGACTCCAACGGCTCGAACACCACGGCGGTGGCGGCTGTGGTAAAGATCATGCGTGCCGTGGGCGACGTGAAGGGCAAGCGCACCGTGGTCACGGCGGGTACCGGGCCCGTAGGAACGCGCGCCGCCGGTCTCCTGGCCCGCGCCGGCGCCAATGTGACGATCACGTCGCGCAAACCCGAGGAAGGGGAGCGCGTGCGGGCCGCGATCACCCAGCGCTTTGGCGGGAAGGTCACCGCTGTCTCCATGCACGGCAGCGACGAGGCTGCCAGCGTCCTCGATGGCGCCCAGATTCTCCTCAACACCGGCCCTGCCGGCGTCATGCTCGTTCCGCGCGCCGCCTGGGCGAATCGTCAGGGGCTGCTCGTGGCGTGCGATCTCAACGCCGTCCCCCCGCTCGGCATCGAAGGCATCGATGTCACCGATGACGGCAAGCAGCAGGATGGCATCACGACATTCGGCGCCATTGGCGTTGGGGGCTTCAAGATGAAGATCCACAAGGCCTGCATCGCGCGTCTCTTCGAGAGCAACAATCAGGTCCTCGATGCGGAGACGATACTGGAGCTTGCCGGAGGATTGGGAAATCGGCAGTAGGAATGGAACGCGGAAATCCCGTTCCCTATTGCCGTTCCGTGCCATATGAGATGCATCGGCATCGATCCCGGCACCGTATCCCTCGACCTCGTCGGGCTTGATGGCGGCGAGCTGTTTCTCGATCGCTCCATCCCCACGACAGATGCACTCGCGGAGCCCGTTGCCTTTGCGGAGTCGCTGCGCGAGCTGCACGCCGTGCTCATTGCCGGTCCATCCGGGTACGGCCTGCCGCTCACACGCGTGGAGGACGCCACCGACGAACTGCTCCGATTGGCGTACCTGGCTCCGGCCGGTGAGAATGGCGGCATAGGCGGACTCCGCGCGCTGGCGCGCGCACTCGCCGATGCACGGTTGCCCGTCCTCTTTACGCCCGGCGTGGTGCACCTGCCCTCGGTACCCGCGTACCGCAAGATCAATCGCGTGGACATGGGGACGGCGGATAAAGTCTGCGCCGCCGCACTCGCGATTCACGAACAGGCGGCCCGGCGCGACTGCGCGTATTCCGACGTCTCGTTCATTCTGCTCGAGCTGGGAGGCGCGTTCAGCGCGGCGATCGCGGTGAGCGAAGGACGCATCGTCGACGGGCTCGGCGGCACCGCAGGACCGCTGGGACTTCGCGCGGCAGGCGCACTCGACGGCGAGGTTGCCTTTCTTGCCGGTGCCATCGGCAAGGCGCTGCTGTTCACCGGCGGCGTGGCGAGCATCCTGGGCGACGACGCACAGGCACTCGACTCGCTGGACACACCGCGTACCGATCGCGAGCGGCTGGCGCGCGACGCCTTCCTGGAGAGCGCGGTCAAGGCGGTCGCGTCGCTCGCCGTGTCAGTCCCGCATCCCCACGAGATCCTGCTCTCCGGACGCACGACACACCTGGCCGGCGTCGAGCGTGCACTGCGCCTGCGCCTCAGTCCGCATGGCACCGTGCGGCGGCTCGAGGGCTTCGCGCGCACGGCCAAGGAGGCTGCGCAGGGCGCCGCCCTCATCGCCGACGGACTCGCCGGTGGGCGACACGAAGCGCTCGTGACCGGCATGGGATTGCGCGAAGCAACCGGCACCGTGCTCGACCACCTCCGTCTGATCTCTCCCGCGGCTGCCAGGCAGCGACTCGGCATTTCTTAGCGTGGCGCGCACGCGAGTGCTCATTGCCGGCGTCTCCACCCGCGCCATGGCGGAGTCCGCCGTTCGGGCGGGCTACGACGTGTCCGCCATCGACGCCTTCGGCGACCTGGACCACCGGGCCGGGACGCTCGTTTCCTTCACGCGCGACCTGGGCATCCACTACAGCGCGATGGTCGCCGCGCGCACGAGCCGCACCGTTCCTGCTGATGCGGTGGCGTATGTGTCGAACTTCGAGAACCATCCCCGCGCCGTCGCACTGCTCGCGCAGGGCCGTTCCCTCTGGGGGAATTCGCCCGCCGTGCTCGCGCATGCCCGCAATCCGATCGAACTCGCGCGCGTGCTGCGGCGGCACGGGCTTCCCGCCCTGGACGTGCGCGCGACGCCCCCGCGCGCCCCGACGGTGCATGGACAGCGCTGGCTCTCCAAGCCACGCGCTTCGGGGGGCGGCCATGGCATCGCGCCCTGGCGCCCGGGCGATCCGCTTTCCCGGCGCCAGGTCATTCAGGAGCGAATGACTGGCGTCGCCGCGTCGCTCATCTTCTGCGCCAACGGCGAAGCGGCGGTGCCATTCGGAGTCTCGCGCCTGCTCGCCGGCGACCCGGCGTTCGGCGCCGACGGCTTCAAGTATTGCGGCAACATCCTGGGCCGCCTCCCGCGCGCCTCGACCACTGAATGGCGCAACGTGCTCGCCACCGCTAGCCGGGCTGCGCAAGCACTGACGGCGACATTCGGGTTGCGCGGCGTGAACGGCCTCGACTGCATCGTATCCGGCGGCACACCGTTCGTCATCGAGTTGAACCCGCGCTACACGGCCTCCATGGAGCTCGCCGAGCGCGCGTTCGGGTTTTCGGTGTTCCATGCGCATGCGTGCGGCTGCGCAGGCGAGCTCGTTTCGTTCGATCTGCACGCGGCACTTCGGCACGCTCCGGTCGCGGGCAAGGCCATACTGTATGCGCGTCGTGATAGCGTCATGGCTGACACTCGCCGCTGGCTCGAGGATCCGTCGGTGCGCGATGTGCCCCATTCGGGGGAGCGCATTCAGCGCGGCCGTCCCATCTGCACCATTTTTGCGGAGGGTCGGTCGAGCGCGTCATGCCATGCCGCGCTTGTGCGCCGCGCGCAAAAGCTGTATCACGAGATGGACTCGTGGCGGGGAGTGACGGCGTGACCAATGAGGTCATCACCGCGCAACATGTGACCTGCCTCGGCTGCGGCTGTGCCTGCGACGACCTGGACATTGTCGTGCGCGACGGACGCATTACCGAGGCCCGTCGTGCGTGCGCGCTGGGCATGGAGTGGTTCGGCGATGGCGTGGTGCCCATGGAGATCCGCTCCGCCGGCCAGTCCGTGCCGCTGGACCGCGCCCTCGCGGACGCTGCGGCCATGCTCACGGGCGCGCGCCGCGTGCTCGTCTATCTGGCGCCCGATATTTCCTGCGACGCACAGCGCACGGCCATAGCCATCGCGGACAAGCTGCATGCGGTGGTGGACAGCGTGAGCTCCACGACGGTGGCCGCGGGGATTCTCGCTGCGCAGCGACGGGGCCGGGTTGCCGCGACCTTCACCGAAGTCCGCAATCGCGCGGATCTGCTCGTGTACTGGGCCGTGGACCCTGCCCAACGCTATCCGCGATTCAGGGAACGCTACGGCGAAGGAGCGGAGTCGCCGCTCCTGGCTGCCGGTCGCAGCATCATCGCCGTGGATGTCGGGAACCGCCGTGGCCCGGACAGCGCGGCTGAGCGAGTCGCCTTCGCGGGCACTGACGAGACTCGTGCCATTCGCGCGTTGCGCGCGCATGTCGCCGGCCGCGCACTCGGTGACGCTGCCGGTGACGTGATGACGCGTGCGGTGCAACTAGCTGATCGGATCGCGTCCGCCCACTACCCCGTGATCGTCTACGACGCCGAGCCGGAGGAGGACGAGCCAGCGCCGGCGCGCGCCGAATCGCTCACCGCGCTCGCGCAGGAGCTGAATGCGCGCGGGCGCTGTTCACTCTGCGCGCTGCGCGGCGGCGGCAATCGCGGTGGCGCCGAGGCGGTACTCACCTGGCAGACCGGATACCCCATGACTGTGGACTTCTCGCGCGGCGTACCGCGGTATCGCCCGGACGACACGGCCACGACGCTGCTGCGGCGCGGCGACGTGGACGTGCTCCTGTGCGTTGGAAATCCGTCCGCGATGCGTGGCGTCGAGTCCGGCGGCGTGCGCCGCATCGTCATCGGACCTCGTGCGAGCGCCACGACGCCGGCGGCCGATGTCGCGGTGGACACCGGTGTCGCGGGCATTCACGCCGGAGGTCTGGCCTTTCGCATGGACGACGTGCCCCTCCCCCTTCGCCCGCCGCTCAGCGGGCCGCTGGACCCGGCAACCGTGCTGGCGTCGCTGGCCGCACTGGTGCGCGCATGAGCCAGCTCCGGATCTCGGGCGGCGCGGTGTACGATCCGGCGAATGGAGTCGACGGCGACGTGCGCGATATCTGCATCGCCGACGGCCGCATCGTGGCATCGCTGCCCGATGGCGCACCGCGGCTCGACGCGCGCGGGATGGTCGTGATGCCCGGCGGCATTGACATGCACGCACACATTGCGTCGTCGAGCGTGAACCAGGGGCGACGTCTGCTTCCGGAGGAGCATACGGTGGATGCGGCGCCCGCGCCCGCGCTGGTGGAGGGCGAAGCGCGGTCCGGCACGGGCGGCACCATCCCGAGCACCTTCACCACCGGCTACCGCTACGCTGGGCTCGGCTACACCACCGTGTTCGACGCCGCGGTGGCTGCCGCCGGCGCACGTGACACGCACGCCCAGCTCGACGACACGCCGGTCATCGACGCGGGCTTTTTCGTGCTCATGGGGAACGACGCCTATCTCCTCCGGCAGATCGCGGCCGGAGAGCGCGATCGCGCGCGCGACTACGCCGCCTGGTTGCTGGGTGCCACCGGCGCATACGCCATCAAGGTCGTGAATCCCGGCGGCGTGGAAGGGTGGAAGCGCAACGTGCGCGAAGTGCAGTCGCTCGATGACCCGGCGCCCGCGAACGGCGTCACCCCGCGCGCGATTCTCGAAACGCTGGCTGACGCCGCGCACGTGCTCCACCTCCCGCACCCGGTGCACATCCACTGCAACAACCTTGGGCTTCCGGGCAACGTCGCGACCACGCTCGAGAGCATGCGGGCCCTGACGGGCCGGCCCGCGCACTTCACCCATCTCCAGTTCCACGCCTACGCCGGCGAGAAGGGAAAAGCGTGGGCATCGGGCGCGACGCAGATCGCGGAGTACGTCAACGCGCACCCTGAAGTGACCGGCGACGTAGGACAGGTGATGTTCGGCGACGCCACCACCGTCACCGCCGATGGCGCAGTAGAGTACCTGCTGCACGCCAGCTCCGGCAGGAAGTGGGTGAACGTGGACGTCGAACTGGAGACCGGTTGCGGCATCGTGCCCTACGCGTACCGGGACCGGGCGGCGATTGCCTCGCTGCAGTGGGTGGTGGGACTCGAACTGTTCCTGCTCTCGACCGACCCCTGGCGCATGGCGCTGTCCACGGACCATCCGAATGGCGGCACGTTCATGAGCTACCCGGAACTCATCCGGTTGCTCATGGACCGCGCCTACCGGGATGAGCGGCTCAAGGGAATCAACCAGAAACTGCTGGCCGGCACCGCGCTGGCGGACGGCCTCGCGCGCGAGTACACGCTCGGCGAGATCGCGATCATCACGCGCGCCGGTCCGGCGCGTCAGCTCGGGCTTGTCCGGAAGGGACACCTGGGCGTGGGCGCCGACGCGGACCTTACCATTTATTCGCGTAATGCGAATATCGCGGAGATGTTCGCCACGCCGCGCTACGTGCTCAAGGACGGCGTGCTGGTGGTGGAGGAAGGGCAGTTGCGCCGCGCGCCCACGGGGCGGCGGCTGCACGTGCGCCCGGGATACGACGATGCCGTCACGCGCGATCTCGAGCGCTGGTTCGATCGGTACGGCACGGTGTCATTCGCGAACTATCCGGTGGCGGGAGTGCGGGACACGCCGATCCAGGCGTCCGCGATCAGCCGCTGACGCCCGGCGCAACCACATGGAGCGAGGGGAAGTACGTCCGGTAGCGACCGGCGTCGCGCGTGAGCAGCGTCATGCCTCGCACCGCGGCGTGAGCACCGATGTAAAAGTCCGGCAATGGCGACCGCCGGTCACCGCCCCGTCGCCGGTACTGGACGAAGCTCCGTCCCGCCAGAAACGCGGCGTCCCATGGAAGCGGCTCCCGACGAAACCGTGCCTCCGGCAGCGCGTCGTCAAGGTCCTCCTTTCGCCGAAAGCCCGCCGAGACCTCGGCGTAGATGACCGGATTGATGACCAGGACCGCCCGCTCCGCATACGCGCTCAGTGATCGCTCGGACCACGTGAACCACACCGGGTCCTCCGTGAGGACATCCAGCAGCACGTTGCTGTCCACCAGGACTCCGCTCACTCCCTGCCGCGGGTGAGTGCCATGATCTCGTCCGTTGTCAGGCCGCCATTGGCGCGTCCCCGCATGTGCGCGATCAGGGCCCGGCCGCGCCGCCGGCTGCGGCGCACCTTCTTCAGGAGGACGACCTGGTCGCGAACCTCGAATTCGACCTCGGTATGCGGCAGCAGCCCCAATTCCTCTCTGATGCGCTGTGGGATGGTGACCTGTCCCTTGGTGGTGATCTTCATCGGATGACCTCTCCCTGCGTGGTATTACTCTCTGAAGTAATACTAGTCCGGTAACCCCGGACCGGCAAGCATTCCACCCGCCCTCCTGAACCGGTCGCGATCCGGTCCCGGCGATTCCGGTACGGCGCACGCGATATCGACTCGCCCGTATCCCTGCCCCGCCGTATTATCCGTGGGTGCGCATCAACGACGTCCCCATAGACGACACCTTTGCCGAAGCGTTCGGCATGCGCGGTGCGCGCGTCATCATCACGGCGCGCACGCTCCACTGGGCGCGCACTGCCGCGCTCGAGATGACCGGATTCGCCACCTCCGTCATTGCGTGCAAGTGTGAGGCGGGCATCGAACGCGAGCTCGCGCCCGCCGAGACGCCCGACAGCCGCCCCGGCGTGAGCGTTCTGCTCTTCACCATGGACTCCGACAGTCTCCCCAGACGGCTGGTCGAGCGCATTGGACAGACCGTCCTCACCTGCCCCACCACCGCCTGCTTCGACGGCCTGCCCGACGCGCCCGATCGCATCCTCGTCGGCAAACCCCTCCGCGTATTCGGCGACGGATTCCAGGGGAGCAAGGTCATCGCCGGCCGGCGCTATTGGCGCATCCCCGTCATGGAAGGGGAGTTTCTCATCGATGAGAGCTTCGGGAAGGTCAAGGGAGTGGGCGGCGGCAACTTCCTCATCCTGGCGGACCACGACGAGGCGGCGCTCGAGGCCGCCGAGGCGGCGGTGCAGGCCATGCGCGGCATGCCGGGCATCATTCTGCCCTTTCCCGGCGGCATTGTGCGCAGCGGCAGCAAGGTGGGATCGAAGCGCTACCGGAACATGATCGCCACCACCAACGATGCCTTCGCGCCCACACTCCGCGCCATTACGAACACCGCGCTCCCCGACGGCGTGAACGCGGTACTCGAGATCGTGCTCGACGGCGTGGACTTCACTTCCATCGCGGCCGCCATGCGCGCCGGCATCACCGCCGCCTGCCGTCCCGGCGTCCGCGCCATTACCGCCGGCAACTATGGTGGCAAGCTCGGCCCGCATCATTTCCACCTGCACCGCATACTGAGCGGCGACCTCACGCCACTGCCGCCAGCCTCGCTGCCCGCCACGCCCACCCCGACCCCGGCGTGAGCGACACCATCACGCTCACGCTCCGCTCGCCCGTCGAGCGCATTGTCGAAGCCGAGTGCCTCGTGCCCAATGCACTGGCGTCGCTCGGCGCGCGCGATATTGCGCACCTCCCGCTCTGGGAAGGACCCAATCAGATGCGCGTCGGTGATCTCTTCGACGTCCGTGGCGAACGCTCGGCCGTGCTCCGCATCACCGGCGACCTTTCCCTCCTGGATGCCGTGGGCGCAGGCATGACCGGCGGTGAGCTCACGGTGGACGGTCATGTGGGACGGTATGTCGCCACGCGGATGACGGGCGGTGTCGTGCGCATCCGGGGCAATGCCGGTTACGGCGCCGGGCTTGAAATGGGCGGCGGCGTGCTCGACATCCAGGGCAATGCGGGCGACCGCGTGGGCGCCGCGCGGCTCGGCGCGTCGAAGGGCATGACTGGCGGCGAGATCATCGTGCGCCGCGCGGCGGGCGACGAAGTCGGTGCGCGCATGCGACGCGGTACCATTGTCTGCGGTCAGGCCGGCGCGCGCGCCGCACAGGCCATGATCGCGGGTAACCTCATCGTGCTCGATGCGCTGGGCGAGGACCCCGGTCCGGACAACAAGCGCGGCTCCATCGTGGTGCTCGGCGGCGTGCGCGTGCCCGACGGCTATCGCTACGCCTGCACGTACCGGCCGCCGCACGTGGCGCTCACCCTGGCGTCGCTGCGCGCGCGCCATGCGCTGCCGGTGACCGACGCACAGATTGCCGGGCACTACCGCCGCTACAGCGGCGATCTGGCCGAGCTGGGCAAGGGGGAAATTCTGGAGTGGAGGGCTGACGCATGACCGACCTCGGACTGAACGCCCGCGCGCAGGCCATTGCCGATGACATGGTGGCGCGCAGCACGGAGCTCAACCTTGCCGTGAGTACGCTCCCTTCCGGCGCGCGCGTCCTCGACGCGGGTGTCCAGGCGCCCGGCGGGCTCGGGGCGGGTCTCGGCCTCGCCGCGCTCTGCATGGGCGGACTCGGTCACATTAGTTTCAACCAGCTACTAATTGACGACCTCACGTACGCCGGCGTGCAGGTCTGGACGGATTACCCGTGGCAGGCCTGCATGGCCTCCCAGTATGCCGGGTGGGCCGTGCAGGTGGGGAAGTACTTCGCCATGGCCTCCGGACCGTTGCGCGCCCATGCCCGCGTGGAGAAGGAGCTGTTCGACAAGCTGGGCTACGCCGAACAGGCGGAGCACGCGGTGCTGGTGCTCGAGGGGCGCACGCTCCCCACGGACGATGTGGCGCGCTGGATCGCCGGCAAGTCGGGGCTGGACCCGTCGCGCCTGACCTTCGCCATCGCGCCCACCGCGTCGCTCGCCGGCGGCGTGCAGGTCGTGGCCCGCATGCTCGAGACCGGGCTCCACAAGATGGAAACCATCGGCTTCGACGTGCGCCGCGTGACCAGCGGCATCGGCACTGCGCCCCTTCCGCCAGTGGCGAAGGACGACCTCCACGCCATTGGCCGCACCAACGACTGTGTGCTCTACGGCGGCGTCGCGCGCTTCACCATCCAGGCCGACGATCCCGAGCTGGAGGATCTCGCTACGCGACTTCCCGCATCATCCTCCGGCGACTACGGCACGCCCTTCTACGAGATTTTTCAGCGCTACAACGGAGACTTCTACCGGATTGACAAGATGCTCTTCAGCCCTGCCGAGGTCTGGCTCACCAGCACGAGATCGGGCCGCACCTTCCACGGCGGCAAACTCAACCCCGAGGTACTCGCGACATCGCTGTTCGATTGACTCCTTGCTGTCAGCCGATCCCCCTCTACCCTGGAGCCTCTCATGTGGGCCGTCACCGTGATCTACAACACCCCCGAGGATGCCACCGCGTTCGAGAAGTACTACGCCGAGAAGCATCTCCCGCTCGTCCAGCGACTCCAGAAGGAGATCGGCTTCACGAAGGCCACGCTGGTCAAGTTCGCGCGCAATCTCGACGGTTCCGCGTCGGCGTTCTATCGCCAGGCCCACCTCTGGTTCCCATCCGAAGAGGCGCTCAGGCAGGGCACGGCCACCACGGCATTTGCCGCCGTTGCCGATGACCTCGCGAACTTCGCGACGGGTGGGCTGGTGGGAATGGAAGGAACGGAGTAGCAACCGGCAGCCGGCGTCCCGTTTCCGGCGGGACCGGCTACCCGCATCCAGCGACCATCCACCAGCCGTGCTCTTCCCCATCCTCGCCTCCCGTACCGGCTGGCACACCGATCAGCTGCGGCGTGCCGTGGCCGAACGGGGGCACGAGTCTGTTGTCCTCCGGTACGAGGCGCTCGTAGCGCGGTTGGGTAACCGTTCGACGCACGCGGCCGCGCTGCACGCTGAAGCCGTGGACGTCGCCGCGGCCGGCGCTGTCATCGCGCGCATCATTCCAGCCGGATCGCTCGAGCAGATCATCTATCGCGTGGATGCGCTGCATTGGCTCGAGGATCGCGGCGGCGTCGTGCTCAATTCCCCGCGCGCCATCGAGCGCACCGTGGACAAGTTCTACGCGTCCGCGCTGCTCCAGCAGGCATCGCTTCCGACTCCCGACACCGTGGTGTGCGAGCGCGCCGACGATGCCATGGCCGCCTTTACCACGTTCGGCGACGCCATCGTCAAGCCGCTCTTCGGCTCCATGGGACTCGGCATGACGCGGGTGAGCGATCCCGATACCGCCTGGCGCGTCTTTCGGGCCATCGAGAGCATTCGCGGCGTGTACTATCTGCAGCGCGCACTGCCGCACGACGGACGCGATGTGCGCGCATTCGTTGTCGGAGACCGGGTGATTGGCGCCATCGAGCGCAGCGCGCCCGGCTGGCGCACTAATGTTTCGCGTGGCGCCACCGCCCGCGCGATCATGCTCACCAGGGAATGGCGCGACATGGCGCTCTGTGCCGCGCGCGCCGTGGGCGCCGACTACGCCGGCGTGGATCTCCTCCCGGCGCGCGACGGCATCACCTACGTGCTCGAAGTGAACGGCATCCCGGGCTGGCGCGGACTGCAGGACGCCACCGGACTCGATGTCGCACGTGCCATCGTGGACTACCTCATCGACGTCCGACTCGCACGCCGGTGAACGGCCCGCCGAGCGATCCCATGCGACCGCCGAGCGCGGCTGACATCGCCAGTGCCGCGCAGCTCGCATGCCTGCTCGAGGCGAGCGCGCCCAAGCCGGGGAACGTGCATCCTGGCGCGCGTTTCCATGACATTGGCTTCGAGGATTTTCTCGCCAGCAGCGCCGCGATTGGACCCGCGTTGCTTCGCGCCGGCGAGCGCCCACTTGGCGAAACCATTCTCGCTGCCATCCGCGCTACCCGCCGCTGGACCACGGCCAACACCAACCTCGGCATCGTGCTGCTGCTCGCACCGCTCGCGCGCGCCGCCCTCGAGCCGCCGCACGAACTGTTGCACGACTCGCTCCGCGCGCGCACGTCCCGCGTGCTCGATGCCACCACCGTCGCCGATGCGACGCTCGTCTATGAAGCCATTCGCCTGGCGCGCCCCGCCGGCCTCGGGCGGAGCGACGAGCAGGACGTCACCACCGTCCCCACGGTAACCCTGCGCGAGGCCATGAGGCTCGCCGCGGGCCGTGATGGCATCGCGCGCGAGTATGCCACGGATTTTCGCATGACCTTCGAGATCGGCGCTCCCGCCATTGCGCGGGCGCGACAGGACCAGCTCTCCTGGAACGATTCCGTCGTCGAAACGTTCCTCACACAGTTGGCGGCGGTGCCCGATACGCATGTCGCCCGGAAGCTCGGCGCCCGCACGGCAGAGGACATCTCGCGGCAGGCTGCCCGCGTGCTGGCCGCGGGCGGCGTGCGGACCGGAGCCGGACGCGCTGAACTTGCCCGTCTGGACCGCGATCTGCATGACGACCGGAACGCACGGAATCCGGGGACTACCGCTGACCTGACTGCTTCAGCCATTTTCGTAGCGCTGCTCGGCGGAGCCCGCTGACCACCCTGGAGTGATGGAATGCGAACGCACGGTGAGTTCAGAGTTTCGGTTACCAAGGATTATCTCGTTTTCTCGTCGGCGCATTTCATCACCTTCGCGGGACACCGCTGCGAGGCGCTCCACGGACACAACTACCGCGTGGGCGTCACGCTCGAAGGGGCGGTCGATGAGCAGAGCTGGTACGTGCTCGATTTTTCCGCCGTCAAGAAGATGATGAAGCAGCTCTGTGATGAGATCGATCACAAGGTGCTGCTCCCGCTCGAAAATCCCCGGATTGGCGTCGTCCAGCGCGATGGCACCGTACATGTGGACTATGCGGGCACCCCCCGGTATGTCTTTCCTGCTGGAGACTGTGCACTTCTGGCCATCCCCAATACGACAGTGGAGATGCTGGCGCAGCACCTCACGCGACGGCTGCTCGCGTCGCTCAGCCAGATCCAGATCGCCCATCTCACCGCGATCGAGATGGAAGTGGAGGAGAACTTTGGTCAATCCGCCTTCTATCGTGAACTGCTCGGTTGAGGTCCGGGCGTAACTGCAAGCGAACCGAGGTCGACCCATGCTATTCTCATTGCTCGTTGCGGCATCCCTGCAGGCGGCGATTATCGCACGCCCCGATACCACTGTGCCCGCTGACGGCCCACACCTCGCCGTGACGGTCGACTCGATACACGACCGGATCGAGATCACGGTGGGGCCATTCGACCTCCCCGCCATGCCGGCGAACATGGACATGGAGGAGATGGAGCACGACGTCTCCAAGGTCATGCCCTTCGCATGGCCCGTCGATGGCTATCTGCACGGCTTCGACGTCACCATGCAGGACGCGGCTGGCAAGCCGCTTCCGCGGTCGATATTGCATCATCTCATCGGCGTGAATTTCGACCGACGCCAGCTCGTGTATCGCTCCGTGGAGCGCCTCTTCGGCTGGGGTTCAGAAACCGCGCCCGTGAACCTCCCCGACTACATGGGCGTGCCGCTCACGGTTGGTACGAAGCTCGGTATGTACGCCATGTTCCACAACGAAACGGGGAAGGACATTCCCGCGGCGTATCTGCACGTGTCGCTCCTCTACACGCCGCGAAAGGGGCACCACGTGCTCCCCATCATGCCGTTCTACGTGGACGTCAACAATCACGTCGGCGGCGTCACCACATTCGATGTGCCGCCCGGCCACTCGTCGCACAGCTATACGTTCGAGCTGCCGATCAGCGGCCGACTCGTCGGCATTGGTGGACATCTCCACGACTACGGCTCATCCGTGACACTCAAGGATGGTGTCTCCGGCAAGGTCCTCGGTCGTCTCAAGGCCAAGCGCGACGCGAACGGCGACGTGGAGGGCGTGGGACGCTTCGTTTTCGGCTTCAACAGTGATGCGCTACCGCTCGACGCGCATCATCCGTATGTGGTGACGGCGGAATACGACAACCCCACAGCCGATACGATCAAGGATGGAGGCATGGGCCACCTGAACGGCGCGTTCGTACCCGACGACATGAGCCAGTGGCCCAGGCTCGATCGGAACGACCCGATGATCCAGAAAGACGTCGCGGCGCTGCCGCTCATGCAGGGTATGGCGAGCAAGTCGCGCGGTCGGGCAGAGTCAGAAATGAAGAACATGCCGGACATGCCCCAGATGAACCACGGCCATCCAATGCAGCCGGATAGCACCATGCCTGAGCCACGCGCGGATTCCAGCCAGCATCGCCATCAGGATCACTAGCCGCCGCTCATCCCAGGCGCGCGACACGCTGTACGTCGCGCGCCGTCAGGCGGCCGTCGTGCAATGCGCTGGCCACCAGCACCGCCTGCACGCCTTCAGCGGCCACTGCCGCCAGATCAGCGCCGCTCCCCAGACCACCTCCAACAACCAGTTCGACGCCGGGCAGCGCAGCCCTCAGCGACCGGATCAGCGCGAGATCGAGCCCCACCCCACTGCCCACCCGCGCCAGATCCAGCGTGATCACCGTGGTCGCTCCCGCCGTCACCGCCATCTCCGCGAGCGCCGTCGGAGACATGACGGCGAATGCCGGCACCATGCTCACGGGCACACCCGCACGCAGGTCGAGACTGAACGCAAGACGATCCTCGCCGATTTCCGACGCGATCTCAGCCAGTACCTCGGCCGCGCGCAGGGTTTCGAGCCCCACGATGACCCGCGACGCCGGCAGAGCCGCAACGCGACGAGCTCGTTCTACGCTGGATACACCGGCGTCCACCCACAAATCGGCGCCCGACGCGGCAAGCGCAGCGAGACACGTCCACTGCACCGATCCGCCAGTGATCGCATCCAGATCGGCCACATAGACCGCGTCGCCACCCGTAGCGGCGCGGCAGGCATGCGCCAGCGCGATCACGTCGCCATCCACATGCTCCGTGCCGTCGAGCAGTCGCGATCGCACCGCGGCATAGCGGCACCGATCCTCGCCACGCGCGTGCACGGCGATGCCACCCCGCAGATCGAGCACCGGAATCACACGCACGCGGAGACGCTCCCATGGTGATCGGGTGGGATATCGGCGGCGCCAACATCAAGGTCGCTCGTGCGCACGCGAATCGGCTGCGGGAGGTCCGCTCCGTGCCGTTCGCCATCCAGCACACGCCGCAGGCGCTCGTGCCAACGCTGCAGCGCCTGGTTCGGGAGCTCGGCGCGCCGCCGTCCGAAGCGCATGCCGTGACCATGACCGCTGAACTCTCCCAATACTTCCGTACCAAGCGCGAGGGTGTGTGCTTCGTTCTGGATGCGGTCGCATCGGCCTTCCCAACGGCAGCAGTTCACGTGTTCACCGTGACGGGCAATTTTGTGCCTCCGGAATTTGGTCGGGACCATCCACTCGATGTTGGAGCGGCCAACTGGGCCGCTACTGCCACCTTACTGGCTCGTAACTGTAGCAATACAGTCCTTATTGACGTCGGATCAACGACGACGGACATCATTCCTATCTGCCAGGGGATTGTCGCCGCTCAGGGCCGGACGGATCCCGACCGCCTGCGCTCCAGTGAGCTGCTCTATCTCGGTGCCGTCCGTACGCCCCTCGAAGCGGTCGTGCACAATATACCACTCGAGGCAGGTATGGCAGGCATCGCCGCCGAAGCATTTGCCCTCGCCGGCGATGCGTACGTCTGGCTCGGCGAGCTACACCCGGATAGCTACTGCGCTCCCACACCTGATGGTCGTCCCGCCACACGCGAGTTCGTCCGCGAACGGCTGGCGCGTGCGGTATGCGCGGACCGCGAAATGCTCGCCGACAGTGCCATCTCCGCCATTGCCAGCCACGTGGCCACCGCACAACTGAATCGCACGGCGCAGGCACTTGCCCAAGTGCTCCGGCGGAACCCTTCGATCACAAGAGCCGTGACGGCGGGTGTTGGGTCGTTCATCGCCGAGCGTGCGGCGCTTCAGTGTCGTCTCACTGTCACGCCCTTCTCAGCCATCCACGGCCTGGACGCACATCGATCAGCACCGGCTGCCGCGGTCGCGCTCCTGCTCGAGCGATCCCTCACCTCATGACGAGCCTTGCTGACACCGTCATCAAGATCGGCGGCAGCCTGCTTGCTGTCCCCGATGCGCTGGATCACGTCGTCCACACCCTTCGCAGTGTGTGCACCACGGACCGGCGCCTGCTCGTTGTCCCTGGGGGCGGCCCCTTTGCCGACGCGGTCCGCGACGTTGACGCCGCGATGCCACTGGACGCCAGCGCTGCCCACTGGATGGCGATACTTGGCATGGACCAGTATGCCTACCTGCTCGCTTCGCGCCTGCCGAACGCGCGCTTCACCGAGCGCCTGGAAGAGCTGGCATCCATCCATGCGACAGGTGGTCTCCCGGTATTCGCTCCGTATCGTCTGCTCCGGGCCGTCGATCCGCTGCCGCATTGCTGGGATGTTACCAGCGACAGCATCGCGGCGTGGATCTCGCACCATCTCCGCGCTACCCAATTGATACTGATCAAGACGTCCGCCGCGGCGTCATCAGAGGCAGTGGTGGACGCCTGCTTCCATCGACTCATGAACGATCAGTTGCGAGTCTCGATCGTTGATCCCCACACCCTGTCGGACACACTCGCGACGGTCTGACGCTCTTTCACCGCCGCGGCCAGTGCCGCCACGCGGTTGCGGCTCACTACGCCAGTCCGGCTGCCGACACATGCCGCGCCCCGGACACCCACCATGTTGACGCCAAGGCTCCGCGCGCGGGAGAAATCGCCCGCGCCGAGCTGGCCGGCCAGCGCAACCATCAGTTGCTGCCGATGCGCTTCAGCCACCCATTCCCCGAGGCGCAGCTCACCCATGATCGCGAACCCTGTGCGCCCTTCCTTGTGCGCGGTATCCATGAGCACGCCCCGGGCGCCCATATCGTGCGCAATCCGGATCACGGCGGCGGGCGATATGGCCTCGGCGCGGTCCGCATCCGCGTACGCCACCGCGATCACCCCGCAGCTCCCGCTCGCCCCGCCCGCCCCCCGCACCGCGGCGGCCAGCAGCATTCCGGCACGATCCGCATCGCTCACGCCGGCGAACCCCACCTTGATGAACGACACCCCGTGCGCCGCCGCCTGATGTGCCAGCAGCTCCGTCTCTCGCTCGCCACACACGTCACCCAGTGCCGCGCTCACCGGACGCTCACGGCCCGTCACGGACACCACGCGCGCCAATGTCAGGCCGTCGACTGCACCAAGCGCTCCGCGCGACGGATCCTTCGCGTCGATCACATCCGCGCCGCCATCCAGCGCGTCCCGTGCTTCATCCGCATTCCGTACGCTCACCAGCAACTGCATGCGTCACGCCCCTTGTAAGACCCTGTCGTCGGGCTAGCTTAGCTTGAGCGGCTACCATATCCCATATCACTTCCAGGGGCAACGTGTCGCACGAGCCGACCTCAGGCGCCGTGGCTGGATCATCCGCTGCCCTCACGCTTCGCGGTGCGGCGGCGGTGGTGACGGGCTCCTCAACCGGGATCGGTCGTGCCATCGCGCTGGCGCTCGTCCGCTCGGGCGCAGACGTAGCCATCTCCTACCGCACGGGCGAGTCGGACGCCCGCACGCTGGCGCAGGAAGTCCAGTCCATGGGCCGCCGCGCTGCAGTCTATCGGCTGGACCTCGCCGATCCGGCATCCATCGCGGCTCTGGCTGCCGGGGTGCAACGCGATTTCGGGCATGTGGACGTCTGGGTGAACAACGCCGGTGCTGACATTCTCACCGGTAGCGTGGCAGACCTCCCGGACCTCGCGAAACTCGACCTGCTGCTCACCGTTGACTTGCGCGGCACCGTACTCGCCTCGTGGGAAGCGGCGCGACTCATGCGGCAGCAACCGCGTGGCGGCGTCATCATCAACATGAGCTGGGACCACGCGATCACCGGCATGCAGGGTCGCAATCCCGAAATGTTCTCCGCCGCGAAGGGTGGAATACTGAGCTTCAGCAAGTCTTTGGCGCGCTCGCTGGCACCGGTGGTGCGCGTCAATATTCTCGCGCCGGGCTGGATTGAAACCGAGTTCGGCGCGGGGCTCACGCCCGAGCGCCACCGGGAAGTGGCCGAGCAGACACCCATGCGCCGCTGGGGAACGCCGGACGACGTCGCCAGTGCCGCCGTGTTTCTCGCCTCGCCTGCGTCAGGATTCCTCACGGGGCAGACGCTGTTTGTGGGCGGCGGAACCGTGATGTAGATACCGTTTGTCTCGAACGAGGAGATTCACCATGGCATCCACGGAACGCACCTTTACCGACAGCGAGATCGCCGAGCGCCTGAAAGGCCTGCCCGGCTGGTACTATGAAGACGGCTGGATCCGGCGCCAGTACAAGACCGATGGGTGGCCCACCACGCTCATGCTCGTGAACTGCATCGGCTTCTTCGCCGAGGCCGCATATCATCATCCGGATCTCACCGTCACCTGGGCCAAGGTGTGGGTCAAGCTCCAGAACCACGCTGCCGGCGGCATCACGGACAAGGACTTCGAGCTCGCACGCAAGATCGAGGACTCAGTGCTCTGGCGCCCCACGGGAGGGGCCCTGGAGGGCACGCCCAACAAGTTCGTGCGCGCCGGCGACGCGAAGTAGCTCGAGCGAGCGGGGCATCGCCGTGGAACGTTCCGCCGCGCCCTCGCGCGTGCTGTTTGTCACCGGGCGACTCGCGGAGCCCGCGCTGCGCCAGACCCTCGCGGGAATGGACGCCGGCTTTGCGTGCGACGTGGCCGTCATGCACATCACCGTCGCCGCGCTCATGACCACGGAGTGGATCGCCCGTGCCCTCGAGGTGCCGGAAGGCACCGATCTCATTCTCCTGCCAGGCCTCTGCCAGGGCGATACCGGCGCCATTGGCGACAAGACGGGCGTGCGCGTCGAGAAGGGGCCCAAGGACTTGCGCGAGATCCCGGAGTACTTCGGCCGCGCGTCGCTCAAGGCGGAGTACGGCGCGCACGACATCGAGATCCTCGCCGAGATCAACGGTGCGCCCGCGCTCGCACGCGACGTGATCCGTGGCATGGCGGAGAGTTTCCGCAGCGCTGGCGCGGACTACATCGACATCGGCTGCACCCCGGGCACACCCTTCCCCGACCTCGCCGCCGTGGTGCGTGAGCTGGTGGGTGCGGGTTTCCGCGTGAGCATCGATACGTTCGACCGCGATGAGATCCTCACCGCCGTAGACGCGGGGGCATCACTCGTGCTCAGCGTCAACTCCACCAACCTCGCCGTGGCGCGGGAACTGCCCCGTCCCGGCGTGCGCGTGGTGGTCATTCCCGACTTTGGCGCCTCGCTCGATTCGCTGGAACCGAGTATCACGTCGCTGCGCGAATGGAATGTCCCTTTTCTCATTGACCCTGTCATCGAGCCGCTCGGCTTCGGCTTCATGGCCTCGCTCCAACGGTATGCGGACGTGCGCCGCCGCTTTCCGGACGCCGAGCTGCTCATGGGAATCGGCAACATTACCGAACTCACCGCCGCGGACACCACGGGCGTGAATGCACTGCTCGTCGGAATCTGCCAGGAGCTGGGCGTGCGCGCGGTGCTCACCACGCAGGTCGTTGGCTGGGCGCACGGCGTCGTGCGCGAAGTGGACATTGCGCGTCGCCTCATGCACTTCGCGGTCACGAACAAGGTGGTGCCCAAGCGCATCGACGATCGGCTGGTCACGCTGCGCGACGAGAAGATCCTGGCGTACACCGAGCAGGAGCTCCGCAATTTGCAGCAGCGCATCACCGATCCCAACTATCGCATCTTCACCGATCGCGACACGATCACCGTGCTCAATCGCGACCGGTTCGTGCGTGGCACTGACATTCAGGACATCTTCGCGCAACTCGACGTGAGCGAGGCCACACATGCGTTCTATCTCGGCAAGGAGCTCGCGAAAGCGAAGCTCGCCATCACGCTCGGCAAGACCTACCGGCAGGAAGGCTCGCTGAACTGGGGTTATCTCACGCCGCCCGACGATGTCATAGCGGAGCACGTGCGTCTCACGCAGCGTTCCGAGCGT
>Ga0070683_100000763_pt1 | contig 23614 bp, 30 predicted proteins | sample KBSC713LmetaG_FD_64662 | JGI IMG/M metagenome (GOLD analysis project Ga0070683, IMG submission 64662) | Corn rhizosphere microbial communities from Kellogg Biological Station, Michigan, USA - KBS C7.1-3L metaG | ecosystem: Host-associated > Plants > Roots > Rhizosphere ... | reverse complement strand
CCGTCAGTGATCGTTCCGGCGGCCTCTCGCCTGACATGAAAGCCCGCCTGCAAACTTACATGCACCGCATGCACATGATCGACGAAGTGGCGCAGTTCTTCGCCGACGAAAAGGTGGCCGCGGTCATCCTTCCTAGCCGCGACGCCAAAAACGGTGGCGGTTCGGGCGGCACATTCTTTGACGACAATGGCGCCGCGCTCGGCCGCACCCCCTATCTGGCAGACAAGCGCGTCAAGGTTCCCGTCGTCGTCGCCGCCATCGAAAGCTACGGACGTCTCTATCGCCTGATCGAGGCGCACGCCCCCTGCACGGTCGAAGTCGATGTGGAGACCAGGTTCACCGGCGACCACGAGCACGGCTTCGACACCGTCGCGGAAATCCCCGGGACCGACCCCAAACTGAAAGACCAGGTCGTGATGGTCGGCGGCCACCTCGATAGCTGGATCGCCGGCACCGGCGCCACCGACAACGGAGCCGGCTCGATCGTCGCCATGGAAGCCGTGCGCATCCTCGAGAGCCTCAGCGTCAAGCCCCGCCGCACCATTCGCATCGCCCTCTGGACCGGCGAAGAGCAGGGACTGTTCGGCTCAAAAGGCTATGTGCGCCAGCACTTCGGCGAAGCCAAGACCTCCACCGCTCCTGACCAGATGCAGTTGCCTGAGTTCATGCGCCGCGCCGCCGGCCCGCTCGAGGTCAAGCCGGAACAGAAGCTCATCTCCGCGTACTTCAACGTCGATAACGGAAGCGGCAAGATTCGCGGCATCTACACTCAGGGCAACGCCGCCATTGCGCCCATCTTCGCCCAGTGGATTGCCCCTCTCAAGGACCTCGGCGTCACCACCATCACCAACCGGAATACCGGCGGCACCGACCACCTCAGCTTCGACGCCGTCGGCATCCCAGGCTTCCAGTTCATCCAGGACCCGCTCGATTACGAAAGCCGCACCCACCATTCCAACCAGGATGTGTACGAGCGGCTCCAGGCCTCCGACCTCAAGCAGATTGCCACGGTCGAAGCCATCTTCCTTTACAACGCCGCGCAGCGGGATGAGATGATGCCCCGCAAGCCTCTGCCCGATCCCGAGGCGGAACAAAAACGCCGCGAGCCGCTCGAAGGAATCTTCCCCGGCGCAGTCCCCCCCACCCCCGACGAAAAGAAGTAGCCCTGGAGTCAGCTAGCGAGTCTGACGAGAAAAACAGCCCGCTAGCCCAGCCAAACGAGTCCGACGGCGTTCCCTGAAGGAACGACCCTGAACCCTGCCAACACCTGTATCCGCCGTCACAAACGCACGCTGACAGCCATGCTAAGGTAACCTCACTCCCGGAGAAATCCGGGAGTTGGCGTTACAAGCCGTTCCAAAAATTTTTTCTGCCGTTTTCTATGAATTTTTGGATATAGCGGCATAACGCCAACGGAATCTGTTATTTATAGCAGAATCGAGCCTTCGCATTTTATGCATTTTCTGCATAATTATGCATAAATGGCGCGGGATTGGCCTCCCGTCACGACATCAGGAGAGCTGTGTTCCCCTTCGACCTCGGCGCCGGCAACCAGGTCAGTCAACTCAGCCCGCGTCCTGTCTTCACCCTTCCGAAATCAGGCGGCGGTGCCTTCGTCCACCTTCCGGTCGATCCGGCCTTCATCCCGGGGCTCTTCCAGGTTCCCTTCCACCACGTCCTGCGAGCGCGCAATGCCGGTGTTGGGATGACGGCTGCGTAGCACCGAACTGGTGTTGTCTCGCCCGGGAACTACGCTGTTGACGCCCTTGTCGTCCAGTTCCCTGCCCACCTCGGTCATGCCGGCCATTTGATCGCGCGCAACGTCGTCGACAATCTTGCCGGTTCCATACTGTGGGTTTTGCATGCTGTCATCGTCCTGCGTCAGGTTCACCCGCAGAGCGTCCACCTCTTCTTCTGTTTCGGCATTCAGGCGTGCCATCTCGCGCGCGGTCTCACCGCGCAAAGCCCTGGGCTGCTCAGCGCCGCCGGTCACCTTCTTCATACGATCGAGGGCATCGGACCCAGCTGAATCGTCTTGCCGCGCGTCGTCGCGGCCGCCCTGGATCGAGCTGTGCGTGAAATCAGTGTTGCGGCTCTCCGGTTGTTTCGCCATGTCGTTGTCCTTTCGCGGGTCCCGGGCAAGAGGCCCATTACACAAAACAGCCCTGCGAGTGGCGCGGGCCGCCCTTCATTCCCTCACTCTGATGCGCAACCGGAGAGGACCGTCTAGCTCCCGGATCAGAGTGCGCAGCGGAGCGCCGGTCGGGACCGCGATCGGAGCGAGATCGGGATCGTTTTCAGACACCGTATTCGACCGGGATCGGAGCACTGAATCCAGCGCTAACCCGCCGGGCATGCCCATCCGCACGCTCCAGCGGGACTCCAACTTTCTGTTACACTTGAACCAAGCGCTTCCAGTGGGCTGCAACAGACCAGGCAAGGTCCGCGGGCGCATTCTGCAACTCATGTCGGGGAGTGGCTCAGCCTGGTAGAGCACCTGGTTCGGGACCAGGGGGTCGGAGGTTCGAATCCTCTCTCCCCGACCATTAAAATCAGCTACTTACAGTCGATTTCCCGCCCGCCGAGAATCCCACTGTAGTCATTTTTGTAGCATGTAATTCCCTCGATTTCAGCATCGAGCAATGCTCACCGGCAACTCTTGAGAATTGGGTCCCCATTCCATGTGCCACTTGTACGGAGAACATGATTCAAGGGTCAGGATTGTGCTCGCCGCCGACCACACAGTCGCATAACCGCTGGTGCGAACTCAAAAAGTCCCGCCACGACTGAGTTCATCAGTCAGGGCGTGTCTGGAGGCTTTGGCTCGATTGTCAGATCGCATGCGACCCTAGGCATCATTCAACAATGCCGACCCCTCCAGAATCTGCAAAACAAAAGACTGGACAGAAAATGTCTGTCCAGTCTTGAAGACCGTCTAATGGACGCACACACAAATCCAAAGAGCGGTACACGGGATCCAAAACCATACTAACGTGGTGCGAACCACAAGGGCTGCTCGTGGGGCCGTTATCATCAGAAGAGCCATTAGCGCGAAGTTCGAGAAAAGAAACATCACGAACAGCACGCAAGCAACAACTGCAGTATCACCGTGCATAATTCCTCCTTTCAAAGCCGCGCCCCCATGCGGCCCCCAAAGGATGATGCACTAGCACTATAGCACAGAACAGTCTATATGTCAAGAGCATCGCGCTAGGTGTGAAGAGCGTAGCGAAGCCCCTCCGCTCTTTCGTACCTATACTTAAGCGTAGCGTACACGAGTTGGGAAAAGATGATGGTCGCGGTAATTACTCCAGCCTCGAGCCCGTCGAGGAAAAGAAGATAGTGCGATGTTTCTAAGTGCTCAATCCGCAGAAAGTGCAAAGTGCCATCGACCTTCCAATGGAGACTGTCAGAGCGTTCCAAAGCCTCCACCAGGCATATCATGCCGCAATTCACAATTAGCGTCGGTAGGTTGACGAGCTTAACGGAGCACATTGAAAACTCAGAAAGCGCACGGTTACGGCGTATGCGCGTCTTAAGGATACGCTTAAGCTCTTCTTGGTCGGCGCTTCCTAACTCTTTGAGGTTCTGCCGTCGTTGCCGTCGCTGAGTGTAGCAGAGCACCAGGTCAGCCGCGCAAAAGAGCGCGAACACCCCCACAGATAACCACCTGTCTATTCTCAGGAACGTTTCAAACGACAGGTTAAGAGGACCGTACAGATCCACACTAAAGCACGCCAGGAGCACAAACACTACATACAGGATCAGGGCTAGTGCAACAACTCCTAGGACAATAACAGCACATCTACTTAGAACAGATATAGTGCGGTCCGATCCTCTGTGCTCGTCTAGACCGCGCATGACATCTGAAAGGTATATGGCTAGGCCGAACAGGATAGTGACATAGCTTGCGAACATACACGCAAACAGGACATCTGCGAGCACAAAGTCATTACCCTGGATACGATTGAAATAATAAAGGACGCTATCGTTATCGCCCGCGATAAGAGTCCACAACAACTTGATCACTGCCAAGAGCGGCAGGAACGTCAGCGCCGCTTTAGCCGCCGCCGATGCGCACGGTATCCGGCGTTGAATCACGGCGGTATAACGCGAGATACCGCGCGCCTGCGAAGATGCCCCTGGGCTAGACAAAACCGTGGCCATATTTCACTCCTCATCCTTCCGAAACAAGAGCATCTGATAAATTTGAGGTACAAAGTTGGCCGTTTTTACAACCTCTTGAAAGTCGTACAACTTCAAGCCGCTCCTCTTCGCCACCTTAACGTAATACGCAGCTGAATAGAGGATTGACTTGTAAATCCTGCCAGACCGACAATCGCCGATATCTATATCCTTGTCGTAGCCAATATGCATCTGGTTTTCTTCATAGCGCCTAAGGAGATCAATGAATTCGTCTCGAGTCGATGTAACAGCAAGCATCTGCATAACTGGATCTATGGACACGAGCAACAACCTCCCTCCTGGACGAAGCGCTCTCCAGAAATTGCACATAGCCGCTTCGACATTCGGGAGTTCGAACAAATTGAATATGTTCACAACGATGGAGGCCCGGCTGACCAAGTCCTCAGGAAGGTCTACTTCCAAATCGTGCAGAACAAAGCGAACTCGTCGGCCTCCATGCTCTCGCGATGTGAGCGCCTCTATGAAACGCGGATTGAAATCCAACCCGGTATATTCAGCATTCAGGCACTCTGAATCGAGCAGGCGTAGCAGCCATCCCTCTCCGCAGCCTGTGTCAAGAATTGTAGGGGAGCCCAGTGCATCCACCTCATGCAATAGGCGCCTCATGCATATTGCAATTGGCTGCCAGATATCCCGCAAGTGGCGCATTTGTCCTTGCAGCCAAAACTCCGAGTTGCCCTTCCAGTTTTGAAGATTGGCCGCCTTGAATTCGTCTCCGTCGGAGACTGTGTAGATTGCCATCAATACCCCCAACTCCTTCGCGCTATGGTTCGGCGTGAGTGTAGTAATCGTGAATGAACTGTAAATCAAGAGAGCTGCGGGTATTGAAATCACTCGGCAACACGCCAAGAGACTTGAGCGATTCCACCATATCGGTCAAATCCCCCTCCTCCACCCAAAGCACCTTGTCGTGGACGCCTTTCACAAAAGGCAAGGCCCTATTCAGTGCGATCGCTTCGCGGGCGCTGTCAAGGGTGGGATCGTATCCATGCAAGTCGTCGATCGCAACGTCGGGATGCAGTTGCACAGCCCTCCACGAATCTGCCATCGCGTATACAAAGTTTCGAACAACATCCGGGTGAGAGGCTACGTACGATCTCTTAGCAAAATAGACCGTCCCGACATAATGAACACCCCAATCGGACGGGCGAATGATGTTATAGTCGACATGCTGAATCTCGAGAGTGACTGGTTCATCGTAAATGTATGCAGGTCTGACGTCATATTGCTTTGAGGCTATAAACGGTCGAATGTCGAACGAGACACTGACCTCCTTAACTGAAGACCTCTTGACGTGATTGACGTTCATCAATGATCGATAGACGTATTCTGTATTCGTTCCTTCCAGTATGCCTACGCGGTGGCCGACGAAGTCGTTGGGAGTTTGTATGTGTGACTCTCGCTTCGTCACGAACACCGTTGGATTGATCGCGCTTACAACGCCCAATATCACCAGGTTGGCGCCTTTCTCGTTTGCCAGCAAAACGGCATCTGCAGACGCGTCACCGAAGGTTGCGCTACCATTCACAACTAATGCAACCGGATTGACATTGTCACCGCCTTGGATGATCTTCAATCTGAGGTGGTGATTCGCGGCGAAATGCCTCTGCGCCATCACAGCACCTGCATAATTGCAATTAGGGAACCATTCTTGGACGAGAGAAATGTCATCTAGCGTCTGCTGTGATTGGCGTGATGGAAGAATGTTCTTACATCCCGAAACGCACCAAGCGAAAGCTAGTGCTGCAAAAACTAGCCGCTTGCTCCGACTCCAAAGCGTTGTGGTCATTGCTCATTCCTCTCGTTGGAAGATACATACCAGAAGCCAAATCTCCGTTCAGCGGCGGCAACTCCGCTGTAGAGAAGAAGTCCGAGGGCCGTAGTAAGCGCAAGAGACCCTATCATCAGCTCGGCGTCGAGACGCTTAGCGGCTACAAACAGATCTCTTCCTAAACCTAGTGAAGAGCCATTGAACTCTGCGACGACTGCGCCCACCACAGAGAGAGTAACGCTGACTTTCAACCCGGAAAACACCCCCGGAAGTGCTAGTGGGAGCTCGATCAAGCGCAGTCTCGTAAGGACGGGCGAGTTGTAGAGATTCGCCATTTCCCGCAACTCCCGAGGTGTTGACGAGTATGCGTTTGCAAGGCTGACAAACAACGGGAAAAAGCATAGGAGTGCAGCCATCAGGGCCTTTGATGCAAAGCCAATTCCGAACACTACGATGAATAATGGGGCGAGAGTAATTAGGGGCACGGTTTGACTCGCCACGACCGGCGGAAGAATGCGACGCAGGAGGGACCGAAAATAGAAGCAAGGGAAAATCAAGGTCCAGCTCACTATACAAGCGATCGCGAATCCTGCAAGGCTCTCGAGGGAGGTGTAGAGGGAATCTGCGGTGAGGTCCCTTAAATGGCTGTATACATATCGAGCCGTAAGTTCGGGGGTAGAGAAGAAAAGTCGTAGATCGGCGTCACGTTTGCAGGTCACCTGCCAAACGACGAGAAAAACGACGAAGAGTGCGACACGCCTCAATTCGCGTGGCCTTGTACGCATGTGGCGCGTCCTTCCGAAAAAAGTAGCTGCTGGGCTGTCAACATGTCGAATCGAAGGCGCTCGAGGTATGTACCAATCACTTCTGGCGTAAAGGACCGAATCTTTGGCTGCGAGGGCGTGAAACGGTCGATCAACCGCCCGGACGTAGACAATACCAGCACCGTTCCCGCCAAGAGGAAAGCCTCAGCTATGTCATGAGTGACCAGAATGGATGTCCTCGATGGATCTCCATGATGTAGCGAAGTGAAAAGGTCATATAGCCTCAATCGCCATCCAAAGTCCAGGGAGGAAAACGGCTCATCGAGCAATAGGAGTGATGGCCCTGTAACCAGAGTGCGAGCTAGCGCAACCCGCGTTTGCATCCCGCCCGAGAGCTGGCTTGGCAAAGACCTCTTGTAGCGTTCTAGCCCGACTTTAGAAACCAGTTGATCGGTACTATCGACAGCCTTGCTTCGTCGAGCGAGTTTGAGAGGTAATCGGATGTTCTCCTCCACGGTGTAACAAGGAAGCAAAGAAGGAGTTTGGAACATGAAGCCGATTTGCCCTGTACTTCGCAGGGGCTCGTGAGATCGCTGGCCGTCGTACGTCACGGTTCCACTGAACCTGCTACTCGATCCGGCTGGCAACGCGCCGCTTATCAGCCGGAGGAGTGTCGATTTTCCGGACCCAGAAGGACCCAGGATCGACACGATCTGGCCATCGCAAGCGTTGAACGTGATGTCACGCAACACGAGAGAGCTTTGATCGTACCCGAATGAGACTCTCGAGATTTCCACGTTCATAGGACGTTCCAGAGATGCAAGACGACGTCGAACTTGTCGCGCCAGCGTAGCGAATCCTGTTGGGGGCTTGTCGAGCGAGTGTAAAGCACGGGAACATGATCGTCAATCAGAAACTGACACCAGAAACTGACCGCCACGACTCGCTTGTTTAGCGGATGAGTGCTGCATCATAGATGCGCCAACCTCGATAGATCGCCAGGGTTTTCAAGAGCTCACGGGGGACAAGTGACTGCATCCCAAGTCGCCATTAGTCCATCCTGCACTAAGCCGCAAGGCTGGAATGGTGCCGTGCCTCCTGGCGCTACTCCGTCCCGAAAGCGCGGCTAGGACGCTATAGCTGAGCCTCAGGAGAAGAGCTGGATAGCACATCGATAGCTCAGAAGTTAGGTGGGGCGAATCGCCCCGCGCCGAAGCTCACTGAGCTAGAAACTTTGCCGCACAATTCCAGGCGCGTCATTGACGAACGCTGGGGTAGCGGTCCGAGTCTCGAAGTATTCCATCCAGAATTGCCGAATCCCTTGCTGTCGTTTCCGCAGAACAGCTCCCGAAGAGTGGTTTTCCTGATACAGTATCCTGTTGCCGTTAGGGCCACGTGCTGAACGTTATAGATGCGTATACACGCGAGAGCCTTGTGATGGAAGTGGACACGAGCTTCGCGGGCCTGCGCCTTACATGTGTGCTCGACCAGATCATCGCCGATCGCGGTCTGCCGCCCCGCCATTCCCTGTGACAAAGGCCCGGAACTGACCAGTCGCCGCATCGTCGCTTGGGCGTTTGATCGCAAGATCGATCTATTTCACATCCAGCCTGGCAAGCCGACGCAGAACGCCGAGGTCGAGAGTTTCAATAGCAAGCTGCGCGAGGGGTGCCTGCGTATCGCTGGTTCCTGAACCTGTCATCGCCGCGTGGCGACACGATTACGACGAACGGAGACCGCATAGCAGCCTGAACTATATGACACCGGCTGGGTTCGCCGCGTAAGCAAACGGTGGAAACGGCGCAGGCTTCGCCTGCTTGGAAAAGGCCAATGGCGCTTCCCACTTTCACACCGCTGCGGCTGCGGCTAGCTGAGTATGATTATTTGTGTGCGGAAATGGGGCAGGCCAGTTGGTCAAGGAGTTGGCACGCATGAAGCTCGCTCGCCCCTTATTGCTTGGCATGTTCCGCAGCGGTACGGCGCCGGTCCAGGCTTAGAAGTTTCCCCGCGCAATGTCCTTGAAGGATAGTTTATCCAGGCTCAGCTCCGCCACCAGGCGCTTGAGCTTACCGATTTCCTGGTACAGATCCTTCAGCCGCTTGGCATGGTCCACCTTCGGGCCGCCATACACCTTGCGTCAGCGGTAGAAGGTCTGCTCGGCGATTCCGGCTTCTTTGCAAGCCTGCGGAGGCGTTTTCCCGTTTGCCATCGCCACTTCGATCTGCGGCGGAAGGTTCACGACCTGCGCAGGTGTGTCCTTCTTCCCTCGTGCCATCCAATGCTCCTTCCATACCAGTTTGTCTCAACAGCGCTGGTGCAGAATTGACCGTACACTTCAACTCCTTTTGCGACCTCTTGCTTTTCACCGGGTGAGAAGACGGCAAGAGGCAGATGCGCATTCCTGATAGCGCGATTCACTTGCGAAAAATACCTTTTGACCTTAGATGCCGGTTTGGCGGCGAGCTTAGGTTGCAAACTTAGACGGAGCAGCTTCAGGCTGGGCGAACAGTAGCTGGAACCGGTTTGGGGTGAGTACGTGAACGGAAACTCAACTCTGGGCTCGGACAGGTCCCGAAGCATCCCACAGATCCTGCAATTTTCGTATAGCAATCTCTCGAGTGTGCTTCCCCGGAACCTGGGCATCTGCAATAGGAGGCAAGTCGTCATGGGTCCGGCCATCTAATTCTCTTCCCGCGCGCTTCTTCTGAACCCCACCCCATTGCTTGAAAAAAAACCGAACATTCTGTTCCCTGCACTGATCGCGAAGTCTACGAACCCATGCCTGTCTCACCGGCCTTGCCCCAAACCCGCTTTCTCCGCCGACTATGACCCAGTCAAGTCCAGAGAGGTCTACGTCCCCGAGGTCCTCTAGGAGCGGCTCTATCGAGAGGAATCGAAACTGAACAGCGGCGTTTCGCAGATAATTGATTCTAGGCAATCCGTATTTGCGATCTTCGACGCTCACTCCCCACCAAACATTGGAAAGTTTATCCGCCGATCTGGTATTGGAGTACTGTTCCAACCGTTCAGCGCGCTTGGTTAGGACTTGGAACGTATGCCACCACGCTTCGGCCATCACGTCTTGCACTCGGGAGATGTATTCAAACGAAACTTCCTCGTGGAAGAGGTCGCTCATAGAGTTCACAAAAACCCGCTTAGCCGAAGACCATTTCAGAGGGTCAAATAGCTTCTCGGGAACTAACCGCAGGTCGAAGCCTTGTTCATATGGATGGCGGGGAACTCCCCGGAACCTTTCAGCAAACGTACAAGCGTAACAGTGCTTACAGCCAGGACTGATTTTCGTACACCCTCGGACGGGATTCCAGGTGGCATCAGTCCACTCGATGCTCGAATTCTCTGACACAGGCCTTTCCTCTCATCTCGACACTCGTATTTTATTATTGCAGGAAATTACGGAGAAGTATACATTGATCGCATGACTTTATGCGATGCGCAAGTCGGCGACAAGATCCAGATCAGATCTGGACATCGTGAAGCCGATAAGCGGGGCAAAATAACCCGTGTTCATAAGGAGAATTGCTCTGTTCGCCTTGATGATGGGAGCCAGTTGAAGCTCGCGTTTACACAGGTAAGAAACTTTAGCAGTGCGGCTCGGAAGGCGTGGGAAGCAATGCCGTCCCGGCAAGTAGGAAGGCCAAAAGGAAGCAAGAGATCCAATCGGATTTCGGTAACCCTGCGTTTTGACGAGGCCTTGTGGAACCGCTTTTTGCTCATGGAGAGAGAAGGCGCCATTAGCGACCGGACTACGCTCTTCCATGAGGCGCTGTCCAAGATTGTGGAATCACGGAGCTAGACAGAAGATGCCAAAAGACACCACGCCAAAAGGACAGCTAAAGCAAAACGCTTCCATACTAGTCGGCGATGAAATTCCCCAAGGGAAGTTTGTAACCATCCCTGCCAAAGACGACGATATAGGTGGCCAACTCCTGCCGATTCTGTCCAAGGGCCTCTACACGAATCCGCTCGACTGTATCCGAGAGTACGTCCAGAACAGCGTTGACGCGGGCGCAAAGAAAGTCACGATAAAGATCACCGGCAACTCCGTTCTCGTTCACGACACGGGGCAAGGAATGGATGAAGCTCAGCTTCTCTCGTCGAGAAAGTTTGGAATCTCCGGGAAGGATCTGGCGGAACATGTCGGATTCCGCGGTATAGGAATCTATTCTGGATACGACCTTGCCAACAGGTTGATCATCACTACGAAGAAAGCGGACTCTCAGGATGAACTCATCATGAAGTTTGATTTCGGCGGCATGAAGAAAGAACTCGAAGCCAGCCCCGTTGGAACCATCACTCTGAGCGCGATTCTGTCAGACTTCACATCTTTTTCTCGGAAGCCATCCGCCGCTGCCGGAAAGAGTTTTACGACGGTTCAGCTCGAAGAAATTAGTGAAGTGCATCTACGGAAAATTGGAAATCGGGCTGAGCTTCGTCAATATATCCTGCAGAACCTTCCAGTCGATTTCAGCGACAACTTCGACTTCAAACAACGCATTACCGATGACTTGGCTCAGAATGTGCCTGGCTATAAGGCCGTGACCATCGAATTGCAGTCCGACGACGAGGAAGATGAAATCATCACAAGGCCCCCCTTAAACGGTCTGCGCGCACCTAATATCGGCCCTATCTATAGCGATGGGAAGATAATTGCCTACTACTGGGCGTGCCTGAACAAAGAGAACGAGCGGCTCGGCGAAAACAATCTCGCGCTTACAAAAAAAGGAACCTATAAGCCTAGCGACTACCAAGGCTTCATCTACAAATGTAAGGGCTTCACGATCGGCAACCGAGACCAGCTCTATACACTTTTCACGGCCGGGTCCGGCACGTTGTACCGCTGGTATACCGGAGAAATTTATGTCATCGATGATCAGGTAATCCCGAATACAGCTCGCGCGGATTTCGAAACCAATGCTGCTAAGAGTCGATTAGAGATCGCGGTGAAGAGCAAGCTAGAAGAGCTTGAAAAGGCAGCAGAGAAGATTCGTAATACCGCGCTCTCCGATAAAAAGGTTACGGAAGCATTAGCAGCGCTGGGTGCACTGCACAATGAGATCAGCAAAAAAGGAATAGATACGTTTGAGGATTGGGATAAGTTGCGGGACGTGCGCGATCAGATTAAGAAACATCGCGCAAAGACATCGGCGGTTATTAAGGAGAAGGCAGACCAATCTCTTAAGATCGTCGAAAAGCTGGAGAAAGAAATCCGAACTGGGGTCAGCCGTAACGTAAGCACATCGCACTCGGCGAAGCGGAGTGCAAAATCTCTTCCTGCTACATTGCCGTTTCCCACAAAGCCCGTCGACCCAGCTCCTGAAAGAACTCTGACCGACGTTCTCAAAGAACTAGATCTCTTCGACTCACCTAGTTCTTCGAGAGTGATGGAGGCGATTGACGCGGTATTGGTTGACGTACTCGGAAGCGATTCTACAGCTTACCAACGCATCATCGCCGCAGTTGAGACGACATTGCAGGGAGAAGACTAAGGACTGCTATGTTCCTCGACAGCGAAAATAAGAGAGCCATACGCGAACGGTATAACCTTCCTTTCCTTTCGTTGGTGTCTTCCCGGTTAGGCAGGAAACTGGCCTACCTGGGGCTTCCTGGCGCCCCACTGAACGATCTTGTTGATTGGGGTCCCATGTTAAGCGTAAAGACGTGCGTCCAGATTGTGCGCAAACCCAGATTGCAGCGAGAGGAGGATCTCCAGATCATAAGCGAGATGGCTAGCACCGCGTTGGTTCAAGACATTAAGCAACTCGAGATCATTCGCGGTGCGATCGAAGAGGTGATTTTGGCCGGCAAAGGCATCGACGGTGCTTCACCAAAGCTTTCAGTCAACAGTGGAACTGGTATCTCGTTTCAATACGACATCTACAATCTAGATTTTCTTGGCGGAATCGCGTATAAAAAAACCTCCCAAACGGCGACAGGACAAAAGTCGCCTCGTATTAAAGCGATTGAAGAACTGTTTGCTCGCCAGAGGGGGCACGACTTCAATCTTTTCCTGACATTAAATGTTCGAGACACATTCGGCGATGAGCCAGTACAGTTTCTTCAAGAGGCGGCCCAAAGAACCCAGAACGATTTGATTCAAACGGTAGCCGCATGGGGTTCAGGGCTCGGGGAGGGGTTCAAACAACATCAGTTACGTCTTTGGGTGCCGCAGTGGATACGCGAGCTCGCTGAGATGCAGAACTTTCGCTGTAGATGTCTACCTTCTGTTGCTTACACAGGACATGAAAATGCAAAGATGATTCATTTCACTTTTGAATTCCAATTTGTCGCAGGGCGAGATCTCCGGGTTCAGAGCTCGCAGACTGCAGAAGATGTACTCAATCTTCCCATGCTCTTGGTGGAAGAGGGCCGGTTCTTGAGGTGCGTAGTATCCGGAGACCCATGCTCGATTCTGGAGCCGCCTCAGGGGCCGTTGACACCCCAGCAGCTTATGTCTTGCATCACCGGAGACACCCACGCGGAACTCTCCAGCCCAGTCGCGATTCAAGCTTCTTGAGAATCCGGTCGACGAGCGCAGGCGGTCTTGCTGACGATCGGATCTTCTTTCACGCATCCATCTTCTTCAAGATCCGATCGATAAGACTCTTTGCGGCAGTATGTTCCGACGAACATTCGTAAATCATGCCGAAGATCTGCTCGAACCTCGAGCGATCTGCTCTATTTCTTGATTTCAGCGCTGTGGCGACATGAGTCTTGGAGAAGACACGCTCCGACCGTGTTCTAAGTGTTTCCGTCTTCCGAGACATGATACGGACTACCCTTTCGTCTTTGACGCGGCCATTGTTGAATCGGCGCAGTTGATCGAGAAGGTTTCGAGTCTCTCCTTCGATCTGCTTCACTCGATCGGGGGAGATCGCGCCCTGTTTGAGAATGTCCAGGTTGGCTTCCACTTGCTTGCGTTTCGCCTGGTACTCCCGTGTAGCGTTTCGCTGAATCGAACTGTCGCGGCACTTTTTACCCAGTTCGTGGGCAATCGGAGTTAATTGCGTGAGCAGATCCGAGAAGTGAACGTTTTGCTCAAAATGGTCTCGCCGTCCGTTGGGCAGTATTCGCTCATCCAGCACATGTATCTCCCCGACAGTCCAGCTATTGAAACGTGGTTCTTGAAATAGACCATTGAGCAAGTCATGCTCACCAACTTGAATGTTTCCGCACCGTAGACGTAATCCCCCGATGCTGGTCTCCGATGATATCGCGCCCAGGTACGAATGGTCAGCCCACCAACCGATGGCGGAAAGGTCGCCGTTAGATCCAAAGAACTCTCGAATTGTCACTTCACGCAGGCAGTCCTTCACGCCTTTTCTGGCCACGAACTCATTTCGGTGTGGGCGATACAAAGGCTCCTGATCGTCGTTCACAAAAATCCTGACATTCCCCATCGGAACCACTCTCCCGAGTGTTTGATCGAGATGTTTACCATGTTCGAATGCGGGGGAAAAAGGGATTGGTGCCACTTGGCGCAGATACGATGCCACAGCGCTCGCGTTCATCAAGACATCTGCGCCATTTCGCATTACTCCAATCATTTCCACTTCGAAGAAGCGTTCAGGATACTCAGTGTCCGCGCCCTTCCGTGTGCGAACGACTCGGGAAATTAGCGACGAAAGCTGCTCCGAGAATTTGGGATCTCGGAGGTTTGACTTCAAAGCACGGCAATCCCAACGCAGTTCCGAAATCTCCCGCTCCCCATCGGCGCGTGAACGGAATATGAGTTCTTGGCAGTAACCAAGGCCTGCGAGTCGGCCGACACCTCTAAACCCTCGAGCCTTTAGGCCGCGCTTTCGGCTAGCGCCAAGGGCCACCATCCGAGAAACGAACTTGGATTGCTCGACACCCGTCCCATTATCTCGGATACGAATGCTTCGAGCACTCTGATCGATTGTTATTTCCACGCGACCCTCACTCGCTCGGTGCAGAGAGCCTATCGCACAGGCTTCCTCAATCGAATCAGCCGAATTCTGAATATATTCACGATAGATAGAGAGTGGGTTGACATACATCGAGCTGCTCAGCAGCTCCAAGACATCTTTACCGAGGACCGGACGCTCTTCGATGTTCTTCCATTCGCTTCGAACAGGTGTGTAGATGGGAAGTACATTGCTCATAGATTCGCTCCAACATATCCAGTACTTGCTTGCCTTCTTGGGAACAAAACTGGTTCGTCAAGACCTGCGTCTTCAACCTTCTCGTCCTCAGGAACATCGGTAATTTGTCCCTGACATTTTCGCGCCCTCCAGATTTCTGCTTCAATATCCTTAGAAATCGGCACGTAGAAGGGCAAGATGCGCTTCACAGCATCAGCCTGCGCGAAGGCGCTCAGCTTTCGAATGTCGCGGGGATCACAAGATGAAAGCAGCGCCTTTAGTTCACGTCGTTCATCGTTGGAAAGCTTCCTGAACTGGCCGTTGAATTCGTCGAGCTCGGGCCTGCCCATCCCGTTGTCATACCAGTCGCGATTGAAGATGAAGTGATGTGGGCGTAGCAGTAGGTCGCGGAAGTCTGAAACGTTTGCACCAAATGCGCGTCGGAAGAAATCAGGCGCACCGCTAACGACGCCGTGGGTGGCTTGCAAGATGAGCTGCATCGAACGAAGCTCGAAGCGACTCCACTTATCTCCAATGTGACCGCGGTCGGGTCTATCCGTTGGCTGGTATCGCATGGGGAAAGACCAAATTCGAATGTTCAGATCCACATTAAGCCGCACGTTCAAGTCCATGCGCTCGTAGAGATCGCTCGGATCGTCATGGAAGTTGTACAGCATGTAGTTCGACAGCTCATTCAGGCCGAAGTTATGTGCGGTACGGACTGCGGTCTCGTACGGACCACGAAGTCCAAGGTGGTCGAAGGCTATCCGTAAAGGCTTGATTGCAATGCTCGAGAGCTCTCGTAGGTACATCGGGTCTTTGCAGAGAATTCGGGCGTCAACACCTTGATTGAAGTCGACCCTCCTCTGCACTGGAGTACGGCCTCTCTTGAGCATCGCGCCGGGTGTGAAGCCCAAATCCCGAATTTCCCCTATAATCTCCCGGAATCGCTCTGATGCGACAACGTTGTTGTCCATCAGAATCAGGTCTTTCTTGTCCCCGTACAGCTCCCTAATACGCGTTACGACCGAGGTCAAGGACTGCATATCTCTCTGGGCGCCCTCGAGCTTAGGAACGCCGCAAAAGTGACACTTACGGATGCAGCCGCGCGATGCGTACGCGAAGTACGCATCATGTACTGGGTACTTGTAGTCGAGCTGCTCCAAAATGCTGTAGTCAGGGGTAAGGTCTTCGATTGGGGTGCCGTCTCGGTCGTCCGAATACATCTCTTCGGCAAAGTCGTCTAGCTGCAACGACACTGCTGGAGGCTCGCCGAGCAGCCCTTTGATGAAACGTACGCCACGCCAAGAATCGTTTTTGATAAAACGATCATGCATCAGAGAAGCGGCGATTCCGCCGACAAAGATCTTGTCGGTTTGGCCGTTTACTACGCGTTTTGCAAACTCAATCGACTCGGAAATCTTTGGATATTCGAACGAGAAAAGGGTCGTTATATAGACGCGGTCCCACGGTTGGCCGAAAACAGATTTGTCTTCCCCTTTGATGAAGGTGACCTTGTCTCTCCGACCATTGGGGCCGTGATACTGGGCGATTTTCATGAGACCCAGCGGCGGATACTTGTTCTTGTACCCAGGTTCGATAAGCAGAATGTTTCGATTTGCCATCTATTACTCAGCTCGGCTTTCTTGGACTTCAGGACCCGTTGCGCGCGAAATTTCGAAAATCCCACGCAATGCGGCACATTCTTTCGATTGGTGGTTCGCCCGGAACAAAACCTTGCGACCTTCGACACGTCGCGAAAGTATCCCAATTTCGTTCAACGCCTGCATCTCTCTCTGGAGGCTCGATGGTGTCTTTCTCAATGCCTTCGCGAGATCGGCGAGATACCACCAACGGTCTCCAGAGAACAGCACTGAATTCAGCACTGCCCGACGCGTCTCCGGAAAGACGACTTCCAATGCAGCGATTCTTGGCATAAGAAGCAGTATCTACGCAAAATGCGTAAATCGACAAGGAGGAAAAGCGGGTGCGAATCTCCGGAGATACTGCCTTCATAGGGATCGTCGCAGTTGGTCTCATTCAACGGGCCAGGGTATTGCACCTTCAGCCGAACTCATCTGGGCCACTCACACCGGAGCCGCTTCGTGGATGGACCCCACTACTAGTGGGCTCAATCGCACCTTTGGCGACCGCTTCGGTGATGAATTGTAAAGCAAGGAAGAGCTAGTCGCGGAAATCGGCGCAGCAATCCGCTGCGTTATTGCTGGGCAGCGCCATCGCGTTCTTACCGTCTACACTTTACACCCAATCTGCCCCTACCACTCAAGGCACAGTCAGCGGTCCGACTTCCTGCACCACCGAATCTGCTCTGGACAAGTTTTTTCCTTCCCAATGGCGAGGACCTTCTGGCGAAATTCTTACCGCTACGAAATGGACAAGATATTCATTTGATTGATCCAGCACCCATCTTCTGACGGAAATCTGGGAAACCAGCCGCCCGAAGAAGCCCATCCTTTGAAACCTCAACTTCGCTTTTGCCGTTCCCGACGTTCAGTGCGTGGTTGACCGCCTCAGACACCTATTACAAACACATCCCGGTTTGATCAGGTTGCCATCCGGATCTCGCCAAGAATACTTCAAAGACGCGGACGGCTGCATCATAGAGACAACAACCAGTCCAAGAGAATAGTTGGCGGAGAGCCTCCAGGCGTGATTTCTTTAATACAAAGCAATCTGAACGGGCAGGTCGCATCGGTCTGGGGGAATTTTGCCATTCAAAATGCCCGCTATGTTTATGCACAGAGAAAACCCGAGGCAGAATTGAGGCGCTCACGCGCCTCCCCCACAATTTCGCTGCATTTTCATTGCAGTCCTGGCTTGTTCGAAGGTCCTGAATCCAGATGAGTTGGCCTGAACCATTGTGCCTGCATTTCGGATGAAAATGCAGGCACAGATGCTAGCATTACCCGGGTCGGAGCGTCTTGCGCCCGCACCGAACCCGTCACAAATCGACGGGCTAAGCGAGTGCTTTCACCGGAAGCGGGATCCCGAATTGCCGAGGCCCAGAAGAGGCGCTGGGCTGCGCATACAAAATTGGCACCGAGCAAGTGAGGAGGGCATCGCCCTCCTCTATTTGTCTCAACGTTCCAGAAATTTGCCGCAGACCCCAGGGCCGTCATTTACGTAGGTTGGCTGCGCCTGCCGCGCGTCGAAATATTCCGTCCAGAATTGCCTAATGGCCGCTCGTCTGCTTTCGGCAAGCTGCGGAAGTTCGGAACTCTGGAGCCCGGCAAGCAGAATGGGTATCCCATTCCATATCGCAGCATTGTTCCCGGCCGCTCTTTTCCGGTAAGCCAGGTCCCTGGCCAATGTAGACGCGACGGCCACGTCCGACATATCGGCAGAGCGGAGGAAGTTCCTGTTGGCGTCCTCTTCAATGAAATCGCTAAAGAGGATCACCCGCTTCTGAACCCTGGGCCCGTCCAGCGCGAGTTCCTGATCAAGGAGATCGATCGTTCCGAGGATGTCAGTCTTCTCAGCCTGGGTCGACGAAAGCTTCTGGGCTTGCTGATCGATGCTCTTCCTCATCTGATCTCGAAAGACCTTCAGATCCTGATCATATGGCTGCCGTGCAATGGGTGCGCATCCTCGAACGATCTCGTTGGAAGGAATGGCAACCGAACTGCTTATGATAGGGAGCACCGTAATGCAATCGCCCCTCTGCATGCGATCAACCTCTGCATCGACAGATTTGACCGCCTGAGCAAGTGACTCGGGAACTACGCTGGCTGTCGCATCGAGGGCGAATATGGTGTGAGTGGGTTGGATGGTGGTGCGCTGGAGTCCAGCGCACCCGTGGAGTGCAACAGCTGCAAGGGAAAGAGAACAAAGTATTCTCATTCGGGCAGTCCTTTCTTTGGCTGTGAATGCTCAGATTTGGCTTCGAGAAGCGGATTTTTGGGTTGGGCCGATAGATTCCTCATCTCCGGCACAAATTGCACGTTGTGGGCCTTGTAGTACTGTTCCGGCGTTGGGTGTTGGCGCTTGCGCCAGAAATGTACGAACGCCGTGGTTCCCCCGACCAGGGCTGCGGTCCCAGCGGCAACCGGCCCCGCGGCCAGCAGGAGTGCGCCGCCCAAGATGGAAACGACGGAAGACTTGAGCCCAACTCGCCATAAGGGCTCTTTCTGGGCGCCATGCTGCCGACCGCGCTCGTGATGGATTTGATAGGTCGCCTTCCACTGGGCACACTCCTGAGCGAGCTGTTTCAGCACTTGTTTCTGCTGTTCCCGTTGGGTCTCTAGCTGCTTTGCGGCGTTGACCTTGGCTTCCTTCAGCGCCTGAAGATTGGCATTGGCCTTCTTCCATTCCCACCAATCGCGCAGATGGTGGATACCAAAGTGCACGGCACTCGCGACGACCAGAGGCACGGCAAGCGTCACGAATACATAGAACACAGCGGCCAGCACCGGGTGCCCTGACAGGAAGCGGCCCAACGGGTTATCGGTCAGGTCGGATGCAAAAGCGACCTGTGCTCCGCGCAGGATGCCCCACACGACGAGGAAGATCGCAATCACGCCCGCAGTAAGACGGGCGATGATCTTCAAGACGCGTGGGAAGCGGTTTGACGTGAAGCTGTCCCAGGCGAAGTGAAATGCCAGGCAGCTGACACACATGATCCCGATTGCGGTCAATGTCTGTAAGGTGGGGTTGGTCACTGACAGGACATCGAGGGCGGGCGCCAACAATTCCACTTCGCCTGCAGCCATGAAGACGGCTGCCATCAGGCATACCGCCGGCATGAATGCTTGCGGCTTTTCATTTCCTACACGGGCGTTGATGGCGGAGGCCTTCTGCTCGGCCGCTGGCATCAGAACTTCGACCCGGTCGTGGGTCTCTTCGTGCTTCTTCTCGCGAGGAACCGCACCATGGCCAAGTTCAGCCGCCTTCTGATCGAAGGTAGCCTGGATGCGGTCGAGGCCCGGTTTCAAGTCGGCGCCCTGCGCCCCTTCGAAGTAGGCGACAGCTTCGAGGGATTGCGGACGGCCTTTAACAGTGAGAGTGGGCGGTTTCATAAATGGTCTCCTTTTCAGTGGCGGCTTTGGCTGGAGCCGCCGGATTTGCGACGGCTGGCGATGAGCATGAGCGCAAGGGCGATGACGGCGATGGCAACGCCCAAGAGCAGCGATGAGCGAGCGCAGGCCCTGAAGCCTGCGGTGAGAAAGCCGGGAAGGAACATCTGGGCGACAGAACCGAGAACGACAAAAGCCAGGATGGCCAGCAACCCGCCTTTGACAAGGCGAACTATATCTTTCAGCTCAAGCGCGCGGATGAGCACCAGTAGGGCAACGACAGCGAAGCCGATTCCGATGAGCGAAGCTGTAATGGTCATGCGTTGTTTCTCCACAACAAAAAGAGTGCTTGCAGAACTGCATGCACTCTTTTGTGGTTAGCTGGCCGCTTCGAGAACGTCCTTGGCTTTGCGCAGCTTGTTGAGGGTGATCTTCTCGGCGTCGATTTCAGCCTGAAGGCGGGAGACCCTGTCCTCCTGGCGTTTGATCTGTTCGAGAACTACTTCAACGGGGCTCTTTGGCACCCAAGCCTTTCGCGACGACGTCGCCGGGGCCTGGGATTCAGCAGGTTGGGGCGCGGGAGCCGGACTGGGCCGCGCAGTGGTGGTCTTCTTTTCAGCGGGCACGATTTCCTCCTTGTTATTCGGTTGTGGTTGAGAAGTGATCGCGGATGAGGATCATCAGGGTTCGAATGAGCCCGATGTCCTCCTCCGCGCCTTCCAAGGCGCCGATGACTCCAAGCGCATTGCTGCGCCCGAGTTCCTCGGCACAAGCGTCGATCCGGTCAATCGTTCTGCGAAGTCCTTGCGCCGCGTTATCAAACAGCTGCGCACGAATCGCTTCCTTCGGATCGGGTGGCGTAATTTCTGGTGTCACGACATACCTCCGCTTGGCTGGATTGCATCTGTTCGTGCATCCAGGCGTTGAGTTTGTCGATAGTCTTGCGTTTGAGCGGCATTTCGACGTGGGTGTAGATCGAGTGCACGTCTTCGCCGGAGCTGTGGCCCATCAGAGCCTTGCGAACGTCTGTCTGAACCCCGAGTTCCAGAAGGCGTGTGTTGAAGGTGTGGCGCAGGTCGTGGAACCTGAACCGTGGAATGCCGGCACGGCGAATGGCTCCTGCCCAGGCAGTCTTGATCCGTGTGATGGGTTCGCCCTTGAACGTGAATACTGGGCCGGAGGTTTGCCTACCGGGAGCAAGCAGCGAGCGCATGCGGTCGGTCAGCGGAATTTCCCGCTGTTCGCCCTCGGCTGTTTTGGAGTGCGTGACAGACAGCACGCCCCGATTGAGATCGACGTCGCGCCAATCCTGGTGGGTTATCTCGCCCCGGCGCATCCCAGTGTCGAGCGCGGCGACGATGATCCGCGCCAGGTGTGGTGAAGAAGCGTGCAGCAGGCTCTGCTCGTCGTACCAGCTCAAGATCGGCCGGCGGCGCTTGCGGGCCCTTGGCATTCTGAGCCCGGCAATCGGATTTTGGGCGAGTATTCCCTCTTCGACTGCCCAGAACAGGATGTGGCGAAGTACTTCCAAGTCGCGGTTGACCGTCGTGTCCGTGAGCTTGCGCGCTCTCATGCGGGCAGCGCGATATTCCTTCACGCTACCCCGGGTGATTGACCGCAGCGTCCGATCCTCCCAGTAAGGCAAGAGGATCTTCAGCCGGTCGGTGTGGTGGGGCTTCACCTCGGCGCTTGCCAGAAACCTGGCGGCAAGCTCCGAGAATGTCATATCCGGATTCAGATCAGTTAACCCTGCGGCTTTAGCCACAAGCTCTTCGTGATACTTGCGCTCATAGGCCTCGGCCAGTTTCTTGTTGGTCAGGCCTGTCGAGCGGCATTGGCGAACGCCATCGACTGTTACATACGCCCACCAACGGTTAAAGCGCTTGTAGAGAGGCGACACTTTTCCTCCTTTCTTCTGTTCATTGGTTTAGCCCGAACAGAGGGCGTTCGATGGGGTCAACGCAGGCGCGAAGGCTTACGCTGTTCCTGTTGGTGAATCAACCAGCGGATGACCTGATCTCTGTAAAAGATCAGCTTTCCGCTCGGCCCGGAGCGCCAGTGCGGCAGACCCTTAGGGAGCAATGTCTGCCTAACGCTCCAGGGCGAGCAGCCGATAAGCCTGGCGACCTCGCGGATGCTCATCGGCTCGCCCAGGATCAGGTCGTTTTCACTCATATCTGCCTCCGGTATTGCCTATGGCAGTTCTGCCAGAGGCAAAATCCCTAGATTGACCTTTCTTCGCTTCACTTTCTGCACTGCTCAAAAATCCGACTAGGTACCCATTCCGCTAAAAACGGGTCGAGCGGTCTTCTATCTGTGCTTGTCGTCATCGAAGGCATAGGTGAAGACCAGAAGCACCACGCCTAGCCCAAAGCCCAGCAACATCAGGTGTAGGAGGTTGTTGGGATCGAGCAGCAGCCGGTAAGCGAAATAAACGCCGTAGGCCGAAATCATGGCCAGAATCAGGAGACCAACAACTGTTCCAAGCAGGCTCAGGCCCGACTGCGGTCCGTGCGGCGTGGATAGTTCCTTCGAGCCGCATTCACTGCATGCATTGGCCGCGCGCGGATTCTTGTGCCCGCGCGGGCAGAGTTTGACGCCGTAGCTGCTGGCGCAGAACTGGCAGTAGGCGGGCCGTCCTGCGGTGAACTTGCGGCAATTGCGGCAGTAGCGCATGGTGTCTCCTATACAAGCGAGCAGCGCTCTTCGCCTTCGGGCCGAAGCCACGAAGACGTAAAGAGGCCATCGCGATTAATGGTGAGTTGATCGATGAAGAAGAAGATTTTGGTCGTGTGCCTGCCGACGACCGCGCGGATGTTCTGAAGGCGGCGGTCAGAGGGCGCGGTCACCAGCACCCGAAATCGGGTCTGACGGAAGAGGCGGCTGAATTCGGCGCTGGTGGCAAGCTTCAGGTACTCTTCGGCCTTGTGCTCCCAGGATCTCGAAGATTCGGTGCCGAGATCAACTTCAACGAACTGAGCGCGCACTTCGCCCGCAGCGCGGAACTCGAAGTAGCCATCGGGGATAATTGAGAGAGCGCGAGTCAAAGGCTCCCGGAAGTTGATCCAGCGTAGAAACTCAATACCGGGTGGGCAGCGGTACTTGGCCGATATCGAGGCCCAGTTCACCGCCGTCTGGTGGGCCGTGAAACTGTCACCGATCAGGAGCTCATCGTCTGAATGCTGGAACTTCCAGAACTTGTCGCGTCCGATTAGCTGAGAGCCTTTGCTCGAAAGCGAGTAGACGGCCTTGCGGCCACCCGCGACGGTTCCAAGGAAATGCCGGCGGAGCAAGCCCACGGAGTGCAACCGGAGCAGACGGTCGTTGGCGCGGTTAACGCGGCGGATTCCGGCGATCATCTGAAACTGCTCGCGATCAAGGATCTTCATCTCGGCAAGCTGCTCAAGAAACTCACAATCGCGAGCAGTCGCAACAACTCGCACCTTGTCATTCCCAGTCATGTATCGCCTCCTTGCTGGCATCAGGCGTTGGCCTGCGCAGGCGGATATCGGAATCGATATCGGACTTTTGGCGGGCGTGAATCTGGTTTGAGCGAGCAAGGAAGTCCGCGAACGATGCGTTCACGGTTGGCACATCGGGAATAACAATCTCGTGGGCGGCATAATGGCCGGACTTAACGATTGCATGACGAGGCGGCAGGTTGCGTAGCCGGTCGGCCAGTTGCTTTCCTCCATCTATCTCCTGCGCGACCTGCGC
>Ga0070683_100000756_pt1 | contig 23693 bp, 27 predicted proteins | sample KBSC713LmetaG_FD_64662 | JGI IMG/M metagenome (GOLD analysis project Ga0070683, IMG submission 64662) | Corn rhizosphere microbial communities from Kellogg Biological Station, Michigan, USA - KBS C7.1-3L metaG | ecosystem: Host-associated > Plants > Roots > Rhizosphere ... | reverse complement strand
CGATCTTCGTCCTCGCGCCACGGCTCGACCGGTGGCTCGAGGGCTATCCGCTGCCGAAGCGGGCGCGGGAGGCGACCGCGCTCTCCACCGCATGTGGGCTCTGCACGGCCCCGATCTCGTGGGCGCACTTCCACCAGATCCCGCTGCTGACCGTGCCGGCGAACGTCGCCGCCGCACCCGTCGTCGCGCCGATGCTCGCGCTCGCCCTGCTCGCGGCCGTCCTGCCGCCCCTCGGGCCGGCGCTCGCGCAGGCGAACGGGCTGCTGGCGGCATACCTCGCCGGCTGCGCCCGGGTATTCGGCGGGCTGCCGGGAGCGCAGGTTCGCTCGGCCACCGGCGCCGCAGCCCTCGCGTCGGGCGCGCTCCTGGTGGCCGCCTATGCTTGGCCGCGTGGCGAGCGAGCTGAAGCCGGTCTACCTCCTGACGGGAAGCGACCGGCCGAAGATCGCGCGCGCGGTGCGCCGGCTGCGTGACCGCTTCGGCCCCGACTCGACCGAGCAGTTGAGCGCGCGTGAGACCGGCGCGGCCGACGTCGTCGCGTCCTGCAACGCGCTCGGGCTCTTCGGCGGCGGAGACGGCAGGCTCGTGATCGTCGACGCGGTCCACACGTGGAAGGCGCCCGAGGTGAAGGAGCTCGCGACATACCTCGCCGCGCCGTCACCCGAGACCGTGCTCGCGCTCGTCGCGGACGAGATCAAGTCCGATTCCGCGCTCGCCAAGGCGGTCGCGAAGGTGGGACAGGTGCTCGCGTACGACGTCCCGAAGCGCAAGCTGCCGGAGTGGGTGGGAGAGCAGTTCGCGCGCTTCGGCGCCAGGGCGACGCCCGAGGCGTGCCGCGCCCTCGTCGAGATCGTCGGCGACGACCTCGACGAGCTGACGACGGAGATCGACAAGCTCGCGACGTGGGCCGGCGGCGACCCCGTCGAGGAGCAGCACGTCACACGACTCGCCGCGGGGCGCGCGGAGACGGCGATCTTCGCCGTCACGGACGCCTGGGGGAAGCGCGACGTCGGGGCGACGCTGCGCAGCGCCGAGGAGTTGATGGAGCGCTCGCATCGCGCGCGCAGCGGCGAGCTGATGCGCATCGTCGCCAGCATGGTCGGCCACGTCGGCCGCGTGCGCCGCTGCCAGAAGCTCGCCGAGGACGGTGTCCGCCCGCGCGACGCGGCGTCGACGCTGAAGATGCACCCGTTCGTCGCCGAGAAGGCGTTCGCGCAGGCGGCGAACTACTCGGCGGAGGAGCTGGCGCAGGCGGTCGTCCGGCTGGCCGAGCTCGACGCGGCGTCCAAGGGCGGCTCGCGCCTGCCGGCGGATCTCGAGCTCGAGCGGACGCTCGTCGAGATCACGCGCCCAGGTGTCAGAGCCGCGTCTTAGTCGCGCTCGCCCGCGACCAGCCGGGCGGCCTGTGCCTTGCGGCGGGCGGCGGTGTTGCGGTGGAGCGCGCCGCGGGACGCCGCCTTGTCGAGCCAGCTGACGAGCTCGCGGTGGCGCTCACCGGTTGCGGCGGCGTCACCGGCGTCGACGGCCTCGCGGAGCCTGCGCATCAGCGTCTTGGACGCCGAGCGCCAGCGGATGTTCTCCGTCCGCTGCCGGGCGGCCTGGCGAACGCGTTTTTCCTGTTGCTTGATGTTCGGCATAGCGTGGAAACGCCCGCATCTGCGGGCCGGGGGATGGTAGCAGGCGGCAGGAGAAGGCCGTGCCTTCGTGAACTTCCGCACACATGGCCGACAAGCGCTCAGGCGGCGAGCGGCGCAGCGACGGTGACCGGCGCTCCGGCCAGGAGCGCCGGCAGCGCGAGGACGGCCCGCCCGCGCAGGGCGAGCGCCGCAGCGGCAAGCGGCGCTCCGGCGGCGACCGTCGTTCGGGCAAGGATCGTCGCTCCGGCGGCTGACGTACGCTCACGCCGTGGACGCCGACCGCGAGCGAGAGCTGCGCAGGCTCGAGCGCGACCGGCGCCGCCGCCAGCAGGGGAAGCCCGTCTATTTCGAGAGCACGGAAGGGTGGCCGGTGCTCGGCGACGCCTCCGAGGCTCCGACGATGGTCATCCGGCCGGCGCGGCTTCGCGAGGAAGCCGCGCGGCGGGAGGCGCTCGAGCAGGACCAGCTCACGACCGCCGAGACGCTCGTGATCCCGCCCGCCGGGCAGCAACCGCCGCAAGGGCACGGTCTGGCCATGGCGACCGCGATCTTCGGCGCGGCGACCGCGCTCTCGCGCGTCCTCGGGCTCGCCCGCGAGGTCGTGGCGGCCAGCTACTTCGGCGCCAGCGGCCGCATCAACGCGTTCACGGTCGCGTTCCAGATCCCGAACCTCGTCCGGGCGCTCGTCGCGGACGCCGCGCTCTCGTCCGCGTTCGTCCCCGTCTTCAGCGAGCTGCTCGAGAAGGGGGAGCGGAAACGCGCCTGGCGCGTGGCGTCGACGCTCTTCTGGCTGATGCTGCTCGGCCTGAGCGCGCTGACCGCGCTCTTCATCCTCGTCTCGCCCTGGGTGATCGGGATCTTCGGCAACCCGGGCAACGACCGCGCGCTCGCCGTCGGCCTCTCCCGGGTGCTCTTCCCGATCGTCGCGCTGCTCGGTGTGTCCGGGATCGTCGTCGGGATCCTGAACAGCTACGACCATTTCACCGTCCCGGCGGTCTCGCCCGTCTTCTGGAACCTCGCGATCATCGCGGGGCTCGCAATCGGCGTCCCGCAGGCGGACGGATCGAGCGCCAAGCTCTACGTCTATGCCGCCTCGATCCTGGCCGCCACGTTCATCCAGGTGTTCCTGCCGATGCCGTGGCTGCGCGGGCGCGACGGCCGGCTGCAGCTCGTGCTCGACTGGCGCGACCCGGCCGTCGCGCGCGTGTTCAAGCTGATGGTGCCCGTGACGCTCGGGCTCGGGCTGATCAACGTCAACGCCGTGATCGACACGTTCTTCGCCTCGCGGCTGATCGACCCGAACCTCGCCCCGACGGCGATTCAGAAGGCCTTCCTCGTCTACATGCTCCCGCAGGGGATGTTCTCCGTCGCCATCGCGACGGTGCTCTTCCCGTCCCTGTCCCGCTTCGCCGCGCGCGACGACCTGGACGGCTTCCGGCGCACGGTCAGCGGCGGGCTGCGCCAGATCGCGTTCCTGCTCGTGCCTGCCGCGGTCGTCAGCGCCGTGCTGGCGGGGCCGATCATCCGCATCCTCTACCAGCACGGCCAGTGGCATCCCGCCGACACGCCCGTCGTCGCCGGCGCGCTCGCGGCATTCAGCGCCGGCCTCGTCTTCAACGGCGCGATGCTGCTGCTCAACCGCGCGTTCTTCAGCCTGCAGTCGAACTGGCTGCCCACGACGATCGCGCTCGGCAATCTCTTCCTGAACGGCCTCCTCGACCTCGCCTTCTACCGATTCGGCGTCTGGGGGATCCCGCTGTCCACCGCGCTCTGCAACGTCGCGGGCACGTGGGCGCTGCTCGTCCTGCTGCGCCGCCGCCTCGGGAGGATCGACGGCGGCGCGCTCGCGTCGAGCGTCACCCGCGTCACGGTCGCGGCCGCAGTCGCCGGCGGGATCGCCGTCGTGCTCTGGCGCCCGCTCGACGGCGCGCTCGGGCGCTCGTTTCCGGCCCAGGTCGTCTCGCTCGGCATCCCGCTGCTCGCGGCGACCGGCGCCTACCTCGCGTCGTGCCGCCTCATGCAGGTCGAGGAGCTGAACGTGCTCGTCTCGCTGGTGCGGCGCGTGCAGAATCGGTGACCTTGCACACGCCGGGAACATGGCATCACGGTCTCGTCGCCGACTACTGGGCGACGGTGAATCTCGACGCGCCCGAGGTCGAGCGCTACCGGCGGCATCTCCGCAGCCCCGTCCTCGACGCCGGCTGCGGCACCGGCCGCCTGCTCGTCCCGTTGCGCGAGCTCGGCTTCGACGTCGACGGCTGCGACGCCTCCGCCGACATGGTCGACCGCTGTCGGCTGCGCGCGCCGGACGCGACGCTCTGGGTCTCGACACTGCACGACCTCGATCCGCCGCGCCGCTACGCGTCGATCGTCGTCTGCGGCGTCCTCGGGCTCGGCAGCACCCGCGCCCAGGACCTCGAGGCGCTCCGGCGGCTGCGCGACGCGCTCGCGCCCGGCGGGACGCTCGTCCTCGACAACGAGGAGGGACGCGTCGCCATGAAGGTGCGCGACTGGAACCCGCCGAGCGGCGATTCGATCGCGCTCTCGAGCCGCGTCGACGCCGTCGACGAGGCAGACCGGTGCATCCACATGACGATCCGCGCCGAGACGCGCGACGGCCGCCGCGAGGAGCACACGCTGACGATGCGCCGCTGGACGCGGGACGAGATCGTGGCGGCGCTGCACGAGGCGGGCTTCGACCGCGTCGAGGTCGAGCAGGGCGTGGACGAGGACGTCTTCGTCTACGTAGCCTCCCGGGATGGAGATCTTCAACCTGTTCAACGGTGACCTCGACATGGGTCCGGAAGGGGACGAGCCGCCCGGGTACGAGCTCGGCCGTGCCGCACGCGTCGGCCCGAAGCTCGGCGCGACGCAGCTCGGCCTGACCGTGTTCGAGCTACCCCCCGGCCAGGCGGTCTGTCCCTACCACTTCGAGTGGACCGACGAGGAGTGGCTGATCGTCCTCGACGGCCTGCCGACGCTACGGACGCCGGAGGGCGAGCGGACGCTCGGGCCCGGAGACACGGTCTGCTTCCCGGCCGGCCCGGAGGGCGCGCACCAGGTCGGAAACCAGAGCGACGCCGCGGTGCGCGTCGCACTGCTCTCCACGAAGAACCCGTTCGGGATCGCCGAGTACCCCGACAGCGACAAGGTCGGCGTCTGGGCGGGCGGACAGCACTACATGCTGCGCCGCTCCGACCACCTGGACTACTGGGACGGGGAGCGCGGCTAGCGCAATCAGGCGACGTGTGCGTCGGCGCTGGACGGGTCGAGCGTCCGCCACGCGAACTCGATGTCCGAGAGCGCCGCGACGGCCGGGCTGAACTCGCCGACGTGCCCTCGCACCAGCTCCTTCGCCGACTCGTCCGACGGGTCGGCGAACGCGACCCGGATCCGCCCGCCGAAGACGCCGACGGGAATCGCGGCGGCGCGCATGCCGTCGCCGCTCGGGAGGAGCTGCGCGGCCCCGCGCTCGAATCCGGCGACGCGGATGTTCACGTACGGCAGGTCGAGCTGGGCCGCGAGCGTCCGCGCCAGTTCGTCCTCGAAGATGAAGCCGCGACGGATCATCACGCGCCCCAGCAGGTCGCCCGTCGCGCGGCTCTCGGCGAGCGCGCGCTCGAGCTGCTCCTGCTCGATCAGGCCCTTGCGTACGAGCAGGTCGCCGAGCCGCGGCCGGTCGAGGTCGAGGAAGAACGAGGACGCGGAACGCACCGGGGCCGGCGGCACCCGCGCCGGCGGGTCGGCCTGGATCGAGGCGGTGATCTCGGTCGCCGCGACCCAGTGGTAGAGCTGGTCGTCGACCACCTCCGCCGTACCGGGCACGTCGAGCTCGACGGTGACGGTGCCGGGGCCGGCGACCACTGCGCTCCGGCCGAGCCGGACGAAGTAGTCCCGGAGCCGCTCCGGCTCGGAGACGAGGATCGTGACCGTCTCGACGACCGAGGTGCTTCCGTCCATCTCGCTTCCTTTCGCCGCGTTGGCCGCAGACCTGCGCTCCGCGGTGCCGGTTTCATGCATCGGCCGCGCCACGTCCGGCTCGATCACCTTTCCGGGGGGTGCGAAAAGCCGCCGAGTACCATCGCTCCCTGCCCATGGACCAGAGCCGGATCCGCAACTTCTCGATCATCGCGCACATCGACCACGGCAAGTCGACGCTCGCCGACCGCATCCTCGAGGTGACCGGGGCCGTCTCGGCACGCGAGATGCGGGAGCAGATGCTCGACTCGATGGAGCTGGAGCGTGAGCGGGGGATCACGATCAAGGCGCAGGCCGTTCGGGTCTCGTGGAAGGGGCACCTGCTCAACCTGATCGACACGCCCGGCCACGTCGACTTCACGTACGAGGTCTCCCGGTCGTTGCAGGCGTGCGAGGGCGCCCTGCTCGTCGTCGACGCGGCGCAGGGAATCGAAGCCCAGACGCTCGCGAACGCCTATCTCGCCATCGAGAACGGGCTGGAGATCGTCCCGGTGGTGAACAAGATCGACCTGCCGGCGGCCGACCCGGACGGGACGGCGATCGAGGTCGCCGACCTGCTCGGCGACGACCCGACGCGCGTCGTGCGCATCTCGGCCAAGACCGGCCTGAACGTCGGCGACGTGCTCGACGCGATCGTCGATCGCGTGCCCGCGCCGTCCGGCGACCGCGAGGCGCCGCCGCGCGCGCTCGTGTTCGACTCCTCCTACGACCAGTACCGAGGCGTGGTCGCGTTCGTGCGGGTCGTCGACGGGACCTTCGCGCGGCGCGACCAGCTTGCGACGATGGCGACCGACACGCGCTTCGAGGCGGAGGAGCTCGGCTTCTTCTCGCCGACGATGACGCCTGTCGACACGCTGTCCGCCGGCGAGGTCGGCTACGTGACCACCGGTCTGAAGGACGTCTCGCGCCTGCGCGTCGGCGACACGCTCACCACGGTGAAGCGGCGCGCGACGGAGGCGCTGCCCGGGTACAAGGAGGTGAAGCCGATGGTGTTCGCGGGGCTCTTCCCGACGGACTCGGACGAGTACCCGGAGCTGCGCGACGCGCTCGAGAAGTTGAAGCTGAACGACGCCGCGCTCGTGTACGACCCGGAGACGTCGAACGCGCTCGGCTTCGGGTTCCGGTGCGGCTTCCTCGGCCTGCTGCACATGGAGATCGTGCGCGAGCGGCTCGAGCGCGAGTTCGACCTCGACCTGCTGGTGACCGCGCCGAACGTCGCCTATCGCGTGGAGGAGCGGGACGGCGAGTGGCTCGAGGTACACAACCCGGCGGAGTTCCCGCGCGAGGTCGAGGGCGTCGAGGAGCCCTACGTGAAGGCGTCGATCATCGTCCCGAAGGAGTACGTCGGCGCGGTGATGGAACTGAACAACGAGCGGCGGGGAACGTTCGACCATCTCGAGTACCTGTCGCCCGAGCGCGTGCACCTGACGTACGAGCTGCCGCTCGGCGAGATCGTGCTCGACTACTACGACCAGCTGAAGTCGCGCACGCGTGGCTACGCGTCGTTCGACTACGACCTCGCGGGGTTCAAGCCGGGCAACCTCGTGCGCGTCGACGTCCTCGTCGCACAGGAGCCGGTCGACGCCCTCTCGCTCATCGTCCACCGCGACTTCGCGTACGACCGCGGGCGGCTGCTCGTGGAGAAGCTCCGCGAAGAAATTCCGCGGCAGATGTTCGACGTGCCGATCCAGGCGGCGATCGGCGCGCGGGTGATCGCGCGCGAGACGGTGAAGGCACGTCGCAAGGACGTCCTCGCCAAGTGCTACGGCGGCGACATCTCGCGCAAGCGCAAGCTGCTCGAGAAGCAGAAGGCCGGCAAGAAGCGGATGAAGCAGGTCGGCGCCGTCGAGGTGCCGCAGGAGGCGTTCCTCGCCGTGCTGAACATCGGCGCGGCTGGAAGCGTCGGCGGCAGAGCCGCCGACACCCGGCCGGCAAACCGGGGACAGAAGTCGTGACGACGTTGCGCGAAGGGCTGTGTGCTCCCGCCGTCGAACCGCCGCCCGCGCTCGTCCGGCAGCTCGCTGCCTTCCTCGACGGGCAGAGCCGGATCCGTCTCGCCGCCTGGATTGGCCACGAGCACGGCCGGGACGTCGACGAGCATCTGCTGTTCGGGATCGACGACCGCGACTGGCGCGAGTCCGACCTGCGGGCACTCGACCACGGTCTCGAGCGAGAGGTCATCGGCTTCCACGCCTGGCTCGACGTCTTCTCCGTCGTCGATGCGGATGCCGTCCGTGCGGACGGCATCGTCCTGTGGGAGCAGACGTCACCCGGCGGCGACCCGCTCGACTACCGCTTCACGTACGAGCTTCTCGATCCCGGGTCGGCGATGCTCGCTCGGTTCGGCGCGCTCCTCGAGGCTGAGCCCGCGATCCGCGGCGTCGCCGGGACCGTCCAGAAGCTCTGGAAGGGCGAAGCTCTCGTGGAGGAGAGCGTCCAGCTCGCCGTCGATGCGCGCTCGTTCGCACCTGCGCTCGCGATCGTCGACGCCGCCGCTCGAGACACGATCCTCGTCGGCCGCGACAACCACGGCTCGACGCTCGGTCCACCGAGCGACGTCATGGCGCCGCTCTACGTGGCCGTGGCGTGATGGCGCTCGAGCTGCGCACGGCGTGCGAGCGCTGCGGCGGAGGGCTGTCGCACGAGTCGGACGCGGTGATCTGCTCGTACGAGTGCACCTTCTGCCGTGCGTGCGGCGAGGCGCTCGGATACGTCTGCCCGAACTGCGGCGGCGAGCTCGTCGCCCGGCCGCGGAGGTTGGACGCATGAACGGTGCCCGGCATCTGTACGTCCATCTGCCCTTCTGCGCGCACCGGTGCGGCTACTGCGACTTCGTCACCGTCGTGGGCCGGAAGGGGCAGCACGCGGCGTACGTCGACGCGCTGCTGCGGGAGCTCGAGGCCGAGCGCGCGTCGCTCGCTCCGGAGCTCGACACGATCTTCCTCGGCGGCGGGACCCCGACGTTCACGGAGCTCTCCGAGCTGGTGCGGCTGCTCGAGGCGCTGCCGGCCGCGCGCGAGCTGACGGTGGAGGCGAATCCCGAGACGGTGACACCCGGGCTCGCGCGGGCGCTGCGCCAGACCGGGGTGAACCGGGTCTCGCTCGGCGCCCAGACGTTCCGGCCGGAGCTCCTGCGCGTCCTCGAGCGCGTTGCCGGTCCTGACGACGTCCGGCGCGCCGTGCACCATCTCCGTGATGCCAGTTTCGACAACATCTCGCTCGACCTCATCTACGGCATCCCGGGCCAGACCGCCGCCGATCTCGCCGCCGACCTCGACGACGCGCTCGCGCTCGCGCCGGAGCACGTCTCCGCGTACGAGCTCGAGGCGAAGCCGGGGACGCGCTTCACCCATGCCTGGGGAGCCGAGCTGGCCCGGCAGGCGGACGCGATGGAGGACTACTTCGAGCGGGTCGTCGCGACGCTGACCGGCGCCGGCTACCGGTGGTACGAGACCGCCAACTTCTGCCGTGACGGCAGGCGGGCGGAGCACAACCTCGGCTACTGGCTCGGCCACGACTACCTCGGCATCGGGGTCGGCGCGGTTTCCACGATCGAGAACAGGCGGACGCGGAACACGTCGAAGCTCGCCCGCTACCTCGCCGGCGAGCACGACCGGGAAGTCGAGCCGCTCGACAGCCTGACGCGCGCGCGCGAGCGCGTCATGCTCGGGCTCCGGCTCGACGAGCCTCTCCCGCTCGCCGGACTGCGCCACGCGCTCGACCCCGCCGGGCTCGCACGGGTCGAGCGGCTGGGGCTCGCAGCCGACGACGGCGAGGTGCTCGCGCTCACCGAACGGGGCCGGTTCCTCGGCGGCGCCGTGACGGCCGAGCTCCTGGCGTAGCATTTTCAATTGAGATGAGTGTCCAGCTGCACCTGACGCCGCGTCAGCAGGAGATCCTGCGCCGCGTCGTCGAGGCCTACGTCGCCACCGGGCAGCCGGTGGGCTCGAAGAGCCTCGTCGAGCAGCGCGGGATCACGGCCTCGCCCTCGACCGTCCGGGCCGAGCTCGCCGAGCTCGAGTCGCTCGGCCTGCTCACGCACCCGCACACGTCGGCCGGCCGAGTGCCGACCGAGAGCGGCTACCGCTCCTACGCGGACGCGCTGCTCCGCCGCCCCGAGGCGCACCCGGAGGCGTTCCCGCTCGACCTGCACACCCAGCGCACCGAGGTGGAGGCCGCGCTGCGGGCGACGACGGAGATGCTCTCCCAGGTCACGCGGCTGCTCGCGCTCGTGTCCGCCCCGCCGCTCGAGGCGACCACCGTCGTGCACGTCGAGGTGCTGCTGCTGCAGCCGGAGCTCGTGATGGTCGTGGTGATCACCTCCGCCGGCGGCGTGACGAAGCAGCTGTTCCACTTCGAGTCGGCCGTCGATCCCGGCCTCGCCCAGTGGGCGGGCGAGTACCTGGACGAAACGGTCTCCGGGCTGCAGATCGGCACCGCGCTCCTGCGCCGCCGCTTCGAGGATCCCGGGCTCTCGGCGCGCGAGCGGAACTTCCTCGCCGCGCTCCGGCCGGCGTTCACCGAGCTCGTCGCGGCGGAGCAGCGCCTGTACGTCGGGGGCGCCGCAGACCTGCTCGGCGAGGTTCGTGCCGAGGAGCTCGACGCGTACCGCAGCCTCTTCGAGGTCGTCGAGAAGCGGGCGGCGATGCTCGACGTGCTCGGCTCGCCGCGGGAGCCGCACCGTGCCTACGTCCGGGTCGGCCAGGAGCTCGAGCATCCCGCGCTGCGCGAGATCGCGCTCGTCGGCGCCTGCTACGGGCTCGTGCACCGCGCGCTGGGCGCCGTGAGCCTCGTCGGGCCGGTGCGGATGGACTACGACAAGGCGCTCCGCGCCGTCCGTTCGGCGGCGCTCGAGCTGTCCCGCTTCGCCGAGTCGGTCTTCGAGGACTAGTGCTCCTGCCGTTCGCACATGTCCGTTTCTCGCGCGCGCGCGACCGGCAGGAGCACTGATGTCGACGACGGAACGGGACTACTACGAGCTGCTCGGCGTGCAGCGAGGCGCAGACGAGTCGGAGATCAAGCGTGCCTTCCGCCGGCTCGCGCGTGAGCTGCACCCGGACGTCTCCGAGGCGCCCGACGCGGAGGAGCGGTTCAAGGAGGTGCTCGAGGCCTACGAGGTGCTCTCGAAACGGGAGACGCGAGAGCTGTACGACCGTTACGGCCACGCGGGCCTCCGGGGCGGCGGCTTCCAGCCCGGGCACTTCGACTTCGGCAGCCTCTCCGACCTGTTCAGCGCGTTCTTCGGCGACGACCTGCTGGGCGGCGGCGGCCGGCGGAGCCGCGGCGGCGACCTCAGCGCGGTCGTCGAGATCGAGCTCACGGAAGCGGCCACCGGTGTGACCCGCGAGGTGCCGTTCGAGGTTGCGGTCACGTGCGCGCGCTGCGACGGCGTCGGAGCCGAGCCCGGCACGGCGGTGACCGTCTGCGACACCTGCGGCGGCGCCGGTCGCGTCCAGCACGTGACCCGAAGCGTCTTCGGCGAGTTCGTCCGGACGGGCGCCTGTCCCACCTGCGGCGGCGCCGGCCGGCGGATCGAGTCGCCGTGCCGCGAGTGCGCCGGGTCGGGTCGCGTGCTCGACGAGCGCCGGCTCGAGGTGACGATCCCGGCGGGCATCCACGACGGTCAGCGGATCCGGCTCTCCGGCGAGGGCCACGTGGGCGCGCTGGGCGCGCGCGCCGGCGACGTCTACGTGCAGGTGCGCGTGCGACCGGACGAGCGGTTCGTCCGCGAGGGCGACGACGTCTTCTCGACGGTCGACCTGACGATGAGCCAGGCCGCGCTCGGGACGGCGATGACCGTCCCCACGCTCGACGGGGACGAGGAGCTCGACTTCGCGCCGGGGACGCAGCCGGGCAAGGTCGTCGTGCTGCGCGGCAAGGGCATGCCGGTGCTGCAGGGCTACGGGCGCGGCGACCATCGCGTGCTCGTCAACGTGGTCGTCCCGCGGCACCTCACCGACGAGCAGCGCCGCCTGCTGGAGGAGTTCGAGCAGCACTCGCACGAACGCACGTACAAGCCCGACGAGAGCTTCTTCGAGAAGCTGAAGAGCGCGTTTCGCTGAAGCGGTTCGTCGTCAGGGGCGGCGAGCCGGAGCTCGTGCGTCTGCTCGACCGCTTCGACGGCGTCGAGGAGGTGGAGGGCGGTTACGCCGTCTACGACGTAAAGCCGCCCGACGGCTTCGAGCTCCTCGACGAGCAGGAGGTCGAGCCCGGGTGGGAGGACCGCTGGCGGGAGTTCCACCACGGCGTCGTGGTCGGCCGCTTCTGGGTCGGGCCGCCCTGGGAGCTGCCGGAGCCGGTCGACGGAGAGACGATCACCATCGATCCCGGCCGCGCGTTCGGGACGGGCGCGCACCCGACGACCCGGCTGACGCTCGAGCTGCTGCAGGAGCTCGAGCCGCACGGCTCACTGCTCGACGTCGGCTGCGGCTCCGGTGTGCTGTCGATCGCAGCCGCGAAGCTCGGCTTCGCCCCGGTGACCGGCATCGACGTCGACCCGGCGGCGGTCGAGGCGACGCTCGCGAACGCCGCCGTCAACGGCGTCGCCGTCGAGGCTCGTGTCGCGGACGCGCTCGCCGACGAGCTGCCGCACGCCGACGTGGTCGTCGCGAACGTCGCGCTCGAGCTCGTCGAGGCCCTCCTCGCACGGCTGCGCTGCCGTGCCGTCGTCACCTCGGGTTATCTCGACCGCGACCGTCCACAGGTCGCAGGCTGGGCGCTCGCCGACCGGCGGGAGCGCGACGGGTGGGGCGCGGACCTGCTTACGCTTTCGGCGTGACGACGTTCAACGTCCGCTTCCTCGGCTGCAAGGTCAGCCACGTCGACGCGCACGAGGTGCGTGAGCGCCTGCTCGCGGACGGGCACGTCGAGCGGGATGACGCCGAGATCGCCGTCGTCAACACCTGCTGCGTCACGAACGAGGCGGTTGCGAAGTCGCGCAAGGAGGCCGCGCGCGCCGCGCGGACGCACCGCCGCGTCTACGTCACCGGCTGCGGCGCCAACCTCGCCGGCGACGCGTTCGCGGGCCTGCCCGGCAACGTCACGGTCGTCGCCCGCCGGAGCGAGGAGACGCCGGAGTTCGTGGCCGGTGACGTCGGCGCGATCGCGTGCGTCCAGGCGGACGCGCGCCTCGACCGCGTGCGCGCGTTCGTCAAGGTGCAGGACGGCTGCTCGTTCTCGTGCAACTTCTGCGTGATCCCGCTCGTGCGCGGCGCGTCGCGCAGCCGTGCCGCCGACGCCGTGCTGGCGGAGATCCGCCGCCGCGTCGCGCAGGGTCATCGTGAAGTCGTCCTGACCGGGATCAACCTCGGTTGCTACCGCGACCGCGCCGCCGGTTACGACCTGCCGCGCCTCGTGCGCGAGGCAGGTGCGCTCGTCGAGCGCCTGCGCCTCTCGTCGATCGAGATCAACCACGTGAACGACGAGCTCGTCCGCGTGCTGCGCGAGACGCCGACGGTGAGCCGGCACCTGCACGTCCCGCTGCAGTCCGGCGACGACGGCGTGCTGCGGGCGATGGGGCGTCGGTACAGCGTCGCGACGTACCTCCGCCGGCTTGCCCCGCTGCAGGAGGAGTTCAACCTGACGAGCGACGTGATCGTCGGCTTTCCGACGGAGGACGGGCACGCGTTCGCCAACACGCTCGCGACCGTGCGCGCGGCAGGGTTGACGAAGATCCACGTGTTTCCCTACTCGCCGCGTCCGGGCACGCGCACGGCGCGCGACGACCAGGTGACACCGCAGGTGAAGCGCGACCGAGGCGCGCGCCTGCGTGCCGCATCCCACGACGCCTGCGTCGCGCGCTGGCGGACGAAGGTCGGCCGCGACGACGTCGTGCTCGTCGACCGTGTCGGGCGGGGATACGGCGACGACTACTCGCCGTGGCTGCTCGATCCCGCCACACCCGTCGGCGAGCTCGTGCGCGTGCGCGGCGCCGCCGTCCTCGACGAAGGAGTGCTCGCCGCATGAACGTGAAAGACGACTGCCTCTTCTGCAGGCTCTACCACGAGGGCGACCACGTCGCCGCGACCGACGGCTTCGTCGCGATCCGCGACATCGCTCCGCAGGCCGAGACGCACCTGCTCGTCATCCCCGAGCGGCACATCGACAGCTTTCGCCAGATCGGCGAGTTCCCGCCCGGGGAGGCAAAGCGGATGCTCGAGTTCGTCGCCGACGTCGCAGCACGCAACGACCTGAACGACTACCGTGTCGTCGTCAACGCGGGCCCCGGCGCGGGCCAGACGGTCTTCCACCTGCACTGGCACGTGCTCGGCGGGGGGCCGATGGGGAGGATGGCTTGACGCTGATCACGGAGATCGAGGATGAGATCAAGGAGGCGATGAAGGCGCGCGACGCGGAGCGCCGCGACGCCCTGCGCCTGATCGTCAACTCGCTGAAGAACTCGCAGAAAGAGCTGCAGCGCCCGCTGTCGGAGGAGGAGGAGCTCCAGGTGCTGCAGCGGGAGCGCAAGCGGCGCGTCGAGGCGGCCGAGGCGTTCCGCGGCGGCGGCCACGAGGATCGCGCGGAGGCTGAGGAGCGCGAGCTCGCGATCCTCGAGGAGTTCATGCCGGAGCCGCTCTCCGAGGAGGAGATCGAGGAGATCGTCGACGACGCGATCGCCGAGGTGGGCGCGACGTCGATGGCCGACCTCGGCCGGGTGATGGCGGACGTGATGCCGCAGATCGCCGGCCGTGCGGACGGCTCCGTCGTCAGCCAGATCGTCCGCGAGAAGCTGGCGTAACGCCGGCGTAGACGGGCATGCCTGCCGGGTGAGGATTCGGGGCGCGCTCACCGGCGCGGTTGCGGCCGGCATCTGGAACGCCTACGACCCGCTGCTGAAGCGCGCGTTCGCGTCGCCGTATGCGGATTCCGAGGTGCTCGGCCCGTTCATCACGACCGGGCGGTACGAGTGGCTCGCGAACCTCGTCACGCACATGACCGGCGGTGCGGCGTTCGGGTACGTGTTCGAGCGGCTCGGCGGCCGCGGAGTCCGCGCGGGCGTGGCTGCGGCGGTCGTCGAGAACACCGTGTTGTGGCCGGTGATCGGCCTCCTCGAGCCGATCCACCCCAAGCGCAGGTCGGGCGAGTGGCCGCCGCTGCTGGCGAACGGCCGCGCGTTCACGTCCGCCACCGTGGGTCATGCGATCTTCGGCGCCCTGCTCGGCATCGGACTCCCGGACGACGCGTGAAGGTCGCCGTCACCGGCGCGTCCGGTCACGTCGGCGGACGCCTCGCGGACGAGCTCGAACGACGCGGCCACGACGTTCGGCGCCTGACGCGCGAGGACGGCGACGTCGCCGACCGCGAGGCGATGCTCGGCGCTCTCGACGGGATGGACGCCGCGTACTACCTCGTGCACGGCCTCGCGACCGCCGGCGAGTTCGTGGAGGAGGAGCGGCACGGCGCCCGCACGTTCGCCGAGGCGGTCCGCCGGCGCGGAGTCGGCCGGCTCGTGTATCTCGGCGGGATCGTCCACGGCGACGATCTCTCCCCGCACCTGCAGAGCCGGCGTGACGTGGGGGAGATCCTGCGGGCGAGCGGCGTGCCCGCGATCGAGCTCCGCGCGTCGATCGTCGTCGGCGACGGCAGCGCGTCGTTCGACCTCGTCCGCACGCTGGTCGAGCGCCTGCCCGGGCTCGTGGGGCCCGACTGGCTCGACAACGCTGCGCAGCCGATCGCGGTCGACGACGTCGTCGCGTACCTCGTCGCGGCGCTCGACGTGCCGGTCGAGGGCAGCGCCGTCTACGAGATCGGCGGCGCCGACCGGGTCCGCTACCGCGACCTCGTCAACGAGGTCGCGACGCAACTCGGTCGCCCGACCTACGACGTGACCGTGCCAATGCCGGTGCCGCCTCTCGACGCGTCGCAGCTGCCGGAGCAGCTCGCGAGGCTCATCCCGGGCCGGGCCCGGATCGCCGCGAACCTCCTCGAGAGCCTCCGTCACGACACGGACGTGCGCGACGACGCCGCGGCCCGCGACTTCGACGTCCGTCCGCTCGGATTGCGGGACGCCGTCGCGGCTGCGCTCTCGTAGCCGCCCTACACTGAGCGCGTGCAGGACACACTCGACGTCCCGAACGAGGTCGCGGCCGAGCTCGCCGGCATCGGCGACGGCGTGCTGGGCGCGCTTCGCGACCGGCTGGGCTGCCAGATCAACCTCCGCGGCAACCGGCTGACGCTCCAGGGCGCCGACGAGAAGGTGACCGCCGCGCGCGCGGTCGTCGAGGAGCTCGTCGATCTCGTCGAGAGCGGCCAGGAGATCGGCGCCGGCACGGTCGACACGGTGCTGAACGCGATCGACGAGGCGGAGGACGTCCGCGAGATCTTCGACGACGTCCTCTGGTCGCACCGCGGCAAGAAGATCACGCCGAAGACAGTGACGCAGAAGCGCTACGTCGACGCAATCCGCAAATGCACGATCACCTTCGGGATCGGCCCGGCCGGCACCGGCAAGACGTACCTCGCGATCGCGCTCGCCGTCGCCGCGCTCACCGAGCGCCAGGTCGGCCGGATCATCCTCACGCGGCCGGCCGTGGAGGCGGGGGAGCGGCTCGGCTTCCTTCCCGGTGACCTGCAGGCGAAGGTCGACCCCTACATGCGTCCGCTCTTCGACGCGCTCTACGACACGATGGATGCGGAGAAGCTGAACGCGTACATCGAGCGCGGCACGGTCGAGGTGGCGCCGCTGGCATTTATGCGGGGTCGTACGCTCAACGACAGCTTCATCATCCTCGACGAGGCACAGAACACCTCGCCGGAGCAGATGCAGATGTTCCTCACGCGGCTCGGCTTCGGCTCGAAGGTCGTCGTCACCGGCGACGTCACGCAGGTCGACCTGCCGCGCGAGCAGCGGTCCGGCCTCGTGATCGTGCAGGAGATCCTCGGGGACGTCGACGGGATCCAGTTCGTGCACTTCTCGCATCGTGACGTCGTCCGGCACAAGCTCGTGCAGCGGATCGTCGAGGCGTACAAGCGGCACGCCGAACGCAACGCGTGATCGAGATCGAGGTCGACAACCGGTCGGGCGTGGAGGTCGACGAGCACGCCGCGTGCGAGCTCGCGCGGCGGGTGCTGGCGGGCGAAGGGGTGGACGCCGGGGAGCTCGGGCTCGCGTTCGTGGGCGCCGACGAGTCGCGCGCGCTGAAGCAGGAACACCTCGGGATCGACGAGGCGACGGATGCGCTCGCGTTCCCGATCGACGCGCGCGACGTGCTGCCCGAGGGGATGCCGCGTCAGTTGGGCGACGTCGTCGTCTGCCCCGAGGTGGTCGGGCCTGCCTGGCGTGCGCCGCTCGTGCACGCGCTCCTCCACCTGCTCGGCTACGACCACGGCGACGAGATGGACGCGCGGGAGGCGCTCTATTCATGAGCCGCCCAGCGCCCGGTCGTGCGCCGACGATCCTCGACAGCTTCAACTACGCGTTCGAGGGGATCATCCACGTCCTCCGGACGCAGCGGAACCTCCGCATCCACTTCGCGATCGCAATCGGCGTGATCGCCGCCGCGGCCGCGCTGGGGGTCGGCCGGCTCGAGCTGATCGTGCTCCTGCTCGCCATCGCGTTCGTGCTCGTCGCGGAGATGGTCAACTCGGCGATCGAGGGGGCGATCGATGTCTCCACGACGTCGTTCGACCCCAACGCGAAGCTGGCGAAGGACGTGGCGGCCGGGGCCGTCCTGATCGCGTCCGTGACTGCCCTCGGCGTCGGCTACCTCGTCTTCGCGCACGCCGCCGCGCATCGCAGCGCGCGCTTCCTCGATCGCGTGCGCGACGCGCCGGCGGAGGTCACCCTCGTGTCGCTCGTGCTCGTCGTGCTGATCGTGATCGCGACCAAGGCCTGGACGGGACGCGGGACGCCGCTCCGCGGCGGGTTGCCGTCGGGCCATGCCGCGGTCGCGTTCGCGATCTGGATGGCGGCGACGTACGTGATCGACGACAACCACCGCTTCCTGATCTCCTCCCTGACGTTCATCGGCGCGCTGCTCGTCGCCCAGACGCGCGTGGAGGCCGGCATCCACTCCGCGCTCGAGGTCTTCTACGGCGGCGCGCTCGGCGCGCTGATCACGTTGGTGGTATTCCAGGTGCTGTCGTGAGCGAGCTGCTGGAGAGCCAGAAGCGCTACTACGCCGAGCGCGCGCCGGAGTACGAGGACTGGTGGTACCGGCGCGGTCGGTACGCGCTCGAGCCCGAGCAGCTGGAGCGGTGGCAGGCGGATGTGGCGGAGGCGCAGGCCGCGCTGGACGCGTTCGGGGTCTACGGCGACGTCGTCGAGCTCGCCGCCGGCACGGGTCTCTGGACGACTCGCCTCGCGCGCGATGCCGAGCGCGTGGTCGCGCTCGACGCCAGTGCCGAGGTGCTCGCGCTCAACCCGGCGGACGCCGACTTCCGGGTCGTCGATCTGTTCGCGTGGCAGTCGGACGAGCGGTTCGACCTCTGCTTCTTCTCCTTCTGGCTCTCGCACGTGCCCGAGGAGCGCTTCGACGCGTTCTGGGCGACCGTACGCTCGGCGCTGAGGCCGGACGGCCGCGTATTCGTCGTCGACAGCGGCGGCGGCGATCCGCGCCACGCGTGGCGGACCGACGGCGAGACGGAGACGCGCACGCTCGCGGACGGACGTGCATTCGACATCGTCAAGCGGCGCTGGCTGCCGGAGGAGCTCACTGCACGCGTCGCGCCGCTCGGCTTCGAGCTCCAGCTGCGCTCGACGGCCAACGGCCACTTCCTGATCGGCGGCGGCTCGTGACGGGCGAGGAGCTCGTCGCACAGGCGGACGAGGCCGCGCGCGCCGCGTATGCGCCGTACTCGAACTACCTCGTCGGCTGCGTGCTGCTGCTGAAGGACGGCCGGGTCTACACCGGCTGCAACGTCGAGAACGCCGCGTACCCGCTCGGCGTCTGCGCGGAGCGGGCGGCGATCGCGAAGGCGGCGAGCGAGGGCGTCAGGCCCGGTGACATCGATGCCGCAGCGATCACCGCCTCGCCGTGCGGCGGCTGCCGGCAGTGGCTGCACGAGTGGAAGGTGGAGCGCGTCTACTTCCGCCGGGACGACGGGTCGATCGCCGACTACGCGCCCGCCTCGCAGCTGCTCCCGGACACGTGGAACCTCCCGTGAGGTCCGGGTTCGTCGCCGTCGCGGGCCGGCCGAACGTCGGCAAGTCGACGCTCGTGAACGCGCTCTGCGGGCGCAAGATCGCGATCGTCTCCGACAAGCCGCAGACAACTCGCCGCCGCATCTTCGGCGTCGCGAACGGGGAGGACTGGCAGCTCGTGCTCGCCGACCTGCCCGGCTTCCAGCGGCCGCGCGACGCGCTCACCGAGCGGATGCAGCACACGGTCGACTCGTCGTTCGAGGACGTGGAGGGCGTGCTCCTCGTGCTCTCCGCCCGCGAGCGCATCGGCGCGGGCGACCGCTTCATCGCCCAGCGCGTGTTCGCACTCGGCGTGCCGGTCGTGATCGCGCTGAACAAGGTCGACCGGCTGAAGGCGGGTCACATCGCGCAGCAGATGACGTCGGCGTCGCAGCTGGGCGACTTCCACGCGCTCCATCCCGTGAGCGCGAAGACGGGTGACGGGATTCCCGGCCTGCGGGAGGAGCTCGTCGGCCTGCTCACGGAGGGGCCGCTCTACTTCCCGCGCGAGCAGGCGACCGACCTCGCCGAGCCCGACCAGGTCGCGGAGCTGATCCGCGAGAAGGCGCTCTGGCTGACGCGCGACGAGGTGCCGCACGCGATCTCCGTCGAGCTCGAGGAGCTCGGGGAGAAGGTCGTGCGCGCGTTCTTGCTCGTCGAGACGGAGTCGCAGAAGCAGATCCTCGTCGGCAAGAGCGGGGCGATGATCAAGCAGATCGGCACCCGTGCGCGCCCCGAGATCGAGGCGCTGCTGGGCCGTCAGGTCTTCCTCGACCTAACCGTCAAGGTACGACCCCGCTGGCGCCGCGACGAGTCCCAGCTCGAGCGGCTCGGCCTCTAAGCGCCGCCCGGTCGTCGGGTCGAAGTAGTGCAGCTTCGCCGGGTCGACGGCGAGGCGGAGCGGTTGCCCCGGCCGGGCGCTCGTCTGCGGGTCGACCCGCGCCGTGAACGTCGCGCGGTCGGTGACGAGCAGCGTCTCGTCGTCGCCCGCGGCCTCGCGCACGGCCGTCACGTCCACTGGCGGCGCGTCGATCTGGAAGATCACGTGCGCGTCGGCGCCGAGATCCTCGACGACCTGGACATCCACCTCGACCTGCGGCAGCCTCGGGTCGGCGAGCCGCGCCTCCACGAAGGCCTCCGGCCGCAGCCCGACGATCACGCGCGGCGAGCGTTGCAGGCGGCTGGGCAGGCGGAACGAGCCGAACGACAGCACGCCGTCGGCGACCTCGGCCTCGACGAGGTTCATCGCCGGGGAGCCGATGAACGCGGCGACGAAGAGATCGACCGGGCGCGCGTAGAGCGCCTGCGGCGTGTCCACCTGGAGGATCCGCCCGTCGCGCATCACCGCGACCCGGTGCCCGAGCGTCATCGCCTCGACCTGGTCGTGGGTGACGTACACCGTCGTCGTGCCGAGCCGCGCGTGCAGTGCGGCGAGCTGGGCGCGCATGCTCACGCGCAGCTTCGCATCGAGATTCGACAGCGGCTCGTCCATCAGGAACGCCTTCGGCTCGCGCACGATCGCGCGGCCCATGGCCACGCGCTGGCGCTGGCCGCCCGAGAGCGCGGCGGGCTTCCGGTCGAGCAGCTCGTCGAGGCCGAGCAGGCCGGCGACCTCCTCGACGCGCCGCGCGGTCTCGGCCTTCGGCGTCTTGCGCACCTTCAGGCCGTACGCGAGGTTCTGCCGCACGCTCATGTGCGGATAGAGCGCGTACGTCTGGAAGACCATCGCGATGTCGCGGGCGCGGGGCGGCAGGTCGGTCACGTCGTCGCCGCCGATGCAGATCGTCCCGCTCGTGACCTCCTCGAGGCCGGCGATCATCCGCAGCAGGGTGGACTTGCCGCAGCCCGACGGGCCGACGAGGACGAGGAACTCGCCCGGCTCGATCTCGAGCTGCACGCCGTCGACGGCCCTGACGCCGCCGGAGTACTCCTTTATCACGTGGTCGAGCAGGATGCCTGCCACGGAGTGGATCTATACCGCACCGGATCGTTCGGCGCAATGGCATTGACCAATTTCGACCAACTGGGCTATAGTCGACGCGTGACCGCCGGCCCCCGCGTGACGAAGCAGAGCGAGACGCGCCGCCAGGTGCTCGACCTGATCGAGCAGCTCGGGGTCGGGACGGCGATCCCCTCCGAGCGGCAGCTGAGCGCCGATCTCGGCGTCTCCCGGCTGACCGTCCGGGCCGCCCTCGACGCCCTCGCCCGCGAGGGCTACCTCGTCCGGAGGCGCGGCAGCGGCACCTACGTCCAGCAGCCGAAGATCGCCCAGGAGCTGACGATGACCTCCTTCAGCGAGGACATGCGGCGGCGGGGAATGGTGCCCGGCTCCCGCACGCTGTCACTCGCGCGCGAGCTCGCAGGCGCCCGCCTCGGGCGCTTCCTCCAGGTCTCGCCGGGCGAGAAGATCCTGGTAATCAGGCGATTACGCCTGGCCGACGGCGAGACGATGGCGATCGAGACCCTGCACCTGCCCGAGGCGATCGTGCCCGGCCTGGAGCCGCGCGACCTCGACAACGGCTCCTTCTACGACCTGCTCCGCGACCGGTTCGGGATCCGGATCGTCGACGGCGTCCAGGCGATCGAGCCGACCGTCACCGACGAGGACGAGTCGAGCGCCCTCGGCGTGCCGCTCCACTCGCCGGCGTTCCTCTTCGAGCGGACGAGCCGCGACGGGGAAGGCCGCACCGTGGAGTTCGTGCAGTCGGTGTACCGGGGCGACCGCTACAGGATCGTCACCGAGCTCAGCCGGCCGCGCGCCTGAGCCCTTGACAAGCACCGGTCCGGTGTGCGAGTGTCCGGCCGTGGCCAATTGGTATAGACCACTCGGCGCGCAAAGCCCCGCCGGCCACCGGGCTCCCGCCCGTGCGAGGCGACGCGTCGACGGCTCGAGGAGATTGCAATGAGGCTACGAGTTGTCGCAGCGGCCACGGCTGCGGTGCTGCTCGGGGTCGTCGCCGCGTCCGCGCAGGCGAGCGGCAACCGGGCGGCCGCGAACAAGCTGACCGTGTGGCTGCAGGTCGACGCCCAGAACGGCTGGCCGGACGTTGTCGCGGCGGCCAATCAGCAGTTCCAGCAGCAGAACCCCGGTTGGACGGTGGACGTGCAATACCAGAACTGGGGCGACCACCTCCAGAAGTTCGACGCGACGATCGCGGGTAACGACACTCCCGACGTGATCGAGATGGGCAACACCGAGATGACGAAGTACATGGCGGCCGGAGCGTTCGCCGACCTGACGTCAGCGAAGTCGCAGTTCCAGAACTCGTCCAGCTGGCTGTCGGGCCTCGCCAAGTCGGGGACCTACGGCGGCAAGACGTTCGGCGTGCCGTACTACGCCGGCTCGCGCGTGATCACCTACCGGAGCGACCTTTTCAAGAAGGCCGGGATCAAGAAGGACCCGCGCAGCCTGAAGGAGTTCCAGGCCGATCTCGTCAAGGTCGGGAGCAAGCAGAAGGCGAAGGGCTTCTCGCCCCTGTACGTCGGCGGCGAGGACTGGTACACCGCGCTCAGCTTCGTCTTCGACTACGGCGGGTCGATCGCGAAGATGAAGCGCGGGACGTGGGTCGGCACGCTCGACGCGAAGAGCTCGATCAAGGGCCTGACCGCGTTCAAGAACTTCTTCCACGCGACGCAGTCGAAGTCGACCGCGACACTGGACGGCACGAGCCCGTTCCCGTACGAGGTCTTCTCGCAGGGGCTGACATCGGCGAACTACGGCCCGGCGTGGTACTCGTGCTGCACCGGCAAGAAGTACAAGGACGTCACGGCGCAGTTCGTGATGCCGAGCCACACGGCCGGCAAGCCGATGCCCGGCTTCCTCGGCGGCTCCGACCTCGCCGTGCCGGCGCAGAGCGGTGCGAAGACGCAGGCGATCCAGTGGCTCGCCGACTTCACGAGCACGCAGAGCGAGCGCTCGCTGCAGTCGAAGGGCAACATTCCGAACTCCACCAACCTGCTCGGCTCGAGCGTGAACGAGCGGGCCGCGGCCCGCAGCTGGTTCGTCCCGCAGGCCAAGCACTGGGTGGACGTCGAGAACGGCAACATCCTCAAGACCATGCTCGCGCAGATCCTGACCGGCAAGCTCAGCGTCAAGCAAGCCGCGACGGTCGCGAGCGACAACATCGCCCAGACCCTCAACGAGAAGTAGTCCCCTCTGAGCGAGCGTCTACCCTCCACGCTCGGAGCCGCCGCCGCGACAGCAACGCTGCCGCGGCGGCGGCGTCTCAGCCGCCGGCGGGTGGCGGGCGCGTCCGTCCCGTACCTCCTGCTCCTGCCGGTCGTCCTCGTCATGGGGGCGATCCTCGGCTACCCGATCTACAACCTCGTCCGGCTCTCGTTTCAGCAGTACGGGCTGTTCGAGCTGCTGCAGCACCACGGAATCCCCGTCGGCCTGCACAACTACGGCAGCATCCTGCGCGACTCCGTCTTCTGGCACACGCTGCTTCGGACGGTCGTCTTCACGGCGGCGAACGTCGGCCTGACGATCGGCCTCGGGACGCTGCTCGCCCTCCTGCTCGTGCGCGTCTCGACGTGGGTGCGGCTGCTGCTCGCGGCCGGGCTCGTGCTTGTCTGGGCGACACCGCCGGTCGTCGCGGTGCAGATCTGGAACTGGATGACGAACAGCCAGAACGGCGTCCTCAACTACGTGCTCACGCAGTTGCACGTCGGCGACTACTTCCAGCACAACTGGTACGAGACGCCCTTCTCGCAGCTCGCGGTCGTGACGACGCTCGTCGTCTGGGGGGCGCTGCCGTTCGTCGCGATCACCCTCTATGCCGCGCTCTCGCAGGTACCGCGCGAGCTCCTCGAGGCGGCGTCGATCGACGGCGCGCCGGCGTGGCGCGCGTTCAAGGACGTCACCGTCCCGGTGATCAAGCCTGCGCTCCTGATCCTCACGAGCCTGTCGATCCTCTGGGACTTCGGCGTGTTCACGCAGCCGTACCTGCTGATCGGCC
>Ga0070683_100000755_pt1 | contig 23698 bp, 22 predicted proteins | sample KBSC713LmetaG_FD_64662 | JGI IMG/M metagenome (GOLD analysis project Ga0070683, IMG submission 64662) | Corn rhizosphere microbial communities from Kellogg Biological Station, Michigan, USA - KBS C7.1-3L metaG | ecosystem: Host-associated > Plants > Roots > Rhizosphere ... | reverse complement strand
AGTGCGGTGTCCACCAACGTTTGCCGGCTTCGCCGGCCCGGGTGACCAGCGGCCGAAGGCCGCCAGTCACCCGATGAACGTTGGTGGACACCGCACTAGCGCGCGTTGTAGGTCAGCCACCAGGCGAGATAGTGCACGCCGCCGGCCAGGTGGAGGCCGAACACGGCCAGCACGAGACCCTGCCGCCAGCCGAACGGGCTTTCTCGCAGCCAGACCAGCACCGCGCCGACCAAAGCGGCGAACAGGATGTAGTTGGCGATGATCGCCTGCCACAGGAAGTTGCCGTGGTATTCCTGATGGCCCTTCTCGGCCACGAGGACAAACCAGGTCAGCCCGACGACCGCCAGCCCGGCCGCGAAGCGGACGGCGAGGCTCTCGCGCACCGCCGCCCCGCCGAGCGCCAGCGCCACGGCCGGAAAGGCGTAGCTGAGCACAATGGACAGGGCGATGCTCGGGGCGAAATGCGACCAGACGTGAAACGGCGCCAGATACACGCCGGACGATTCGACGAACGGGTTGCCCCGCCCGATGACATAGACATAGGTGTACTGGGCGAGCAGCAGCAATGCACCGGCGCCGGCGACGAGCAAGGGCCCGGCAAGCGCCGAGGCCCGGCGATCCTTCAGGAACACGGCGACCGGAAACGCGACCAGCCAGCAGAGGACAAAGCTGGGCTTGGCCAGGATGTTGACGACGACCAGCGCGAGCATCAGCCACAGGGCTCGCCGGGACGGCTCTCGCAAGTACCAGTGAGAAACGAGGAACAGGCCGAGGGCCAGGGGCATGAGGAGGGCCGTCGTGGTGTTGTGCCACACGTTGGCCGGGATGAACGCCGGGTAGTCGGGCCCGATCGGGATCCCGAAGGCGAACATGCACGACGCCGCCAGCACGGCACCCAGCCACGGCAGGCCGGAGCGGTACTCCGTCTCGGCGAGCCGCACGGTGAGGTATGCCTTCACGCCGCCGGCGATGGTGAGCATCGCGGCGAGGCCGGCGTAGAGCCGGTGCGGGTCCGGCTTGAACAGCACGATGACCGACTCGAGCCAGTAGAAGAGGACATCGCCGGGGAACGAGCCGCCGTCCAGCCCGGCCCGGGTGATCGCGACGTGCCACCGGTAGTCGGCCCCGGACCGGTTGTGGATGGCCAGCACCGTGATCAACCCGCTGATGCCGGCTGCCGCCACCCCGACGATCACATTTGTCCGGGACGGTCGCGTCGCTACCGGATCTTCGATACTCGTCCACACACGGCGTACAACCGCGCAGGGTGCGTCGAGGTCGCGCCTTCTGTCGTTGACCACACGTGACTGCTCTTTCCGACCCGCGCCGGCGCATCCCGTCAACCGGTTGGGCGCAGTCACTTGTGTTGATCGGGGCAACCGCGCTGGCGCTGCGCCACTTCGACGTGCCGCTGGCCGACACCACTCGGTTCCTCGCGTACCTCATGCTCGGCATCGCCCTTCCGGGCACGCTGCTGTGGCGGGCCGTCAGCCGCCGGCCGGCGCCGCTGATCGAGGATCTCGCGGCCGGCTGCGCGCTCGGCTACGCGCTCGAGGTCCTCGCCTACATCGGCATGCGCGCGGCCGGGCTGCCCTACGGCGTGCTGTTGTGGCCGCTCGCCACGATCGCGGTTTTCCTGGCCGTGCCGAGGCTGCGGCGGTACTGGCGGGCGCTTCCTGGGGGATCGCCGGCGCCGTGGTGGTTCTCCTGGACGACGAGCGCCGGGATCGCGTTTCTCGTGGGCTGGAGTTGCCTGGAGTTCTTCCGGTCCACGCGGATCACCGCTCCCGGGTACGCGTCGATGGACTTCGACATGCCGTTCCAGCTCGCGATCGCCGGTGAGGTCAAGCACCACGTGCCGCCGCGCATACCGTGGCTGGTCAGCGAACCGCTCTACTACCACTGGTTCGTCCACGCCGAGGTCGCGGCCACGAGCTGGGTCACCGGCCTCGAGCCGATGACGCTCCTGTACCGGCTCTCGCCACTGCCGATGCTCGCCGTCCTGGCCGTGCTCGTCGGCGTCCTCGCGCGCCGGGTCTGCGGTGTGTGGTGCAGTGCGCCGGTCGCGGTCGCGATCACGTTCGTCGGCCTGGCCCCGAACCCGTTCGGGTGGCCGCTGAACTGGTATGCCCGCACGTACGGGTTCGGAGCCATCGAGGACGGTTCGCTGCTGCGCCCGACGCTGTGGAACAGCCCGACGCAGACGTTCGGCTGTGTGCTGTCGGTGCTGCTGGTCATCGTGCTCGTCGACCTGTTGCAGGCGGAGCGCACACGGCTTTTGTGGCCCGCGTTCGGTGTGCTGCTGGCCGCCGTGATGGGGGCCAAGGCCACTTACCTGCCGCTGCTCCTTGGCGGGCTCGGCCTGGTCGTGGCCGGAGAGCTGATCCGGCGGCGCCGGGTGCACCGGCGCGCGGCGATCGCCGGGGGAGTGGTGCTGGGTGCGCTGGGCTTCGCGCAGTACGTCCTTTTCGGCGGGGTCAGCCAGGGACTGACGGTCGCCCCGCTGGCCACGATGCGATCGCTGGCCGTTTCGGCGTCGACCCACTTCCTGAGCCCGGCGACGCCGGCCTGGCGGACCGCGGTGGTGACCGTGCTGTGCCTGTTCGCGTGGGCCTGCGTCTGGTCCGCGGCCGGTGGCCTGGTTCGGCGCCCAACGCCGCCGGTCCTGCTGCTGGCCGGGATCGGCGCGGCCGGCGTCGTCGGGCTGTGCGCGTTCAACCATCCGGGGTTGAGCCAGTACTTCTTCTTCGAGTCGGCCCGGCCGTATCTCGGCGTGCTGGCGGCGTGCGGATTCGCCGCGCTGGTGCCGCATTTTCACCGGGCGCTTTTGGTGTTTCTGCTGGCCGGCGCGGTCGTCGTGTATGCGGTGCGGCAGCTCGACCGGCCCATCGGGACGCGCCCCCTCGCCGTCGCCTTCGCGATCACCTGGCCCTACGCGCTGCTGGCGGCCACCTGCGTGCTCGCCTTTCTGGTCGCCCGGCGGTGGTTCGGCTCGCTGGCCTTCGCGTTGGTAGCGGCCTTGTCCTTCGGCTTCGGCCTGCCGTCCGCGGTGGACCAGGTGCGGCTGCAGGCGCTGACCGCGCCGAACCTGTGGCGCCAGGCCCTCGAGCACAACGCCCCGGTGACCCCCGGCACGATGGAGGCCGGCCGGTGGCTCCGCGATCATTCGGAGCCAAACGATCTGGTGGCGACGAACGCGCACTGCCGCTCGATACCGGTGCCACCGTGCGACAATCACCACTTCTCGGTGGCCGCGTTCACCGAGCGCCGGATGCTGTTCGAGGGCACCGGCTACACGGCCCGGTCGTTCGAGATCGCGCAGGCGACCGGCCGCAACGCGGGCGGCATCGGATACTGGGACGCCGCGATCGGGCAAGCCAACGACGCCGCGTTCAACCAGCCGTCGGTAGCTTCCGTTGGTGTTCTGCGAGACCGCTACCGCGTACGCTGGCTCTTCGCCGATGAGCTTCATGAGCCGCCATCGCCGGACCTGTCCGCGTTCGCGACGCTACGCTTCCGGTCCGGATACTGCGCCGTGTACCAGCTCTAGCTGGCGAACGGGGCCTTCCGCCCGCTCCCGGATGACATACGTCGGGCGGCCCATGCCGGCCGCGTGGATGCGCCCGACGTATTCGCCGAGCATGCCGATCGCGATCATCTGCGCCGAGGAGAACATGGCGACCATCGCGGAGATGGTGGTGAACCCGGCCACCGTGGTCGCGCCGGTCAGGTAGAGCCAGATGAGCCGGGCGAAGAGGACCAGGCCGGTGGCGCCGATGGCGAAGCCCAGGTAGGTCACCATCCGCAGCGGCGCGGTCGAGAAGCCGACGACCATGTTGGTGGTGTGTCGCATCAGCCCGCGCAACGTGTAGCCGGACTGGCCCTCGGTCCGATCGGCCATCTGCACCTTGACCGCGGTGACCCGGGTCGTCGCCCAGGACAGCGCGACGTCGACGCACACGTGCGGTCCGGACACGAGGTCGAAGCCGTTGCGCAGGAAGGTCCGGAAGGCGCGGAACGCGCTGACGTTGCGGGCGTTGTTGACGCCCATCGCGCTGGACAGGCCGGCTTTGACGCCGCGCGAGGCGAGGCTGCGCAGGAAGCCGTGCTCCTCCTCGACCGGCAACCCGTAGACGAGGTCGACGCCGGCGGTGAGCGCGCCGAGCAGGACCGGGATCTGCTCGGGAAGGTGCTGCAGGTCGTCGTCCATGGTGACGACGACGTCGTAGCGGGCCGCCCGGACGCCCGCGACGATCGCGTTGTGCTGCCCGTAGTTGCGCGCCATCTGGATGGCCCGCACCGGCCCGCTGGCCTCGGCCAGTTCCTGCGCGACCTCCCAGGTGCCGTCGCCGGTGCTGTCGACGACGAGGATCACCTCGTAGGCGGCGGCGACGCGGGGCATCACCTCGTTGACGCGGGCCACCAGGGCCGGCAGGGTTCCGGCCGACCGGTAGCACGGCACGACAATGGACACGGACACGGCGATGCCCCTTTGCGCTATTTCATGAGGGTTCTGTGATGGTCAACGAGTCGGTTCCCGGACGGGCACTCGGGACTTTGGGCGGGCCGCCGGCCCGCTCCATGTAGGTGTGGTCGGGGGCCACGAAGCCGAACTTGGCGTACAGGCCGTGTGCGTCGCCGGTGTGCAGCATCCAGCGGAAGTTCGCGCCGGGGCCGTCCTCGATCATCGAGTTGACGAGCGCGACGCCGAGCCTGTTTCCGCGGTGCTCGGGGTGCACGAACACGTCCGCGAGGTAGGCCAGCGAGCAGCCGTCGGAGACGGCCCGCGCGAAGCCGACCATCTGGCCGGTCGCGATCTCGTATGCGCCGACGACCCGCCAGGCGCCGACGACCTGCCGCTCGACGATGTCGCGGGTGCGCCACTGTCCCCAGTACGCGTGGGTGGTCAGAAAGGCCCAGATGGCGTCGCGGTCGACTCGGGAGGGGTCGTCCGATAATTCGTACAATTCGTGCGAATCGGAGGAGTTCACGGGTTCAGGCTAGAGCGCCTGCTTACCCCGTCCAACTCGACACGCGTTGAAAGGAGGCGTGTCTGGGTAAGCGCTAACGGTCAGAATTCACCCGTTGGAGGTGCTTCACGACCGAGCGCTTGCGCGAGGTCCGTGGGCACGTCGGGCCGGCGCCGCCGAGCGGCACCGAGGAGGGGCGGCATGACCGACGACGCTCGCTTGGACTGGGAGGCGCGCATCGACCGGCGCCGCGAAGGCGGGACGGCGCCGACGCCAATCCTCGATCCGACGCTGCGGCGGCTCGGCTACCCCGCCGCCCGTCTCCTGTGGACGGAGTTGGGGGCCCGCTACCACGCGCTGCGTCTGCTGAGCCGGCTCGGCGACGTCGAGTTGCCGGTGACCCTTGAGGGCGACGGTGCCGGCGGGCTGGTGCAGGCGTGGGCCGGCCGCCGGGCCGACGGCTCGGTCGCCGTCCTCGTCTGGGCGTCCACACTGGACCAGTCCAAGCGCGACGGAGACGTGTCGCTGGCCCGCCGGGTCCGTTTGGAGGGGCTCCCGGGCCCGGCCACGGTGACCCGGCTCGACCGTGAGCACGGCGACATCACGACGCTCGCCTCCCGGCTCGGCGTGCAGGACTGGCCGACGGAGTCGCAGTGGGCCGCGCTTCGAACCGCGGACGGCCTTCATCCGGAGCCGATTTCATCGGACATCGTGGACCTGCCGCAGCCCGGGGCGATCTTGGTCGAGTACCCGATGCAACCTCACGGGTGACAGGCCACGACATGATGGTGACCGAGCTTTCTGAAGGAGCCGGATGCCATCTGGGACGAGGCAGGAGTTCGCCGAGTACGCCTCGGCGAACTTGCCGCGGCTGCACCGCACGGCCTACCTGTTGTGTGGCGATCCGCACCGAGCCGACGACATCGTGCAGTCCACGCTCACGTCACTGTTCGTGCACTGGAAGAAGGCCGGCGCCGCCGACAACCTGGACGCGTACGTGCACCGGATCATGGTCCGCCGCTTTCTCGACGAACTGCGCCGGAGCTGGTCAAAGGTGCTGTTGTGGGCCGAGGCGCCCGAGCGAGCGACACCGGAGGACGAGACGGTCGAAAACCGCGACGAGGTGCTGGCCGCCCTGCGCCGGCTACCCAAGGGGCAGCGGGCGGTGCTGGTGCTGCGGTACATCGCCGACCTGTCGGTCGAGGAGACCGCGCAGGCACTGAACTGCTCGACCGGCAACGTCAAGAGCCAGGCCGCTCGCGGCCTCGCCACACTGCGCGCCGTGATGACCGACGCCGAACCTAAGCCAGCCTTCGGGCCGGGAGGGATTTGAGATGGACGACGACGCCGATGTGCGCGCGTTCCTGGCCCGGGCGGACACGCCGCCCAGCCGTGTCGACCTGACTACTGTGATCACCGACGGCCAGCGGCGGGTGCGCCGGCGCTGGGCCGTCGCGAGCGTCGGCACGACCGCCGCGGTCCTCGCCGGCCTGGTCGGCGTGCCGGCCGCGATCGCCGCCGTGCGCGGCACCCCCTCACCCGACCCGGCCGTCGTGGCCGGCCACGACCCGTCGCCATCGCCAGTGCCGTCGCCGGTGCCGTCGCCGTCTTCTGCTCCACTGCCGTCGCCCTCGGCCACCACCGGTACTTGCGTGGCCCACCCCCTCCAACTGCCGCCCGGGGTCAAGCACGCCAAGGCGCTATCCGTCGACCCGACCGGCCGGTACGTCGTCGGGCAGGAGGACGGCAAGAAGTCCCGGGGCATCATGTGGACCGACGGCCGGCCGGCGATCCTGCCGATCGACGAGTACTGGGTGGAGGTCGACGCGGTCAACGAGCACGGCGTCGCCACGGGGATCGCCGAGGACAACGCCGGCAAGGTCGAGTACGTGTTCCGGTACGCCGACGGCAAGGTCACCAAGCTGACCAACGTCGCCGGGTACACCCATGTCTACCCGACGCCGGCGATCAACGCCGCCGGGGACATCGTGGTCAACGCCGAGTCGCGCGGCTCCGTCGAAGGAGCCGACAGCATCGCGATGATCTGGAAGGCCGGCACCACGGTCGCCGAGCGGATCCCGCTGAAGACGACCGACAACGTCATGGCCATCACCGACGACGGCACGCTGGTCGGCGCGCACTACACCGACAGCCACGCGGACGGGGCCGCGGCCTGGACGCCGAGCGGGAAGGAGACCAAGCTCGAGAGTCCGGCCGGGACCAAAGCCGCCGCCTACGCCGCCCGCGGCGAATGGGCGACCGGCGGCCTGTGGCCCGTCGACAATCAGCAGGCCACCGGCGCCCCGTTGTGGAACCTCAAGACCGGTGCGGTGACGCTGCTCCCCGGCGGCGTTTCCACCGCGGTCAGCTCGTCGGGGCTGGTGATCAGCGAGAACTCCCAGCTCGTCCGCGCGGACGGCCCGGCCCCGCAACTGCCGGCGCCCCCGTCCGGCGGCCGCAACTACGCGACCGGCCTCTCGGATACCGGCCTGGTCGTCGGGAGCGTCAACGACAAGTCCAACTCCACCGCCATGACCTGGACCTGCTAGGCCCTAGCCCCGACTTTGGTCGATCCGGTCTCGCCCTTGGGCCGTCGCGCCGACGACGGCCCACCGGCGAGCCTGGATCCATGTCGAAGAAGCTCGCCGCGCTGTGCCTGGTCGTGCTCGCCCCACTCGTCGCCGAGTACCTCCTCGGCAACGTCTCGACCCGCCTGCTGCTCGGCCTGCCGTTCCTGATGCCGATGTATGGGGGCGGCGCGCTGCTCGTCCGCGAGGTCGCCCGCCGGACCGGCCGCGGCTGGGGGGCGATCCTCCTGCTGGCCGCCGCGTACGGGCTGATCGAGGCCGGCGCCTTCGACGGCTCGCTGTTCAACTCGGGCTTCGACGGCCTCGACTTCGGCGCGATGTTCAGCCCGACGCTGGGCTTCAGCCCGTACTACGCGTTCCACTTCGTGGTCGGCCACGCGATCTGGAGCATCAGCGTGCCGATCGCCATGGTGGAGGCCCTGTTCCCGGCCCACCGCACGACGCCTTGGCTCGGCCCGGTCGGCCTGTCCGCCGCCGCCGTCGCCTACGTACTCGGCGGGCTGCTCATCCTGTCCGACAGCCGGCACACCGGCAACTTCCACACCAGCCCGGCCCAACTCGCCGGGGTCCTCGTCGTGGCTCTTGTCCTCGTGACGCTCGGTCTCGCCGTACGCCGGCGACCGCGCCCGGTCGACCGGCCGGTGCCCCGCCCGCTGGTCGTCGGCGTTCTTGCGTTTGTCGCCACGAGCGTCGTCTTCGCGTCCCCGGAGTCGTGGACCGGCCTGGCCGTCGCCGCCACCGTCCTCTGTGGATCGCTATTCGCCGTGGTACTGGCATCAGCGCGTCCATCGTGGACTCCTCTCCACACGGTCGGGCTGGCCGCGGGAGCGCTGCTCACGTACGCGTGGGGCGGGTTCGTGGTCCTGGACCAGCACGGGTGGACGTCACCTTTCGACATCGCCGGCAACCTGGTGCTGTCGGCCGGTGCGGTGCTGCTCATCGTGGTGGCGACTCGCCGGACGGGACGTTTTGGACTACAGTCCGCTTATGGATCGGCTGGCTCTTGCCCGTACACCTCCTCCTAAAGAGCGGGCGGACGCGGCGCGCAACCGGAAGGTCGTGCTGGAAGCGGCGGCGGCGTTGTTTCGCGAGCACGGGGTCGACGGTGTGTCGATGGATGCCATCGCGGCGGCGGCCGGGGTCGGAAAGGGCACGCTGTTCCGCCGGTTCGGGGACAAGGCGGGGCTCGCGGTGGCGCTGCTGGACGAGCAGGAGCGGGCGCTGCAGGAGGCCGTCCTGTTTGGACCGGCCCCTTTGGGCCCGAACGGCTCGGCGGCCCCAGCCGAGCGGCTACTGTCCTTTGTGGACGCTTACCTGGACTACCTGTTGAGCCATCTGGACCTGGTGCGGATGTCGGAGACGGCGTCGGCCGGGGCGCGATACCGGATCGGTGCGTACGGCTTCTGGCACCACCACGTGTCTCTGCTGCTGTCGTCGCCCGACCCCGAGGCGGATGCCCATACGCTGCTGGCTTCGCTGTCGGCCGAGCACGTGCACGCGATGCTGCCAGTGCTCGGCCCGGCGCGGTTGCGGCGGAGCATCTTGGCCTGTTTCTGCGCAAAGTAGGCCGTGGTGGGCCTCGTCCTTCCGGTGCCGGTGCGGCAGTGTCGATGTTCGTGAGCGGCCGGTCCGCGGCCGGCTCCTGTTATCGCTGGGGGTTTGCGTTGAGTGTCGAGGAGCGCTTGGCATCGCTAGGGTTGGTGCTTCCGGAGCCGCCGGCCGCGGTGGCCGCTTTTGAGCCGTTCGCACTGGTGGGGGACGCGGTCTACACGTCGGGTCAGATCGCGACGCGCGACGGCAAGCTGGTGGCGACCGGCGTCCTGGGCGTGGACGTTGACCTGGACGGCGGCCAGCAAGCGGCGCGGGCGTGTGCGCTCAACGTGCTGGCCCAGTTGAACGCGGCGGCCGGTTCGCTGGACCGGATCGCGCGGCTCGTGAAGATCACCGTGTTCGTGGCCAGCGCGCCGACGTTTACCCAACAGCCGCAGGTCGCCGACGGCGCGTCTCGCCTGCTGATCGACGTCTTGGGCGACGCCGGCCGGCACGCCCGGTCGGCGATCGGGGTGGCGGCGCTTCCGCTTGGCACGCCGGTTGAGATCGAGGCGGTGGCGCTGCTGGCCGGGTGAGCCGTCGCTGTGGTGACATTGTCGCTTCCCGTTTTCCGTCGCTATGGAGACGCTTTCGGCCAAGCGGTCTGTCGACGGGGGTCGGGTGACGGTCGCCCCGAAGGTGCGGTGCTCGCCGGGTAACCTCAAGAGGTGCCGCTGGGTCCGTACTTCGCCGTCGAGCGCTGGGATCCGGCGGCCCCGTGGCGGCCCTTCGCCGATCTCGCGCTCGACCCGGTGACGCTCGCCGAGCGGGTCGAGGTCGCGGCCGCCGTCCTTGAGCGCACCGGTCCGGTCTCGCGCCGTGTCGTCGCCTCGGTGTATTCGCTGGGCGTCGTCTCCCGGCTCGTCTCCCCGGTGTTCGCGGCCGCCGTGCTCGACGGCGAGGTGCCGGTCCTGAGCCTCGACACCGTCGGCTGGCAGCCGGTCACGACCGGCCCGATGCCGATCGCCTACCGCCAGGGCGTCGAAAAAGTCGGAGCGTCGGCCGCGGCGATCGTCGAGGGCTGCATCGAGCCGACGGTCAAGCCGTTCCTGACCACGCTCGGTGACCGGTACCGCGTGTCACCCAGGGTGCTGTGGGGCAACGCCGCGTCGGCCGTCGGGGGCGCCTACACCATGCTCAAGCACGAGAACGCCGGACCGCTTGTCGCCGACCTGCTCGCCCGGCCGCCCCTGATCGGGCTCGCGACGTGGAATGGCCGCGCGCTCAAGCGCCGGAACTGCTGCCTCTTCTACCGGATCCCGGGCGCCGGCACCTGCGGCGACTGCGTGCTCAACCGCGAACCCTGAGCGTCGAGCAGGCGCGCGGCCAGCGGCGCGAAGACCAGTCCGATCGCGGTCCACAGGATCAACTGGGTGGCGATCGAGTAGAGCCGGAAGCGAAACAGCAGGTCGGCCGGGAAGTCGGCGGGCACCTCGGCGACCCGTGGCAGGACGGCCATCACGATCCCGATCGCGACGACGAACGCGCCTCCGGCGAGCAGGCTCGCGTTCCAGTTGCCGAAGCGTGCCTTCAACCGCTGGCCCAGCCCGACGGACAGGATCAGGAACAGCAGCGAACAGCCGACCATCACCAGGTAGAGCGCGCTGCGCTGGCGGATCGTCTCGGCCTCGCCGATGGCCGGCGGGTTCGCCGGGTACTTGACGAACGGCACCAGGTAGAACGCCAGGAAACCGCCGCCGGCGACGAGCATGGCCAGCGGCTTGGCCCGGACGGCGCCGACCCGGCCCAGGCAGACGCGGTAGGCGACGGCCAGGAGCAGGCCCACGGCCAGCCCGAAGAAGACAACTGCGATCCCGGCCCCGACGTTGGCCTGGATCGTGCGGCTGAACACCTCGGGCTCATCGTGCCCGTGCGTTTCGTAGTTGATGGCCGCCTGGATCTGGGGCTCGGCGAAGATCCGGGCGAACGCGAACGCGAGCAGCCCGCCGATCCCGCCGGCGAGCGCACCGCGCAGGAGCAGTCGCGGTTCCATGACGGACGCCGCCTCAGTGGCAGGGGAAGCCGATGAGGTGCCGGCCGTCGTGGACCAGCTCGTGCACGTGGGTGTCGCTGCCGAAGACCGACACGGCGCCCTGGTCGATGCCGATGAAGTAGTAGAGGGCCAACGCCAGCAGCGCGGCGCCGACCAGCCAGATCACCGACTTGGACAGCGGCAGGACAAGCGGCGTCGACACGCTCTCGGTGTTGGGAATCGTGCTCACAAAGCCTCCTTCGGGATCGTGCGTCCCTGAACCGGGTGGGGCATCGTGGCGGCCGAGTATCTGACTGACCGACGGCGTCGGCTTCACAGTGGCGCGACCGTGCTGGACTTGCACCAGCTTCCTGCGGCCGTCACGTTGCTTTGACAGTACCGCTTGCGGGAACCTCGGGGAAGCTGTCCCTTCTGTTCGCGAACCCGTGGCCGGCAATGAGGTGTCGCCCGGGCGCTGCTGTCGTGGGCCTGTCGAGGATCCTCGGGATCACCGTGTTTCTGGACACCCGCCGTCGGTGCCGCCGGTCGTGTCGCTGGCCGGAAGCCTGCTGTTCTGGTCGGCTTTGTTGCTCACGGGTCTTGACCGGCCGGCACCGGGGGAGTCGCCCGCCTGAGCCCGCGCGACCGGCCGAGCTGGATGGCCATCGAGGCGAGCGTGACCAGGATGACGGCGATCGCGTAGCCGACGGCTGCGTCGCGCAGGCCGACCCGCGTGGCCGCCCAGCCGGCGATGATCGCCGGCCCGCTGAAGGCGAGGTAACTCACGGTCAGCACGGCCGAGAGCGTCGCCGCGCGACTGCCGGCCGGCACGGTGGCCATCACCGCGCGCAGCGCGCCGAGGTACGACCCGCCGAAGCCGAGTCCGGTCACCGCGCTGCCCAGGAAGAACAGCACCGGAGACGGCGCGGCGATCCCGGCCAGGGCCAGCAGCAGGCCGAGGACCAGCGCATACGAGCCGAGCCATGTGCTGCGCCGGGGTGGGGCGGCGCGCAGCAGATAGGACGCGAGCGCGCCGCTCAACGTGAGCACGGCCACGACGAGCCCACCCACCACGTGGTTGCGCAGCCCGAACACGCCAGCCGCGAGCGAGCCGCCGAGCGAGAGGTAGATACCGCCGACCGCCCAGGTCGCCACGAAGATCGGCAACCCGGCCAGGAAGGCCGGCCGGACCTTGGCCGGCACGCGCAGGTCGGGCCGCAGACTGGCCAGCGCGCCCGGCCGGCGGAGTGCCGTCTCGGGCATGGCCAGCAGCCCGACCAGGGTCAGCACCATGATCGCGATCAACACCCAGAAAACCGCCTGGATGGGAGACGGCGCATACTCGAGCAGCACCCCGGCCCCGAGCGCGCCGACGGCCAGCCCGAGTGCGGGCAGGACGCTGTTCATCAGGGTGCCCCGGCCGGAGCCGGCCGGCTCGGTGTCGACCAGCGCGGCGCCGAGCGCGCCCAGAGCCACGCCGGTCGCGATGCCCTGCACGACGCGGGCGAGCATGAGCCACGCCACACTGTCGGCCGGCAGGAACAGGGCCACGCTGACGATCTCGAGGACGAACGCGATGGCCAGCACCGGCTTGCGGCCGACGTGGTCGGACAGCGAACCGACCGTGAGCAGCGTGGCCAGCAGCGCGACCACGTACACCGCAAAGATCACGGTCAGCGTCACCGACGAGAAGCCGATCCGCTGCTCGTAGACGACGTAAAGAGGCGAGGGCGCGCCGGCCGCCGCCATCATGGCCAGGAGCGCGGCAACCACGATCCAGAATGAACGGGTGCCCATGATCGTGGTCAACGACGGACGGTAGCTGAGCATTCCGGACGGTACGATCGGGCTGCATGGACGCCCTCACCGTGGCCCGCCACCTGGCCGAGGTCGGCCGATACGCGGACGCGGAGCGGGAGCTGCGATCCGCCCTGGCCGCCGCGCCGGCCGACGTCGAGGTCATGACGATGCTCGTCTTCGTCCTGCGCCAGCAGCGGCGCTACGTCGACGCGATGGCGATGTCCGACGCCAGCTACGCGGCCGCGCCCGAGACGCCCGAGGTGTTGCGCCAGCGCGCCCACACGCAGTTGAAACTGTTGGACACGAAGGACGCGCTCGCGACGGTACGGGACCTGCTGCGCCTCGACGCCATCGACGACCGCAACTACCGGCTGTTGTCCGACGCGCTCGGCGACGACGGTGACTTCGCCGGCGCCCGGGCCGCGGCGCTGCAGGCCCTGGCGATCCGGCCGGACGAGCCGGATTCGCTCATGTACCTGGCGTATGCGCAGTGGGGGCTGGACGAGAAGGCCGAGTCCAAGATCACTGCTCGGCGCGTGCTGCGGCTCGACCCGCAGCACCGTTGGGCTCGCGAGTTCCTCGCGCACACCAACGTCAAGGAACGCCGGGTCCGGCACTCGTTGCGGGAGCTGTCGGCGCTGGCCGGCGAGGATCCGATGGCCGGCGGCGGCGCGCTGCTGTGGCCGGTCGAGGCGGTGCTGATCCGGACGCGCCGCTACCTGGTGCCGGCGATCAGCCTCGTGGCCATCGGCGCCTCCACGGTCCCCGCCGTCTTCCCACGGGCGCTGGCCGCCGTCGCCGCTTTCGGTGTCTTCGTGTACGCCGTGCGCCTGCTCGCGCCGGCCGGCGCCGTCCCGTGGCGGGCACTGCGGGCGCAGCCCCGATCGGAGCGACTCGTCCTGCGCGCCGGCGTCGGGGTAGTCGGTGCCGAGGTGGCCGGGCTCGCCTCGTACACGGTGCAAGGCAAAGGCACGTGGGTGCTGGTGGTGGCCGGGTTGCTGGTCGGGCACCTGGCCGCCAGCTTCGGCTACACGCTGTTGAGCGCTGCGCACGATGCGGAGTTCCGGGAGCGGCTGCGGCCGATCCTGGCCGAGCTGCGGACGTTTCCCGCTCAGGTGCGGCAGGCATTTCGCGGCTAGGACCGGTCGCCGTCGTGAAGAAGCAGTCGGCGCGGTCGCCGGCCCGGCTGCGCGAGTCGCTCGGCAGCGACGTTCTCCTCGAGGGCTGACTCAACTTTTCCTCCGGCTGATCCCGTCGGTTAGGTATGCGGGCAGACAGCGAGGCCGAGTACGTCGCCTATGTGACGGCTCGGCTCCCGGCGCTGCGCCGTGCCGCCTTCCTGTTGTGCGGCGGGGACGTCGACCGCGGGGACGACATCGTGCAGTTGACGATCACCCGCCTCTACCAGCGGTGGCGGCAGGCCAGCCGGGCCGACAACCTCGACGCCTACGTGCACCGCATGCTCGTGCACACGTTCGCCGACGAGAAGCGCCGCGCGTGGTCGAGGGTGCGGCTGCTGCCCGAGTCGGCGGCTGACGCGGCGATCGAGCCGCAGACGGCGGTCGACGATCGCAGCGCGCTGGTCGCCGCCCTGCGCATATTGCCCCCGCGCCAGCGGGCGGTGCTGGTGCTGCGGTTCCTCCTCGATCGGCCGGTCGAGGAGGTGGCCGAGATCTTGGGTTGTTCCGAGGGAACGGTCAAGAGCCAGACGTCGCGTGGCCTGTCCATCCTGCGTAGCCAACTCACCGTGAGGAATTGAGAGATGTCCGACCTGCACGATTTGATGACGGCGGTCGACCTACCCCCGGGCCGGGTCGACATCGGCCGGGCGGTCGCCGACGGTCGCCGCCGCTCTCGCCGGCGCGCGGTCCTCGGGGCGGGCGCCGCGGTTCTCGTCGTCGCCGGCTCGTTCACGGCCGTGCAGCAGGTGGCCCGGCGCTCGGTGCCGGTGCCGGTACCGATCCCGGCCGCCTCGCCACCGGCGTCACCAGCGCCGCCGCCGGGCTGCACGGTCGAGACCTATGCACAGTCCGGCACCGTCGAGGCGGTTGACGAGAGCGGGCAGTACCTGGTCGGCACGGCGCCGAATCCGGTGTTGTGGAAGGACGGCAAGCCGACCCCGCTGGCCGGCGCCACCGGCACCCCGACGGCGGTCAACGGCAGTGGCGTCGTCGTCGGGTACGACAGCAACGATCAGGACCAGTTCCGGGGCTGGGTCTGGCGCGACGGCCACCTGACTCGGCTGGGCAAGGCGACCGGCTACAAGTGGACGATGCCGACGGCGATCAACGCGCAGGGTGACATCGTCGGGTACGCGCTCGGCGATGCGCTCGACGTCTCTATCCCGGTGCTGTGGCGGGCCGACCGGCCGGGGACGGCCGTGAAGCTGAAGCTGCCGTCCGGGGTCGGGGCGAACGGCGTGATCATGTCGCGCGCGACCGGCATCGCGGACGACGGCACGATCGTCGGTGTGGTCAAGGGCGTGCCGGCCCGGTGGCGGCCGGACGGCGTCGGGGCGGCGCTGGCGCTGCCGTCGCCGGACAACAACGGCGGCTACGTCAACGGCGTCCGGGGCCACCTCGCGTTCGGCGTCTTCTACGGCAAGGGCGTCGTCGAGATCGTGCGGTGGGATCTGACCACCGGGACGATGGCGTCGTTGGGGTCGGACTCCGGCGGCATGCTGAGCGGCACGGCCGACGGCTGGGTGGTGACCTGGGGCGAGCCGGGCGACCCGCCGGTGCGGATCAGCCCGGACGGTCGGCGGATCCCGCTGACCCAGCCCGCCGGCGTGGTCGGGATGACGAGGGCGGTAAGCGGTGACGGCGCCACGATTGTCGGCTTTACCGCAGGTACGACCCATCGCCCGGTCGTCTGGCACTGCCGTCCTTAACAACATTGCAACGCGCGTCTGGAATCCTGCGTGCCGTGCTCGAGCTCGACACCATCGCTGACTTCGGTCCGGTCCGGCTGTCGAGCGTCAGGTGCCCGATGGCCCCCGAGCTGATCCGGCCCTGTGGCCCCGACAGCTATCGGGTCGGGCTGGCCCGGCGGGGGCAGGTCATCACGATTGTGTTCCCGCGGTCGATGCTGCCGCTGCCGGTCGACACGCTCGAGGTGATCGCGGCGACCGGACCGGGCGACGCCGAAGGCGTCGGCGACCTCGCCGCCGACTTCGCCGCCCGGCTCCTTTCCGGCGCGAGCAGGTACAGCGCGCCGACCCGCGCCCGGCTCGGGCTGGTCCTGCTCGACCTGCTGGCCGGGGCGCTGAGCTCGTATTTCGACTTCGGCGCCGCGGTCGCCGCCGACGACCGGCACCGGGTCCGGCTGGCGCAGATCGACGCCTACATCTGGCGCAACCTCGGCGATCCGCACCTGTCACCGCCGGTCGTGGCCGCGGCCAACCACATCTCGCTGCGCTACCTGCACCGGATCTTCAGCGACGAGCACGGCCAGACGATCGCCGCGTTCATCCGCGAGGCCCGGCTGCAGCGCTGCCGGCGCGATCTGGCCGACCCGCTGCTTGCCAACTGGTCGATCGAGCGGATCGCGCGGCGGTGGGGCTTCACCGATCTCGCCTCGTTCAGCCGGACGTTCAAGCAGGCGATGGGCGTTTCGCCGTCGACGTACCGGGCGTCCACCCGCTCTGCGTTGACCACTACGTCCTCGAAGTAGTGGTCGCGCGGACGGCGGCGAGCTTGGCCCGCACCTCCTTGGCCTCCGACGCGCCCACCTCGGCGAAGATGGCGAGAGCCCGCCGCCAGGTAGCCCGGGCCGCGGTCGGGTCGCCGGCCACGTCGTACGTGTCGCCGAGGTGGTTGAGCGTGATCCCGGCGAAGTACCGGAAACCGGTCTCGGCCAGCGCGTCCAAGGCCTGCTGGTAGCAGGCGATGGCGTCGTCGTACCGGCCGAGGTTGTGGTAGGCGAAGCCGAGGCTGTCGTAGGCGGCGCTCTGCCCGGCCCGGTCGCCGGCCGCCACGAACAGCGTGATCGCCCGCTCCGAGGCGTCGATCGTCTGCTCGTACTCGCCGAGCAACGCGTGCAGGAAGCCGATGTTGTTCAGTGCCTGCGCCTCGCCGATCGGGTTGCCGACCGTGCGGTACAGCTCGTGCGACTGCCGGGCGATCGCCAGCGCCTCGCGGTAGCGGCCCTCGAACTCGAGCGTCTCGGCGATCGCCCCGAGCGCGTGCGCCTGGCCGGCCACGTCGCCGAGCTCGCGGTACAGGTCGAGCGCGCCGGTCGCGTACTCGTGGGCCTTGTCGTACTGGCGCAGCCGCCCGTACGTCCGACCGAGGCTGCGCAGCGTCCGGGCCGCCATCGACCGGTTGCCGGCCTGCTGCGCGACCCGTACGGCGAGCCGCTGCACGGCGATCTTGTCCGGCCAGTACCCGCGCCGGTCGAGGTACACGCCCAGGCTCCAGGCGAGCTGCCAGGTGCGCGGGTCGTCGAGCTCGGCCGCCCGGGCGACGATGGCGAGGAGGACGGCGTGCTCCGCGGCGAACCACTCGTTGGCCCGCTCGCTGTCCTCCAGTCCCTCGGGAACGACGCCGGGCAGCGGCGGGTCGACGTCGGTCGGCTCGACGCGTGGGTCGAGGAGCCCGACCGCCGGGTTCGCGGTGTGCACGTAGTGGTCCAGCGCCCGCCGCACGGCCCGGTCCCGCTCGGCGGCCGGGTCCTCGGCCTCGACGAGCTCCATCGCGTAGGCGCGCAGCAGGTCGTGAAACGCGTACCGGCCGGGCCGGGGCTCGCCGAGCAGGTTGGCCGCGGACAGCTCGGCGAGCGCCGTACGGGCGTCGTCCACGCTCAAAGCGGCGAGGCTCGCCGCGGCCGGCCCGGTCATCTCGGGTCCGGGGTGCAGCGACAACAGCCGGAAGAGCCGGGCGGCCGAGTGGCTCAGCACCCGGTACGACCAGGAGAAGACCGCTCGCGGGTCGACGGTGGAGTCGTCGCTGGCGAATCCGTCGAGAGCCCGGCGGGCCTGGCTGAGCTCGGCGGCCAGCGCGGCCAGCGGCGTGCGCGGGGTGATCACGGCCCGGGCGGCGACGATGCTGAGCGCGAGCGGCAGACCGGCGCACCGGTTGACGATGGCGTCGACGGCGGCCGGCTCGGCGGCGGTCCGCTCGGTCCCGAGCCGGCGCCGTAGCAGCTGTCCCGCCTCAGCCGGGGTGAGCAGCTCCGGGGTGATCGGGTGGGCACCGGCCGCGACCAGGCCGGTGAGCAGGCTGCGGCTGGTGACCACCACGAAGCAGCCGGCGCTGCCCGGCAGCAGTGGTCGGACCTGACCGGTGTCGTGCGCGTTGTCGAGGACGACGAGGACCCGGCGGTCGGCCAGCAGGCTGCGGTACAGGCTCTCGCGCGCGTCGCCGTCGACCGGGATCTGCTGAGGCGGGACCCCGAGCGCGCCGAGGAACAGGCCGATCGCGACGCTCGGGTCCATGGGGGCGCGGGCCGGATCGAAGCCGTGCAGGTTCACGTACAACTGGCCATCGGGGAATCGCTCGACGACGCGGTGCGCCCAGTGCACGGCCAGCGCGGTCTTGCCGAGGCCCGCGGTGCCCGCGATGGTCGCGATGCCGGTCGCGGCCGGCCGTTCGCGCGGGCGCGGCAGCCGCTGGTCGAGCTGTTCGAGCTCGGCCGTGCGGCCGGCGAACCCGATCATGTTCGGGGGAAGCTGCCGGGGGACGACATCGGCCACGGTCACCACACTGCGCACCGGCTGCAGCGTCGGATCCTCCCGCAGGATGGCCAGGTGCAGCTCGCGCAGCTGGGGGCCGGGGTCGAGGCCGAACTCGTCGGCCAGCAGCCGCCGCGTCTCGTCGAACACGGCGATCGCTTCGGCGCTTCGGCCCGACCCGGCCAGCGCGCGCATCAGCTGAGCGCGAAACGTCTCGCGCAGCGGGTGCTGCGCGGCCAGTACCCGCAGCTCGGGGGCGATCTCGGCGTGGTTGCCGAGGGCCAGCTCGACGTCGAAGCGCTGCTCGAGCGCGTCGAGCCGCAGCTCCTCGAGGTTGGTCGCCTCGGCCCGAAGCGCCTCGACCGCCTCGAACCCGACCAGGGCCGGACCGCGCCACAGCTCGAGCGCGCCGCGCAGCGCCGTGCCGGCCTCGGTCAGCGCGCCGCGCGCGGCCGCCTCGCGACCCTGCTCGACCAGCCGGCGGAACCGGTCGACGTCCAGCTCGTCCGGCTCGGCCAGCAGCGCGTAGCCCTCCGAGCGCCGCTCGATCCGCGCCTCGCCGAGCGCCTGGCGCAGGTGGTGCACGTAGACCCGGATGCTGGCCCCGGCCTGCCGCGGCGGCGTGCCGGCCCACAAGGCGTCGACCAGCGTGTCCGGGGCGACCGGCCGGTTGACCCGGCACAGCAGAGCGGCGGCGAGCACCCGTACCTTGGCGCCGCGCAGCTCGATCGGTTGGTCGTCGTCCGAACTGATGGCCAGTGGACCGAGAAGTCCGAATCTCATCGCTCCGGCATCTTCGCAGAACGCTGCGTTACGCGTGGTCCCGCGAGGCGCGTTCGCCGGTGTAACGTTCGTCGCCCTTCCCGTAAACCTGTTCTTTCTCTGGGCGCGGTCCACGTAGGCTTTGCTTTCGTTTGTGTTCCCGCACCTCATAGGCGCTCGTTACCAAGACTGACGGAGACTCTCGTGGCTGAACAGATCGCTCCGGCGCCGAAGGGTATCGACGCCGGCGTTCTCAAGATCGCGGGGGTTGTGGTCCTCGGCGCGATCATGTCGATCCTCGATGTGACGGTGGTCAGCGTCGCGCTGCCGACCTTCCAGAACGAGTTCGACGCCGCCTACTCGCGCGTCGCCTGGACGATGACCGGTTACACCCTGGCCCTCGCAACGGTGATCCCGCTGAGCGGCTGGGCGGCCGACCGCTTCGGCACCAAGCGGCTCTACATGATGGCCCTCGCGCTCTTCACGATCGGCTCGGCGCTGTGCGCGACGGCCGACTCGATCAACCAGCTGATCGGCTACCGGGTGCTGCAGGGCCTGGGCGGCGGCATGCTCATGCCGCTCGGCATGACGATCATGACTCGCGCGGCCGGCCCGGACCGCATCGGCCGGCTGATGGCGATCCTCGGCATCCCGATGCTGCTCGGTCCGATCGGGGGCCCGATCCTCGGCGGCTGGCTGATCGACGTGGCGAGCTGGCACTGGATCTTCCTGATCAACGTGCCCATCGGCGCGATCTCGCTGATCTACGCCTACTTCGCGCTGCCCAAGGACCGGCCGGAGCCGTCGGAGTCCTTCGACTTCCTCGGGATGCTGATGCTCTCGCCCGGCCTCGCGCTGTTCCTCTTCGGCGTGTCGTCACTGCCAGAAACCGGCACCTTCCGGGCAACCAGGGTGTGGGTGCCGATGCTCATCGGCGCCGTGCTCGTGATCAGCTTCGTGTTCTACTCGTTCAGGCCCAGGCACCCGCTCCTGGACCTGCGGTTGCTCAAGAACCGCCGGCTGACGATCGCGACGATCTCCCTGTTCGTGTTCATCATCGCGTTCATGGGCGCCGGGCTGCTGTTCCCGAGCTACTTCCTGCAGATCCGCGGTGAGTCGACGCTGCACGCCGGGCTGCTCATGGCCCCGCAGGGGCTCGGCGCGATGCTCACCATGCCGATCGCCGGCACGCTGGCCGACCGGGTGCCGGTCGGGCGGACGGTTCCGTTCGCGATGCTCCTCATCGTGGCCGGGTTCTTCACGTTCACGCAGGTCGACCCGGACACGTCCTACTGGCTGCTGTGCGGCTCGCTGTTCGTCATGGGCCTCGGGATGGGCGGCACGATGATGCCGCTGATGACCTCGGCACTCAAGACGCTCGGCCCGGGCGAGGTGGCTCGCGGCTCGACGCTGGTCAACATCCTGCAGCAGATCGGCGGCTCGATCGGCACCGCGATGATGTCGGTGATCCTGACCAGCTCACTCAACGGCTCCACGAAGATCCCGGGCGCGGTCGACCCGCAGTCCGGCAAGCCGATCACCGAGGCCGGGCTGGCCATCGCCAGCAAGCTCAACCCCGACCTGCTCAAGAAGTTTCCGGTGCCGGGCGAGGTGCTGCGGCGCGGGCTCGAATACGCGGCCCACTCGTTCGCGAACACCTACTGGGTCGGCTTCGCGCTGATGCTGGCGGTGTTCATCCCGATCGCGTTCCTGCCGCGCAAGAAGGTCGTCATGCCGGTCACGGACGAGACCCAGGACGAGCCGGCCGACGCCGCGCCGATCATCATCCACTAGATCAACATCAGGTAGCGTCGATATAGGGTAGCGGCGTGCGAGTGCTCTTCGTCTCCGCGCCGCTCCTCGGACATGTTTTTCCACTCGTACCGCTGGCGCAAGCGGTCGAGGCAGCCGGTCACGAGGTGATGATCGCGACCGCCGGCGACGCCCTTCAGGTGGCCCAGTCCGGGTTGACCACGTGCGACATCGCGCCCGGCTTCACCTTCGGCCGGATCGCCGCCGCGACGATGCTGCGTCACCCGCTCATCGCGCGGCAGGAACTGGCCGGGGCCGCGGGTACGCGCGGCGTCGGGCTGCTGTTCGGCGCGGTCAACGACCGGCTGATCGGGGCGCTGCACGCGCTGCTCGCCCGGTGGCGACCCGACATCGTCGTGCACGAGCCCCTCGCCGTGGCCGGCGCGGTCGCCGCGGCTCGGGCCGGCGTTCCCGCGGTACTGCACGAGAATTCGCTCTTCGACGGCCCGTCCCTGGTCAAGGCGACCGCGCGGCGGCCGCTGCCGAGCGCGGCGGCGACGATCAGCATCGCCCCGCCGAGCGTGCTGCCCGGCCGGACCGGCTGGCCGATGCGCGCGGTCCCGTACGGCGGCCCGACCGGCGCGCCGGACTGGCTCATGAAGCCGGCGGCGCGGCCGCGGATCGTGGTCAGCCGCAGCACGGTGCCCGGGCCCGGCTCCGGCCTGATGCGTGCGGTGGTGGCCGCCGCCGCGGAGCTCGACGCCGACGTGATCCTCGTCCGGCCAGGCCGGCGCCTCGGACAACTCCCGGACAACGTGCAGGGGGTCGGCTGGGTGTCGATCCCGGCGGTGCTGCCCACCTGTGCCGGCATCGTCCACCACGGCGGCGCGGGCACCGCGCTGGCCGCGCTCGACGCCGGAGTGCCGCAGCTCATCGTCACCGGGGCCGGCGATCGGCGGCACAACGGGAAGGTCGTCGCCGACCGCGGGGCGGGCCTGGCCGCCGACGAACGGGAGCTTAGCGCCGCCCTGCTGACCCGGTTGGTGACCGACCAGCGGCTGGCCTCGGACGCGGCGGCGGTCAGCGCGGAGATGCTGGCGATGCCGGTGCCGTCGGAGTTGGTGCCGCGCCTGCTGGCACTCGCTTAGGCGCGAGCCGGACGGGCCGAGGGCGCGGGAGCCAGTGCGGGTCGGTGATGGTGCGCGGCTGCTCGTTCACGCCGACGAGCGGAAGCTCTCGAGAGAGCCGACGAGCGGAAGCTCTCGAGAGAAATGTATCGAGAGGTGCCTCCGATAGATTGCCCGCATGCCGCGCTTGCAGTTCTTCGCCGACCCGGCCGACTTCCTCGCCGCGGCCGGCGCCTACCTGGCCGCCGACCCGGTCGTGAACACGGTGGTCACGACCGTCGCCCACCGGCTGGCGACCGAGCCGGCCGACGGCCTCGAGCGGTCGGAGCGGGACTGGTGGCTGGTCGTCGCCGACGAGACCGGGGCCGTGGTCGGCGCCGGCATACGTACGACGAGTTTGGGGCCCTACCCGCCGTTCCTGCTGCCGATGCCCGACTCGGCGGCCGTGTCGCTGGCTCGTGCCTGGCACGAGCGCGGTGAGTTGGTGCCGGGCATCAACGGGGCATTGCCGGCCGTCCAATTGTGTGCCGCCGAGGTGACCCGGCTGGCCGGCGGCCGGGTCGAGGTCAGCCGGCACACGCGGCTGCACGAGCTGGTCGAGCTGGTGCCGCCGCCTCCGGTGCCCGGCCGCCTGGTGGTGGCCACCGAGGCCGACTTCGACCTGGTCGCCAAGTGGTTCGCCGCGTTCATGGGCGACGCCGATGAACAGGCCGGTCGACCGCGGGGTACCAATGCCGACGAACGGCCGGAACCCGAGGAATTGCGCCACCGCCTCCGGTCTGGGCGGCTGTGGTTCTGGGTCGACGAGACCGGACGGCCGGTGCACATGACCGGGGCCAACTCGCCAGCGTTCGGGGTCGCGCGGATCGGCCCGGTCTATACGCCGCCGGCCGAGCGCGGGCGCGGCTGGGCCAGCAACGCCGTCGCCGAGGTTTCCAGGCTCATCCTGGCCGAGGGCGCGCGGGCCTGCCTGTTCACCGACCAGGCCAACCCGACGTCGAACAAGATCTATACGGCCCTGGGCTACCGACCGGTTGTGGACATGGCCAACCTGGTGATCGTCTAGCGTCGGGCGCCCCGATTGCCTTTGTCCACAGTGACCCTCGCTATCCACATACCGATCTTGCAAGGGTCGCGATGGCTGAAGGTGCCCGCGATCCTGGCCAACTCCGGCATCGACTGGGCTTGACGGTCACCACAATCGAGAGGTCCCTTGTGGACGGTTGGCCGCTGCTCCCCGCCGACGTGCGACGGCGCCGGTCATCCAGGCGGTCACCGCTCGCCGGACGACGCCGGCCCGCATCCGTCCGCTGTTCACGCACGAGCCGGAAGCCGTCCGGCGCGAAAACCTGGCGATCTTGGCAGCGCGCCGTGCATTCGCAAGATCGTTGTCGATTTGACGGGGTCGGAAGGGCCGATTTGACCCGTCAAGGCGACAACGAGCTTGGCTGGTCAACGGTCTAGTG
>Ga0070683_100000754_pt1 | contig 23730 bp, 26 predicted proteins | sample KBSC713LmetaG_FD_64662 | JGI IMG/M metagenome (GOLD analysis project Ga0070683, IMG submission 64662) | Corn rhizosphere microbial communities from Kellogg Biological Station, Michigan, USA - KBS C7.1-3L metaG | ecosystem: Host-associated > Plants > Roots > Rhizosphere ... | reverse complement strand
AGTGGATCGCCGGCCACGGTTTTCGGAATCCGCGGACCGATTTGTCCGTCGCCGCACGCTTCAATGGCGATCAGCGCGGCGGCGGCGAATGCGGACTTCGCGAGAAAATCGCGTCGGTTGAAACAGTGTTCGCAAGACATGATGGACCGGATCGCGTGGGACGGTGAGCGAGATGGCAGCTAAATGGTGATGACGGCCGCCGTCCAAGCGGCTTCGTCTTCATCTTCTTGGTAGAGCTTATCCAGGTTGGCCACCACATTGTTCCCGTCTTTACGAACCGCGAATCGATCCAGGCCTCGCGTGGCGCGTCCACTGTCTTTGATGTAGGTGCCGCTCGGGTCGAATCGCGAATGATGTTTGGGGCACTCGAACTGGGCGTCCTTGTCGTGCCAGCGTAGCGCGGTGTTCTGATGGGGGCAGGCGAGCGAGAAGACGCAGACCTTGCCTTGCCACCGCGTGATCATCGTCCCGTTGTCCTTGTCGATCTGCGTTCCATCCTGCGCCGGAATTGCGTACGACTTCTCCTCGCGGTTTTCGCCCACGGGCGAGACGAAGCCGATCGATGCGGCGGCCGCCCGCGATGGCGCGGCGCCCAACGCGACCAGCATCCCGACGGCCATGAGGCTGGCGTCGCGCAAAAAATCACGCCGTGCGACGAGCGCGCATCCGTCGCAGGCGGAGCGCTCATCATCAGCGCTGCCGGGTTCCGTTCGAGACATTGTTCCTGTCAGCTGAAGTTGGCGAGAGCGACACCGAAGGCCGTGATGACGAACCACAGCGTGACGCTCGTGAGGGCGGTGCGATGGAGCGACCGCCAGTGCGGTGAAGCCTCGGACGCGTCGCTCTTCAGCGAGGCTTCGGTGCGGGTCATCATCAACCCGTTGATCAGAAGAACGGCGACGAGCGCCATCTTCGTCCAATAGATCCACGAGCCGAAGAACGTCTCGATGTCGGCCGTCAGCAACAGCACGCCGCTGATGACGACCACCGTGAGGCCCGTGATGACCCACTTATGCACGGCGCCGAGCTCGCGGAGAAACTGCGGTCGCTCATCGACGTTCGCGCGAAGGGCTCGCAGCGTCGAACGATCGGCGGCAATCGCCAATCCGCCGGCGAGCAACAACCCGCCGACGTGTAGAAAGATGACGACGGTCGCCGCCATCTTGGAATGACTATAGAACTCGTTCCACGGCTTTAAGAGGTTCACCAGCGATTCAGGTACGGTCATCGGTTTGTTGACTATCGGTTCCAGAGTTTCATCGCGATCTCGCTCACCACCGTTACGCCCATCGCCGACAAAGCGATGGTGCGGTGGAGCTGTCGCTTATCCGAGCTCGTTTCCGCTTCGTTCGACAGCTTGGCTCCAGCATAGGTGAACGCCGCGTCGGCGCCGAGCATCGTCAATGCATGAACGGTGCGAAGCGCGAGGCCCTGTCGAGTTGACCGGGAATCCCACCAGTTCCACACACCGGTAACGGTATTGACCGTGAACATCCCGGCCAGACTGGTTGCCCCTACTCTATGTGCGGTTTTCGCCCACGTCGGTGCATCGGCGCCGTGCTTGTAGAGGCGATCGCCGGCGGCCCATTGCACGGCGAAGACCGGAATGGTCGAGTACGCGACCCATCGGTGGACGGCCAGCCGCCGGGCGTACCAGTCGCTCACCTCCACGACGCGCGGCCGTGTGTGCGGCGTATCGACCTGAGCCAACACCGAATCCAAGCTCAAGCGCGGGTTAGCGCTACCGATACTCATACAGAGAACTGCGCACAGAAACATGAGGCGTCCGAGAAGCTGAGGGGTGGCCAATCGTTGGACTTGCACCGAATCAACCCGGTATGACCGGTCCGGCGTTCCCGGTAACGTCGACCCCTGGCTCTCGGCCCGCAACCGGCCACACACCATGAGCTCCGTGTTCGTCGCACGACAACCGATCTTCGACCTCGGTCGGGGCCTCGTCGCTTACGAGCTGCTTTACCGCGCCGACGGCGTGATCGCGCACGCCAACGGCGATCGGGACTCGATGAGCGCCGGCGTCATTGTGGCATCGCTGCTGGAAGTCGGGCTCGGGGAGATTACCGGCGGCGCGACGGCGTTCGTGAACTTTTCGCGCCGCGATCTCACCACTGAGACATGGCGCCTCTTCGACCCCGGCGCCGTCGTCATCGAGCTGCTCGAGCACGTCGAGTGCGACGAGGAAACGTTGTCGGCGTGCCGCCGACTCGTACAGGCGGGTTACCGCCTGGCGCTCGACGACTACGTCTACAGTGACGCGACCCGTCCATTGCTGGACCTCGCCTCGATCATCAAGATCGACGTCCTCGGACAGTCGAAGACCGCGCTCGCTCGCATTACCAGAGAGCTCGAGGCGAGTGGCGCGCGTTTGTTGGCCGAGCGCGTCGAGACAGCGACAATGCGCAACACATGCGCCGATCTGGGCTACGAGCTGTTTCAGGGCTACTTGTTCAGTCGCCCGGAGACGTTGACGAAGGGCGACGTCTCCGCGAGCCAACTCGCGACGCTGCGTTTACTCAACCTGCTGCAGGATCCTTCCACGACCGACGCAGCGCTCGACGCGGCCTTTCAGAGCGACCTGGCACTCTGCTACAAACTGCTGCGCATTGTCAACGCCGCCGCGATCGGCGGCCGCGGAATCACGTCGATTCCTCACGCCGTCCGCCTCGTGGGCCGCGAGACACTCCATCGGTGGCTCGCGGTGTTGCTCGTCGCGTCGCTCGGACAGAAGGGCGACGTGACTCACGAGCTCGCGCTCACGGCCATCACGCGCGCGCGGATGTGCGAAGTCCTGGCGAACCATTCGCCGAACCCGATGCACGGCGGTTCCGCATTCATTGTCGGCCTCCTGTCTCTCCTCGACGTGTTGCTCGAGATCCCGATGGACAAGATCCTCGGCCGTCTCGAGCTGAGCGACGATGTTCGCGGCGCGCTCCTGCAACGCGACGGTCCACTCGGCATGCCACTCAAGCTCGTCGAGGCGTATGAGACGGCGAACTGGGACCTCGCTTCCGGGCTCGCACTCGACAACGCGCTCGCGAACGAAACGCTACCGGAGATCTACCTCGGCGCGCTTCGTTGGGCGTCGCAGCACATGGCGGCCTGACGCGGTAGCGTCAGGCCCCACGCAGCACGTCCATGGGATCGACGCGGGTCGCGCGCCGCGCCGGAAGCCAACTCGCCACCAGTGCGACCGCACCGAGCAGCGCGATCACGCCGCCGAAGGCCAACGGATCCGTGGTGCTCACGCCGTAGACCAGACCTTTGAGCAGCCGGGTGAGAAAGAGCGCGCCCACGCCGCCGACAACGATCCCGATGAGGGCGAGCGATCCGCCTTGCCGAAGGACGAGTCCCAACACGTCGCCGCGCTGCGCGCCCAGCGCGATACGCACGCCAATCTCCTGACGCCGCTGCGTCACCAAATACGAGATGACGCTGTAGACGCCGAGCGTGGCCAGCACGAGCGCCGCGCCGCCGAACACGCCAACGAGGACGAGCACGAAGCGACGATCGGCCACCGACGCCGACACGACACTCTCCATGGTTTTCAAGACCGGCGGAACGTCGGGACGCATCTCGCGCGCGATTGCTCGCGCGGACGCGATGATCGCCGTCGGGTCTCGCTGAGTCTGCATGACGACTTGGAACGGGTTCCCGTTATACCTGCGCTGCGGTTCATACGCGTAGAAGGTCGGCTGCGGCTCGGCGGCCAAACTTTCACCGCGGACGTCGCCAACGACGCCGATGACCGTGAAAGGGCGCAAGTCGCCGTCCATATTGCCATACTGGATGACTTTGCCGATCGGGTCTTCGTTCGGCCATTTCGACTTGGCTAGTGAGGCGCTCACGAGCGCGACGTGCATGGAATTCGGTTGGTCGCGTTTGTCGAATTGCCGTCCTTTGAGCAACGGAATTCCCATGGCTCGGAAATAGTCGCCGTCCACGAGACGATAATCGGCGTTGCCGCTGCGCGATGGATCGTTTCGAAAGGTCGTCCAATCGCTGAAGCTGACCGGCTGGTCCGCGCGACTCAGGATCAAGTATTCCCCATCGGCACCGTTGCCGACCAGTGGTACTCCCGTTGCCAGGCCGACGCTTCCGACGCCAGGAATCGCCTGGACGCGCGCCATGAGCTGCTGGTAAAACCCGACGCGGTGCTCATGCGCCGCGGGGCCGCTCTCGAACGGCAAATCCAGTTCGAGCACGACCACGTGCTGAGTGCGAAAACCGGGATTGATCTCGAGCAATGTGATGAAGCTGCGCGCCAACAGTCCCGCGCCGACCAGCAGCACCACGGTGAGCGCCACCTGCGACACGACGAGCGCGCGCCGCACGCTGGAGCTCGATCCGGACCCGGCCTGCGTTCGCTGTGACGACGACAACGTCTCGCGGATGTCGCCGCGCGTGCCTTGCCACACGGCGAGGAGTCCGAGCGCGATCGCCGTCAGCACCGACACGCCCAGAGCGAACGCCAAGACCGGCCAATCGACGCGGATCTCGTTCGCGCGCGGAAGATTTCCCGTCTGCATGGCGAGCAGCAACCGAACGCCGCTCATGGCGAGCCCGATGCCGAGCACTCCGCCGATCAGGGACAGCACGCCGGCTTCGACGAGGAATTGTTGCGCGAGCGTTGCCTGTGTGGCGCCGAGCGCGAGCCGCAGCCCGATCTCGGCACGGCGAATCGTCATGCGTGCCACGAGCAGATTCACGACGTTCGCACACGCGATGAGCAACAGGAACGCCGCCGCGCCGAAGAGCACGAGCAACGTCGTGCGAACGTTTCCGACGAGCTGATCGCGCAGTGGAACCAGGTCGCCGTCGACCATCCAGGTGGCATCGCCGTACTGCTGCTTCAACCTCCGCGACACCGAGCTCAGATCCTGCTTCGCCTGAACGGCTGTGACGCCATCGCGCAGCCGGCCGACGACGCGCCACCCATGCGACGTGCGGCCGCCGTCCGACGGATTGAGCTCTTCGGGGATCCAGATCTCGTTGTCCGCCGGAAAATTCATCTCCGGAGGCATCACGCCCACGATCATGAACAGCTTGCCCCCGATCGTGAGGGTGCGTCCCACGGCGCCGGGATTGGCGTCGAGATACCGGCGCCAGAACGCGTCGCTCACGACCGCGACCGGCGCGGCGCCAGGATGCAAGTCGTCGGGCGCGAATACCCGGCCGATGACCGGACGCAGACCGAACACCGAGAAGAAGTCGCCGCTCACGTCCGAGGCAAGGACTCGCGCCGGCTCGTGCAGGCCATTCACTGTGATCGTTCCCGGCGGATGGGCCAGCGCCATGGCCGCGAAGCTTCGTGTCTCGGCCTTCCAGTCGCGGAAGTTCGGCACGGAGACACTCTTCCGCTTGCCGTCTTTATCGATCTGAAACAGCTGGACGATGCGCTCCGATCGCGGGTACGCAAGCGGCTGCAGCAGCACGCCGTTCACCACGCTGAAGATTGCCGTGGTGGCCCCAATGCCGAGCGCCAGGGTGAGCACCGTGACGAAGAAGAAGCCCGGCGTGCGCAGCAGCGCACGAGTCACGTAGCGAAGGTCCCGCGTCAGAGTTTCCATGAGCCGCTCGGTCGGTCGAGGGGTGGAACGATCTACGTCGTCGTAGACATCCACGTTTCGACAGCGGCCTATGCGACTTGGTTGGGACCGGTCGCCGGTGGTCGGGCCTCTAGGTCCCGCTGCGACCCGAGTCCGGCGGCGTCGGCGGCGCGGCGTCGTCGTCCAGCTTGGTGGTGAACGGCAAGAAGATCGTGATGCGACGATTGCGCGGGTCGAGGGGGTTGTCCGCGTTTCGAAGTTGCCGGTCCGCCATGCCTCGCACCTCGACGATGCGCGCCGGGCCAAGCCCGCCGTCTTCCAGCACGCGGCGCGCGGCGTTGGCACGATCGGCGGAAAGCTCCCAATTCGAATAGCGGCCCGAGTACTGCGCGGCGTCCGTATGTCCCTCGAGAATCACCGGATTGCGCAGCGGGGCGAGCTCCTGCCCAATGATCTCGAGCGTGGTTTGCATCGACTTAGTCATCGTAGACGACGCGAGCGCGAAGAACTCCTGCCCGCTCGCGCCCTCAGCCAGCTCGATTCGAAGCCCGGTGCTCGTCTGAATGATCTCGATGCGGTCGCCGATCGCCGTGAGGCCGGCTTCCTTGAGGCGCGATTTGATTCGACCGCCCACGTCGCCGAGCTCCTTTTGCTCCGCCTGTCGCCGCACGAGGCTGATGGGGGTCGTCTGCACAGAGGCCGGGGACGCGCCCGACGACAGCGGGCTCTTTCCGCCAGTGTAGCCTTTCTTGAACCCGACGGGATTGGCGAAATAACCCTCGATGGAGCTGCGAAGACTCTGATCCATGCCAAGAATCCACATCACCATGAAGAAGGCCATCATCGCCGTGACGAAATCGGCATACGCGACCTTCCACGCGCCGCCGTGATGGCCGGCGTGATGCGCCTTCTTTTTGCGGACGATGATGATCGGACGCTGGTCGCCCTTCTTCACGTTATGCCGCCCGGCGACGCGTGAGTGACTCGAGCTCGGCGAAGGTGGGACGCTCGACCGGCTCGATGTTGCGTCGCGCAAACTCCACGCACGTCATCGGCGCGTCACCGCGGGCGAATGCCAGCAGCGCCGTGCGGATGCACGCCATGTAATCGTTCTCCGATCGCAATCGCGCCTCGATGGCATTCGCGATTGGATTCACCATGCCGTACGAGAGCAAGATGCCGAGGAACGTGCCGACGAGCGCCGCGGCGACCTTCTCGCCGATCTCCGACGCGCTGCCACCGATCGATCCCATCGTGATGACGACGCCAAGGACGGCGGCGACGATGCCGAACCCCGGGAGCGCGTCGCCGATCTTGGCCAGCGCGGCCGGGATCGCCTTGGACTCCTCCATCTGCCGCTCGAGATCGAGATCGAGAATCTCGGCAAGATGGTGATCTTCGACGGCGCCGGTGAGCAGCACCTTGAGCGTATCGCAGAGAAAGGGCAGGGCATGTTTGTGCTTGCCGAAGAACTCGTACTTCTTGAAGATTTCGCTCTTCTCCGGCTCCTCGATGTGCGACTCGAGTCCAACCAAACCATCCTTCCGCGCTTTCTGAAATACCTCGTACAACACCTGCAGCAACTCGGCGTACGCCTTCTCGCTGTACGGATTAGCTTTGAGCAACGCGAGCACGCTCCGCACGCTGCCCATCACGACGCTCATCGGATTGCTGACCAGGAACGCACCAAGGGCGGATCCGCCGATGATGATGAACTCGGACCACTGAAGCAGCACGACGATGTGACCGTGATGCATCGTGTATCCGAACAAGATGCTTCCGAAGACAACGACGAGTCCGACGATGACAAACACGAGAGAGGCTCGGTGAGGGCGTCAGTGATGCCCGTGTGGGCAGAGACTTCTAGACACAGAGTATCGGGTCTGGGAGCCGGTACCTGTAGCGAGGTGGCTGTCGGGTGACACGGCCGCCGCGAACCCTCTCAAACGACGTCGAGGGGATCGAAGAATGGTTGGACCTCATGGATCAGGCCCTCCAGGGCCTGCACCATGCGCTCAATAACCGTATCGGCTCGCTTTCGGCGCATCTTGAGCTGCTTCAGCTCGACGGTCTCCCGGCCGACGGCTCGGGATTCGACGGCGTCACGGCGGAGCTCACGCGTCTCGAGGATTGCAGCCGGCTCGTGCGACTTCTTCCGCGTGACAGCGTCGCCGCCGAGGAACCGCTCATTCTCGATGACGTGCTGGCGGACGTGTTCGCGATCCATCGATTCCTGCACGCGGTGCGCGACGTCTCGGTCACGATCGTTCCGACGCGATTCGTCGAGCCGGTGCGCGTCGAGCGATGGGCGCTCGTCCGCGTGCTCACGCTGCTGCTCAACGATGCAAAACGTCTGGCCGCCCACCTGAACGTCCCGGTGCGCGTCGCGGCGGAGTCGGACGATCAGTGGGTGCGGATCGAGATGCGCATCGGCGCGCCGCACATGACGGAGACGCCCGCGGCGGCCACAGGTCGTTACGCGGAGATCGTGGCGAAAAATTTTGGCGGAGTCGTCACGCGCCGTCCCGGCGCGGTGGAGCTGCGACTGCCGACGCTCAAGGCTCGTCGCGCTGCGGACCACCAATGACGCGCAGCCATTCCTGAGCGCCCCCGGCGCCGGCCCGACGATTTTCGGCCGCGATGTCGTTCACGATCTCGCCGCGCAGAATCGTCACGTCACTCGGCGCATCAATGCCGAGACGCACGCCGCCGCGGTCGCACGCGAGCACGACGAGGCGAATGCCGTCGCCGATCAGAATGGAATCGCCGACTTTTCTGCCCAGAATCAGCATGCGAGAAATCTAGCGACGTTCGCACGCCGCCGCAGAACTGATGCTCGACCGCGGAAATGAGTCATCACCGGCCGAGATCGATCAGCGTCTGCGACATCTCGTCGACGACGTTGACGAGACGCGCCGCGGCTTGATACGCGTGCTGGTGCTGGATGATGTTGATCAGCTCCTCATCGGTCGACACGCCGCTCACGGACTGTCGCCGCGTATCGGCGTTCGAGGCGAGCGTGTGTTGCACGGTCGCGTCGTCCTGCGCTTGCTGCGTCGATGTCGCGAGATCGCTCACGGTCTGACGATAAAAGTCACTCGCCGACGATGTGCCGAGGGTCGTGGCCCCCGACGTGAACGTGATCGCGGTGTCGCGCAACGCGGCGAGCGCGGTGGCGACGTCGTTGTTGCCGGGGCCGGTCGCGCTTGCGCCGGAGGCGGCGACATCGGATGCACTGGCCAATGACGGTGACAGCCGCATGCCTCGAGCCGTGAGTAGTGGATCGCCACCCGCCGGCGGCGGGATCGTCACGTCGAAGAAATTGCCCGCTGCGCTCGCGACGGGCGGGTTTCCGGTGAAGATCTGGCCGGTCGAATGGATCGCGTTCACGGTCTGCACGATTCCGCTGGCCATCGAGTCGAGACGCGCCATGACCACGGGAATGCGATTCGCCGACAAGTCGATCTTGGCGCCGAGGCTGCCGCCGATTCCGTCGAGCGGGTTCGCGCTGTTGGCAAACGACACCGTCGGCGGTTGTCCATCATTCATCTCGAGCGAATTGACCGCGGCGCCGTCCACGAGCATGCGCCCGCTGACGTAGACCGCAACGGCGCCGTTGCTGCGCTCGACGACCTGACCGCCGACGAGTCCCGACAATTGATCGAGCATCTTGTCGCGCGAATCGCGCAGATCGTTTGCCGAATTGCCGGTTGCTTCGACGCCGACGATCTCGCGGTTCATCGTCGCGACCTGACTCGTCAACGAATTGATCTGCGTGACGTCCGCGTTCATCCCCTCGCGGTTGCTCTGATCGAGGCTGTCGAGCCGTCGCGCGAAGCGATTGAGCGTCGATGCGACGGTGCTTCCCGTTTGGCGCACGACGCTCTTGGCCGCGCTGTTGGTCGGATCGTTGGCGAGATCGCCCCACGCCGACCAGAACGCGTCGAGCGACGCGCCGAGTCCGTTGTCCGACGGCTCGCCGAAGATGCCCTGGATTTGCGACAAGGCGTCGCTCGTCGTCTGCGCGGCCGATGCGCTGGCGGAGTCGCCGCGGAAGGTCGCGTCGAGCAGCGCGTCGCGCGCGCGCGAAACGCCGGCGATCGTCACGCCGGTCCCAATGCTGCCCCACGGAAACACGGTCGGCGTACTGGCGGCGAGATCGACGCGTTGGCGCGAGTATCCGTCGGTCTCCGCGTTGCTGATGTTCTGCGACGCAATCTGCACGGCAGTCTGCTGCGCGTTCATCGCGGTACGCGCCATGTTGAAGATGCTGCCGATGCTCATCAGATCCTCCGGTCGAGCAGATTCGCGGCCTGGGAACGCGGCGCCGGCGTCGGACGCGCGCCGTAGGTCGGAGCCTCTCCCGCGCCCGTGAGCGTTCGAGCATAGGCATCGCCGCACGCGAGCGCCTCACGCAGTATTCGACGATTCAGCGCTACTTCGCGTGACAACGCGCGCGCGGCATAGTGCAGCTCGTCGCGCGCCGCGCGAAGGGCCGGCGTCATTCGCGCGCCGAGTGCTTCGTCGAGCTCGTGAATGCCGAGATCTTCGCGTTGGCCAATGAGCGTATTGAGTGAACGGCGGCGCCGGCGTGCCTCGCCCAGCGTCACCAGCACGCGATGCGTGGAGAACACCGTGTCGTCGACCGACTGAAGATCGTCGTCGCCGACCGCGCTGCGTTGGCGACGCATGACGGCGATGAGCTCATCGAGCAATCGGCGTTCGGTAGTCAGCGCATCGGTGAACGAGTCGACCGGCGACACGATCACCTTGGTGCCCGCGATCTCTTCGTTCTGTTCGTGCAGCGTCATCGCGGTGCTCCGGATCCGGTGGGGTCGGTCGCCGGCGGCGAGAGCCGTTGGCGAAGCTGGTGGTACAGCGCATTGGCGAGCGAGTGTTCGCCGTTCCACTGCGTCGGGACCCGCTCGGCGAACTTCTCGTCGAGCATTCCCGTGAACGTGGCTTCGGCGTTGCTCTGAGAGACGAGCCCATCGTCCGGGACGGTATCGCGCATCGCGGCGAACAGTCGCTGAACGAACAGACCTTCCAGTTGCAGCGCCGTTTTCTTGAGTCGCGACTCGGCGGTGGTGGGGGCGGGTGAGACCGGCCCGGTCGGTGCCGGCGAGGTAATTATCGTCACCGGATCACCACTTCAGCAGCGATGGCGCCGATCCCTCGCAGCGACTCGAAGATCGCGGCGATCTCGGACGGTGGTGCCTGAATGGCATGCAGCGCGGCAGCGACGCGCGTGACGGGCGTGCCGACGGCCATTCGGAGGCTGTTCGGTGGTGTCGCCGTCGTGTCGTTGGCACCGATGGTGATGGTGATGCCGCCGTGGCTGACCGTGGCCTCGCCGATCGTGAGATCGCCGCCGGCGACGATCGTACCATCTCGTCCGTCGATGATCAGTCGCGCAACCCGCTGCGGTTGGACGCGCATGTCCTGGATTCGCGCCAAGGCCGACGCGTGATCGTCTTTCTGATCCTTGAATGCCAGTGCGATCGAGCCCGGATCTTCGACCGTGGCCGCGCCATCACCGAGCTCCTTGTTGATCGCGGTCGCGATGCGTGTGGCCATGGTCACGTCGGGATCGCGCAGCAGCAGCTTGGAGCTCGTCGCGAACTGCGGGCGGGGAAGGTCGGCCTCGAGCAGACCGCCGGACGGAATGCGCGCCGAGTTCTCGATCGAACCCGACTTGCTGCCCGTGAGATCGGCCATGAGGACCGGTCCCTGTGCCGAAGCCAGCGGCTGGCCGCCCACGTCGGCGAGCATGGGAGTCATCCACAAGACGCCGCCGCGCAGCGACCGCGCGTCTCCGAGTGACGAGACGTGAATCTCGAAACGCCCGCCGGCGCGCAGGTATGGAGAGATTTCGGCCGTCACGAGAACGGCGGCCACGTTGCGCGTCTTGAGCGCCTCGACGGGAATCTGCACGCCGAACCGGCGAAGCAGGTTGACGACGGAGTTCACCGTCATGCCGCCGGACTTGCCGCCGCCCGATCGATCGCCGGTTCCATCGAGGCCGATCACGAGACCGTAGCCGAGCAAACGAACCGGGATCGCCTTGTCTTCGATCGTGAGATCGCGAATGCGGATCATTTCCTGAGCGCCGAGCGCGGCGTGCGCGGAGAGCAGCGCGGAGAGCGCAAGCAGTACAACGGGAAGTTTCTTCATGGCCAGAACACCGACAGGAGTCGTCCGACGATCCCACCGCGCGTCTTCCCGAGATCGCCGCTGAGCGCGTACGTGAGCTGCGCGTCGGCGATGCGCTCGCTGGCGATGAGGTTTTGCGCCGAGATGTCTTCGGGCCGCACCCAACCGGTGAGGTTGAGTGTTTGCTTATTCTTGTCGACGTCGACGACCTTCGAGCCCTTGATCTGCATCAAGCCGGTCTTGTCGACCGACATCACGCGGACGCTGATGTCGCCCTTGAACGCCACGGCGCGCTTGGCGTCACCGTCCTGTTTCGACGACGAGTTCTTGTCGGCCGACATCGAGGCGTCGATCGACGGGAGCGAGCTCGTGCCGATCTTTGGCGGCTCGAGCCCCATGCCGTTCTTTCGAGATTGCTGATCGGTACCGCTCTGCGACTTGGTGGCCGAGGCGAGCGTTGCTTCGGTCACGAGGACGGTAATGATGTCGCCGACTTGATACTCGCGGCGATCGGCTGTCCAGGAGCCCAGGTGATGGGCCTGCGCGGCGAGCGGCGCTCGTGCCGCGTCGACAGCGAACAGGGCGATCAGCATGACCAACACGTTGCGCTTCATTCGTATTCCTCAGTCGATACGGACGTGGCCGGCCGCCACGACCGTTCCTTCTACGCGGCGCCCCAGCTCGGTACGCACGGCGACACGCTCGCCGACCGATGCGTTGCGCGCCGCAATCCCGCGAATGGTCAAACGGACGTTCTGATCGGCCCATTCCACTTCGACCGGCTGATTGGCACCGACGACGATCGGCGGCTCGACGGCCGGCGAGCGAAGAATCTCGCCGGCGGCGATCATCCGTCGCGTCGTCCAACCCGGCGCCACGCGACTGGAGTCGAGCGGTGCGCGCATCGTCGAATCGCGAAACTCGAAATCGTCCGCGGAGAGAACGGCGCCGCGCGCGAGCGCGTGCGTCGCGACCGCGAGCCGGCGCGTCTGCTGAGCCCCGACGGCCCGCACAGCCACCACCAGCATCGCGATCATCACCAAGAGAACGAGGGACACCAGCCGGCGGTGTTTCATGATTACCGGATCATCTCAGTGGCGGTCTGCGACATCTCGTCGGCGGCCTTCACTGCTTTGGAGTTCAATTCATACGCGCGCTGGGCGCTGATCATGTCGACCATCTCCTGCACGATCTCGACGTTGCTGCCTTCGAGCTGGCCCTGGACCAAACGGCCCATGCCCTCATCGAGCGGATATCCCGTCGTCGCCTCGCCAGACGCCGGTGTCTCGGTGAAGAGATTCTGTCCGAGCGCCATGAGTCCGCTCGGATTGGCGAACCGCGAGAGCTCGAGGCGTCCGAGCTCGGTCGCTTCACCGCCGGCTCCTTTGGAACCCGAGACGACGCCCGTTGCCGAGATGGTCACGTCGGTCACGTCGCTCGGGATCTTGATGCCCGAGCCGATCTGATATCCGTCGGACGTGACGAGCACGCCTTGATCAGAGATCTGAAAACTGCCGTCGCGCGTGTAGGCCTGCTGTCCACTCGGCAATTGTACGGGAAAGAATCCTTCGCCGTCGATGCCGACGTCGAGCGAGCGTCCGGTTTGCTCCAGTGCGCCCTGCGTGTTCAGCCGGCTCACCGCGGTCAGGTGCGTTCCGCGCCCGATCTGGATCGCAGGCGCCGTGTTGGTCTCCGAGCTTCCGAGCACCTGTGGCCCCTGCATCGTTTGATAGAGCAGATCTTCGAACTGCGCACGACTGCGTTTGAAACCGGTAGTGTTGACGTTCGCCAGATTGTTGGCGATGACCTCGGTCCGCGTCTGCTGCGCGGCCATTCCGGTTGCGGCGGTACGAAGGGCGGGGTTCATGGTGGTGGCTGGTGGACTAGTTGCTAGTTGCTAGTTGCTAGTTGCTAGCAACCAGTAACTAGCCGCTAGCGACTGTCAGATCGGTTTCGCGAGCTGCGTCGTGACTGTTTCGTTCGCGTGATCCATTTCGATGATCGACTTCTGCACGGATGCGTATGCGCGCTGCACTGAGACCATGTCGATGAGTGCGCTCATCGAGTTCACATTGCTCTCTTCGATGTAGCCTTGCTTGATCGTCCGTCCTTCGGGCGGCACGGATTGACGTGTCGTCGGCGGGATCCACAACGATTCGCCCTCGTGCGCGAGATCGGTTCCTTGCGGCGCCGTCTCGATGCGCAGACGATCGACGAGGGTTCCGTTCTGCGTCACTTCACCGGTGCGATCGATCTGCACCGGACCGTCGATGAGCTTGAGCGGACCTTTCATTCCGAGGAGCGGGCGACCGTCGGCGTCGACGAGTTGATGCTTCTCGTCGAATCGCAGGCTGCCGCCGCGCGTGTAGCGCTCTCCGTTGGGCGTCTGCACGACGAAGAATCCGCCGCCGTCGATCGCGACGTCCATCGCGTTGCCGGTCTGACGCAGATTGCCCATCGACATGTCGGACCGCGTTTCAGCGGCGGGACGAATACCGTCGAGCAGTCGAGCGAACACGCGCTGCGATTTGAAGCCGTCGCTGGAGACGTTGGCCAAGTTGTTCGCCACGACTTCCTGCTTGCGCTCCCAGTAGCGGAGGGCGCTGGCGGCGCTGTCCATTCCATTGAGTCGTGGCATTTTGGCGGCGAAGAAAAAGGAGACGGAGAAGAACTGTCTGGCACTCGTGCCACCGGTAAAGGCAACCCACATGCCCTGTGGTCCACGGTGCGATCTGTCGGCGTAAGTCGCTGATGTCTAAAGGTTTGTCGTCGCACTTGCCCGTGCGCGCCATGTTCGGCGCCAGCGTCGGATTACGGCAATTGTTGCCGCGTTGGCCGTATTTGCCGGGTGAAAGACGTGCCGGCGGTTCGCGCGAGTTACGACGCCAGTGCAACTCCGAGCGTCTCACGCAACCGCGACAACGCCTTGGATCGAATCTGTGAGACGCGCGACTCCGTGAGCTCCAAGATCTCGGCGATCTCGTGCAGCTTGAGCTCCTCGAAGTAGTAGAGCGCCAACACCGTTCGTTCCTGCTCCTTGAGCTTCATGATCGCTTCGCGGAGCAACACGACTTCCTGTTCGCGCCCGAGGCGTTCGTCGACACCGGTATCGGGATCGGCGTGGAGGAAGTCGAGCGGCGACGAATGTGTCTCACCGCGCTCGTTCGCCGGCCGGTCGATCGGAACGCGGATCGCGCCTTCGACATCGGACTCCCACTTCCACAACGTCTGCAGATCGACGCCGAGCGCCTCGGCGACTTCCGAGTCTTCGGGCATGCGACAGAGCTTGGCCGCGAGCGCGGATCGCGCGTTCTGAATGTCGCGCGTCTTGCGGCGTACCGAGCGCGGCACGTGATCCTGACGCCGAAGCTCGTCGAGAATCGCGCCGCGAATGCGCGGAACCGCGAACGTGCTGAACGCCAAGCCGCGATCGGGATCGAACGCGCTCATGGCCGACATCAACCCAAGCGTCCCGGCGCTCACGAGCTCGTCGTGATCGAGCTCGTTGCTCAATCTCCGCTCGAGCTGACGCGCGACGTGATGCACGAGACTCAAATTCTCCGTGAGGAGCGCGTCTCGAGCGGCGAGGTCCCCGCCCGCGAAGGCTTTCCATGCGGTGCGCGTATCCATGTTCAACTCCAGCGTCGGGATGAGGAAGAAAATCCGGAGATCGCCATCGGACGCTGGGTCACGATCCGCGGCGGTAGCAAACGAGTGAGAATGCCGCGCATGGCTTCAGCGGCGGGTGAACCATCGAGCGCATCGCGCACGGTCATGCCGGCGCCGACGGCGGCTTGTAAGCACGGGTCTTCGGGAATCGAGCCGGCGACGTCGATCGACCGGCCGAGAAAATGCGAGCAGGCGCCGACGAGAAATTCGCACGCCTCTTCGGCAACCGATTCGCCGTGACGATTTGCGAGCACGGAGACCGCACCATTCGGACGACGCGCGTTCGCTGATTTGACGAGCGCGTAGTTCGCCGCCAACGCGAGCCGGTCGGCGGAGGTAACGAGCAACAGCATCGGGTCGGCGAGCTCGCTGATCGCGGTGATCGTGTCGAGGCGCGAGCCACCGTCGAATACGACGAGGTTGTAGTTGCCGTACGCGCGCGACAAACGGCTCAGCGCCGACCGCCGCTCGTGATCGGACGCCGGCGCATTGGCCGCGCCGCTCGTGCCTCCGGCGACGAGCGTGAGCTGCTCGTCGATCGCGATCATCACGTCGTCCGGCCCGAGTCGCGAATCCGTCAACATCCACAGGCTCTGCGCGGGTCGCACACCGAAGAGATGATGCAACGTTCCACCGCCTTCACTCGCGTCGACCAACAGCACTCGATCTCCACGCTCAGCCGCCGTCAACGCGAGCAGCGAAGCGACGACCGATGTCCCAACTCCGCCCTTACCGCTCGCAACGAGCAGTAACGCCGTTGTCGCAGTCGCGCCGTTACTCGACCCTCGACCCTCGACCCTCGACCCTGGTGTCATACTGCCTCCCACGTCGCCACGCCGGCGAGCTTCACATAGGGCGGCAATTCAGCAAGCGACACGACCGGCAGATTCGGCAATACGGGTTCGACGAGGCGGCGAATCCCCACGCGCAACGATGGCGGCACCAGGAGCGGCACCGGACGTCCGTCGATCGTATTCGTCGTCGCCATCTGGTCGAGGTCGCGCAGCAGTGCGCCGAGGCTGTCCGGCGTGAGCATGGTGGCCGGATTTTGATTGGCGCGCGGGCTGAAGAGACCCAGCAACGCCATCTCGAGCTTTGCTCCGACGGTGATGCCGCGCACGACGCCGTTCTCGTCCATGTGCAGATGCGCGATCGTGTTGGTGAGCGCGCGACGTGCGTGCTCGGTGAGCACTTCCGGATCCTTCGTCTGATCGGCCGCATCGGCGACCGCTTCGAGGATCGTGACGAGATCGCGGATCGGCACACGCTCCTTGAGCAAACGCTGAAGCACGCGGTGCAGCACGCCGAGCGTGAGCTTGCTCGGGATGACGTCGTCGACGAGTGCGGGATGCGTCTTCTTGAGCGTGTCGACCATCTCCTGCACGTCCTGCCGGCCGAGCAGGTCGGCGGCGTTGGACTTGAGCTTCTCCATGAGATGCGTCGCAATGACCGTGGGCGGCTCGACCACGATGTAACCGAGCGATTCCGCCTCGACGCGCTTCCCGGCCGAGATCCACTTGGCCGGCATGCCGAAGCTGGGGTCGATCGTATCGATGCCCTCGATGCGGCCAAGCACGCGACCGGTGTCGAGCGCGAGCAGGAACCGCGGCATCACCTCGCCGCGTGCGGTCTCCGTGCCGCGCAGCTTCACGATATACTCATTGGCCGGCAGGCGGATGTCGTCGCGAATGCGAATGGCCGGGACGAGGATCCCGAGCTCTTGCGCCGCTTGCTTGCGCAGCATCGAGATGCGCTCGAGCAAGTCGCCGCCTTGCTTTTCATCCACGAGCGGGATGAGCGCGTAGCCGACCTCGAGCTCGATCGGATCGATCTGAAGCAGGTCGGTCATTGGATCAGCGACGGGCGCGACGGGCTGCGCCGCTTCGACGGCCGCGGCATCCTTGGCCAGACGCGTCTTCTCCGCCGTCGACGCAACTCGGCCAAGTAGAGCCAGGCCGCCGCCCAGGGCGAGGAAGGGAACCTTGGGGAGCCCCGGTACGAGGCCGAACGAGCCGAGTACCGTGCCGGCGATGATCATCGCGCGCGGGTGCGCGCTGAGCTGCGTCGCCAGCGTCACGCCCATGCGCGAGCCGCCCGCGGCGTGCGTGACCATGATGCCGGCCGCGGTGCTGACGATCAGCGCCGGAATCTGTGTGACGAGACCGTCGCCGACGGTGAGGATCGTGTACTGCGAGAGCGCTTGGCTGATCGGCAGTCCGCGCTGGAACGCGCCAATGAAGATGCCGCCGATGATGTTGATCGCCGTGATGAGGAGACCGGCGATCGCGTCGCCCTTCACGAATTTGGACGAGCCGTCCATCGCGCCGTAGAAGTCGGCTTGCTGCGAGATCTGCTCGCGACGCTTGCGCGCCTGCGTCTCGTCGATCAATCCGGCGCTGAGATCCGCGTCGATCGCCATCTGCTTGCCCGGCATAGCGTCCAACGTGAACCGCGCGGCGACTTCGGCCACGCGTCCGGCGCCTTTGGTGATGACGATGAAGTTGATGCCGATCAGAATCAGGAAGAGCACGAGTCCGACGGCGTAATTGCCGCCGATCACGAACTCGCCGAAACTCTGAATGACCGCGCCGGCGTGGCCTTGCGACAGGATCAGCCGCGTGCTGCAGACGTTGAGCGCGAGCCGGAACAGTGTGAGCAGGAGGAGCAACGACGGGAAGCCGCTGAAGTCGAGCGGATTCGTCGTATACAGCGCCACGAGGAGCACGACGAGCGACATGCCGATGCTCGTCACCAGGAACAGATCGAGCATCACGCCTGGCAGCGGGATCATCAGCAACGCGACGATGAACACCACGGCGAGCGCGAGGCCGACTTCGGCGTTGCGCTTGCCGGCGCTCTCGAACACGGGGAGCGGGGCGACGGCGGTGCTCATGCGCGTACGCTCAACTGTGAGGGACCAAGCCTGCCGCGCGTCCGGAGCACGAAGGCCAACACTTCAGCGACGGCCATATAGAGGTCGTAGGGGATGAGCGTGCCGACGCGCGCGGTCTTGAGCAGCGCGCGGGCGAGCGGTCTGTTTTCCACCATCGGAACACCGGCTTCGGCCGCGATCGCCTTGATACGCTCGGCGATCTTTCGTTGTCCGATGGCGATGACGATCGGCGCCGGAGCGATGGTGGGGTCGTACTTGATCGCGATCGCGATGTGCGTCGGGTTGATGATGATGACGTCGGCTGTCGGCACGTCTTTCATCATTTGCCGGCGTGCGTACGAGCGGGCGATCGCGCGGCGGCGCTGCTTCACGTGCGGGTCGCCGTCGTTCTGCTTCATTTCCTGTTTGACTTCGTCCTTCGTCATGCGCAGCGACTTCTCGTGCTGCCACCACTGCCAGAGATAGTCGCCGGCCGCGAGCGCGAGATACGCACCGCCGGCGGTGGCGAACATCCGCACGGCGTACTTCTTCACGACATAGAGAAATCCGATTTGCGATTCCTGCGAGAGCGCGATCGCGTCGGGAAGCGCGGCTTTGATCGCGCCGTACACCGCCACACCGACGATTACCATCTTGCCGATCGACTTGAGCAGCTCGACGACCTGTCTGGTGCCGAGCAGGTTCTTGACGTTCGTGGCCGGATTGATGCGCGACCACTGCGGCATGATCGGCTTGATCGACAACACGCCGCGCGCCTGAATCGCGGCCATGATGAACGAGCCGGACGTGAGCGCGAGCACGAGGCCGAACACGGCCATGAACGCGTGCGCCGCCGTCTCACGCAGAAGTGTCGCCGCCGACCCGCCATCGAGCGTCACCGAGCCGGCGCTTGCCAGACCGTGACCCATGATGTCGAACAAACCGCGTCCAGCCACCGGCGCCAACACGCTGAGCACGATCGCGCTGCCGAGCAGCGACATCGCGACGGTCAGCTCCTGGCTGCGCGGGATGCGTCCTTCGTCGCGCGCTTCGTCGCGCCGGTGCGGTGTCGCTTCCTCTGTGCGTTCCGCTTCGCTATGCTCGGCCATCAGCGCCCCCCGCGCACGAGTGCGCTGAAGACGTGATCGAGCGTGTTGTTGTACACGCCCGACCAGCCGTGGTAGAACGCGCCAATGAATGGAACCGACGCGCCGAGCGCGAATAGCCCGACGCCGATTTGAATCGGGAAGGCAACGGAGAGAATGTTGAGCTGCGGCGCGGCGCGCCCGAGGATGGCAAGCGCCGTATTGGCGACGAGCACCGCGGCGATGACCGGCGCGGCGAACTGCAACCCGAGACCGAACAACACGCTCCCCGTTCGCACGAGCGCCAGCATGCCATCGGCGTGAATGCCGCTGCCGATGGGAATGAGGTGGACGCTGCGGGCGATCGCGTCGATCATCACGAGATGCGCGTCGACCGCAAGGAGAAGGGTGATGGCGAACAGGTTGCCGAACGTGCCGAGGACGTTCTCGGAGCTGTTGTTGATCGGGTCGAGCACCGCGGCACCGGACAACCCGATCTGAATTCCCATCAAGTCGCCCGCCAAGCTGGCTGCGCCGACGAGCAGTGCGGCACCGAGCCCGAGACTGAATCCGACGAGCGTTTCGCCGACGAACGTCTCGGGGCTGATCTGCGGAATGCTCGTAGCCTGGGCGAGCGCCATGGGCTGCAGTAACGCGGTGAGCAGAATGACGAGACCCGTCCGCACCATGACCGGCACGCTCTTCGTGGAGAAGACCGGCGCGACCGCGATCAGACCGCCCACGCGCGCTGCGAGCAGCACGAGGGTTTGCGGAGAGCCGGGAGCGAAGAGGTCGATCACGCGAGGCGGAGGCGAAGCGTCAGGAGATCAGCGACGGCAGACTGCGGAACAACTCGGTCGTGTACTTGACCAGCAGTTGCAGAATCCACGGGAGCGCGAGGAGAAAGACGGCGCTCACGGCGACGAGCTTGGGCACGAACGTCAGCGTCTGCTCCTGGATCTGCGTCACGGCTTGCAGGATGCTGACCGTGAGCCCGACGATGACCGCGACGACGAGCATCGGGCCGGCAACGAGGAGCGCCATCATGATGGCGTTCCGCGCGAGATCGACGATGAGGGCGTGGCTCATGACTGGTGGCTGGTTGCTGGATACTGGATGCTGGTCGTCATCGGAAGCTTGTAATGAGACTTTGCACGATCAGCGACCAGCCGTCGACGAGCACGAAGAGCAGCAGCTTGAACGGCAGTGAGATCATCGCCGGCGGGAGCATGAACATGCCCATGCTCATGAGCACCGATGACACGGCGACGTCGATGATGATGAAGGGGAGAAACAGCGCGAACCCGATCTGGAACGACGTGCGGAGCTCGCTGATCACGAAGGCCGAGGTCAGCGTCACGAGAGGAACGTCATTCACCGTCGCCGGCTCGGGAGAGCGGCTCATGCGGACGAACGTCTCGATGTCCTGCCGTCGCGTCTGACGGAGCATGAAGGCGCGGAACGGCTTGGAGCCGACGTCCAGCATCTGTGCCTGATCGATCTTGCCATCTATCCACGGCGTGAGAGCCGTGCGATTCACCTCGCTCAGGGTCGGCGCCATCACGAACCCGGTGAGCAGCAGCGCCAGCGCGGCAACCAATTGCGTGGGCGGAGCGCTCTGCGTACCGAGCGCTTGGCGAAGGAAATTCAGAACGATGAGAATTCTCGTAAAGCCGGTCATCATGAGCAGCAGCGTGGGAAGCAGGGTCAAGAGACCCATCATCACCACGATCCCGACGGTGCCGCTCAGATGGAGACCGTCGCCGTTGCCGACCTTGAGATCCATCTTTGGAATGTCGGGTCCGGCTTGCGGTGTGCGGTTCGCCGCGGCGGAGATGCGCTGGACGAATTGCGCGGGCGATTGCCCCTGCGCCGTGCCGGCGATCGCTTTTGCCAAGCTGTCGGCGCGCTGCGACTGCGTAGCCGCCGGCGCCGCTGGTCGCGCGGGCGTCGTCTGCGCGACGACCGGCCGCGGAGCTGCGAGTCCAATCATGAGTACCGCGCATCCCAACCCGGCCGTTCGCAAAGCGCCGCGGAGCACCGAGGTGAAATCGGCGCGCGAAGCAGCGGGTGGATTGCCGTCGAGCACGAGGGGAGTTGCGCTCTGCATTGCCAGTTCCGCGTCTTCCATCTCGAACAACCGATGGACGCCGCCGTCTCCGACGGAAACCGCGACGATCCGCGCGCCCACGCGCACGACCGCGATCCCTTGCTTGGGGCCGAGCGCCAGACGCTGCATGACTTCCATGCGGACACGAGCGCCGTTCGACGACGTCGGAGCAAATCGTCGCAGGAGCTTGAGAGCGACTCCCAACAACGCCAGGACGAATCCGAGCGTCAGCAGGATGCCCATGATCGAGCCAAGCGTCACGCGGTCCCCTCGGGAGCGGCGACGTTGGAAATGATTCGCGTGATGCGAACGCCGAAGTGTTCGCCAAGCACGACCACTTCGCCTTCCGCGAAGCGACGATCGGCGACGTACAGGTCGATCGGCTCACCGGCGAGACGCTCGAGCTGGACGACGGATCCGCGACCGAGGCGCAGAATTTCCTGAACGGTCATCCGCGTGCGACCGAGCTCGATGGACAACGGAAGCGTGAGGTCGAGCAGCATCGCGAGCGGCACTTCCGCGCTGCTGGTGACGCCGGCGCCAAGCTCGGCGAGTTGCGGACCTTGGCCCTGACCGGCGGCGGTGAGAGCATCGATTGCTGTTTGGCTCATGTGTTGTCGTCCGAAGAGGGCGTAAGAGGACCAGTGTGCAGCGATTCGAGAACGCGCACGGCGAGCTTGCGCCCGACGCGGCCGGCAGCCGACTTGAACCGCGGCTGAGTGCCAACGAAGAGATTCACATTCGAGTCGACCGGGATTCCCGTCGACAGCATGCTGCCGGCCTTGAGGCCGGCGATGTCGCGCATCGACAAGTGAAAATCAGGAAGCCGCGCCGACACGTTCACTCGCGTCGCGCGGAGCGCGCCCTCGGTGATGACGCGCTGGCCGGGGACTTCCCGCCGCGGTGTGTGCGCGGACGATTTCGACCCGCCCATGACGAAGAACTTCTCGAGCACCGACAGCGGCAATACGATCGAGATGAGACTCGACGTGCCGGCGAACGTCGCATCGATGTTCGTCACCAGCACCGGAGCTTCGCGCGCCGCGGCCTGAATGATTCCCGGGACCGACTCGAAGCCCGACAATCCCAGCTCGAGCTCGACGTGATCCTTCCAGATGTCCTGTACGAGCGTCATCAAACGCTCGGCGACCACGCGCACGGCGAGTCGCTCGATCGGCGTCAGCGCGCGATCGAGGATCGTCGTGTCGGATCCGCCGCCGAACAGCCGATCGACGAGGAAGTAGGCGAGCTCGCGTCCAATATCGATGACGCATTGTTCGCCGACAGCGTCGTCGCCCGCGCGATCCTTGATGTCGAGAAGGAACGCGTTGCAGCTCGCCGGCAGCGAGAGCACGTACTCGCCGAACGAGATCTGCTCCACGCCCTGCAGCCGCAGCTCCACCACGCCCCGAACGCGGCCCATGAGCCAACCCTCGAACGACTTCACGAGCCGCGCATACATCGCCTCCAACGTGCGCAATCGCTCGTTGGACACGCGGTGCGGGCGACGGAAGTCGTAGACCTGGACGTCCGTCGGCGACTGTTGCACGACGGGGCGCGGTTCCGGCTGCACGCCCTGCATCATGCGATCGATGTCCTCCTGAGACAGCTGTTGCGACAGCTGATCCGGAGCGCGGGTCGGCCGGGGCGCGCTCATTGAATGACGAACTGTGGAAAGAAGACTTTCTTGACCGCACCCTTGGGGAACAGCGGCGCCACGGCGTCGATGACTTCCTTCTTCAGTCCTTCACGCCGCGTCATGTCGGTGAGCTCGTCGACCGTCTTCTTGCCGAGCAGCCCGAGGATGTGATCGCGGACTTCCGCTTCGTGATCCTTCATCAGCTGTTCGGTGCCGCCGTCTTTGAGCTCGAACGTGGCGTTGACCATGAGGAATCGCGTCCCGCCGCTTCCCGCCGGGTTGAGCACCAGATTCTCGACCGCGTGCACGACGAAACTGTTTGCCTGCTCGGCGGCCTTGACCGCGGGCGCATGTCCGCCGCCACGCTTGGCGAGCATCGGTCCGAGCGCAAAGAGTCCGGCGCCCGCGCCGGCGAGAATACCGACGACGGCGAGAATCAGCGTGGTCTTGCTGCTCTTGACCGGCGGAGCCGCGGCTGCCTCGGTGCCTTCTTCGGTTTGTTCGATGGCTTGAGTCGCCATGGGTGGGAACGGGAGGGAGTGGAACACGCGTGGAGCGACGACGCCTGCAAAGGCAGGTGGCGTGCCCTGTTTTTCAGTGCATGTTCGACGTCCCTTCGAGCTGGCTAAGACACTATC
>Ga0070683_100000749_pt1 | contig 23796 bp, 20 predicted proteins | sample KBSC713LmetaG_FD_64662 | JGI IMG/M metagenome (GOLD analysis project Ga0070683, IMG submission 64662) | Corn rhizosphere microbial communities from Kellogg Biological Station, Michigan, USA - KBS C7.1-3L metaG | ecosystem: Host-associated > Plants > Roots > Rhizosphere ... | reverse complement strand
CTCGACCGCTCGCCCGCGGAGAGCCCTTACTGGCCCGGCGGGCTCGTGGTGGTGGAGGACTCGGGACCGCCGAGGGTCGAACGTACGCTGATGGACTTGCAGCACGAGGACTTTCGGCCGATTCTTGAACCATCGTCCCGCGTGCTCTGGCCCGACCCGCGCGACTTAGACTCGTCGCCGCCCTCATAGCCCTCGCCGCCCTCGGCCTCGGCGTGGCCGGCTATGCGTTCGCGCGGCGCGGGCTCGACACGCACGGGGCGCGGGTCGTGCACTTCCAGCTGCGGAGCCGCGACGTGGGGCGTGTGCTCAGCGAGACGGCCGTGGTGCCGCGCGGCGGTGGGCGCGGCCGGGCGCTGCTCGTGCTCTTGCATTGGCGCGGCGGACGGCCCGACTGGCTCTTGTCCAACCAGCTCTTCGCCGGCCTGGCGTCGCTGGGCGGGAGGGCGCCGGTGGTGGTGATGCCGGACGGCGGCGGCGGCAGCTTCTGGCACAACCGGCGTGGCGCCCGCTGGGCGTCCTATGTGGTGGACGAGGTGATCCCGGCGGCGGTGCGGCGCTTTGGCGTCGATCCACACCGCGTGGCGATCGGCGGCACCTCGATGGGCGGCTTCGGCGCGCTGGACATCGCGCGGATGTGGCCCGGGCGCTTCTGCGCCGTGGGGGCGCACTCGCCGGCGATCTTCACGTCGGCGTCGGCGCGGATGGCGGGGTCGTTCGACTCGGCTTCCGATTTCGCGCGGCACGACCTGCTGTCTCTACATCCTTCCTACGGCACGACGCCGGTCTGGATCGACGTGGGGACACAGGACCGGTTCCGCGCGGCGGATGTGCGGCTCGCCCGTGAGCTGGGTCTCCAGGCGCACGTGTGGCCCGGCAAGCACGGCAGCGCTTACTGGCGAGCCCACATGAAGCAGTACCTCGGGTTCTACGCGGATAACTGCTCCACAGTCGGCTTTTGACGGGCCAGGAGCCCGCCAACTCCCGATCGTAAGGAGTGTCACAGGGGCGGCGTCTACTCTCCGCGCGTGCGAAAAACCGCCGCCGTCGCCTTCATCTCCCTCATTGCGGCAGTGAGCGGCTGCGCAGCCAACGCCGCTCCGGGGCCGAAAAAGGCAGCGGCGGCCCCGGCCGCTTGCGGCAAGACCAAATCCGCTCCGAAGCACTGGGACCACGTCGTCTGGATCGTCATGGAGAACAAGGCGTACGACGACGTGCTCCAGGGCTCCACCGCCCCCTTCCTGCAATCGCTCGCGAGGGCGTGCGGCCAGGCCACCAACCTCCACGCCGAGACCCACCCCAGCCTCCCGAACTACATCGCGATGACCTCGGGCTCGACGCACGGCGTGCAGGACGACAACCCGCCTCCCTCCCACCCGCTGGGCGGCCCGAGCATCTTCTCCCAGCTCGGCGCGCATTGGCGAGCCCTACAGGAGTCGATGCAGCGGCCCTGCGACAGCGGCACGACCGACCTCTACGCGCCCAAGCACAACCCGGCCGCCTACTACACGAACCTGGCGAAGAGCTGTAAGAAGCAGGACGTCAGGCTCGGCAGCAAGCCGGACCTCTCGGCCCGCTTCACGTTCATCACGCCCAACCTCTGCCACGACATGCACAACTGCGACGTCGCCACCGGCGACCGCTACCTCTCGTCGCTCGTCCCGAAGATCGTGAAGACCAAGCAGTACCGGGCGGGCCACACCGTGGTGTTCATCACCTGGGACGAGGACGACGGCAGCGCGAGCAACCTGATCCCCACGCTGGTGATCTCGCCGAGCACGCGTCCCGGCACCAAGTCGGCCAAGCGCTTCACGCACTACTCGATGCTGCGCACAACCGAGGAGCTGCTCGGCCTCAAGAAGAAGCTCGGCGGCGCGGCGCACGCCGCGAGCATGCGCGCGGCGTTCGGGCTCTAGAGAGCCGGCTGCGGAGTCTCTTCGGGAGCGGGGGCCTCGGCCGCCCCGTCGCCTGAGCCCTCCTCCTCAGCCGGCGGCTGCGCATCACCGCGCGCCCAGTCCTCGTCGAACTCCACTCGCCACTTGCCGTCGTCGGCCTGCTCCACGCGCAGCTTGGCGCGGAAGCTGCGACCCGAGCGGCCGCGGAAGCCCGTCACCGGCTTGGTGGTGCGGCCGACCGGGTGCTCGTCGCCCGCCTGGATCGACAGGCGCAGGCTCTCCATCAGCTCCTTGACCACGGACGCCGGCAGCGTCTTGCCCGCCTTCTTCTTCCAGATCACGAAGCCGCAGCCCGGGTCCTCGCGCGACCAGCACGAGTACCCCTTGCGGTTCTCGATCACGTCGCGGCCGCAGACCGGGCAGGGACCGAGGTTGGCCCGCTCGATCTTGACGCCCTTGAGCTTGTCGAGCTCCTGGACGGTGTCGGAGGCGAACTTCTCGATGTCGTTCATGAACGCGGGACGAGAGTCCTCACCCTGCTCGATCAGGCCGAGCCTGTGCTCCCACGCGCCGGTGAGCTCCGGCGAGGTCAAGGCATGTGAGCCGAGCAGCTTGATCACCTGCATGCCCTTCTCGGTGGCCACGAGAGCGCGGCCCTCGCGCTCGATGTAGCCCACGTTGATGAGCCGCTCGATGATCGCCGCGCGTGTGGCCGGCGTGCCGATGCCGGAGTCCTTCATCGCCTCGCGCAGCTCCGCGTCCTCGATCTCCTTGCCGGCGGTCTCCATCGCACCGAGCAGCGAGGCGTCCGTGAAGCGCCGCGGCGGCTGCGTCTCCTTGCGCAGCGACTCGACGCTGTCGGTCTGCACCGTCTCGCCGTTCTCGAGCTTCGGCAGGAGCTGATCGCCGCCGGTGTCGTCGTCCGCGCGCTCGGCCGGCTCGGCCTCCTCGCCGTACACGCTCTTCCAGCCGGGCACGAGCAGCACCCGGCCGCTCGTGCGGAAGATGTGCGTGGCCACCGTCGTCTCGACGCGCGTGCGCTCGTAGACCGCCTCGGGGTGGAAAATCGCAAGGAAGCGCTTGGCCACGAGGTCGTAGATCTTCAGCTCGTCACCGCCCATCTTCGACAGGTCGTGCTCCGAGCGAGTGGGGATGAGCGCGTGGTGGTCGGTGACCTTCGCGTCGTTGATCACCCGGCCGAGCGGGAGCTTCTCGAGCGAGGTCACGTACTCGGCGCCCTTGCGGTAAGCCGGGTTGTGGCCGACGAGCGCGGCGGTCGGCTTGATCTCGGCCACGAGGTCGCCGCTCAGGAAGCGCGAGTTCGTACGCGGATAGGTGATCGCCTTGTGCTCCTCATAGAGCCGCTGGGCCGCGGACAGGGTGCGCCGCGCGCTGAAGCCGTAAAGCGTGTTGGCGTGCCGCTGCAAGGACGTGAGGTCGTAGAGGAGCTGCGGGCGCTCGCGCTCTTCCTTCTTGTCGAGCTTCGTGATCTCGCCGGGCTGGCCCTCGACGTCCTTGACGATGGTCGCGGCCTCTTCCTCGGCGATCCGCTTGCCGCCCATGTAGCGGGCCCCGTAGCGGCGCCGCTCGTCCGCCGAGAAGCGCGCCTCGACCAGCCAGTACGGCTCGGGCTTGAAGTCTCTGATCGCCTGCTCGCGCTTGACCACAAGCGCGAGCGTCGGTGTCTGCACGCGGCCAAGCGACACGGCGCCGTCGAACGCCGAACGCAGCCGGATCGACGCCGCGCGCGTGGCGTTCATGCCTACCACCCAGTCGGCCTCGGAACGCGACCGCGCCGCCGCCTCGAGCGACTCCATCTCATCGCCCGGCCGCAGATGCTTGAACGCCTCCTCGATCGCCTTGCGCGTCATCGAGTTGAGCCAGAGCCGCTGGACCGGCTTCTTGACCTTCGCCGTCTCATACACGTAAGCGAAGATCAGCTCGCCCTCGCGCCCGGCATCACAGGCGTTCACGATCGTCTCCACGTCGTCGCGCGCCATCAGGCGGTGGATCGCGTTCAGCTGCTTCTTGGCGCGCTCGTCGTTGGGGACGAGCTTGAACTTGTCCGGGACGATCGGCAGATCCGCGTAGCGCCACTTCTTGAGCTTCGGGTCATACGCCTCCGGCTCGGCCAGCCCCACGAGGTGGCCGACGGCCCACGTGATCACGTAGTCGTCGCCCTCTAGATGTGTCTTGTCCTTGGCCGACTTGAAGCTTCCGGGCAGCACACTCGCGATATCGCGGCCCACCGAAGGCTTCTCGGCAACTACCAGTGTCTTAGGCATTGGCGGACCAAAGTAGCGATCAGGAGGGACGACCGTCTACTTATTGGTCCACCGTCCACAGTCCACCGTCCACAGAAACAGCCCTGTGGACTGCGGTCTGTGGACTGTGGACTGGCCCTTACTGGGGCCCGAGATATCTGACGTAGATCTGCTCCAGCGCGGGGTCGGGCCCAGCCAGGCCCGGCACCTCGACGGTCGGCACGGTGGGCGCGATCACGTCGGGATCGATGAGATCGGGCACCGCGGGATCGTTCGCGTCGGCGGCGCGGGCGGACGTCACCTGGATCGCCGGGTTGGCCGACTCGAACGGCACGTAGTTGCCGCGAGCGCTGGTTGCGGGGTGCTGCGAAGGGGTGTCGAGATAGCCGTTGACGGCGTTGCGGGACTCGAGCGAAACGTTGCCCGACGGGCGGTTCCAGAGGAACACGTCGCGGACGCCGTTGGTGTCCGTGGCCACGTTGCCGGACGGGCGCAGGTTGTTGGCGAGCGAGTCGAACAGGACGAACTCGCCCGCGTCCGAGATCACCGGGTGGTTGGAGGCGCCGTCGCCGAGGCCGCTGAACTTCGAGCGCGACACGATCGTCTGGCGGGGATGGCGGCCCTTGAGGTCTGCCTCGAACACGTCCGAGGCGCCGTTGGTGTCGCCACCGGCGAGGTTGCTGGCCGTGGACTCGAAGGCCACGTACTGGCCGCTGTCGCTCACCGACGGGTCCGTGGAGGCGCCGTTGCCCACCTGGCCGCGACCGTTGCCTGACACGAGAAGAGTGCGGAACTGGAGCACCTGCACGCCCTTGTGCTTGATGTGCACGTAGTGGCGGTTGAAGGTGCGCTCGTAGATGTCGCTCGCGCCGTTGTGATCGGCCCGCGAGAGGTTGCTCGCGGTCGACGCGAACACCAGCGCCTTGCCCGCCCGGGCGAACGAGACGTGCGACGAGCTGCCGTTGCCGGCCCGGCCCTTGTGGCTGGCCGAGGCCAGGAACGTGAGGCCCTTGAAGCCCTTGTCATGACCCGAGGCGCGCAGGATCTTCACGTACACCTGCGTGGTCCCGGCGGGCGCGGCGCTCGTGCGAGCGGTGCGCCAGGCCAGGTACTTGGTGCGCTTGAGCGCCAGGTTGGTGGCGTCGGAGACGAAGGCCACCCGCTCGCAGTCGCCGTCCACGGCCACCTCGTAGGCGGAGCCGTTCGACTGGCGTCCGTGCGAGTCGGTCGACACGCGCGTGATCCTCTTCGTTCGCAGGTTGTAGACGAAGGCGTCGGGCTTGCCGTTGGTGTCCCCCGGGACGAGGTTGGAGGCGTCGGAGACGAAGGCCACGCAACTCGGCGAGTGGTGCGAGTCGCCGTCCACGGCGGGGCGGTAGGAGCGGCCGTTGGCCGGCAGGCCGCCGAGGCCGTGCGACACGAGGTCGGTGCCGCCGATGTTCCAGGGCGTGCCGTTGCTGCCCCAGGGGCCGGAGCGGTGGACCACGAAGACGTCGGTGAGCCCGTTGGTGTCGCCCGGGACGATGTTCGTGGCGTCGGACTCGTAGGCGATATCGCGGGCGATGCGCTGGTCGTGAGAGACGGCGGCGTTGCGGGACACGCCGTTCGGCAGTCCGCCGTCAAACGCGCGCGAGAGAAGGAAGGTGGTGCGGTTGGAGTCGGCCTGAGCAAATGCGGTCCCGGCCGGGAGGACGGCCGCGCAGAGAATGGCGGCAGCGAGGGATCGAAGAGCAACTTGCATGCTCTGTCTGATCGGCACGGCATCTCACGGCTTGAGAGCGGCCCCTGTCAGCCTGGATACACGTCGTAGAGAGGGTTTTCAGCCCGCGCAGGCGCCCGTGCTCACGGGCCCGCTGGCCTTGGCGAGCGCGCCCCTGACCACCGAGTCGGGCACTCCGAAGCCGGTGTGCCTGGTCGTGCCCACGCTCGCGGCGAAAACGGTCGCGATCACCCGGCCGTCGCCGTCCACTACGGGTCCCCCCGAGTTGCCCGAGCGAACGAGCCCGCGGAACGACGTGATCACCCTGCGTATCGGTCCGCGGCCGTACGCGTCCTGGGTGAGCACGGTGGTCGTCGAGCCAAGCCGGGCGGGCTCCACGTCATAGGGACCGTCGTGCGGAAAGCCGAGGATCGCACCCGAGGTGCCCGAGCTCGCGCTCTCCTGGAGGTGCAGGACGGGCACGCCGGACATGCCGCTCACGCGCAGCAGCGCCACGTCGTCGTGCGGGTCGAAGTAGATCGCGTGCGCCTGGAGGTGCGCTCCCTGGCCCTCGATCTGCACCGTCGTGTCGTCCTCCCCGGCTACCACGTGGGCGTTCGTCACTACGATCCCATTCCCCGCCACCCATCCCGAGCCCTGTACCCCCAAACCGCAAGCAGTACCGAGCACCCGGACCACGCTGCGTCCGGCGGCACGGACCTCCGGATCCCGAGCGATCCGCGAGTTTGGCGCGGGCACATCGGCCGGCGGGCCGTTGACGGCGGGCAGCGGGTCGAAGCGCGCGAGCGCGTTGAGGAGCGGGCCGCTTGGCGGAAGAGCATCGTTGAGCGCCTGAAGGATCGCCGAGCGCTGGATGTCGTGGCGGAGGTGGCGCGCTCCGGGCGTCTGGAGCGCCACCGCTCCGCCGACCCACACGAGACCCAGGCCGAAGCAGGCCACGAGCACGGCGCCGGCCGCGCCGTCGAGCGTGCCGAGGGTCGGCCCCATCCGGAGCCGCAGCTCGAAGCCGAGCGTCTCGAGCACTGTGGCGAGCACGCCGCCCAGCGTGATCGCGACCACCAGCGACACGAGCGGCGCGTACGGCGACTCCGAGCCGCCGTGCAGCAGCACCGGCGCGAGCCGCGAGCCGATGAACGCGCCCGCCACGAAGCCCCCAAGCGACAGGGCCCCGACCACGAGGCCCTGCATGTATCCCCAGATGGCCATCAGCAGGGTGAAGGCCACGATGATCCAGTCGAGGGTCGTCACGAAGGGGCGCAGACGTTATTCGCACCCGGATGACACTCGGCGCAACACCTCACTCCCGTTCCGCGCACCAGCGGGCGGTCCGGCGGCGCAGGATCGCCGCGCTCGGAACGGCCGCGATCGCGCTGATCTCGCTTGCGTCGGGGATGTTCTTCGGCGCCCGCCACCAGTCCGCCGGGCAGAAGGCGGCGCGCGCTTTCACGCTCGCCTGGGAGCGCGGCGACTTCGGCGCGATGTACGAGAAGCTCACCGACGCGGCGCAGGCGCGCGTGAAGCCGGCGGAGTTCGTCAAGGCGTACGCGCAGGCGAGCGACACCGCCACGACGGTGCGCCTGGCGGCAGGACACCCCAAGGACCAGGGCGGCGGCCTCATCCGGGTGCCGATGACGGTGACCACGCGCATCTTCGGCACCGTGCGCGAGCCGCTCGTGCTGCACACCGACGGCGGCAAGATCGGCTGGACGAGCAACCTCGTGTTCCCCGGCGTGCCGCGCGGGGCCAAGCTCGAGCGGACGACGGTCGCGCCCAAGCGGGCCAAGATCGAGGCGCGCGACGGCCGCACGATCGTGTCCGGCCCCGCCGACGCCCGCGCGTATCCCAACGGCGCGGTGGCGCAGTCGATCGCAGGCTCGGTCGGCCCGCCCACCACGGCGGCGGACCGCCAGCGCGTGTTCGCCCGTGGCTTCCCGGCCGGCACGCCGGTCGGTCTGTCGGGACTCGAGCGAGCCTTCGAGGACCAGGTGGCCGGAGAGCCAGGCGGCAAGCTCACCGCGGACGGCCGCGTGCTCGCAGACGTCCCGCCGCGCCCCGCCCGGGCGGTGCGCAGCACCATCGACCTCAAGGTGCAGGCCGCGGCGGTGTCGGCGCTCGCCGGGCGCTTCGGCGGCGTGGCGGCGCTGGATGCCCGCACGGGCGAGGTGCGAGCGCTCGCGGGAGTGGCGTTCTCGGCGCCGCAGCCTCCCGGCTCCACCTTCAAGCTCGTCACCGCCACGGCGGTGCTCGAGGCCCACGCGGCCAAGCTCTCGAGCACGTACCCGGTGGCGCAGAAGACCGTTATCGACGGCGTGGACCTCCAGAACGCGAATGGCGAGTTCTGCGGCGGCACGCTGGTGCAGAGCTTCGCCAAGTCGTGCAACTCGGTGTTCGCGCCGCTCGGCGTGAAGGTGGGAGCGGCCAGGCTCGTCCGTACCGCCGAGCGCTACGGCTTCAACGAGCAGCCGTCGATCGCCGGCGCCCTGCCCAGCACGATCCCCGCCGCGAACTCGATCGGCTCCGAGCTGGCCCTTGGCTCGAGCGCAATCGGCCAGGGCCGGGTGCTGGCCACCCCACTCGAGATGGCCTCGATCGCTCAGACGATCGCCTCACGCGGCATCCGCCACCGCCCCTCGCTGCTGCCGGACAAACCGGCTGGCAGGCCCGTGCGCGTGATCCCGCGCAAGATCGCCAAGGAGATGCGCACGATGATGCTCGCGGTCGTTCAGTACGGCACCGGCGTGCGGGCCGCGATCCCCGGCACCACGGTGGCCGGCAAGACCGGCACGGCCGAGCTCGAGAGCACGGTGCCCAAGCCGGGCGAGCAGCCGCCGCCGTCCGAGGAGCAGGAGCCGCCGGGCAGCAAGACCGACGCCTGGTTCGCCGGCTTCGCCCCGGCCAGGCATCCGCGGATCGCCGTGTGCGTGATGCTGGTGAGAGCGGGAGCGGGTGGAGACACGGCAGCGCCTGCGGCGGCGACCGTGCTCAGCGCCGGTCTCTAGATATCCAGCTCGATGCGCTGGCTGTCAGGCACCGGCTGCGGGCCCGACGGATTGATCTCGAGATCGAGCGGCCGGTTCTCGATAGCGTCCACCGGGATCTTGAACAGGAGCAGCGAGCCGCCGATCGGCCCAGTGGCCGCTGCGCTGCCCGGCGTGGGCACGCACTGCTTGGCGCTGAGCGGCCGCGGCCGGTAGGCGAAGATGTCGCTCGCCGGCAGCTGAACCGGGGTGTACTGCCTGTTCTGCGTGTCGATGACGCGGAAGTTGCTCACCGGTGTGGAGGCGCCGCCGTGGGTGTGGTTCACGTCGTTGCAGACCTGGATGAACACGCCGTAGTAGTTGAAGCCGGGAGGCGCCTCGGGGCCCGAGTAGTAGTCATGGTCCTCGGGGTCGCGCAGGTTGAGCTCGCGCGTGATGAAGACGTTGTAGGTGAGGCCGTTGACGATCACGTTCTGGCCCTCGCCCTCCGGGCTCTCATGGTGGCGCGTGCAGCCGGACAGAGCCGGGACCACGGCGACGGCGAGAATCAGGACGGATGCCAGACGCTTCATGCGGCCGGGCAGTTTAACGACCTTGCCCGCCATCAGAAGCTGCCAAAGCGAGCGGCCTTGGCGGGCTCGTAGCCCGCGATCGTCGCGCGCGCGAGCGGAGTTTCAGGGCGCTCCTCGAAGATCTTCCTCAGCCGGTTGAGCGACGACTTGAGCCTGCGGCGCATCCAGGGGCGGGTGCCGAAGCTCTCCTTGAAGGCGTCGAGACGCGTGGCCGGCTCCGTCCACAGCACAAGCTCCAAGCGAGTGGCGCTGGAGCCCGCCGGCTCGAACGTGTACTCCGCCCAGCCGGGCGTGCGGCCGAGCCGGTAGAAGCGCAGGCGCTCGCGGATCAGGCGCGGACGAGCGGCCTCGGCGATCGACGCCTCCACCCACGAGTGGTTGAGCGGCGCCTTGATGCGGAAGCGCGCCGCGGCTCCCACTCCCGACGAGTCCGGGTGCGTGAGCCGGAACTCCTCCTGGTAGTCGCACCAGGCCACGCGCGAGGCGAGGTCGCCCACGAGGTCGTACACCTCCTCGCGCGGGGCAGAGATGATCATGTGTGCCCGGATCGGACGCATGCCGACGGGCATTCTATGGAGGCGAGCTGTCAGGCGGCCTTGGGCACCACCGCGAGGCGGCGATCCGCCACGTGCACCCGCTCCGATCGAAGCGGCGAGCGCTCGGCCTCGGGAAGGCCCGCGACACACAGCGAGCACATCACCTTGCCGGACTCGAACGTGTGCATGAGCTCGCCCGCCACCGGCGTGCGCCGGCAGCGAGAGCAGCTCTCGCAGTTGTGGCCCACGGCACCGAGGCTGCGGCGCAGAATGAGGGATGCGAGCTCCACGACCCATCTGTTCGCGGCCGATGGCCCAATCCCCCCTCGCTGCAAGCCCAGTCCCGAGAGGGGTTTGTCTGGGTCAGACGAAACGTCCCAAATTGGGTAGCCCTGTGGGACATTTCTTCACGTTTTTTCGCAGATTCCGGCCTTTTCAGGGCTTGGAAAGCCTCCCCTCCGTCGTTATGATCCGCACGATCACCCAGCAGGGAGTGAGAATGGACGCTTTTACCGCCGGCACTCTTGCCGGAGCCGGCTCTTTCCGTTGCGAGTCCTGCGGATTCGCAATTGCACTGCATGAGCGCGACGAGATTCCCGACTGCCCCCACTGCCACAGCGGCCGCTTCCGCCGCGCCTCGATATTCGGAGACAACAGCGAGCTCGAGCCGATCGGGTCCCATGAGGTGGAGACCCCAGACTGGCTCGATGGAGCGCGTGACGCGCTCGTGGGCGACGGCGACTACGTTGCCTACGACGAGGACGACCGCGTGCGGGTCGTTGCCCTCCAGCAGGGTTGGACGCGCATCGGGCGCAGTCTGGCGGCGCACATCCGCTTCGACGACCCGACCGTGTCGCGCCGTCACGCTTTGCTTCACCGCGAGGCCGGTGGCGTGCGCGTCCTGGACGACCGCAGCCTGAACGGCGTGTTCCTGAACGGCGAGCGGGTGGACTGGCACGAGCTCGAGGACGGGGACGAAATTGTGATCGGCCGCTTCCGGCTCTACTTCATCAGCTTGGCGGGGGCGACCGTGAGCGGTGAGCCCCGGGGGATTGGCAGCGTCGTCGGCTGAGAGACGCCGGCTGAAGGAGGAGTGAGTCGAGGGCCCCGCTTGGGGCCCTCGAACGTTCCTGCCACGATCTCTCCGCGATGCCCAAGCTCGAGAAGGCGGACTGGTGGACGATCCGCCGCGCGCAGAATCGCAAACCGGCCACCTACACGTGCCCGTTCTGCCGTGGTTTCCTGCCCGCCCTCACCGAGCACGTGCTGATCGCGCCGGAGGGTGACGCGTCGCGTCGCCGCCACGCCCACACGGCCTGCGCGATGGCCGCCCGGAAGGCGGGGCGGCTGCCCACCCGGGACGAGTGGCTGAAGACGCAGCCGAAGCCGCCGGGCCTGCTGAGCCGGCTCCTCCGCCGCTGACGGCCGCGCGGGCGGCCGAATCGTTCCGCGGAGGAACGACGCAAAAAGGGAACACCTCACAACGCCGCCGTTGCACGGTGAAAGGGACACGGCGGTCGGCCGCCGGCGGTCGCTACTCGGTACTGACCGACGGGTCGGTCTGTTCCTTCTGCGGCACCGACATCACGAAATGCGACTGCGGGTCGCCGGCCAGGTCCATGATCCGCAGGGCCTCGTCGGGCTGGCCGGTTGAGCGCAGCTCCTCCGCGTAGTGGCCGAGCAGCTCCTGGATGTCGAGCATCCCTTCGGTGTCGATCTCCTCGATCGCCACCTTGGCGCCCTTTCCGCGCCGGCGGATCAGCGCCTCGCGGGTGAGGCCCCAGTCCTCGTTCACGCGCAGATATACGCGGCCGCCGGTCTGGCCGGCGCAGAACCAGGGGCCCGGGTCGCCGAGCACCACGGCACGGCCGCTCGTCATGTACTCGAACGCGAAGCCCTTGATGTTCGCGCGGTCTGCCACGCAGCCGAGCTCGTCCTCGAGCCGGCGCTCGGGCTCCCCGCCGATCACCACGTCGGCACCGGACAGGCGGATGCAGAAGCGCGAGTCCGCATTGCCCTGCACGAACAGCCGACCGCGCTGCGCGCCGTAGGCGAACGACTTGCCAACCGACCCGTTCACGCGCCGGCCGAAGCGGTTCTTGCCCTTCATGATCGACACCTTGCCGCCGAGCATCGTCTTGGCCACGCCGTCCTGAGCGCCGCCCTCCACGGTGATGTCCACGCCGTACACGTTGAACGCGGCGAGCCCCTGGCCGGCCACGGAGCCGCCGTCGAAGTGGATCGACGCGAGCGTGTCCTCGGACGCCGCGGGCGCGGTGTCCGGCTGGAAGATGCGGGCACGGGCCAGCTCACCGGCGAGCTCGGTGCCGAGCACGCGGTCGTCCGCCGTGGCCAGCCGCGGGTACGAGCGCCGCACCAGCGTGCCGCCGCACACCTCTGTGGCCAGCGCCGCCACCTCGCGCGAGGCCTCCTTGGCCCTCATGCGAATCGGCCGCGCGACGACCAGGCCCGGCTCTGAGCGCTCCTCCGCCGGCAACGGCAAGTCCAGGGGCTCGAGATCGAGGAACTCCTCGAGCGGCTTGATCAGCTCCGTCACGTCGACGTGATCGCGGTGGCGCGCCTGCACGAGCAGGTCCGAGCGTCCCACGAGGTCCTGCGCACGCTCGTAGCCCAGCGATGCGCAGATCTGCCGCAGCTCCTCGCCCATCGACGAGAAGAAGCGCGCGCACGACTCCGCCGCCGGCTCGTACTCCTGCGGCGTGAACTTCTTGAGGCCCTTCATGTCGGCCTCTTCCTTCGTCTCGATCTGAGTGGCGATGCCCACGTGACAGGTGTCGAGCTGGCAGCCGCGGCAGATCGTGCAGCCGAGCGACACCATCGCCAAAGTCCCAAATCCGACCCGGTTGGCGCCGAGGCAGTGCAGCTTGACGATGTCCCAGCCGTGGCGGTAGCCGCCGTCGGCCCAGATCTCCACGCGGTTGCGGATGCCCGCCTCCATCAGCGCCAGGTGCACCGCGCGCGTGCCGATGTCGGACGGCAGGCCCACGTGGCGCAGGGCGTGCGAGCGCGCCGCGCCCGTGCCGCCCTCGAACCCGGACAGCGTGATGATGTCCGCCCCCGCCTTGGCGATGCCCACGCCGATCGTGCCGACGTTGGGCACCACCGGCACCTTCACTGACACGCGCACGTCCGGATTGGCGGTCTTCAGCTCGTCGATCAGCTCGGCGAGGTCCTCGATCGAGTAGAGGTCGTGGTTGTTGGAGGGCGAGATCAGGTCGGTGCCCACGGTGGCATTACGCGCCTGCGCCACCTTCTCCGTGACCTTCTTGGCCGGCAGGTGGCCTCCCTCGCCAGGCTTGGCGCCCTGGCCGATCTTGATCTCCACGAGGTACGACGAGTTGACCATCTCCGAGGTCACGCCGAAGCGCCCGGACGCCACCTGCTGGCCGCGCCACTTCGGGTACTTGCCGTACATGTCCTGGATCTCGCCGCCCTCGCCGTTCATCGCGATGATGTTGGCCCGCTTGGCGGCCTCCGCGTAGGCGCGATACGCGGTCTCGCCCTGCGAGCCGAAGCTCATCGACGAGATCACGATCGGATACGAGTGGAGGCCGACGCCCGGATCGGAGTCGGCGATCGGCTCGCGGTCCGACTTCACGTCGAGGATGTGCCGCAGCGAGATCGGCTGCTCGATCTCGAGCTCGCGCACCTTCTCCGAGTAGGCCTCGTACGAGGCCACACCGTTGGCCGCCGCGATCGCCGCCTTGTAGACCTTCGGGTAGAAGTGGAACGTCTTGGCCGGCTTGCCGCCCTCGTCCTGTCCGGCGAGGATCCGCTGGCGCTCGTCGGCGTCGGCATCGAGCTCGGCGAAGCCGGTGCCGCCGATCTCTGAGCCGAAGTAGCAGGGCGTGTCGAACACCGACGTGAGCTCCGGCGCCAGGCCGATGCACGAGAAGAGCCGCGCGTAGCCGCGCAGCTCGTGGATCCCGATCGTGGAGATCACCTTCTCGATGCCCTTGCGCATCGCCGCGCAGAGGTTGTCGATGTCGGTGCGGTAGTCGTCCACGCACGCCACCTCGAGCATCACGTACGGGCACAGCCCGTCCGCGCCCAGGCCGAGGGCGAGCACCACGTCGTGCACGTTGCGGATCGCGCCCGAGCGCAGCACGATGCCGCAGCGGCGGCGGAGGTTGGGCTCGGCAGGGTCGTGGTACGCCTCGCGCAGCGCCAGGTCCACCGCCGCCAGAGCCAGGTGCGGGTCGAGGTAGCGGCGGTCGCCGTCGTACGCCGTGCGGTCGGACAGCACGATCAGCTCCGCGCCCTCGCGCGCGGCCGTTGCGGCCTCGTGCTTGAGCCGCTCGATCGCGCCCTTGGTGGTCTCCGACTCGAGAGCGGAGATGTCGAGCACCTTGGCGCGCCCACGGAACACCTCCCAGAGGTCCTCGAGCAGATAGGTCTTGTGCTCCCTCGCCACCTCGCGGTAGACGGCGTCTGAGAGCGGCGCGAGCCCGTCGTGGCCGCCGAGGATGATCGGGAACGCCGTCTCGATCGAGCGCGGCTCGGGATCGAGTCCCCACGCGCCCGGCCTGTGGCCGAACACAGCGCGGCAGGAGAAGTGCTCCACCTCGCGCTCGCGGTCGATCGCCGGGTTGGTGACCACGGCCACCGACTCCTTGAAGTAATCCGCCAGGTTCTGGCGCTCCGGCGACAGGCAGGCGAGCGGCCCGTCGTAGCCGAGCGAGCCGATCGGCTCCGCGCCCGTGGCCGCCATCTGCTGCACGAGCTTCATGTCGTCGCGCTGCCAGCCGAAGCCGCCGAGCACGCGGTCCTCCACCTTCACCGGCTCGGCCGGGCCGGCGGCGGTGTAGCCCGGAATCTCCGCTCCCTCGGGCGGACCGCCCACGGGGATCATCTGCGCGTAGCCGTGCACCGGGTCCCTGCCCGTGCGCTCGATCCAGCGCTCCCACGTGAGCCACATCAGCTGGATGTGCTGGCGGAGCTTGGCCTCGGCCTTTCTGCGGTTGAGCGAGATCATCACCTTCTCGCCCGGCGCGAGCGGCTTGGGCTCCTCGACCGTGTCCTCCACCGGCACGACGCCCGGCTCGGAGGAAAACGCGTACGACCCGGTGGTCTCGATCAGCCACAGCGGGCGCAGGCCGAGCGCGTCGACCGAGAACACGAGCTCGTCGCCGTGGCGCGACAAGAGCGCGACCGGACCCTGCGCGAACGGCCCGAACGCCTGGCGCAGGTACATGTAGAACGGCCGCAGCTCGTCGGGCAGCTGCTTGACCTCGTTGACGATCGGCGGCAGCACGAGCTCGAGCGCCTCCACGAGCGACAGGCCGCCGCGGTGGACGAGCGACTCCACGGTGCGGTTGAGGTCCTGCGAGTCCGACCCGTCCGGATGGATCGGCACGTTGAGCATCCGCGCCTCCTGGCGCAGCTTGGCGATCGTGTTGATCTCGCCGTTGTGGCCGAGCATCGCGAACGGCTGCACGCGCTTGAACGACGGCCACGTGTTGGTGGAGTAGCGGTTGTGGCCGATGATCGCGGCCGTCTCGGCGCGCTTGTCACGCAGGTCGGGGAAGTAGCCGCCGAGCACCTGCGGCGCGCCCATCACCTTGTAGACGCAGGTCTCCGTGGAGAACGACGCCACGTGCACGTCGAGCTCCTGCTCCAGCGCGATCAGGGTCTCGAAGCAGAGCTTGGGCTCGCCGATCTGGCCGCCGACCTGCCAGAAGATCGGCTCCTCCTCGCGCGCGGTCGGGCCGAGCGCCGAGGAGTCGACGACGCCCTCGCGCTCGGCGAGGATGCGCAGCCCGAAGCGGCCCATGATCTCGCGCGCCCGGGCCTTGGTCTCCTCGCCGTTCCTGCCCTGGCGCGGGATGAAGATGTGGCCGACCGCGAACAGAGGGTCGAGCGCCAGGTGCGAGGCGTGCCCGCCGGCGCGGATCGCCTCCGCCCAGATCTTGCGCGGGATGTCGAGCAGCACGCCGCAGCCGTCGCCCTCGCCGTCGACGTTGCCGGCGCGGTGAAGCATCGATTGGAGCGCGGTGAGCGCCGTGGGAATCGGCTCGTGGCGGGCTGTCGCGTCCTTCTCGACTGCCGCGTAGAGGGCGCAGGCGTCCCTGTCCTCGACCGTTTGCGGCGGGCGTCGAGGCCTGTACCCCTGCGTAGGCGCGTACCGAACGACGCGGCTGGACGGCTCAGCCACTCTTCTTCCTCCTTCCGGTTTCCGCACCTTCTCCGAGCGGGTGCGCGACGGTTGGGCCGGAGAACTATAGTCGCGTCCTCCGATGGCCAGCACGATCGCGGTCCTTTCACAGAAGGGGGGCACGGGGAAGACCACGACCGTGCGAACGCTGGCCGATGTCTTCACGCGCGTGGGCCTTCACGTGCTCGCCGCGGACCTCGATCCGCAGGGCAACCTCTCCGATTACTTCGACGTGCCGCCCGACGCGTCGCCCACGATGGCGGACGTCCTGGCGGGGCAGGCCAAGGCGTCGGACGCGATCTACGACGACACGATTTTGCCCGCCAACCTCGGCCTCGCCGAGTCGGAGCTGGTCCTGGGCGGCAAGATGGGCCGCGAGATGACGCTGCGGCGCGCTTTGAAGGACGTCAAGCGCCGCTACGACATCGTGCTGATCGACTGCCCACCGTCGCTCGGGCTGCTCACCGTCAACGCCGTGGTCGCCGCCGACTACGCGCTGCTCTCCACCGAGGCGCAGTACTTCTCGTTGCAGGGGGTCGAGCAGGCGCTCGAGGTGATCGAGCTGGCCAAGGAAAACCTGCACCCGGACCTCGAGTGGCTCGGCGTCGTGTTGAACATCGCCGACCTGCGCACGATCCACTCGCGCGAGGCGCTCCAGTCGCTGCGCGACCGCTTCGGCGACAAGGTCTTCGAGACCGCGATCCGCGCCTCCATCCGCTACGCCGAGTCGGCCGAGCGCGGCATCTCGATACTCGACTACCGGCCAGAGCTGGGCGCCGACTACGTCGCATTCGCGGCCGAGGTGCTGGAGCGGCTGGGGTTCGACGAGGAGCGCAGGCGGGCGGTGGCGCTCCAGAGCGAGCTCGCGCCGGAGGCGCGGACCGCTACGTGAGCGACCTTCTCTACCGGCCGGCCACCGAGCTGGCCGCGCTGGTGCGTTCCGGCGAGGTGAGCTCGCGCGAGCTGGTGGAGGCGTCGCTCGCGCGCATCGAGGCGGTGGACGGGCGCGTGAACGCGTTCACGTTCGTGGACCGCGAGGGCGCGCTCGCGGCGGCCGACGCGATCGGTTCGGGCGACGAGCGCCCGTTCGCAGGCGTGCCCGTTGCCATCAAGGACCTGTTCGCGCCCGTGGCCGGCATGCCGATGTCGCAGGGCTCCGAGCTGTTCGGCGACTACACGCCGGACTACGACGGCCACGTGGTGCGCCGCATCCGCGGGGCGGGCTTCGTGATCGTCGGCAAGACGAGCTCGCCCGAGTTCGGGATCATCCCGGTCACCGAGCCGCGCCGCTTCGGCCCCACGCGCAACCCGTGGAACCTCGACCGCACACCGGGCGGTTCGTCCGGCGGCTCGGCCGCTGCGATCGCGGCGGGCATGGTGCCGATCGCGCACGGAAGCGACGGCGGCGGCTCGATCCGCATCCCGTCGGCGTGCTGCGGGCTCGTCGGGCTCAAGCCGAGCCGCGGGCGCATCTCGCGCGGCCCCGACCTCGGCGACTCGTTCCTCTCCACCGACGGCATGCTCGCGCGCACGGTTGAGGACTCCGCCCGCGCGCTCGACGTGCTCGCCGGTTACGAGCTGGGCGACGCCACCTGGGCGCCGGATCCGCCGGAGCCGTTCGCGAGCGCGCTGGGCCGCGACCCGGGCAAGCTGCGGATCGGCTTCGTCACGAGGCCGCCGATCCAGGCGGAGATCGATCCGATCTGCATGCACGCCGCGCGCGACGCCGCAGAGCTGCTCGGCGGCCTCGGCCACGAGGTGACCGACGCCGACCCGCCCTGGGGGCGCGAGTCGGACGCACAGGTGCTCGCGCTGTTCACCGTTCTCTACGCCGCCAACATCGGCCTCGGCGTGGCGTTCGGCGGGATGGTGTCGGGCACGGAGCCATCGACGGACAACGTGGAGAAGCTCACCCTGCAGATGTTCCAGCGAGGGCTCGGCCAGAACTCGATCGAGTACCTGGCCGCGATGTCGCAGCTACAGCGCTACACGCGCGAGCTGATCGAGTGGCAGTCGCAGTTCGACGTGCTGATGACGCCCGCGCTCGCCCAGCGCCCGCTCGAGATCGGCGACATCAAGCCCGACGCCGACGACGTGATGGCGGAGTTCGCGCGCACCGGGGTCTTCACGCCGTTCACGGCGGTGTTCAACGTGACCGGGCAGCCGGCGATCTCGCTGCCGCTCTTCCACGGCGAGGACGGAATGCCGGCGGCGGTGCAGTTCGCAGGCCCGCCGCTCGGGGAGGCGAAGTTGCTGACGCTCGCCTCGCAGCTCGAGGCCGAGACGAACTGGGCAGAGCGTCGTCCGGAGCTCTAGGCCGAAGGACCGACGAACGGGCCGAGCGACCGCTGCGGTGGCCTGGACACCGGGCTGAGCCGCCGGCGCGCGATCTCCCGCTCGACTTCCGCGGGCACCACATGCCGCACCTGGCAGTCGGTGAGCTTGCGGATGCGGTGTGGGAGATCGAACTCGAGCCAGCGCGATGCGTCGCCCTCGAGGGTGCTGACGATCACCTCGTCGAAGGCGCCCGGCTTCCACGCCTCCGCCACTGCCACGATCGGATCCGGATCGCCCACCACGCCGGTCACGTCGAGGCCGGAGTCGCGTAGCCGCTTGACACCGGCGGCGAGCTGCGATCGCGCGGTCTCGAGCCCCTCCGGCCGGTCCGGCCCGCGGCCGGTGGCAGGCACGAGCAGCGTGAACGCCGCGTCTGCCGCGTCGGGTCGTCCGGAGAGCGCGTGGGCGAGGCCCTCCGAATCGGCCGTCCTGTTGGCTACGACGAGCACCCTCGTCTTGTATGCCATCGGACCTCCGTAACTTCGGGGCAGTACGTAATTCACGTTACTCCGCGCGATGGCTGGACCCTCCCACCGATCGGGTGAGACTGCTCTTAAATTCCCGGGCCGTGTTCCGCCGCTCTCCGTACGACCGCGAGATCCTGAAGCTCGCGCTGCCGGCGCTCGGCGCGCTCGCCGCCGAGCCGCTCTACATCCTGGTCGACACCGCGATCGTCGGTCATCTCGGCACACCCCAGCTTGCGGCGCTCGCGCTCGCGGGCACGCTGCTCACCGGCACGTTCACGATGTTCAACTTCCTCACCTACGGCACCACCGCGCAGGTGGCGCGCTACCACGGTGCGGAGCGTGAGGACGTGGCCGGGGCGATGGCCGCGCAGGCGCTGTGGCTGGCAATCGCGATCGGTGCGGTGCTGCTCGTGCTCGGCGTTGCGCTGGCGGTTCCGGCAGTGCACGCGCTCGGCGGTTCGCACCACACCGGCAGCCTCGCGGTTCTCTACCTGAGGATCGGCACGCTCGGTCTTCCCTTCGCCTTGATCGCCCTCGCCGGACAGGGCTACCTGCGCGGCGTGTCGGACCTGCGCACGCCGCTTGTGATCGTGGTGGTGGCCAACCTCGTGAACTTGGTGCTCGAGGTGATCTTCGTCTACGTGTTCGGCTGGGGTCTCGCCGGCTCGGCGTGGGGAACGGTGATCGCGCAGGCCGGGATGGGCGCCGCGTTCGCGATCGAGCTGCTGCGCGCGCCCGCCACCACGCGCCGGCCGCATCCCGAGCTGATGCGGCCGCTCGCGCGCGTGGGCGGCGACATCTTCGTCCGCACCGGCTCGCTGTATGCGTCGTTCCTCGTTGCCAGCGCCGTGCTCGCCCGCGTCGGGGCCGCGTCGCTCGGCGCCCACCAGGTGGCGTTCCAGCTGTGGACCTTCCTCGCGCTGATCCTCGACGCCGTGGCGATCGCGGGACAGGTGATGGTCGGCCGCGCGCTCGGCGCGGATCGCGCCGACGACGCGTGGGACGCGTCCGTGCGCATGCTCGGCTGGTCGTTCGCCGTTGGTGCCCTGTTTGCGTTGATCATGCTCGGCCTCGTGAACGTGCTGCCGCACGCGTTCACGAACGACGCGCGGGTGATCGACCGGCTCCACGCGATCTGGCCGATCTTCGCGCTGATGCAGCCGATCAACGGGCTCGTATTCGCGCTCGACGGCATCCTCATAGGCGCGAGCGACACACGCTTTCTCAAGTGGTCGATGGTGTTCTCGGCGCTGTGTGTGTTCGCGCCTGTGGCGCTCCTGTCGTTGGAACTCGACTGGGGCATCGTCGGCGTGTGGTGCGGCCTGCTGGGCCTGATCGTCGCGCGCCTGATCACGTGCGGCGCGCGCTTCGCCGGCCGACGCTGGGCGGTGGTCGGCGTGCCGGGTTAGGATCGCCAGCATGGACCCGCACCCACATTCCACCGCCGTCGCACCCGAGAACGAGGAGGCCACCGAAGCCTGGAGCGGCGTGCTCTTCGACCGCTTCCTCGAGTACCGCCACCTCATCGTCGACGGGCTTGCGCAGTTCGGCGTGGCCGCGATGCGGCTGCATCCTCCCCAGCCTGGCCAGCGCGTTCTCGACATCGGCTGCGGCTTCGGCGATTCCACGCAGCAGCTCGCCCAGCTCGTCGGCCCCGAGGGAAGCGCGCTCGGGATCGACGTGGCCGAGCCGTTCATCGCCGCGGCGCGCGAGGAGGCGGCGCACGCGCCGGTGAAGAACGTCGAGTTCATGGTCGGCGACGCGCAGGTGATGGACCTGCCCGGGCCGTTCGACTACGCCTTCTCGCGGATGGGCGTGATGTTCTTCGCCAACCCGGTTGCGGCGCTCCGGAACATCCGCCGCGCGCTCAACCCGGGCGCGCTGCTGTGCGCCGTCGTGTGGCGCCGCAAGCTCGACAACGAGTGGACGTACCGGTCCGAGCTCCTCGTTCAGCGCTACCTCGAGAAGCCCGAGGAGACCGACGAGCCCACCTGCGGGCCGGGCCCGTTCTCGATGGCCAACGCCGACACCGTGAGCGAGCAGCTGACGATCGCGGGCTTCGAGGAGGCCACCTTCACGCGGCTCGACCTGCCGCTGAAGATGGGCGCTGACATGGACGAGGCCCTGGCGCTCAACATGGCGCTCGGCCCGGCTGCGGAGCTGATCCGCCTGAACGGCGAGGACGCCGACGTGCTGCGGCCTCAGCTCGAGCGGGAGCTGCGCGAGGAGCTTGCGGATCTCGCCGGTCCGGGCGGCGTCTACGGGTGCGCGTCGACGTGGATCGTCACCGCGCGCGTGCCCACGTAGTCAGAGCCGCGCGAGGATCTCGCGGTCGCGGTCGAAGCTGAGCTGCGACGCCGCCTCGTCCGGCGCGAGCCAGCGCAGCTCGCTCACCTCGTCGTTGGGCTCGAACTCGCCCTCGCGAACCTCCATCCGCCAGTAGCGGACGGTCTTCGGACGCCCGTGGCGGTCGGTGTACTCCACGCTTCCGAGCTCGTCGCCCAGCTCGCACAGGAACCCGGTCTCCTCGCGCACCTCGCGCACGGCGGCGTCCTCCCAGCTCTCCCCCGGCTCGAGCTTGCCCTTGGGCAGCGTCCAGTCCTCGTACTTGGGCCGGTAGACCACGGCGATCTCGCCATCGCCGTTCAGCACCACACCGCCGGCGGCCCGCACGCGATCCGTCACGCCAGCGCCCTCACGTCCGCGCCGCTCGGGTCGAACTGCACGCGCCGCAGCTCGCAGTCGGGCGCCTCCGCCCGCAGCGCATCGAGCAGCGCACCGGTCTGCTCGAAGTGCGACCAGAACAGCACCGCCGGTCCGGCCCCGCTGATCGTCGCGCCCAGCGCCCCGAGCTCGCGGGCGCGCGCGAGCAGCTCCATCGATCGCGGGTAGAGCGAGGAGCGGCGCGGCTGGTGAATGGCGTCGGCAAGGCCGCGCGCCACGAGGTCGAAGTCCGCGCGCGCGAGGCCGAGCACGAGCAGCGAAGCGTGCGCGACGTTGCTCACAGCGTCCGCCAGCGGCAGCTCGGCGGGGAGAGCGGCGCGCGCCTCAGTCGTCGGGACCTGGTGCGGCGGAATGGCGAGCACCCCCTCGAGCTCGGGCGGCGCGTCGAAGCGCTCGGCGCCGCCGTCTGCGCAGATCACGATGCCCCCGCGCAGCGCGGCGGCCACGTTGTCGGGATGACCCTCGAGCTCGGCGGCGAGCGGCAAGAGATCGGCGTCCAATTCGTACATGTGGTCGGCCGCCGCCAGGCCGGCCACGATCGCCGCCGCGCTCGAGCCGAGGCCGGCCGCCAGCGGGATGTCGCTGCGCACGCGGAAGGTCAGGCCGTCGGCCGAGTGGAGCGCCTCGAACGCGCGCACGCAGAGGTTGGAGCGGTCGCGCGGCACGCCGTCGATGTCGGTCTCCACGGCGAACTCGCCCGTCTCCTCCACCTCCAGCTCCAGATGAATCGAGAGCGCGGCCGCCAGCACGTCGTAGCCCGGGCCGAGGTTGGCCGACGACGCCGGCACGCGCACCACGCGCGTCCTGTTCAAGAGCCGAACACCGCCCTCTCCACCGCGCCGATCTCGGGCTCGCACGGGATCACCGAGGTGGCCTGGCCCATCGCGGTGGCCGGGTCCTTGAGGCCGTGGCCGGTCAACACGCACACCACCCGGCCTTCGGCGCCGTACTTCAAGAGGCCCGCCACCGACGCCGCGGACGCCGGCTCGCAGAACACGCCCTCGCGCGCGCCGAGGAACTCGTAGGCGGCGAGGATCTCCGTGTCCGACACCGCGCGGATCTGGCCGCGCGATCCCGTGACCGCGTCCATCGCGTCCTCCCAGCGCGCCGGGTTGCCGATCCGGATGGCGGACGCCACCGTCTCCGGGTTGGCCACCGGCGCTCCGCGCACCAGCGGCGCGGCGCCCTCGGCCTGATAGCCGTGAAGCCGCGGCGCCGTCTCGTACTCCTTGAACCCGCGCCACCAGGCAGTGATGTTGCCCGCGTTGCCCACCGGGATGCAGAGCACGTCGGGCGCCTCGCCCAGCTGGTCGCACACCTCGAAGGCGCCGGTCTTCTGCCCCTCGATCCGGTACTCGTTCACCGAGTTGACGAGCGCGATGGGCTGGCGCTGGGCCAGCTCGCGCACGAGCGCGAGCGCCTGGTCGAAGTTGCCCTGAAGCGCGATCACCTTGGCGCCGTGCATGAGCGCCTGGGCGAGCTTGCCTGCCGCGATCTTGCCCTCGGGCACGATCACGGCGCCGCGCAGCCCTGCGCGCGCGGCGTAGGCGGCAGCGCTGGCGGCGGTGTTGCCTGTGGAGGCGCAGATCACGGCCTCGGCTCCCTCCTGCACGGCGGCGGACACCGCCACCGTCATCCCCCGGTCCTTGAACGAGCCGGTGGGGTTCGAGCCCTCGAACTTGAGCCATACCTCGGCGCCGGTGCGCTCCGAGAGCGCGGGCGCCGGGATCAGCGGAGTGTCGCCCTCCCCGAGCGTCACGAGCGGTTCCACCGGCAGGCGGTCGCGGTAGCGCCAGAGGCTCAGGCCGACTTCTCCTCGAAGGTCTCCTCGATCACCCGGATCGTGCGCGGCCGGGCACGCACGAAGTCGAGCCGCGCGAGCAGCTCCACCGCCGCGCGGAAGCGCGACTCGAGCACCGGGTGCATCACCATCACGAGCACGGCGTCGTCGCCGAGGCCCTTCTGCACAACCGACTTGATGGACACGCCCTGGAGCCCGAGGATCTCCGCCACCTGCGCCAGCACGCCGGGCCGGTCTGCCACCTCGAGGTAGAGGTAGAAGGCGGACTCCACGTCGCGCACCAGCTCGATGTCGGTGGCGGGCGGCGGCAGCGTGGGCGGGGGGATCATG
>Ga0070683_100000745_pt1 | contig 23847 bp, 20 predicted proteins | sample KBSC713LmetaG_FD_64662 | JGI IMG/M metagenome (GOLD analysis project Ga0070683, IMG submission 64662) | Corn rhizosphere microbial communities from Kellogg Biological Station, Michigan, USA - KBS C7.1-3L metaG | ecosystem: Host-associated > Plants > Roots > Rhizosphere ... | reverse complement strand
AGGCCGAGGCCGACGTCGTCGGTGCCGAGCAGGCGTTCGGAATCGTACAGCCGACAGGCGAGCGCGAGCGCGGCCGCGCCGTAGGCGACGCTGCTCGCGAACACCACGACGATGTGGCCGATGGACGCGTGCCCCGCGATCACGTCGCGGGCCAGCAGCGTGACGCCGATGCCCGGGATGAACGCCGCGGCGGCGGTCAGCTCGAAGTCGCCCAGCGCGGCGAGCAGCGACGGCGCCATGCACAAGAAGTAGACCGGCGTGAGCAGCGTCTGTGCTTCCTTGAAGCTGCGCGCGAGCGCGCCGATAGCGACCATCACCGACGCGAACAGGAACGCGGCGGGCGGGATCACCAGCAGCGCCGCCGCGCCCGCGTTGGCCCAGGGCAACGAGAGCGCCTCGCCCGACGACGCGAGCTTCGCGCCTTCCAGCACGGTGATCGACATCGACGCGAGGTTCAGGACGCCCGACAGCGCCGCCAGCGTCGCCACCGCGACCACCTTGCCGGTCATCAGCGCGGCGCGCGCGATCGGCGCCGACAGGGTCGTCTCCAGCGTTCCGCGCTCGCGCTCGCCCGCCGTGATGTCGATGGCGGGGTGGAACGCGCCCAGCATCACCATGACGATGATGACCAGGGGCAGGATCTTCGACAGCAGGTAGCCGCCCATCGCGGCGCGCGGGGCGACGCCCTCGACGGTGATCGCGTAGGCGGCGGCGCAGCCGGGCTCGGCGGCCGGCGCGAGGGCAGCTTCGATCCGCGCGCGCGCCGTGCGCGAGCGTTCCTGTGTCTCGTCGACGAGGATGTGCACGGGCGGAGACGCGCCGGCACCCGTTGGGTTCTCGATGGCGACCGCCGCGTCCAGCTTGGCCGCGCGGATGTCGGCCGCGGTGGCGGACCCGGACGACAGCGCGAACTCGTCGTTGCCGGCGTGGTTGCGCGCGGCGAGACGCGCCCGCAGCTTGTCCGCGAGCGGCTGCGGGCCCGAGATCGTCACGCGCGCCGGCAGCTTCTCGGCGCGGATGATGCGCGCGCTCAGCACCTGCACCGTCGCCAGCGACACCAGCGGGTAGACGACGAGCGGGAACAGCACCATCACCGCCAGCGTGCGGCGATCGCGCAGCGTCTCGCGCAGCTCCTTGCCTGCGACCAGCAGGACCTCGCGCAGCTTCATGAGGCGCCGACCAGACGCAGGAACGCCTCCTCGAGGCTGGGGGCGTCGCCCGCGGCAGCGCGCAGCGCGGTCGGCGTCCCCTCGGCGAGCAGCCGCCCCCGGTGGAGGAGGCCGATCCGATCGCACAGCAGCTCGGCCTCGGCCAGGTAATGCGTCGAGAACACGACCGCCTTGCCGCGATCGCGCTCGCCGCGCACGAAGTCGCGCAGGAAGCGCGACGCGAGCACGTCCAGACCCGCCGTGGGCTCGTCCAGCACCAGCACCGCCGGGTCGTGCAGCACCGCGCGCGCGATCGACAGCCGTTGCCGCTCGCCGGTCGAGAGCGACTCGCAGCGGCGTTCGTAGAACCCTTTGAGGTGCAGCGCGTCCGCGAGCGCCTCGATGCGCGTCGCCGCGGCATCCGCCGCGAGACCGTGCAGCCGCGCGAAGTAGCCCAGCAGCTCCCGCCCCGACAGCCGCGGGTAAAGCCCGGTCGTGTTCGTCAGGAACCCGAGTCGCCGGCGCACCGCGAGCGGATCGCCGCCGACGTCGAGGCCGGCGACGTGGACGCGGCCGCGCGTGGGCTGCAGGATCCCCACCAGGATCCGCAGCGTGGTCGTCTTGCCCGCGCCGTTGGGGCCGAGCAGCCCGTAGATCTCACCCGGCGCGATCGCGAACGAGAGGCCAGCGACCGCCTCGGTGGCGCCGAAGCTCTTGTGCAGCGATTCGACGGCGACCGCAGGCTGGCTCATTCCGCGCGCGGAGAATAGCGCTACCGACCGCCGCTACGTCGGGTTGAGAATGTAGGTCACGCTGCCAAAGCGCCGGGTGCTGCAGGCGCCGGGCGTCACGGTGTCGCTGTTCTTGTCGTAGCTGCCCGTGCAGGCTGGCGGCGCGCCGAAGTTCGCCGGCGCCGTTGCGCCCGCGCCGGTGCCGCCGTAACGGATGTAGATGCGCATGGGCGGCGAGACGCCGGTGTTGCCGCTGAGATCGGAGGTCTGCACGGCCATGCACGCCCAGCCGGTCGGATCGCCCGCGCCCGTACCCTCGCCGATGTTGTTGGCGCGCGTGTCGAACTGATACCCCATGCACCACGCTCTGTTGATCGGCTCGACCGACCAGATCATGGGCAGGTTGCCGAAGCCCGCGATCGTCATGAACGGCTGGTTGCCCGGGCAAAGGAACAGGGGCGGGTTCGCCACCGGCGGGTAAGGGCAGTCGGCCGCGCCGTTGCCGTCCTCGCGGTAGTCGGCGTCGCCCTGACCGGGCACCCCGGCCAGGCGCACCTTCAGCACCTGGTTGTTCTGGGTCGGCGGCTTCGTCGTCGGGATGAGGTGCGGGTTGATGACGTCGCACACGCCGTCGCCGTCGATGTCGACGATCAGCGGTTGCGTCGCGTCGTCCAGGACGTAGACGTTGGTCGCCTCCGGATCGATGCCCGCGACCGGGGTGCCCTTCAGGCCGCGTACCGCCGAGTTGCCGTCGTCCTCGATGCGCGCGCGCAGATCGAAGACCTGGGGCACGACCGCCTTGTCGTTCGGCATGTCGCCGATGTTGGTGTTGAGCGCCAGTGGATCGAACTCGCGCGAGCAGTAGCCGTCCCGGCGGACCGCGCGCACGTTGGCCGAGTCCAGGTCCGCGATCGGGGCGACGTTGTCCAGCGCGAACGCGTAGCCGACGATCGTCTCGTTGCCGACCAGATCGGCGGCGCGGAACGAGACGGTGGGGAAAACGAGGCAGGGTTTGCTGAAGTCCGGCGGATCGGAGCACTTCACGAACCGCGAGCTATCGAAGAGGACCGTGTAGACGCCGCCGCCTGCCGGTTTCATCGGCAGCTCGAACAGCGGCGTGCCGGTCTCATCCGCGATGACGGCGATGACCGACGAGTCGAGGATTCCGGCGGTGTCGTTGACCGTCGCCGAGATCAGCACGATGCCGCTGGCCATCTGGCCTGGCACCGGCGTGGTGTTCGTGATCGTCGGGCCTTCATTGTCGATGATGAAGATCAGCTGAACTTCCGTGCGCCGGCCGTTGATGTTGGTCACCGACACCGTGAGAAGCTGTGGGCCGAACAGCGGCGGATCCTGAGCGTCGAAGTCGATCGTGCCGCGGTAAGTGTTGTCGACGCCGGTGGGCGAGAGCGGGACGGGCACGACGCCCACCGTCGCGGCCGGCGGGATCGTCCCGTTGGCGTCGGTGGCCAGGCCGACGCCGTCGGTGGCGACGACCTCGATCGTCAGCATGCGCTTGTAGCTTTTGCCCTCGACGGGCGCGGTGATGATGATCGTCGGGCCCGCGTCGACCGTGATGTTGACCGGTTGGGACCCGACGGCGCCGCCCGAGCTGCGGGCGCTGACCGTGACCGTGTACGTGCCGCCCATCAGATCCGCGGGCAGGCTGAGGCGGCCGTCGTACTGGTCGCCGGCCGTGATCACCAGCTTGCCCTGCTCGACCGCCTCGCTGCTGCCTTGCTTCGAGAGCGTGACGCCCACGCTGGTGCCGTCGATGAAGTCGCTGCTGCCTTCGACGGTGATGTGCGCGCTGACGTCGATGACCGTTCCCGGGAAGACGGGCGGCATGCCGTCCACCGGCTTGTCGATCGTGATCGAAACCGTTCCCGTCGGCGGTTGCCCGGTCGTGCCGCCCATGGGCGGCTTCACGTACGGGTTGCCGTTGGTCATGCCGGTGTTGCAGCCGAGCGCCGCCGCGACGGGAAGCAGCGCCAGCAGAGGCAGCGCGCGCGGAGGCGCCTTCACTGCGAGACCACCGGCGGGCAGACCAGCTCGTTTCCGGCGGTGCAGCAATCGACGGGGTAGTCCTGCGCGACGTTACACGGGTGCCCGGCGTTGGACGGCGTACCCATGAACGGGCAGGGCTGCATGTTCGCGATGAGGCAACCATCACAGACGGCGATCGGAAAATCGAACGGGTCCGATTCGATATCTCTGGTGGTGGTCTTCCCGAAGCTGCGGATGCGCAGGTTGAGCCAGGTCGACCGCTGGATGGACAGACCCTGCGATCCCAGCATCCGCGCGGCGAGCTCGGCCGGGACGGCGGGGACGGCCGCCGAGAGCTCGCCGCCGCCCGACGCGAGGCTGCCCGACCAGGGCGTCTTGTAATGAAGCAGCGACGACAGATTCGGATCGGCGCCCAGCATACCGACCAGAGACGTGACCGCTTCGGGCGCGGTGAGCACGCTGATGTCGACGGCGAAGCTCGTCAGGACGATCTTGTTCGAGTCGACCTCGCCGCCGCTCGCGCCGGGCAGATTGTTCCTCAACAATGGAAAGATGAGGTACGCGGCCGAGGCGCCGTTCCTCACGAGACGCGCGTCGAGTGTTCCCTGTCCTTGATAAACGCTGTCATTGACAGGAACCGCGCAACTGTCGGTCGGGACCTGATCGTTGACAATCTCGAACTGTCCGGGCACGCGGCCACAGGCGGCGAGCCCACATGCGATGGAGAGCAGCGGCAACAGGCGGTGGACACGAGATCGGAGATTCGGGACGACGGAAGCCCGGATGCGGGGCTCATGAGGGGTCATTCGCGCTCCCACGTTATGAGGATGGCGGGTGGCCTCGCCGACGCGGCGAGCGTTCACGACAGACGAAGCACAAGCACAAGCAGATCAAATCGATCGTGGCTTCCGAGTATGCGCTCATCGCGGAGCCGCGAAAATCATTCTCGTCGTTTGTTTATGTTTTCGGCGTCAACGTCAACAATCTTGACGGCTGTGTTTGCCGTGAGACGCTGTTGTAGGTGCAAGCGCACTTCGTCCGACGTTGGGCAACAACCACACAAATGTCGGAGGAAATTGTTTCGCGTTCGTCGAATTTTCTTCCGGCTAAAGGTTCTTTGGCTTACGGTCGAGAACAAGTGACATGACGGTTCGGCGGCCCGCGGAACTCGTCATGAGGGGGACACGCAGTCGATCCACGCGGGCACGCAAGCCGAAGGGAGACCTCACATGCTCAAGAACCTGATCAAACTGCTCAAGGATGAGGAGGGCGCCACGGCTCTCGAGTACGGTCTGATGGCCGCCGCCGTCGCGGGCGTGCTGATCGTCGTCGCCTACTTCCTCGGCGGCAGGGTCAGCAGCACGCTGAACAACGTCGCCCAGCACATGTAACGAAGGCCTCCCCGGCGCACCGTTTCTCGCGGGGTAAACGCGAGAATAACAATCAAGCAACGCGAGAGCCGACGCCAATCATGGCGCGGCTCGAGCAGGTCGGAGCCAAACGGGTGAGGATTCAATGCGCAATCTAGTCGAGCTGCTCGAGGACGAACAGGGAGCGACAGCGCTGGAATACGGATTGATGGCCGCGGCCGTTGCGGGCGTGCTCATTGTGGTCGCTTACTTCCTGGGTGGGAAGGTCAGCAGATCGATGAACAACGTCGCGCAACACATCGGCTAGCGCCGAGGTTGGGTTCTCCGCGCTAGAGACACCGGCGATGAACCTGCCGCTCCTGCTGCTCAGCCCGCTGGCCGTAGGCCTGCTCTGTGCGGTCGTGTGCGACCTCCGACGACGTCGGATCCCAAACGCGATCTCGGGTCTCGTCTTCGTGTCCGGCGTGGGCGTGAGCGCGCACTTCGGCGGCATTGCCGCGGCGGGTTCGGCGCTGGCGGCGTCGGTGATCCTGTTGCTCGCGCTCTATCGACCGTGGCGGGCCGGCGGCATCGGTGGCGGCGACGTGAAGCTCGCCGTGGCGACGGGCGCGTGGCTCGGGCTGTCCAAGCTCGTGTGGTTCGCTCTGGCGGCTGCGGCGGCCGGCGGCGTCGTCGCGGCTATCTGTTATGCGTTCGCGTCTGCCTCCGTTCGGGCCGACGTACGCGCCAATCTCGTGCTCGCGGGACTGCACGGCGAGCTGCCGCCGGCGGCGGCTTCGCACCGCAAGGCGAAGGTGTCCGTCCCGTACGCCGTCGCGATTTCCGCAGGCGCGGCTGTCGCGCTTCTCGTCGCTTAGGTGTAAAATCGGCGCGTGCTGCGCCCTCTGGAAGCGCTCACGAAGTTAAATGCACTGCGCGGTCCGTCGATGAACTCAATGCTCAGCGTCATCGCTTTTCGACGAGACGTTATTCAAGGAGAAACCATTGGCTATCAATGATCCGATGGGAGGTCAGAATCGTCTCCGTCGTGCCGCCGAGCCGACCGCGCGCCGATCGGGAACGCGGGCCGCGTTGTTCTGGGTGTTCGCGCTCGTCGCCGGCCTCGGCACCGCGTTGCTGCTCGCGCGTTATCTCGACAAGAAGGGCGGCGGTGGCCAGGCCGTCGCGGTGACCGGCGTCGTCGTCGCGGCGGTGGATCTGCCGCTGGCGGCGCGGCTGAAGATCGAAGACCTGAAGATCATCGAATGGCCGGCCGATCACGTGCCGCCCGGATCGATGAGCGATCCGAAGGAGCTGGTCGGGCGCGTGCTGATCTCGCGCGTGCTGGCGGAGCAGCCGCTGTTGCCGGGCATGCTCGCCGCGAAGAACGCGGGCAGCGGCCTCGCGGCGCTGATCCCGGGGAACATGCGCGCGATCGCGGTGCGCGTCGACGACGTCGTCGGCGTCGCCGGCTTCATCCACGCCGATGATCGCGTCGACGTCCTGGTGACGATGCGCCCGACCTACCAGGGCGCCGAGTCGACGACGAAGGTGTTCCTGCAGAACATCAAGGTGCTCGCGGTCGGCCAGGAGGTCGACAACGGCGACAAGAGCCGGCTGCACGCGACGCCGGCGACGGTCGCGACGCTCCTGGTCTCGCCGCAGGACGCGGAGCGGCTCGTCCTCGCGCAGACCGAAGGGCGCATCATGCTGACGTTGCGCAGCTGGACGGACTCACAGCCCGTCGACACCAACGGCGCGGTCGCGTCGGGGCTCGTCGGCGGTCCGGTCGCGGCGAAGGACAACGGCGCGAACGCGGGCGCGGCGCACCCGCCGGTGGCGGCGCGCGGCGGCCGCCGCGGCAGCAAGGGCCCACCGCCACCGCCCGCCCTCGCGGCCGACCAGGCGCCGCCGCAGAAGGACACCGTCGAGATTCTGCGCGGCGATCGCTTCGAGCAGCGCAACTTCAACCGCGGAGATAAGCGATAGTGACGCACCGTCTGGTGGGTGCTGCTTCGGTCCTGGTCACACTGGCGCTCGCAACCTCTGCTCTCGCCGCGGGCGAACAGCACGCCACGGCACCGCCCGCGATCCGCATCGATCGCGAGGTCGGCGCCGTCAAGAACCTCGCGCTCGAGACGGGGCAGAACAGGCTGCTGCTGCTGTCCGAGCCGATCGGGCGCGTGTCGGTGGCCGATCCGAAGATCGCCGACCTCAAGGTCATCACGCCCACGCAGCTTCTCCTCACATCGCGCGGCGTCGGCGCCACCGATCTCACGCTGTGGAACAAGAAGGATGAGGCGCTGGTCATCGCGCTGCTGGTCACGCGCAACCTCGATCGCCTGCGCTCGCAGCTGCTCGAGTTCTTCCCCACCGAGAAGATCTCGGTGTCCGCCGCCGGCGATCTGATCGTTCTGTCCGGCGAGGTGTCGGACGTGCGCGTGCCGGAGCGGGCCGCGGAGGTCGCCCAGCTGCACGCCGACAAGATCGCGAATCTCATTCACGTCGTCGGCAACCAGCAAGTCCAGCTGGAGGTGAAGTTCGCCGAGGTCTCGCGCAACGGCCTGCGCGAGCTCGGTATCAACATCTTCCACCAGGACGCGGGCGGCCGCTTCGTGGCGGGCATGACGGCGCCGTCCGTGCCGGCCGACCTGTTCTTCAACGTTCCCGGCACCGGGACGGCTGCCAGGCCGCCGGTCCAGAGCCCGGCGGTCGGCGGTGGCTTCTCGCTGTTCTTCTCGGGTCTGCCGAACTTCCCCTTCAGCGCCATCCTGACGGCGCTGGAGTCGAGCGGCCTCGCGAAGCTGCTCGCCGAGCCCACGCTGGTCGCCCTCTCGGGTCAAGAGGCGAAGTTCCTCGTCGGCGGCGAGTTTCCCATCCCGATGTCCGCTGGCCTGGGAACGGTGGCCGTCCAGTGGAAGAAGTTCGGCATCATCCTGAACTTCACCCCGACCGTCATCGCCGACGGCGCGCTTCACCTCAAGCTGCAGACCGAGGTCAGCGACGTCGATCCGGCGCGTTCGGTGACCGTGGGCGGACTCTCGATCCCCGGCCTGACGTCGCGCCAGAGCGAGACGACGGTACGTCTCGCGGACGGTCAGAGCTTCGCCATCGCCGGCCTCCTCTCGGATCGCGTGCGCTCGAACATCCAGAAGATTCCGTTCCTCGGCGATCTCCCGATCCTCGGTGTGCTGTTCCGGTCGGTCTCGTACCAGCGCGACGAGTCCGAGCTGCTGGTGGTGGTGACCGCGCACCTCGCCCGTCCCGTGTCTCCGCACGACGCGCCTCCGCTCCCGACCGACAACGAGCAGAACGATCCGAACGACATCCAGCTCTTCCTGTTCGGATCGATGGGCGGCGGCGGCCAGGCGTCCAGCCGTCACGGCAACCAGCAGTCCAAGCTGGACGAGGACCCGCGCCGCCGCACGGCGAGCCGCGCGATGATGGACCGCGGACCGAGCGGGGAGCTAGGATTCATTCGCTGAAGTTCAGGTAGCCACTATGTCGAAACCGACCGTCTTACTGCTTTCGATGGACGACGCGCAGCAGGCCGACGTCCGGCTGGCGCTCAAGGATGTCGCGAACGTCGTCCGCTCGAAGACCCCCGCCGAGCTGATCGCAGACGAATACCGGAACCTGAACCCGGGCGCGGCGATCGTGGCGGTGCGGCCCGACGCGCCCAATCGCTTCGGCCTCATTCACAACGTCGCCGCCGCGGGCGGCATCGTCATCGTCATCTCGCCGACGAAGGATCCCGAGCTGATCCTCCGCTCGATGCGGGCGGGTGCGCGCGAGTTCGTGCTCGAGAGCGACCACGAGGAGCTGCGCCTCGCCGTGCGCACGCACGCGAAGGTGACGGTCTCGGGCGGCGACATCGGCCAGGTGGTGACGATCTTCGGCGCGAAGGGCGGCGTCGGGTCGACGTCGATCGCGGTCAACCTGGCGGGTTCGATGCAGCGCCGCGGTCTGCGCGTCGTGCTCGTCGATCTGGACCTTCACCTGGGTGACGTCCTGTCGTTCCTGGACGTCGCCGGGACGTATTCGATCACCGACGTGCTCGCGAACATGAGCCGGCTCGATCGCGACCTGCTCGCGACCTCGGTGACCAAGCATCGGTCCGGGATCAGCGTCCTCGCCCAGTCGAGCAAGGTCGAGGAGGCCGAGCAGATCAAAGCGCAGGACGTGACCGCGCTCCTCGAGTTCCTGCGCCGCAACTACGACTTCGTGATCGTCGACGGCGTCCGTGGCTTCGACGAGCTGTCGCTGGCGGCGCTGGACGGCAGCCAGCACGTCTTCCTGGCGCTGACCCAGGACGTCCCCGCCGTGCGCAACGGCCAGCGCTGCCTCGAGCTGTTCGGCCGCCTGCAATACGACCAGCAGCGCATCAAGATCCTCCTCAATCGCTATCAGAAGGCCTCGAAGATCACCGTCGAGGTCGTCAGCGAGACGCTGGGACATCCGCTGACCCACACGATCAGCAACGACTTCATCCTGCTGATCGACGCGATCAACCGCGGCGTGCTGCTGGCCGATGCGGCGCCGCGCGCGAAGATCACCCAGGACGTCGAGGGGCTGATCCCGCACCTGCTGCCCGAGCGCGCGCCGCGCATGCGCCGCCCCAGCTTGCTGGGGACGCTGTTCGGCAAGAAGGTCGCCGATGGGACTACGTGATCGTCTGAACAAGAAGCCCGAGCCGGGAACTGGCTCGCACGTGACCGGCACGCACGCGACGCCGACCCGTCAGATGGTGCAGCTGCCCGGTGGGAATGCCGACTCGTATCACGAGCTGAAGCACGAGCTTCACAACAAGCTGATCGAGAAGATCGACCTCACGACGATCGAGAAGCTGCCGCGCGAGCAGCTGCGCGACGAGCTGCGCCTGATCCTGAACCAGCTGCTCGCCACCAGCGATCTGCCCCTGAACCGCGTCGAGCGCGAGCAGATGGTCGAGGAGCTCCTCGACGAGGTGACCGGCCTCGGCCCGCTCGAACCGCTGCTCGCCGACACCACGATCTCGGACATCATGGTGAACGGCCACGCCACCTGCTACATCGAGCGCTTCGGCAAGCTCGAGCTGACGCCGATCCGCTTCCGCGACAACGCGCACCTGCAACAGATCATCACGCGCATCGTCTCGCGCGTCGGCCGTCGCATCGACGAATCGTCGCCCATGGCCGACGCCCGTCTGCCCGACGGCGCCCGCGTCAACGCGATCATCCCGCCCCTGGCGATCGACGGCCCGGTGCTGTCCATCCGCCGTTTCGGCGGGTCGCCGCTGCGGGTCAAGGACATGGTCGCCATCAACAGCGCGACGCCCGAGATGCTGGCGTTCCTGGCGGCCTGCGTGAAGGCGAAGCTCAACTGTTTGATCTCCGGCGGTACCGGCACCGGCAAGACGACGATGCTCAACGCGCTGTCGTCGTTCATCCCGGAGAACGAGCGCGTGCTGACCATCGAGGACGCCGCCGAGCTGCAGCTGCAACAGCGGCACGTCGTGCGCCTGGAGACACGGCCCCCGAACATCGAGGGCAAGGGCGAGGTCATCGCGCGCGATCTGGTGAAGAACGCGCTTCGTATGCGCCCGGACCGCATCGTCATCGGCGAGTGCCGCGGCGGCGAGGTGCTGGACATGCTGCAGGCGATGAACACCGGCCACGAGGGGTCGATGACCACCGTCCACGCGAACACGCCGCGCGACGCGCTGTCGCGTGTCGAGGCGATGGTCGGCATGGGCGGCATCCAGATGTCCGAGGCGCTGATCCGGCAGACCATCGCCCGTTCGCTGAACGTGATCATCCAGCTCGCCCGCGGCACCGACGGCAAGCGCCGCATCACCAGCATCGCGGAGATCACCGACATCCAGGCGGGCGTGATCACGATGCAGGAGATCTTCAAGTTCGAGCAGCACGGCGTGGATGCGGCGGGCAAGGTCGTCGGCGAGTTCCGCTTCACGGGCATCCGACCGCGCGCGCTCGATCGCATCGAGCGCTACGGCATCAACCCCGCCGAGATCATCAAGCCGTACCTGTGAGGCGACGACCGTGAAGTTCATCCTCATCGGCGTCGTCGGCCTGACTGCGGTGGTTCTGCTGGAGGCGCTCGTGTACACGATGCGCTACCTGGGCGACCGCCGGAAGGACGAGCTCAAGCGACGCCTGTCCGCGCTGGGCAGCGGCGGCGGCGGTCCGCAAATGACCGGCGTCCTCCGCATGGGCAAGCTGGCGGTCAACCCCGCCATCGACGCGATGCTGCGGTCGATGAAGATCTCGGCCCGCCTCGAGGCGCTGCTCGAGCAGACCGAGCTGGAGATCACCGTCGCGCAGCTGCTCGCCTACATGGGCGGCGGCGCGATCCTGGGCTTCATGCTCGCCATCCTCGGCTCAGGCGGGGTGATGTTCGCGGTCCTGCCGCTGCTGTTTGGCCTCCTGCCCCTGTTCTTCGTCCTTTTCAAGCGCAACCAGCGCAGCACGAAGCTGTCGCAGCAGCTGCCGGACGCGCTCGAGATGATGGCGCGGTCGCTGCGCGCGGGGCACGCCCTGTCGAGCTCGTTCAAGATGGTGGCGACCGAGATGCCGACGCCGGTCAGCCTGGAGTTCGCGCGCGCGTTCGAGGCCCAGGAGCTGGGCATGGCGTTCGAGAAGGCGGTCGCGGACATGACCCGCCGGGCGCCCGAGAACCAGGACCTCAAGATCTTCGCGCTGTCCGTCATCGTGCAGAAGGAGACGGGCGGTAACCTGGTCGAGATCATCGAGAAGATCGCGGACACCGTCCGCGGGCGCGAGAAGTTTCAGGGCAAGCTGCGCGGCCTGACCGCCGAGGGCCGCATGTCCAGCTACATCCTGGGCGCGCTGCCCTTCGTGTCGCTGCTGTTCATGCTGTTCGGCAACCGCGAGTACCTGATGCCGATGTTCGAGGAGAAGGTCGGCCACATCGTCCTCGGCTACGGGATCATCAGCTGGACCCTCGGGTTCATCTGGATGCGCAAGATGATCAAGGTGAAGATGTAGATGGAACTCCCCGCCGGTATCACGCCCACGATGCTGGTCATGGCGGGCGGCGCCTTTGTCGCCGTCATCGCCGTGGTGTTCGGCGCGCGCGCTCTCTTCGGCGGCAATCGCGACGAGGTGATCGAGCGCCTCGAGCGTGGCGCGACCAGCGGGATGGATGCCTTCGCTGGCGCGCCCGCCGAGCGCGAGCGGCCGCAGCGGAGGTTCGCGAAGCTCGCCGGGTTCCTGCGTCCGTTCGCGCGGCTGGTCAAGCCGTCCGAGGGCGAGGAGCTGTCGCGCATCCAGCAGTCGCTGATTCACGCCGGATATCGGACCGAGAACGCGATCGAGATCCTGCTGGGCGTGAAGCTGCTGCTGCCGCTGGTGGTCATCATCTGCCTCTGGCAGCTGGACGCGCACCGAGAGACGCCGCTCGAGCTGCCGCCGGCGATCGCCATCGCGTTCATCTTCATCGCGCTGGCGTTCTTCCTTCCCAACATGTGGCTGGGCAGCAAGATCACGCAGCGGAAGCAATTCATCGAGGAGGCGCTGCCCGACTCGATGGACCTGCTGGTGACCTGTGTCGAGGCCGGGCTCTCGCTGGACGCCGCGATGGCCCGCGTTTCCCAGGAGCTGGAGCTGGTCGCGCCGATCCTGGCCCAGGAGATGAAGCAGACGCTGCTGGAGATCCAGGCGGGCGTGCGTCGGTCCGACGCGTTTCACCGCCTGTCGAATCGGACCGGCGTCGAGGATCTTCGCACGCTGTCGGCGATGATCATCCAGACCGAGATGTTCGGCACCAGCGTGTCGCGCGCGTTGCGCGTGCACGCGGAGGGGATGCGGACCAAGCGCATGCAGCGCGCCGAGGAGAAGGCGGCGATGGTCTCGGTGAAGATGACCATTCCGCTGATCATGTGCATCCTTCCGTCGCTGTTCGCGGTCGTCCTCGGGCCGGCGATCGCGATGATCACGAAGCGGATGGCGGGGCAATGAGAGCGCAGGTTTGGCGCGTTTCGCCCGTTTCGATCTTGGCGATGGCGATGGCGCTCGCCGCCGCGCCCTGGGCCGCCGGCTGCGCCAGCTCGCAGAGCGCGAACGGCCGGTCCGCCCAGACCTACAACGCCAAGAGCACGCTGGCGCACGAGCTGGTCTCGCGCGGCGATTGGGCCCGCGCGTTCGCCATGCTCGACGACCTGCATCGCGAGAAGCCCGACGACGCGGTCGTTCTGGTCCTGCGCGGCATCGTCTTCCGCGAGCGCGGGTTGTTCTCCGACGCGGAGGCCGACCTGAAAGAGGCGCTCAAGCTGACGCCCGATTCGGCGGACGCGCACGCGGCGCTTGGGATCCTCTACGACGTCCAGACGCGGCCCGAGGCGGAGGCAGAGCACCGCGCAGCGGTGAAGCTGGCGCCCAACAACCCGGCCTACCTGAACAACCTCGGCTTCTCGCTGTACCTGCGGCAGCACTTCAAAGAGGCGATCACCGTCTACGAGTCGGCCGCGCGCCTCGCGCCGATATCGCGTCGCGTGCGCACGAACCTGGGCTTCGCGTGCGCGGCGACCGGTGACCTGCGCCGCGCGGCGCGCGAGTTCCAGATGGGCGGCACCGAGGCCGAGGCGAAGAACAACCTGGGCTTCGCCTACGAGCGCCGGGGTGACATGGCGAACGCCTACGACCTTTACATCGAGGCGCTGCGGCTGGATCCCAAGGCGGATCGCGCGCGCTCGAACCTGGTCCATGCCGCCGTCGTCCTCGGGCGGCCCGTTCCGCCCGAGGCGGTCGTGGCGGCGGCCCCGGGCGCGACCACGCCGACGGTCGTCGCGCCTGACGGGACGACCAAGGCGGACGGCGTGCCGGCCAAGGCGGCCCCTGCTTCGAAAGACGTGCCCGCTGACGCACCCCAGAAGGAGGCGACCCCGTGAAGAAGACCAGACTCTCGTTGGCGTTCGTGTTCCTTCTGTCGGCGGCCGGGCTGAGCGCCTGCGGGCAAGCGCACCTCAGCAGCCAGTTTGCGGCGTCGTATACGGCCTGGTTCAACGTCCAGCACGTGAAGGCGAAGCCGGGCAACGCCGAGGAGGCCAAGCGGATCATCGAGAGCCTCGACGCGCCGGAAGCGGCGGCGGTGTCGAAGAACTATCGTCGCGCCGTTTCGCGCGGCGAAGATGCGCCGCGCCTGTTGACGATCGGGACGCGGCCGGGCTCGACCGGGACGGAGGCGTACATGCCGCCGCCGTCCGTCCCGCAGTGATTCACGGGACCTGATAGAGCAGGATCGACGCGCCGATGCGTGCGACGGGCTGGTAGGCATCCAGCCAGGCGTACTGCGTGGTATCGGGCGTGAACTCGCCCACCATCTGCGATCGGTCGCAGGGGTTGCCGTCGCGGTAGTACGAGCCGTCGATGCCGTGGCGGAACGTCTGGCTGATGGCGATCCAGCCGTGCACGGGCTCGCGCGGGCGCAGCCAGGTCATGCGGGGCAGCGCGTGGCGGCAGATGTCCGAGGCGCCGAAGTACGCGATGTACACGTGGTCCACGTGGCGCTCGCGCAGAGCCGTCTCCAGGCGGAACAGGTCCTGTCCCCAGTCCAGGTCGCTGTCGATGAGGACGCGCTCCGGGTGCCGGCCGGCGAGGGCGTTGAACCAGGGCAAGTAGTCGGGCGCGATCGCGAACGGCAGCGCGACGATCCACGCCAGCGTGGCGCCCGCTGCGATCCGCCCCGCCCGGCGCCAGCGGGTCGAGCGCCAGGCGGTGACCGCGCCGTGCGCCGCCAGCGCGGCGAGCAGCGGCACCAGCGGCAAAACGTGCCGGACGCCGATGTTGTGGCGTGAACGAACGACCGCGGCGAGGAACACCACCACGGCCAGTACCGGCGCGAGCGCGCGGAAGCGCGCGTCGGCGTCACCCCGGTTCGACACCAGCGCGAAGAACCCGAACGCCGCCAGCGCCAGGATGGGCAGCGGCGTCTTGACCGCGAGCGCGATCAGGAAGAACGCCGGGAAGCCGTCCTGACTGAGCTGCCCGAGGAGGTACGACGTCGATCGCCCCGCCGCCTCCTGACCGCACAGCTCGAACAGCGCCAGGAACGCCGCCGGCGCCGGCAAGCGGTGCGACAGCAGCCACTCGGCGGCATGGCGCTTTCGGTCGGACGGTAGACACGCGTGCAGCGAGTCGTCCAGCCAGCCCGGCTGCCAGAGCGACGCGGGCACACCAACGGCGAATCGGTAAGTGGCCCACACGACGAGAAACGCGACCAGCACCATCACCGGCGCGTGGCCGGCCAGGCGCCGTGCCGTTCCCGGGCGCGGCCCGAGGCTGCGGCGCGCGACGGCGGCGACCAGCGCGATCACCGGCAACACGAAGGCCGAGAACTTCGTCGCCGTGGCGAGCCCCAGCGCGAGCCCGCCCAGCAACGCCCGTCGCCACGTCGGCTCCTCGATCCAGCGGAGCAGCGCCAGCAGCGTGAGCAGGAACGTGGCGGTGAACGCGACGTCCGTCGTCGCCAGCCCCGCGTGCCCGAGGATCGCCGGCGTGCACGCGACGATGACAGCCGCGATCCAGGCTGTCGCTTCACCGTACGCGCGGCGTGCCAGGAACCAGGTCAGCACGATCGTCAGCGCCAGGAAGGGCAAAACGCCGGGGCGTGAGAGCACCAGATTGCGCGCGTACCCCTGGCCCGTGTACAGCGTGTCGCGCAGGAACGGCGTCGAACGCGTCCCGGCGAGGAACGGTCCCAGGCCGACCGCGATGCGCGCGACGGGCGGGTTCACGGTGCGCCACGGCTCGTGCTGAACGACGTCCGTCCGCCCCCACCATTCGATGCCGGCCGCGATGTGCTGCGGTTCGTCGGCCGTGGCCGAATACACCGACCAGGTTTGCGCCACGCACAGGAACGCCACGACCACGATCAGCGTGAGCCCCGCGGCCCGAAGGGTCGTTGCCCGAACCCGAGGCATCTCGTCAGCAGGCACGAACGGCGCTTCGATTATCGGCTCGCGCGCGGCGCCTCCGCAAGCGCCGGTCTACGGCTGCGGTGTGCGATCGATGATCTCGAACAGCTGGACGCGGCTTCCGCCCGTGCCGCCGACGCGGCGATAGGAGACGCTGCCGGGAGGCGCGTGCCGCAGCCAGAACGTCTGGAGCATCCATTCGACGTCCAGGACGTAGCGAACGCCCTGCGCGCGGGCGTACGCGTGCAGGCGGTGGTCGCGCACGGCGGCGAACGCGTCCTGGTTGACCTTGCCGTCGAGGTTGATGATGTCGCGGCCGCTGAAGTAGCCGTAGATGCCGGCCTGAAAGGCGCCGATGCGCGCCTGGGGATCGACGCCCGCGCCCAGGGCGTACCAGCTCGCTAGGAAGCCGCTCGGCGGCGTGTCGGTCCAGCGCAAGCGCGCGAAGAAGCGAGCTTCCGCCAGCTGGCAGGCGGTGATCGCGATCCCCAGCCCGAGGACGATCGCACGCGCGCGCCGCCCGGATAGAAACCGAGGGAGCTCGACCAGCGCCCACACGGTGGTCAGCAGGATGGCCGGCACGAGGTAGCGATTGAAGTACCAGTGAACCGGCGCGTAGAACGTGTAGCCGACCGCGGTGAACAGCAGGTAGAGCACGACCAGGCGGCGCAGCGCCTGCAGCTTCGGGCGGTTTGCGTCGTCGGGCCGGGCCGGCAGGCGGCGCCGCACGATGATGATCACGGGGACGAGGATCAGCAGCCCCAGCACGACCGCGAGGGGCGGGTTGCTCAGCAGAAATCGGTACGGAAGATAGTCCGGGAGCTCGGCCCAGGGGCTTGCGGGGACGGTCGCCCGCGCCGGTGCGAGCAGCGGGTTCTCGAACAGGAACGTCGCGGCCAGCTTCGTCGCGACGTCCAGGCGATAGGCCGCCGGGACGTGGGCCGGATCGAACACCATCTGATCGGGCGCGACGTGCGACCAGATCGGCTGCAGGTTGAGCCAGCCGAAGTTGAGGGCGATCTGGCGGCTGGCCGCGCCGCTGAGCGGCAGCACGTGCCCGGTGGCGGCGTAGCTGACCGCCAGCCAGGGGAGCCACACCGCCGCGAGCCCCGCGCCGACCAGCGCCGGGGTCGCGAGTGACCGGCCCGTGTTCCGGCCGCCGCGTGCGAGCGCGACGAGCGCGATCGCCGCGAGCAGCAGCGCGAGATCGATCCGGGCGAGCAGCGCCAGTCCGCAGACAGCCCCGAACGCGAGGGCGCGTTTCGCGTCAGGCCGTCGATCTCCTGCGTCGTGAAACCAGCTCAGGTAGAGCGACGGCACCAGGATGACGAACACGGTCGCGACGCCCGTCTCCAGCCCGTTGACGCCCATCAAGATGAAGTACGGGCCGATCGCCCAGAGCAGCAGCCCGAACAACGCCACGCCGCGGCTCGCCAGCCGCGCGAGGAAGCCGTACAGCGCCGCCCCGGTCGCCGCCGCGACCGCCGTCAACGCGATCGCGGAGAGATGAATGGGAAGCGCGAGATTGCTGCCCGACGCCGCCGCGATCGGAAGGAGCAGGAGGAAGTACAGCGGATGGAAGCCGTTGGTCGGCGCGGCGCTGTCGAACGTCAATCCGCGGCCATGAACGACGTTGCTCGCGATGCGCAGGTAATAGAACGCGTCATCCTGGTAGACGTCGTTGCCGATCAGCGAACGGTGGTCGGCGAGCGCGACCGCGAGCCGAGTGCTCACGGTCAGGGCCAGGAGCGCCCAGAACAGGGCGCGTCCGCGGACCGCAACCACTGGTTGCATGTGCCCGCGATTGTAGCTGTTCGATGCGGCGCCGTCGTGCGCGCTTCACCGACCCGACGGTCCGGGCCGGCGGCTACCTCAGTGCGCGCAGTTCGTGGTCTGCCAGAACAGGGTCTGGACCTCGCTGGCGCTGAGCGCGCGGTTCCAGATCCGCGGCTCGTCGATGACGCCGCTGAAGAGGCTGCCGCCGTTGGAATCAGAGCCCAGCCGCATCGAGAGGCCGTTGGACGGGATGAACGCCTGGCCGGTCAGCTTCTCGCCGGCGAGCGCGCCGTTGATGTAGATCGACATCTTGAAGAAGCCGCTGCCGCCCGGGTCGGGCCCGAAGACGCCGGCGACGTGCGTGAATATGCCGGCCGGGATCGGGGGGCTCGCGTTCGACACGAGGTTCTCCTGGCCGACGATCATGCGAACCTGGTCGCCCGCCATGTCCAGCAAGTAGCCGTCGCTGAAGAACGCGGTGATCTTGTCGAAGATGCGGCCGCCGAAAGTCGACGTGTTGATCCACGCGTCGAGCGTGATCTCGGTGGCGGGCGAAAGGCTCGCGTCGTTGGGGACGTCGACAAACGAGCCGGTCATGCCGTTGAAGCTGAAGCCTTCATTCTCGATGCCGGGCGCAAACGAGACGGCGCCGGCCGGGTTGCCGTCGTTGGTGCCGACCGCGTCGTCGTAATCGTTGTCCGCGTGCCACCAGCTGACCATCCCGTCCATCGCCGCGCAGCGCGGGTCGACCATCGCGCCGCCGGTTCCGCCCGTCATCCCGCTGCCGCCCGTCATCCCGCTGCCGCCTGAGCCGCTCGTGTCACCGCCACCCATGCCGCCGGTGCCGGTCGTCGTCGGATGGCCGCCGGTGCCGGTCGTCATTCCGCTGCCGCCGCTGCCGCCGCCGCCGGTGTGGTGGTGATGATGGCGGCGATGGTTGTGGTGACGGTGGCTGCCCGGATCACCGTGATGGAAGCCGCCGCACGAGAGAGCGTCCGCGGTCGAGGTCAGATCGTCCTGCTGGTCTTCAGCACAACCAGCGGCGAGGAGAGAGACGGAGGAGAGGATAACGAGTGAACCCGCGATAGTTTTCATGCTGACCCCCGCCGAAACAGTATCACGATTCACACAAACGTAGATCGTTTTTACGGGATTCTTCGTTGCCAATGTCGGCAATTGTCGTTTGATTTCATTGCGTTCGTTTTGGTCCAGGTTTGCTCACCGTTGCGCACCTCGGGACCAATTAAACCACTTGACGGAGATCTCCGTGATTGAGCGCGAAGGTGCGACATGCACGCAGAGCCGGGCCGGGTAGGTCCGGCGACCACCACGACGAAATCCCCCGAAAGGATTGGTGCGCCGTTGGTCAGCCGGAAACGCGCGCCACGATCGTGACGGGCCGGGAGCCGCCGTCACCGACGGGCGAGCGGTCCTCTGCGGTGCAGGTGGGATAGGCATCCACCTGTACGGATCCGGGCGACCACGGCGTCGCGCCCGTGTGTTGGCCGCCGTGGGAGCCGCGGTGTAGCGTGGCGGTGCGTGCGCCCGATGCGATTGCGTTCCCATCTGCTGGCTGCTGGCACGCTGATGGCCGTCGCGATCTGGCTTTCGTCGGGAACGATGTACCCGTTCGCCGCCACGTGGGCGTTCCCGATCGTTACCAAATCTTGCGGGTACCTCTTCAATCTCGATCATCCGCAGTACCGCGCGGCGTTCGACATGCTCGACGGTGCGCCCCGCGCGGCGTGGGAGTGGAGCATCACGCTCCGGCGGATTCTCTATCCGCTGGTTGCGTTTCCGTTCATGAAGGTGGCTGGCTTCGTCGTCGGCGGCTTCATCACCAGCCTGCTCATCAATCTGTCGGCGCTGGTGGCGCTGGCGGTCTTCGTGCGAAAGCGCTGGGGCGATCGGGCGGCCATCGTCAGCGCGTGGCTGCTCGCCACTTATCCCGGCGTCACCTACTGGGGCGCGTTGCCGTACGCGAACGCGACGATCGTTCCGGTGTCGTGTGGGTTGTTCATTCTGCTGACGCGCATCGAAGAGCGTGACGACCTCAAATGGATCTTCGGGAACGCGCTCGCGATGGGCGTCCTCGTCACGGCCTACGACCTGCTGCCGTACTTTGCGGCCGCCGCGGTGATCGTGCTGGCCTGGCGGCGCCGCTGGCGGGCGATCCCGATCGTGGCGGCCTGCATGGCGAGCGGTCCGTTGCTCGTGTGGTTCATCCTCAGCAAGGTGGTGCGGCTGAATTGGTCGAACATCAACACCGAGATCTACGGCCTGGCGCTGCACGCGTACCTTCACCCCGGCAGCATCGGCGGCTGGGTTCGCAGCCTGGCGGGGTTTCCGCGCGTCGTCGGCCAGGTCTTCCTCTTCAGCAACCTGGTGTTTCTGCCCGTGCTGTTCCTGATGGTGCTGCTGATCGCCCGCGCGCGGCTCAGCCTCGTCGAACGCGCGCTGTTCATCGCGATCGCGTTGGTGTTCCTGTTCAACAATCTGGCGCCCCCGGATCCAGCGACCGATCAGATGCGCGGCGCGTACATACCGCGCATCTACCAGCCGCTGGGCGTCGCGCTGATCGTCTACTGCGCGCGCGTCATCGGCTCGCTCGAGACGCTGGATCGCATGAAATCACGGATGGTCAGAGCGGCCTTCGCCTTCACGCTGGTCGCGAACCTCTCGGTAGCGTTTGGACCGGTCGCGCGCCTGCCGTGGGCGGGCGAGATCTACCAGCGCTTCTATTTCCATTCGTTCCTCGATTCCATGGACGTCAACCTCACGCGGTATGGGCGACGCCCGCTGGGGTTCTGCCAGCCGCAGTGACGCGGCTGTCGGTCACTGTCACCGGTCGGGTATCACCTGGAAACCGTGGCCGACGAGGGAGACGAAGGCCTTGACCTGTTCGTCGAATGGAAACCACTGCACGACGCGCCCTTCGAACAGGAACAGGTCGTAGTTGCTCACGAGGCCAAGCACGACCGCAACCGCGGACAACGTCAACCCGCCCGGTCCGTTGATGCCCTGCGCTGATGGCTCGGCGGCTCGCGCCGTGAAGAACAGCTTCAAGGCGATCACGCAGGAGAACGCGTTGAAGACGCAGATCGCGTTCCAGCGCGCCGAGTCCCACCCGACGAAGTTCAGCGACAGGGGGGCCAGCATGGCGACGATGAAGCTCGCGATCACGATGGTGCGTTCCCGGTAGGTCAGCCCGATGCGATCGATCAACCGAATGGCGTAGTTCCCGATCGCGATGAATCCCACGCCCGACACGATGAGCCCGTGGACGACCTGCATCGCGTGATGCGGATGAAAGCGAAACATCGCCGGCATCACGTGGAGCAGGTTCTCGCTGACGGGTTGGGACAGCGGCTCGAACGCGTCGGGACGCAGATTGAAGTTCGCCCTGCTGGCGATTGACGCCCGGAGCGCATCGACGAGCACCACGCTGCGCGTCCCGAGCCGGCTGATCGACATCGCCGCGATCAGGGCCACCACCGCAGACACCGCCAGGTGCGCGATCAGGGAGCGACGGGTCGGCGGTGCGCCCGCGCTCTCACGCGTGCGAACGATGGTGTGACAGGTCATCACGAACAGGGCGGCCGGCAGGAACATGATGACCATCGATTCGTGGACGAGGCCGAGCCCGACGACACCTGCTGCGCCGACGTAGAAGATCGCGTACGGCCGGGGGGAACGCGCCGACCAGAGGATGAAGCTCGCCATGAACAGCGCGCCCACGTAGTCGAGGTAGCCGATCATGTGGGCCCAGAACACGACGCCGGGCGTGGCGACGACGACGAGGATCGCGGCCTTCAGGCCGACGTCGCCGTCATCGAGTCGCACCGCACGCCCGATCATCCGGCAGGCCTGGAAGACAAGGGCGCCGAGCAACAGCAGCGAGATGAGCAAGACCACGCCGTATCGAAATAGCCGCCCGCCGCTAACCAGCCAGAGCAGCTCGCCGACCAGCCCGCGGCGAACGAATCCCTGGCTGTAATTGAAGGTCATCTGGGTCGCCGCCCACAGGCTGGGCAGGCGCAACCCCTTGAGCAGCGAGACCGCGACGGTCACGCCCGCGAGAGCGTAGAAATGCCGCGCCGTCAGCGGGTTGTCCTTCACCGTCGGGTCGTCATTATCGTCTCGAAGCGCGGTCAGCACCACACGCCATCTGCGGGCGTCCGCCGCCTATTCCTGTGGACGCGCCCGAACCGACTTGGTCTACTCGCGCTTCAGGATGCCGCCGAACGATGTCGCGCCCTCGCGACCGTCATGGACGATCCTAGCGACGATTGCTGGCTTCGCGATCGTCACCGTGTACTGCACGTACCTGACGGTCTACATGACCGACGTCGCGACCGGCGCGATCGTCGAGGCCGAGTCCCTGAAGCAGTATCGCGAGGCGCTGTCGGGCACGTCGGAGTTTCCCTATCAGTGGCGCCTGCTGGGGACGTACCTGGTGTGGGCGGGGGAACGCTTGACCGGCCTGCATCCGCACACGATCGCCGTCGTGCTCGAGACGGTGCTGCTGTTCGCCTCGGCCACAACCCTGTTCCGCTTTGCCCGCCTGCAGCAGCTCAGTGAGGTCGGCTCGCTCTGCGTGACGGCGTTCTACCTGCTCGCGACCGCCGTCGGGTTCAGCGACCACTTCCGGATCTATTTCACGAACGACTACGTGATGATCGCGTGCTGGTTCGCCGCCGTGTACTTCATCGCCACCGACCGATACTGGATGGCGGCGTTGATGACGTTCATCGGCGCGTGGGCGAAGGAGACGATGCTCCTCGTGCCGTTGCTGGTCCTGCTGCGGCGCCGCCAGGGCCGCGCTGGCAACGCGGCGGTCGCCGCGACGGTGCTCGCGTTTCTGGTTCCGACCGTGGTCCTGCGGAGCCTTTACCGGGCACCGATCGGCAAGTGGGCCTGGTGGCAGATGATCTTCATCAACCTGCCGTTCGTGTACCTCGGCCGCCGCATGCTCGCGATCGCCGTGAAGAACAACCTCAAGTTCCTCATGCTGTACAACGCGCTGTGGATCGTCGCGGCCCGGGCCCTGGCGAAGGCAGCGCGGGGGACGCTCGCGCGCGATCTGGCGCTGACGGGCGCCATCTATCTGGTGCTCGCCTTTGGCGTCGTGGTCGTGGGCGAGCTGCGCCATTTCCTGCCGCTGGCGATCATCGTGTTGCCCGCCGCCATCGGCGCGCTGGAGCGTCGGTCCGCGACGACGCCGGCCAGCTGATCAATCCGCCGGAAGCGCGGCGATGAACCTGGCGAAGTCTTCCTGTTGCTGCCGCCGCAGCGCCGGCTGCGCGACCAGATCCCGTGGCTCGGCGTGGCGCAGATCGACGGCGTGGGCCTGCCGGTAGGCGAGGGTGGCGGGCGTCGGGCGCACGAGAATGACGTACGCGCTGTCGACGTAGACCGGCTGCCAGCCCGCGCGCAGCAACGTGATCACGCGCGCGCGCATGTTCGGCCGCGCGTGGGTCGCGAACAGCCACTGGGGGTCGAAGCGATCGACCAGCGCGGCGAGCTCGCGATCGTCCGACTGCGCGGCGAGCAGCGCGCGCATGAAGTCGGGCGGGTAAGTCTCGAGGCGTGAGTCGACGAACACGGGCAGGCCCGGCAGCCAGAAGATGACCGCGTCGCCCAGCCCGGCGTTCAGGTTCAGCATGCGCCCGGGCGGCGGCGCGGCGCGGATGAAGTCGGTCGCCGCCTCCGCCCACCCGCCGACCGCCCGGCCAAACCCGGGCTGCGTGCCGCCCAGGCCCAGCGGCGGGCGCACCCACCGGTAGTAGACGGCTCCCGTCGCCGCCATGGACGTGAACAGGAGGCCGAGCGCGCCCAGGAAGCGCCGGACCGGTGGACCGAGCGGCGGCAGCAGCGTGCCGCCGGCCGCGTGCGCGCGCAGC
>Ga0070683_100000743_pt1 | contig 23855 bp, 27 predicted proteins | sample KBSC713LmetaG_FD_64662 | JGI IMG/M metagenome (GOLD analysis project Ga0070683, IMG submission 64662) | Corn rhizosphere microbial communities from Kellogg Biological Station, Michigan, USA - KBS C7.1-3L metaG | ecosystem: Host-associated > Plants > Roots > Rhizosphere ... | reverse complement strand
TAGAAGGGGACCGTGCCCTTGCCTTTCCAGGCAGCCAGCTTGGCGAGCGTGGCGACGTCGACGTCGCTTCCGGAGAGGATGCAGGTCCGGCCGAGGCGATCCCACGTCACGACGGTGCGGCCGTCGACCGTCAGCACGCGAAGATCGGTGCCTTCTCGCTCCAGCGAGGTCGACCCCTTCGGCGTCCTCAGCGCGTCTCCGGCGACGATCGTGTAGGCGATCCTGCGACCGGCCTTCTCGTAGAAGACCGTGGTCGCCCGTCGTCCTCCGACCGTGTCCGTCCGCACGCCGGTCGCCTTCCAGCCGAACTTCTTCGCCCAGTGAGGGAACGGCACGCCCTCGACCGCGAGGTCGAGGAGCGTCGGGCTCACTGCCGCGGGCGGCGGCGCCGTTGCGGGCCTGGTGGCGAGGACCGCACCTTCGGCGACGGTCGGCCCGCCGGGGACGTTCGACGGCAACACGAGGGCGAGCACGAGCGCAACCGCGGCGACGACCGCGACGGCCGCCCCTCCGACGGCATACCTGCGCCGGCGACCGGCCCCGGCCCGTGGCCGGCGCCGCGCCTCGATCCCCTCCCTCAGAGCCGCCGGAGCTTCTACGCCGGCCGCCGCCTCGCGGACGAGGTCGTGCGCACGACGTTGCTCGTCGAGACGGACGCCGAGCTCGGGCGAGCTCTCGGCCAGAGCCTCGACCGCGGCCCGGCGCTCGGGCGGCAGCGAGCCGTCGGCAAGCGCGGCCAGCTCCTCCTCGCGCGGCTCGCTCTCGGAACGGGGTCGCATCAGGCTTCTCCAAGCCATCGTAGCCGGAGCCGAGGTGTGATCCTCGGCAGGTAAAAGAACGGATTCTCCTCTTTCAGACACCGAGGAGCCGCCGCGCATTCCCGGTCGGGTCAGTCCGCGCGCGCCATCTGAGCTTCGGCGACCGCCGCCTCCTCGACGTTGTCGAGCAGGGCCTCCAGGACGCGGTCGTGCAGCGGCTCGACCCGCTCCGCCCAGACGGCCTCGAACGTCCCGAGCGCCTCGCCCTCGACCGTATGGCAGAGAAGCGCCCCTCCGTCCACCGGCTCGACCTCGAACCAGTGCTCGGCCCGCAGACCTCCCGGGCCGGCGACAACAAACGCGCGCGAGGCGCCCGGGCGGTCGACCTCTTGCCAGAGCATCGGGCCGGCGTCGAACAGGGCGTCGCCGACCGCCTGCGGCGCGGGTGCGATCTCGGTCGGCCAGATGCGGTCGAAGTCCCCGACGATCTCTGCCAGCCGCTCCGGTGACGAGGCGATCAGGCGCTCGTGGCGGCTGACGATCCTCGTCCGTCGCTGCTCATCAGTCACACGTCGTAGGCTGCCAGGCGCGAAATCGCCTGCCAGTGGGGCGAGCCGACCGTTCGAGGGTGCGGAAAACCCGAAACGGGCAGCTCCGGACAGACGGCCCGCGACCGGCGTCGTGGGCCGGCGCTACATTCCGAACATGGCGGACGGGCAGAAGGCGGCCAAGGGCGGGGACGGGAAGTCCGGCGTCAGCTGGAAGACGATCGTCCTGATCGTCCTCGCGATCTACGCGTTCGTGTTGATCATCCTGAACTCGAAGCAGGTGAAGGTCGACTTCGTGTTCTTCCACGCCAGGACGCGCGTGTTCTTCCTCGTCCTGCTGAGCATGGCCCTCGGCGCCCTGATCATGTGGCTGGTCCCGCGCTTCCGACGCAGCCGCGCAGGCGGCGATCGCTCCGCGCCGGACTCGGACGCTTCGGCCACTCCTTAGCGAAGCGGCACGGAGAGATCGCAGACCGGCGTCTCGGGCGCGGCCGTGCGCTGGTCGGCGATCAGGACCTGGCGGAGCGGGCCTGCCGGCTCGCGCGCCTGTTCCCTCGCCCAGCGCTCGAGCGCGTCGCAGGCCGGCAGCAGCGCGGGCCAGCCCATCTCCTTCATCCGGAGACGGATGTACGCCTCCTCGTGCGCCGGCTCGACGCGGCGCCGCACGTCGCCCTGCGGCTCCGCGCCCTCGGCGACGGCAGCCACCGGCCGGCAGAGCTCGAGCGGACCGTCGCTGTCCTCGCTGACCTCGCCGTAGAAGACCAGGAACGGCGCCCCGGCGATTCCCTCGAGGCCGGGCCCCGCGGCGCGCAGCGACGCGAACGCGTCCCTGAAGAAGCGCTCGGTGCCGGGCAGGTCGACGTGGCGGTTGATCGAGAGCACGGTGCGCTCCGGGATGGAGCGAAGCTCGATCTCGTACATCGGGTAGTCCTCCCCTCGTAGTCGGACCTGGAGGTAGTCGACAAGACCTCGCCGCTCGTCCGCAGCCGCTTCGACGCCTGCCCACCAGTCCGCGACCACCTGTGCCGCGTCGGGCCCGTCGAGCGGCAGCACAGCGGCGATGGTCGCGAGCGGCATGTCGAGACGGCGCAGAAGGCCGACGAGCCGGGCCTCCTCGACCTGGTCCTCGCGGTAGAGCCGGTATCCCGAGTCCGGGTCGATCCGTGCCGGCACCACGAGCCCCAGCTTTCCGTACAGCCGGAGCGCCTTCGGCGACAGACGCGTCCGCTCCGCGAACTCGCCGATCGTGATGTAGGTCACGCCATCGTCCTCCAGAATCGGATCCACCCATGTTGCGGGTTGCCCCAGGGGGAAGGTCAAGCCCGGTCGATGCTCGCGGTACGACCTCCGCTCCGGATCAGTAGCTGAAGACGGTGGCGCTCTCGCCGATCCAGTTCCAGAGCGGTGTCGCGCCGCCGATCTCGGCGTTCTCGACGAGCGCGCCTTCGTCCAGCTTGCGCGCCTGGAAGCAGATCGGGCAGACGAGCAGCTGCCCGCCGCTCGCGGCGTACTGCTCGAACAGCCGGGCCAGCGGTGGACAGCCGTCGCACGCGACCGCGTCGGCATGACCCGGCAGCGCCAGGCGCACAGCCTCCTTGGTCAGGAACATGGTCACCTGCTTGCCCTGCTCGGCAGCGGCACCGCCGACCAGGAACGCGACCATGACGCGCTCGGCATCCTCGAGCCCGGTCGCCAGATTGATCACGACCTTCGACTTCTCCGCCATGACGCTCTCCTTTCGTGCGAGCCCGCCCGGGTTGGCTCCGTATCCTGCACCACGGATGCCGCTTTCACGACGGGTCGCGCGGTTCAACAAGCACGTGACGAACCACCTAACCGGCCCGTTCGCCGGTTGGCTGCCCGGCTTCGCGATCGTGACGCACATCGGGCGTCGCTCCGGCAAGGCCTACCAGACGCCGGTGAACGTCTTCCGCGACGGGGACCGCTACGTGTTCGCGCTCACCTACGGACCGGGCGCCGAGTGGGTCCGCAACGTCGTCGCGGCGGGCGGGTGCGAGATCCGCACACGCGGCAGGACGCTCCGGCTCGCCGAGCCGGAGCGCTTCACCGACCCGACGCGCGGGCCCGTGCCGATCCCCGCGCGGTGGATTCTCGGGCTGATCGACGTCGACGAGTTCCTGGCGTTACGTGCAGCCTGAGCTCAGGAGGCGGTCTCGCGCGACCGCACCGCGTCGAGCCGCTCGAGGCTCTCGGCCGGCCACAGCTCTTCCCGGTCGTAGAAGATCTCGACCGCAGCCTGCGACTCCGGGATCGTCACCCAGCCCACCTTCGACTTCGTGAAGATGTGTACGTCGGGCTCGATCTCCCTCGGCTCGTCGAGGGTGCCGCCCCGGACGAAGAGCACCTCCGGCCGGCCGTACTCGCTGTAGACCGCGACCTGGCAGTCCTGGCAGCGGTAGACCTTCTGCACGCTGCCGTCGTCGCGCGGCGCGTCGACGGGCCGAGGCTCGCCGGCGAGCAGCTCGAGCCGGTCGGCCTCGATCAGCAGGTTGACCACGAAGGCGCTGCCCGTCTGCCGCTGGCAGTTCAGGCAATGGCAGCAGTGGACGAAGATCGGATCGGAGGCGAGCCGGTAGCGGACCGCTCCACAGGCGCAGCCACCCTCGCGTCCGGCACCCATGTCCGGACACTACCGGTCGGGCCGCCGGAGCCCGCTACGCGGCTTTCGCGGCCGAGTCGGCCAGCGACGAGCGCAGTGCGCGGGCGAGGTCAACGCCCAGCTCGCGCTCCAGGCGCTCCTGCGCGGGCACGCGGTCCCGGGCCATCGCCCCGTGGAAGACCGCGAGGTCGTGCAGGAGCCGGAGATCCCTTGCGTAAAAGTCGGTGTCCTTCTTGCGGCGTGGCATGACGACTCGTTCGAATCGCGCGCCCGAACTCCTCCATCGCCCTGGTCGGCGAAGGAACAATGTCCGCGTGAGGGGGAAGCTCGTGTCCGTGGTCCTCGCTACTGCCGTTCTGGCCGGCTGTGGCAGCTCGTCCCGCCGTGCCGAGACCACCGGCCCGATCTCGGTGGGAGCCTACGGCGTCACCCCCGAGAGAACCGCCACGACGGCGCCGGCGTCCACCGCCGTCTGCCGAGCGGATGCCGCGACGCTCGTCGACGACGCGCACGGCTTCCTTGCCCACCTCGGGCGCGCCGGGCCGTACCCCGCCGACCTCAACTACGTGATCGTCCGTGACGACCTCGCCCGCTTCCGTAGCCACCGCTGCGAGCCCGTCGTCCTGGGCAGCGCGCTCGCTCGAGGGCTGACGGCGGCTCAGCGGGACCAGCTGGTCGCGAACCTGCCGAGCTCGATGGCGCAGGCCCTGCGCACTGCGCTGGCGGCCACCTAGGCAGCAGGTCGGAGAGCCCGGTCGAGCAATCCGTCCCGGAACCCCTCGCGCCAGCTCGGCCAGATCGGCTCGAATCCGAGCTCGCGCTTCGCCTTCGCATTCGACGAGCCGCGGATCCTGGTCATCATCTCGACTCCGACCTCGCCGATGGCGAACCGTGCGAGCCAGACGGGAACGCGGCGCGGCCGTGGCGCGCCCAGCACCTCCGCGAGGTATGGCAGCCACTCCGCGACCGGGGCGGGATCGTCGTCGACGACGTCGTAGACGCCGCGGTCGCCTTGCTCGACGGCGAGAGCCGTCGCGGCGGCGGCGTCGTCTGCATGGACGAACGACCAGATCCCGCCACCGTCGCCGACGAGCGGGAACTTGCGCCGGTGGATCAGCTCCGCGAACTCGTCGGCCACGTTGGTGCCGGGGCCGTAGAGGCTGCCGTAGCGAAGCACCAGCCCCACCGGCGGCGCGTCCACGACCGCGCGCTCGAGGTAGCGGATCGCCTCGAGCGATTCGCGCTGGTGGGCGGGCGGGTTCGGCTCGAGGGGGTCGTCCTCCGTCTTCACCGGCCCGCCGCTCCGCTCATTGGGCCAGCCGGTGAAGCTCTGCGCGACGAACCGCCGGACGCCGACCGCGTCTGCGGCGGCGAGCAGGTTGTCCGTCCCGTGCGTCCGCAGCTCGTTCGTCCGGGCGAACCCGCGGTCGAATCTCTTCAGGTCGGCGAAGCCGGCCAGCGCGGTCATCTGGTGGACGACCACGTCCGGCTCGGCCCGCGCCACCGCCTCGCCCACCGACGCGGGGTCGAGCCCGTCCATCACGGCCGGCGTCGCACCGAGAGCGCGCAGCCCGTCCACCTTGCCCGCGTCGTGCGTCGATGCCACCACCCCGTGCCCTCGCTTCAGCAGCTGCGGCACCAGCCGCCGGCCGATCACTCCGCCCGCACCCGCCACGAAGACCCGCATGTGAGCTCCTTCCCTGGTCGTTGCTCCCTGGACGTTCCCCGCCCGCGCGCTGTGACACACCTCGTCGCATCGGGTAGACGGGTAGAAGTGGCGGTAGCGGCATGAACGGGTCGGCGGCGCACCGGGTGGTGGTGGTCGGCGGCGGCTTCGCCGGGGTCCAGGCGGTGCGCGGCCTGGCGGACGCGCCGGCGGAGGTGACGCTGGTCGACCGCCAGAACTACACGCTCTTCCAGCCGCTCGTCTACCAGGTGGCAACCGGCGCGCTGTCGCCGGCAGAGATCGCGGTGCCGCTGCGACGGATCTTCAGGCGTCAGCGGAACGCCCGGGTCGTCCTGGCGGAGGTCAAAGGCTTCGATCTCGACGCGCGGGAGGTGGTGCTCGACGACCTCCCTAACGGGGCGGGCCAGATGCGCCTCGGCTACGACACGCTGGTCGTCGCCACGGGGTCGCGGTACTCGTACTTCGGCCACCAGGACTGGGAGACGCACGCGCCGGAGCTGAAGTCGCTGGCCGGTGCCCTGGACATCCGCAGCCGGATCCTCGGCGCATTCGAGGCAGCCGAGGTCGAGCCCGACGCGGAACGGCGCCGCAGCTGGCTGACGTTCGTCGTCGCCGGCGGCGGGCCGACCGGCGTCGAGATGGCGGGGCAGATCGCCGAGGTCGCCCGCGACGCGCTGCGCGGCGACTTCCGCGAGATCGACACGACGGCCGCGCGTGTGCTGCTCGTGGAGGCGGGCGACCGCATCCTCGCCACCTTTCCGCCGTCGCTCTCGCGGAAGGCGACACACGCGCTCGAGCAGCTCGGCGTCACGCCGCTGACCGGCCACACCGTTGTCGGCGTAGAGGAAGGCTCGGTCGCGATCCAGCGGCAGGACGGAGAGGTCGAGCACGTCGCCGCCCGAACAGCCGTCTGGGCGGCGGGGGTCAACGCATCGCCGCTCGCGGCGGAGCTCGGCCGCGCTGCCGGCGCGGAGATCGACCGCGCAGGACGGGTCACGGTCTCCCCCGACCTGGCCCTGCCCGGGCATCCAGAGGTGCTCGCGCTCGGCGACATGGTGCGCGTAAAGGCGCCCGACGGGACGATCGCCCCGCTACCCGGGCTGGCCCCGGTCGCGATGCAGGAGGGGCGCTACGCCGCGCGTGCGATCCGCACCCGGCTCGAGGGTGGCGTACCGGGCGCCTTCCACTACGTGGACAAGGGCAATCTCGCCACGATCGGCCGCTCGAAGGCCGTTGCAGACCTGAAGGGCCTGCACGTCGCCGGATTCCCCGCCTGGGCGTTGTGGCTCTCCGTCCACATCGTCTACCTGATCGGCTTCCAGAACAGGCTGCTCGTCCTCCTGCGCTGGACGATCAGCTTCGTCACCCGCGGCCGAGGAGCCCGCCTGATCGTCGAGCGGCCGCCGGACGGCCGCCGCTGAATCACCCGCAGCGAGATCAGCGCAAGGCCCGTCTCGGGAGTCGATCCGCGGCCGAAACGGTTTCGGCGGCTGCGCAGGCGGGCACGGGTCGTCGTATGGGAAACCTCCCTTCACCGCAGATCGCGTTCGCCGCGGAGGTGGAGCAAGAGCGGCCGGGGCCAGGAGTCGCCGTCCACGTCAACTTCGGGGTGTTCACCGGACGCGAGGCGACGCTCGCCGAGATCGACCGGCTGGCCGCATCGCTGCTCGACCGCGTCCCGCACGTGACGATCGTCTCCGAGGTCCGCCACGAGATCGACCGGCACTCGGAGGCGGCCGTTCACCAGGTGCGCATCGAGGTTCCGGCGCACGAGGCCGACGCGCCCGAGAAGCTCGAGGGCTGGCTCGTCGACCAGGCCGAGCGCTGGGCGCGGCAATGCCTCTCGGAGCGGAGCCCGAACCCGGTCTGAGCAGGGCTAGCTCTGAGGCGACGCGAGCGGGGCCGGCGGCGGATCGGCCAGCGCTTCCTGCAGCGTGTCGTAGATCGTGAACGCCCGGTCGAGCAGGGTGATCGAGAGGATCCGGCGGATGTTCAGATCGGCGCAGACCAGGACGAGTTCGCCGCCGATCAGCCGGAGCCGCTTGACGGCGCCGAGCAGGACACCGAGCGTGGTCGAGTCGACGAAGGTGGCGCCGCTCAGGTCGACCACGATCCGCGACGGCCCTTCGGCGACCAGTCGCAGCAGGGCGGCCTTCAGCTCGGGGGCGGTGTAGAGGTCGACCTCGCCGGTGAGCGCGACGACGAACGTGCCGTCACCCACCTCCTGGGTGACGAGGTCGAAGTCGACCTCGCGCGGCTCATCCGGGCCGTAGGTCACTGACGACTCAGTGGACAATCGTCGTGGTGTCGCGTCCGTCGGTCCGGCGAGGGCCGCCGAAGCCGCCCCAGCTCGACCAGAAGACAAGGGATACGACGAAGCCGATGATCCCGACGACCAGCAGGATTACGCCGGCCGTGTGGATGTTGAAGCCGGATGTGCTGGCGTCGACCGCCCAGATGAGAATCGCGCCGGCAGCGGCCAGTAGCAGCGAAACCGTGATACCCATGGCGCGTCAGTTACCCCTCCCGCAGTGTCGCCAAACGCCTACGAGCGGCTGAGCAGCGACTTCGTCGCCTTCGCTAGGCCGATCGCGACCACGACCGCCCCGACCGCGACGATCGCCTTCCGCTTCCCAGAGCCCTTCTTCTGCTCGGCACGGGCGTAGGCGCGCTCGGTCATCCGCGCGAGGGCGATCGCGTCCGCTGCGAGCCGCATCGCGTGCTTGCGCAGCTCCTTGTCGGTCAGCGTCTTGACGAGCACGGAGCTGCGAGGCGGCTTGTCGGTCTGCGTCGCCATTCCCCTACCCTACTCAGGCTCGCGTGCCGACGTCCACGCGCTGCTGCTCGGCGTCGGCGCCCGCCTCGGGGGCGTCGCGGTCGGGGTCGTCGGGCCCGCCCGGGCCGAGGAGCTCGGGCGTCTCGAGGCCGCGGCCGCCTTCGACCGCCTCGCGGCTGCCGCGCCTCGACCGCGCAAATAACAGCCCCCAGACCGCAAAGCCGACAATCGCAACCACGATCACGGTGGCAACGACGACGATCCCTGCGCCGAGCGGCGCGAGCAGGATCCCGACGATCAGGAGGGCGAGGAGAGCGACGGCGACGAGGAGCACGGCTGGTCGGTTCCCCGGCGGCCGGCTTCGAAACGCCGGCCTCGCGGCCGGCGTCTACCGAGCCATGTTCGAATGTCGCGCGAACAGGCAACAACGAATAGCCGTGGACTCGCGCAAGGACGGCTTTGCGCCGATCAGGGACTACGCATCGATCGGTGACGGCCGGACGTCGGCGCTGGTCGCGCGCGACGGCTCGATCGACTGGCTCTGCCTCCCGGACGTCGACTCGCCGTCGGTGTTCGGCCGGCTGCTCGACCGCCGCGGCGGCTGCTTCGAGCTCCGGCCGTCAGCGCCGTTCGAGGTCGAACGCTCCTACGAGCGTGACTCGAACGTACTGGCGACGAGCTTCCGGACCGCGGACGGCGTGGTCCGGGTCACCGACGCGATGACGCTCACGCGGTCCGGGCTCTCGCCGCTGCGCGAGGTCGTCCGGCGAGTCGAGGGGCTGGCGGGCCGGGTGTCGATGCGCTGGCGTTTCGAGCCGCGGTTCCGGTACGGACAGCTTGAGGCGCGCCTCGTCGATCGGGCGAGCTGGACCTTCGCGCTCGGTGCACACGACGCGCTCGCGCTCCACAGCTGGGGCGCCGGGACGCCCCGCACGGAGGCGGGCGCGGTCACCGGCGAGTTCGTCGCAGAGGGGGGCTCGACCGCCCTGCTCGCGCTGGCGGCAGCGCATCAGGAGCCGGTGGTCCTCTCACCACGCTGGCGGGTGGAGGAACGGCTCGAGCTCACGCAGCGCTTCTGGGAGGAGTGGAGCGCCCGGGCGAGCTACGACGGGCCGTGGCGCGACATGGTGATCAGGAGCGCCCTCGTCCTGAAGCTGCTCGCCTTCGCACCCTCCGGCGCGATCGTGGCGGCGCCGACGACGTCGCTGCCCGAGGAGCCGGGCGGCGAGGCAAACTGGGACTACCGCCTCGGCTGGCTCCGCGACGCCAGCTTCAGCCTCGAGTCGCTCGCCGAGCTCGGCTACCACGACGAGGCGCACTCGTTCTTCTGGTGGCTGCTTCGATCGGCCCGGCTGCGGCGGCGCCGTCTCCGCAACCTCTTCCGGGTGAGCGGCAGCCCCCACGTCCGCGAGCAAACGCTCGACCTCGAGGGCTACCGCGGTGCGCGGCCCGTGCGGATCGGCAACGGCGCCGCCAACCAGCTCCAGCTCGACGTCTACGGCGATCTCGTCGGCGCGATCGCCGTGTACGCGACCGACATCGGCCGGCTCGACCGGATGACCGCGAAGCACGTCGTCCGTCTGGCCGACTTCGTCGCCGATACCTGGCGGCAACCGGACTCCGGCATCTGGGAGTCGCGCGACACGCTCCGGCACCACACGCACTCGAAGGGCATGTGCTGGGTCGCGCTGACTCGCGCGGCCGACCTCGCCGAACGCGGCCTGATCGGCGCGAAGCACCGCGACCGCTGGCTGCGGGAGGCCGGCGAGGTGCAGCGCTTCCTCGAGGAGCGCTGCTTCGACCCGGCCCGGGGCACCTTCGTGCGCGCGGCCGGCATCGACGAGCTCGACGCCAGCGTTCTGGCGCTCGCGGTCCTCGGCTGCACACCGGTCGGCGGCGAGCGCCTCGAGGGCACGGTCGTCGCGGTCCGCGAGCAGCTCGGCGACGGCCCGTTCCTCGCCCGCAACCTCGACTCCGAACGCGACGGCGCGTTCCTCGCCTGCTCGTTCTGGCTGGTCGAGGTCCTCGCCCGGCTCGGCCGACGCGACGAGGCGGCCGAACTAATGGATCAACTGGTCGCGGCGGCGAACGACGTCGGGCTCTACTCGGAGGAGCTCGATCCCGTGAGCGGCGAGTTCCTGGGCAACTTCCCGCAGGGGCTGACCCACCTCGCGCTGATCAGCGCCGCGTGCGCACTGGCCGGGAAGGTCTGATGAGCGTCTGGGGCGCGCTCGCCGGCGGCCTCGTCGGGACGATGGTGATCTCGGTCGGCCTCGCTTTCGGCCAGGCGATCGGCTGGTCGAGGATGGACCTGCCCCTCCTGCTCGGCACGATCTACTCGGAAGATCGCGACCGTGCGCGGGCGATCGGCTGGGGCATTCACTTCGTGCTCGGACTGCTCTTCTCGCTCGTCTACGCGGCGATCTTCGCCGCAGTCGGACATGCAGGCTGGCTCTTCGGCCTCGCGCTCGGGGCCGTCCACGCCGCGTTTGCCGGCGGCCCGCTGCCGAACCTGATCCTCCCGGCAATCCACCCGCGGATGGGCCGGACGTGGTCGGACGCACGCGACACGCCGCTGCTGGAGCCGCCGGGCCTGATGCTCGTCAACTACGGCATCGGCACCGTCGTGCTGACGACGGTGCTGCACCTCGCGTACGGGGCGATCGTCGGCGGCTTCGCCGCAGGGCTCAGCTGAGCGGCCGCCGGGCCTCGGCCCGCGCTTCCCCGATCGCCAGCTCTCGCCTCCGCTCGACCCGCTCACCCGCCTGGAGCTCGAGACAGACGCGGTGGGCGACGAACGCAACCACCACCGGGACGACGAACGACGCCACCCGGAAGAACCAGATCTGCGTGCTGTAGCTGAGGCCGAAGAAGACGAAGACGCGGTCGGAGGCGCCGGCGAGGAAGACGAGCAGCACCCAGGTGAGCAGCCCGAAGCCGATCGCCGTGCGGACGGGCGCGTCCCGTGGCCGGTCGAGCAGGTTGTGGAACGCGCGGTCGCCGGTGAAGCGCCGCTCCAGCAGGGGCCAGACGTAGAGGAAACCGAAGACGACGAGCGGGAACAGGACGCCGCCCCAGAACGGGTTCGGGACGAGCGTGTAGTTGCCGATCGTCCAGTCCCAGCTCGGCATCAGCCGCAAGGCGCCGATCAGCCAGCCGAGGTACCAGTCGGGCTGCGCCCCGTTCGTCGACGAGTAGGTGTGAAACGGCCCCCACAGCCAGATCGGGTTGATCTGGACGAGCCCGCCGAGCAGAACGAGCAGGCCGGCGACGGCGAGCAGCAGCCCCAGCGAGCGCGGGGTCTGGCCGGGGAAGGTGGGGACGCCGACGATCCTCCGCTCCGTCTCCCGGCCCTGCCTGAACTGCGTGTGATGGCGCAGGGCGACCAGCGCGAGATGCGCGGCGAGCAGCACCGCGATCAGCGCCGGGATCAGGAACACGTGGCCGATGTACATCCGCGGGAAGAAGGCGCTCGAGCCCGGGAACGGCCCGCCCCAGATGAAGGCGCCGAGGCTGGCGCCGATGAACGGAATCGAGAGGGCGACACCGTTGCCGATCGCGAGGCCCATGCCCGAGAGCAGGTCGTCGACGAGCGAGTAGCCGAGGTAGCCCTCCAGCAGCGCGACCATCAGGATCGTCAGGCCGAGCCAGTACGTCAGCTCACGCGGCTTGCGGTAGGCACCGGTGAAGAAGATGCGCAGCAGGTGCAGGACGATCGCGGCGACGAACACGTTCGCCGCCCAGTGGTGGGTCTGCCGGATCAGCAGCCCGGCCTTGACCGACGTGGAGATGTCGAGCACCGATCGGTACGCCTCGGTCATGTGCTGCCCCTGGAGCGGGACGTACGGCCCGTGGTAGACGACGTCGGCGGTGCTGTCGGAGTAGAAGAGCGCGAGGTACGTCCCGGTGGCGACGAGGACGATGAAGCAGTAGAGCGCGACCTCGCCGAGCAGGAACGACCAGTGGTCGGGGAACAGGTAGCGCAGCGTCTTTTGCGCGAACGGCGCCGTTCCGGTGCGCCGGTCGAGGAAGCGGACGAGCTTCCGGATCACGCGAACGGCCTCCGCGCGCGGACGTCCCACCACGAGGGGCCGACCGGCCCGTCGAAGTTCCCCGCCGCCCGCAGATAGCCCCGCCCGTCGATCCGGAGCGGCAGCATGGGCAGCTTCCGGCCGGCGGGCCCGAAGATCACCGTTCCGCCCGTGGCCGGGTCGAAGGTCGAGTAGTGGCACGGGCAGACGAGTGCCGGCTTGGGCTCGGCATCGGGGAAGAGCGGCGTCCGGTACAGCGAGATCGCACAGCCTGCGTGCGTGCAGATCTTCGAGAAGGCGACGATCCCGGCGGCGGCGTAGCCGGCGTTCTCGCGCGGAAGGTCGAGGTCGCGAGGCGGAAGCCGGACGACGACGAGCGGCGAGGCGATCTGCTCGAGGTCGGCGCCTTCGGGGAACGCCGTATAGAAGGTGTCCTGCTCGATGTCGGCGGCGCGGTAGGGCCTGCCCTCCTCGTCGACGAGGCGCCGTCCTTTCCGCCACGGCGTCCGGACGAACGAGTCGAGGTCGATGCCCGGCCCGAGCGAGGCGAGCGGTGCGAGCAGCGCGACCGCGAGCGCGCCGCCGGCCGTCCCGAGCCCGAGCGCGAAGAGGCGCCGCCGGGTCAGTCGGCTGGCGCTCTCGGCGACCGTCTGCGCGATCGCCTCCTGCTCTCCCGGATGCTCCTCCGGCGGGTAGTCGTGCTCCAACTCCTCTGTCACCACCAGCCGCTTCCCGGTGACGATCAGCGCGGCCGCGATGCTGAGCAGGGCGAGTCCGAGCGAGAGACCGAGCAGCTGCGTCTGCCGGGGCAGGCGGTCGAGCACGTAGACGGCGACGAAGGCGGCCGCGCACAGCGCGCCGAAGAGGAGCAGCCCGATCGCCAGCAGCTCCGCCCGCGGCTCCGGCGTCCCGGCGGGGACAATCCGCTCGGCCGGCGGGCCGGGCGCGTGCTCCCCCGCAGGCGCGCGCCGCGGTAGACGCCGCCGCAGGACGTACAGGACGACCAGCACGAGGAGCGTCCTCAGCCGGTCCTTCATCGGCTCCGCAACCTCGTTCCGATCACGATGCAGAAGCCGACGGTCGCGACGGCTGCGATGAACCAGGTGACGAGCCCCTCCGGCACTGGCCCGATGTGGCCCAGCGACCAGCCGCCCGGATCATCGGGATGCTTGGCGTAGCGGACGTAGGCGACGATCGAGTCGAGCTCGCGGTCGGAGATCTGCTGCTTCGAGAACCGCGGCATCAGGTAGGGGCCGATCCTCACGGCCTCCGCGATCTGGACGTCGGTCGCGTTCTCCAGCGGGGGCGCCACCGCTCCCGTGACGTAGCCGCCCTCGGCGACGATCTGGTGGCAGCCGGCGCAGTGCTCCGTGAACCGGTGGAGCCCCTCGCCGACGTCGCCGCGGGACGGCTGCGGCGCCGGGATCGCCGGCCCGCGTCCCAGCGAGGCGACATACGCCGTGATCGCCTGGATCTGGTCCTCGTCGAAGAAGACGCGCGAGCGCCGCGGCTGCGCTCCCACCCGGCGAAGCGGCATGTAGCCCGTCCGTAGGTAGAAGTCGGCCGCCAGCGCCCCGACCCCTCGCAGTGAGGGAGCGGTCGCACGTTGCTGCCCCTGGACCCGCAGCGGCCCGGCTCCGATCGTGCGTCCGGGCGCGCCGACGCCGGAGCCGTCCAGACCGTGGCAGGCGAGGCAGTAGCGGCCGTAGAGGTGACTGCCCTGCTCGACCTTCGACGGCGAAGCAGCCCCGGCGGCGAGCGGCAGGACGAGAGCGCCGCATACGGCCAGCAGGGCCGCGACCGGAAACGACGGCTGTGGAGAATTCGTGACGGTTCCGTCGGGGGTCAGACCCCCTACAGAAGCGTGACGATTCCTCCACAGGATCGAGCGCGCGATCACGACTGCCGGCACCCGAGCTGGTAGAGGGACGCGACCCCGTCGAGCAGGATGATCATCAGGAAGATCGTGTTCGCCGCGATCGAGGCGGCGGCGAAGAAGTGGAGGCGGGCGCGGCGCACGTCCCCTGCCTCCTCGGCGGGCTCGTCGCCGAAGCCGGCATCGCGGGTGCGGGCGAAGACGGTGACCGCCGCTGCCCCGGCGAGGACGACCAGCCCGGCCGCGCAGGCCGTCAGTGTCGCCTGCCACAGGTCGTTCGAGATCCCCCACCCGGCTCCGCCGACGCCGCAGTCGGCCTGCGTGATACCCGACCCGACGACGTGCTGCGCCGCCCAGACGACCGCCCCGAGCAGGAGCCCGACCCACTGCAGCATGCCGAGCGTCCGGAGGCTCATCCGCGGGCCGAGAGGATCGTCGCGAGCACGACGATCGTGAGCAGGTTGACGAAGTGCCAGTACCAGGTGATCGCCTGCGTGACGTTCGCCCGGTAGAGGGTCAGCCCCCGCATCAGCTTGAGCAGGAGCCAGACGCTGAACAGGAGGCCGACGAAGACGTGGGCGTGGTCGGCGCCGAGCAGCGTGTAGTAGATCGAGGTGTATGCGTTTTCGGTGATCGGGGTGCGCCGGATCTGGTCGGCGAAGTCGTGCACCGCCCAGAGGAAGTAGCCGGCCTGGACTACCAGTGCGCCCAGCAGAAGGAGCCTGGCGCGCGCCACCCGACCCGCCCGAACCGACCGCCACGCCAGTTGCACCGGGATGCTGGTCAGGGCGAGCACCGCGACGAGGATCGTGGGGACGAGCCACTCCGGCTCCGGCACCCCGCGCGGCGGCCAGACCGGGGTCTCGAAGCGCAGGTAGAGGTAGGTGCCGATCATCGCGGCGAAGAGCGACGCCTCGCTGGCGATCAGGATCGCCATCCCGAGCAGCGCGGCCGGCGGTCCGCGTCGGGCGGCGAGCACACGAGAGACGTCGACGTACCCGCTCACCCCGTCGCCTCCTCCGGCTCGTGCCAGTGCCAGCCGGCGAGCGCCGCGATGCAGAGGATGCCGCCGATCGCGGCTGCGCCGTACTTCTCGAGCACGAGCATCGCGAACACGAGCGACAGCGCCAACGCAAGCACGATCGGCCACGGCGACCCGTGCGGCATCTCGACCACCTCCGAGAGGTCGCCGTCGACCGGCGTGACCGCAGGCTGCAGGTGCCCCTCGTCGAGGACGAGCACGCCGCTCTCCAGCCGTCGGCGGTCCTCCTCGCGGTCCGCATGGTCCCAGTTCGCGTAGGCGCTGGAGACCTTCGGGACGACGGCGAAGTTGTACTCGGGCGGCGGCGAGCTGGTCGACCACTCGAGCGTGGGGCCGTGCCACGGGTCGGGCCCAGCGGCGGCGCCGCGGAAGTAGCTGACGAAGAGGTTGCCGAGCAGGAGCACGATCCCGGCGGCGGTGATGAACCCCCCGATCGTCTCGGCCAAGTTGTACGCGGCCCAGCCGAGGCCGTCCGAGTAGGTGTAGACCCGACGCGGCATCCCGAGCAGGCCGACGACGTGCATCGGGAAGAAGAGCAGGTTCGTCCCGACGAAGAGCACCCAGAAGCTGATCTGCCCGGGCCGCTCGAAATAGAGCTTCCCGGTCACCTTCGGGAACCAGTAGTACATGCCGCCGAAGATCGGGAAGACGGCGGCCCCGAAGATGATGTAGTGGAAGTGGGCGACGATGAAGTAGGTGTCCGTCACCTGCTGGTCGAACGGGATCGCCACGAACATGATCCCGGTCAGTCCGCCGGTCACGAACATGAAGACGAAGCCGGCGATGAAGAGCAGCGGCGTCCGGAACCGCCCGCCGCCCATCACCATCGTCCAGCACCACGCGAACACCTGGATGGTCGACGGGATCACCACCATCGCCGACGCGGCCGCGAAGAAGATCATCGTCACCGTCGGGATCCCGGTCGCGAACATGTGGTGCGCCCAGACGCCGAAGCCGATGAAGACGACGAGCAGCTCGGCGATCGCCACCAGCGGGAAGGCGGTCATGCGCCGCTGGGTGAAGGCGGGGATGATCTCGGTCGCGATCCCGAAGGCGGGGACGATCAGGATGTAGACCTCGGGGTGCCCGAAGAACCAGAAGAGGTGCTGCCAGAGCAGCGCTGAGCCTCCGTGGGCGACGTCGAAGAAGTGCGTGCCGACGTTCCGGTCGAGGAAGAGGAAGATCGTGTCGGCGGAGAGCACCGGCAGCGCGAACAGCAGCCCGAACGAAGCGGCGAGGAACGCGTAGCAGAAGAGCGGCATCCGGTTCAGGGACATCCCCGGCGCCCGGCAGGTGAGGATGGTGACGATGAACTGGCCCGCGGTCAGCGTCGACGCGATGCCGTTGAAGACGATCCCCAGGCAGTAGAAGTCGATCGCGGGCCCGGGGTTGTAGGTCGCGTTCGCGAGCGGCACGTAGTTGAACCAGCCCGCGTCGGGCGCGGAGCCCATGAACAGGCTCGTGTAGATGAAGATCCCCGAGGCGAGGAAGATCCAGAAGCTGAGCGCATTCATGCGGGGGAACGCCATGTCCCGCGCGCCGATCATCAGCGGGAGCAGGTAGTTCCCGAACGCCCCCGTCGTCATCGGGATGATGAAGAAGAAGATCATCGTGATCCCGTGCATCGAGAACAGCTGGTCGTAGGTGCTCGGCGACACGACGTCGTTGTTCGGGCGCTCCAGCTGGGTGCGCATGATCAGCGCCTCCGCCCCGCCGGCGGCGAAGGAGACGAGCGTCGTCCAGAAGTAGAGGAGGCCGATCCGCTTGTGGTCCGTGGTGGTCAGCCAGCCGAGCAGCCCGGGGCGGCTCTTCCACACCTGCTCGAGCCGGATGACGCGCGCGGCCGCCTCTCGGCTCGGAGGAGCGACGACCGCCATCAGCGCAGCCCCTGCAGGTACGCGACGAGGTCGTCCAGCCGGTCCGGCGCGAGGTCGAGGTTCGGCATCTGGTTCCCAGGCTTCACCTCCTGCGATTCGGTGATCCAGCTGCGCAGGTAGTCCCGCGTGTTCGGGATCGCTAGCGCGCCGAGCGTCCGCCGGCTCGCCAGGTGGGTGAGATCGGGCCCGACGTCGCCGGCGGCGGCCGTGCCCCGAATCGCGTGGCAGCTCTGGCAGCCGGCGGAGGTGAAGAGCTCCTGCCCGCGGCTGGCGGCCGCGGTCGTCGGCGGCGACGCCGTCCGGGCCTGGCGGGCGAGCCACTGCCGGAACTCGGCCTCGGACTCGGCGACGAGGTCGATGCCCATGTGGGCGTGCTGCACCCCGCAGAACTCCGCGCACTGGCCGCGGTAGCTGCCGACCGCGTCGGCGTCGAGTTCGATCGAGTTCGTCCGGCCCGGGATCGCATCGATCTTCCGGTTCAGCTGCGGCACCCAGAAGCTGTGGATCACGTCGGCGGTGCGGACCTCGACCCGCACCGGCGCGCGTATCGGGATGTGCAGCTCGTTGGCGGTCACCGCCCGCGTGCCCGGGTAGCGGAACTCCCACCACCACTGGTGGCCGGTGACGAGCACCGTGAGGCGAGTGGCGGATGCGGCCGGCGCCTGCGTCGTCCTGATCACGAAGACGTCGGAGATCACGAACAGGGCCGCGATCACGGCGATCGGCAACGCCATCCCCGCGCCGATGACGACGAACCAGCCGCGGCGCTCCGCCGTTTTCTCGTCTGCGCCTTCGGCACCGCCGCGACGGCGCCACGCGATCACCAGGAGCCCGACGACGACGGCGAGCCCGATCCACGCGCCGCCCATCATCCACCAGAACAGGCTGGCGATGTCCTGCGCCTGGTGACTCTTCGGCGCCAGCGCGTTCTGGGTGTTGCCGCAGCCGGCGAGCACCAGCGTCGCTCCCACCACGACCGCGTACGCGCCTGCCCTCATGCAACGACTACGAGGAGCACAGAGGCGTCATTGCCCGCGGAGACGACGCCAAAAACCTGGGCCTACATCGACGCCACCCGCTCCACGGCGGCGACCACGCGGATGAGCTGGATGCCGGCGCGGCGGGCGGCGGCCTCGACCGCCTCCGTTCCTTGCGCGTCCAGCAGGTGGAAGCTCGTCTCGTCGGCCGCGACCCGGATCGTGCGCCGGTAGACGACCGCGACGCCCTCGCGAGCGAGCTCGATCGCCGCCCGCTCGAGCCGGTCGCCCGAGCTCTCGGCGTCGGCGGCCGCGATCGGCTCGAAGGCCTCGAGGAGGTAGCCGGTCTCGTCGATACGGCGAGGCTACGGCCGCTCGGGGTCGGCGGCTAGTGGAGATTCCCCCACACTTTGCTGCGCCAGGGTGCGGCCGAGGGCGGCGCGGGAACGGACGCCGAGCTTCCGGTACACGCGCGACAATGTCGCCTCGACCGTCTTCACGGTCACGAAGAGCGCCGCCGCGATCTCCTTGTTCGAGCTCCCCCGGGACGCCAGCTCGGCGACCCGGCGCTCGGCGGGCGTCAGCCCGCCGCCCCCGGCCCGGCCGCCGATCCGGGCCAGCTCCTCGCGGGCCCGAGCCGCCCAAAGCGGCGTGCCGAGCCGCTCGAACCGCGACTCGGCCTCCTCGAGCGCACGCCGGGCGGCGGCCCTCTCGAGCGCGCGCCGGCGGCCGACACCGATCACGAGCAACGTCCTGGCGCACTCGAACGGAAGCTCGTCGAACGACCCGTCGGCGACGGCGGCGGCGAGCTCGTCGAGCAGGGCTCGGTCGCGGGCCTGGTGAACGATCGCCTCGGCCCGCACGAGGAGCAGCGCCAGCCAGCGGGAAGGCTCGGGCACGCGCGCCTCGAACGCCGCCAGGGCCTCCTCCGCCTGCTGCGACCTGCCGGCCGCGGCCGCGGCCTCGGCCTCGTCCAAGTAGGGCCGCAGATACCGCGGCACGGCGAAGCCCATCTCCTCCCCCAGCCGGCGCGCCTCCCCGAGGTGGTCGGCGGCGCGCGCGGCATCGCCCTCGGAGAGGGCGAGGAAGCCGAGGACGGAGTGCGCGCGCCCTTGGTAGAGCTTCTCGCCGTTGCGAATCGACTCGGCCAGCGACTCCTCGACCGCAGCGCGCGCGGCATCGGCCCGGCCCAGCAGCGTGTCGACCAGGCCTCGCAGCCGGAGGCCGGGTATCCGCATCACCTGGGTCTGCTCCGCCAGCTCGAGCACGGCGTCGGCCAGCTCGTCCGCCCGCGCGAGCTCGCCGAGCTCGAGCTCGACGTCCGCCAGCCCGAAGGAGGACCATTGTTCCAGGTGCGCGTCACCGCTCTCCACCGCGCGGCGGAGCACCTCCTCGAAGCGTCGCCTCGCCGCCGGCAGGTCATGCGCGAGACGCGCGCACTCGGCCGCCGTCGCACTCGGCGACCACTCGCCGAGGAGGCCCGGGGGCTCCAGCGCAAGCGCCCGGTCGACGAAGCGCCCGTAGGACGGGTCCCCGGCGAGGACCGCGATGTAGGCGCGAGCTGCTGCGGCGTACGCGCGCTGCTGGTCGCGCCCCGAGCGGTCGGCCGCCGCCATCGCCGCGTCGGCGTGGGCGACAGCCTCGGCCATGCTGCCCGTGTATGCCGACGTCACCGCCATGCTGCGGCGGATCTCGGCGACGAGATGGTGCTCGGTCGCAACGGCGAGAGCGTCCTGCCAGAGGCGCATCCCCTCCGGCCAGTGGCCGGTCTCGTCGAGGACGACGCCGAGGCGCCACATCGCCTCGGTGCGCTCGGGGCCGGACGGAAGCGTGCCGACCAGGCCCTCGAGCACGCCGCGCGCCCGCCCCGAGTCGCCGGCGTCGTAGAGGGAGCCCGCCGCCTGCAGCAGCCGCCGAGCCCAGGCGGCCTCGTCGGCAGGAGGAGTCAGGCGCGCCGCCGCCTCGAACAGCTCCGCGCTGACGCTTCGCGCGCCGCGACGTCGCGCTCGTTCGGCGGCCTCCTCGAGCGTGGCCGCGGCTGCGGCGTCGGGACGGTCGAGGGCGCGGGCGAGATGCCGGGCTCGCTCCTCGACGTCGTCGCTCGCGTCGGCGAGGGTCTCGTGCGCGCGCCGCCGCCGCCGGGGGTCCGCCTCGCCGTACACCGCCTCCCCCAGCAGCGGATGCGAGAAGGCGACCCCACCGTCCGTCAGCTCGACCACGCCTGCCGCCCGTGCCGGCTGGAGCCGTGAGCGGGGATCGGTACCGATCGAGCGCTCGAGGAGGTCGAGCGACGGCTTGCCCGCCGCCGCGACGAGGAGCAGCGTCTCCCGGGTCCGCGCCGGCAGCTCGTCGAGGCGCGCCCTGAGGAGGTCGGTGAGCGTCGGCGGCACCACGAGCCGCTCCGAAGCCGGCGCTCCGGAGGCGAGAAGGCTGCGCCCGAGCTCGAGCGCGAAGAACGGGTTCCCGCCGGACAGCTGCTCGACCCTGAGCATCGCCGGTCGGGGAAGCGCCAAGCCGAGCCGCTCACGCAGCAGCCGGCCGAGCGCGCCGAGGCTGAGACGGCCGACCCGAACATGCGCCAGGGGCGCGGCGTCCGGAGTGCGGGCGAGGCCGAGCGGCGGAGGCTCGTCGCCGTCCGAACGGCGTGCCAAGAGCAGCCCGACCGGGCTGCCGGCGATTCTGGCGAAGGCATACGCGAGCGCGGACGCGGACGGAGCGTCGAGCCACTGGAGATCGTCGACGGCGACGAGCAGCGGCGACGTCGAGGCGAGCAGACGCAGCGCGCCCGCGAACCCGGCGTAGACCGCGCGCTCGTCCGGGCCCGTGTCCGTCGGTTCGCGAAGTAGGAGCGCTACCTCGAGCGCCCGGGCTTGCGGGCGCGGCAGGGCGGGACGGACCTCGTCGAGGGCAGGGCCGACGAGGTCGGAGACGCCGGCGAAGGACAGTCCGGTCTCCTCGCTGGCGGGCCGGCTGGTGAGCACCCGGCGGCCCCGCTCCAGCGCGAGCCGAACGCCTTCCAGCCAGAGCGACGTCTTGCCGATCCCGGCCGGGCCGTCGAGGAGCAGAGCCTCCGGCGAGGACGAGTCGACGAATCGCTCGAGCGTCGCCAGCTCGTGGTCGCGGCCGAGGAGCTCCGACACGGGCAAAGTGTGGGGGAATCCCGCCTTTCGCGCCAGGGGCCGTGCTCGTAGCGTGGCCGGCATGAAACGGTGCGTGGGCATCGTAGTCCTCTCGTTGTCGCTCCTGGCAGCGGCGGCGGCAGGGAGCTCGCGGTCGGCGGGCCCGCCGCGCCCCCTGATCGAGCCGGGGCGGTCGATCGCCGGGATCCGGCTCGGCGAGACGCTCGCGGAGCTGCGACGGACGACGAGCCGATCCGGCGGAATGTCGATCGGCGACGACGGCGACCTCGTGGACAGCGATCACCGCTGGGAGTGGCACGTCGACGCGGGGACCCCGTACCTCGACGCTCACGGCGACCGCCTCTACGAGGACGTCTACGTCAGCGCCCCCGCGGGCGACGCGCGTTCGACGCCTGCCCATCGCATCGGCGTCACGCACGCACAACCGCCGGCGAACGCCCGAGTCACACGGGTGCAGACCGTGAGCGACCTGGAGGCGACGAAGGAGGGGCTCGGCAGGCGTTCGACCCTGGCTCAGCTGCGACACGCTTTGCCGCACGGCCACCTCCTCGTCTTCGGCTCTCCGATCGCGTGGCTGGTCGACGGGCCCGGCCGCCACCGGACCGCTTTCATGCTCTACCGCGGCGTCGTGCAGTCCGTCCAGATCGGCTGCCCGCAGACCGACCCGGCGCAGCGTGGCGCGCCGGTCGACGACGCCGCCCTCTGTTGAGCAACGCCGAGAAAAGGAGACGACCACAATGAGACGACTGCTCGTACTCGGCTTGGGCGCAGCCCTGGTCGCAACCTGCGTCGCGGTGAGCACGGCCGGCGCCGGATCACACGCTGAGAATGCAACGACGAAGAAGACTGCGTGGTTCCAGCTCGTCTTCGAGGGCACGTCGGACGCGGACCGCATCGTCGACGAGGGTGGCCCGCTGGGCCCCGGCTGCGCCGCCCAGCTGCACGACGACATCCACGAAGAGACCACCTTCGGCCGCGGCAAAGGCGTGGTCATGGAGTTCGTCGAGTACGGGCCGGTCAAGTACGGCTTCCAGCGGCTCGGTCGGATCGGCGACTCGTCGATGAACGTCGTCGGCAAGGTCACCCGCACGGCCAAGGGCGGAGCCGACATCGTCCAGAACACGAGCGTCCCGTTTCCCTGCCCCGTCCTTCAGCACCACGACCTGAGCCAGAACCCCGACTGCGGGAAGACGAAAACGGACAACGCGCCGTGGGGTCTGAAGATCGACGGAAACCACTTTCGCCCGGTTCCGAAGGGCGGGCTCGGCGGGAACTTCGTGTCCCAGAACGAATGCGGTAGGCCGCCGTCGGGGTCGGCATTCCAGGGTGGCGGCGAGAACGAGCTCGAGTACGGCTGGCCGCTCCCGGCGCAGTTCATCTGGCAGCCCATCCCGTACGCCAAGATGTTCAACCAGCGCTCCAGGGCGTTCAAGGTCGACTTCGAAACCCTCCCGAGGCCGAACAGCAAGAAGACCTCGCACAGCGGCATCGCAGGCTCCCTCGAAACGACCGTCAGCGATTGGGGGGAGGCGCATGCGACGGTGCGCTTCATCCGCTGCTTCCCGAAAAGCGTGGCCAAGGCGGGACAGCCGGCGTGTTGACGACGCCGGTTCCAGGAGATCGTTTGCAAGCCGACCGCAGGGACAGGACGGGCTGGTGCAGCTGCCCGGGTCGTGCGCCGGTGGCCCGTCCTCCGCCGGCTGAGGACGCTCCCCTCGGACTCGGTTCCCAGGTTTCCTCGGCTGCGAGCCGGGAACGATCGCACCATGATCGAACTCGGCTACGCGCTGTCGTCCGAGGAGCTGAAGCCGCACGACCTCGTCGAGAACGCGAGGCGGGCCGAGCACGCCGGGTTCGGGTTCGCACTGATCTCAGACCACTTCCACCCGTGGCTCGACGTCCAGGGCGAGAGCCCGTTCGTCTGGAGCACGATCGGCGCGATCTCGCAGGCGACCGAGTCGCTGGCGGTCGGCACGGGCGTCACCTGCCCGATGATCCGGACGCACCCGGCGATCATCGCGCAGGCGGCCGCAACCAGCGCGGCGCTGATGCCAGGCCGCTTCTTCCTCGGCGTCGGTACCGGCGAGAACCTGAACGAGCACGTGCTCGGCGACCGCTGGCCGGGCCACGAGGAGCGGCTGGAGATGCTCGAGGAGGCGGTCGCGCTCATGCGGGAACTGTGGCAAGGAGAGGTCGTCACCCATCGCGGGCGGCACTACACGGTCGACCGCGCGCGGCTCTACACGCTGCCGGACGAGCCTCCACCCGTGGCCGTCGCGGCGGGAGGACCCGACGCGGCGGAGCTGGCGGGCCGAATCGGCGACGCATTCGTCTCGACCGCTCCCGACGAGGAGCTCGTCGAGGCGTTCCGGGACGCAGGCGGCGACGGCAAGCCCTCTTACGGCCAGCTGACCGTCTGCTACGCGGAAGAGCGCGACGGGGCGATCCAGACCGCCTTCGAGCAGTGGCCGAACGCCGGGCTGGGCGGCGAGCTCGGGCAGGAGCTGGCGATGCCGAGCCACT
>Ga0070683_100000740_pt1 | contig 23943 bp, 20 predicted proteins | sample KBSC713LmetaG_FD_64662 | JGI IMG/M metagenome (GOLD analysis project Ga0070683, IMG submission 64662) | Corn rhizosphere microbial communities from Kellogg Biological Station, Michigan, USA - KBS C7.1-3L metaG | ecosystem: Host-associated > Plants > Roots > Rhizosphere ... | reverse complement strand
CTCGGCGTTCCCGCCGGCATCGTCCACGGCGCCATGCCGGGCGAGGCGCGCGCCCAGGCCCTTGCCGACTTTCGCGCGGGACGCGTCCAGGTCCTCACGAACGTGGGTGTCCTGACGGAGGGCTTCGATGATCCAGGCGTGTCGTGCGTCGCGATGGCGCGCCCGACGCGCTCCGAGGGCGTGTACGCCCAGTGCGTGGGCCGCGGGACGCGCCTCCACCCGGGCAAGGCCGATTGTCTCATCCTGGACTTCGTCGATCTGACGGAGCTGAGCCTGTGCACCTTGCCGGCTCTGTTCGGCACGCCGCGCGATCTCGACCTGCGCGGCGGCGACGCCACCGAGGCGCGCCGCGCGTGGCTGGCCATCGCGTTCGATCGCCCGGGGTTCGAGCTCGAGGCTGGCGCGGTGACGCTGGCGGAGATCCAGGACCGCGCCGCCAGCTTCGATCCGCTCACGCTGCGCACACACGAGGACGTGCGCGCCATCTCCAGCCACGCCTGGTTCTCCCTGGGCCGCCACGGCGTCGGCCTGCACTTCCAGCGCGCCGGTCGTGTCAGCGAGGTGCTGGTCGCGCGCCGCGCGGGCCGCGGCAAGTGCTGGGAGGTCCTCATGGACGGCCGGCCCATGGAGCGGTTTTCCCGTCTGGAAGCGGCCGTCGAGGCCGTGGACTTCGAGCTCGAGCGCATGGGACCCAGCGCGGTCCTGTCGGCCGGCGCGGAGGCCGCGTGGCGGCGGGCCGCGCCGCCGATCGCCAGAGACGGCGCCGCGAACCTCGGCGAGGCGTTGCGCCTGAGCGTGTGGCACCGCTTCTACCCGCGCGGGGCGCGCGCGATCTAGGCTACGGCGGTGTCGCTCGACGATCGGCTGGGCGCGGCGCTCGCGCGGCTGGAGATGCTGGGGAAACGTGACCGCGCGGATCTCGCCCGCTACGGAATCACGGCGAAGAAGGCGTTCGGCGCGTCGGTGGGGAGCATTCGCGCCGTCGCCAAGAAGCTCGGGCGCGACCAGGCGCTCGCCGCCGCGCTCTGGAAGACGGGCTGGTATGAGGCGCGCATGCTGACCGCCTTCGTCGGCGAGCCGGCGGCGTTGACGCCCGTGCAGATGGATCGCTGGTGCCACGACTTCGACAGCTGGGCGCTGTGCGACACGCTCTGCTTCCACCTGTTCGATCGCACCCCGCACGCGTGGACGAAGGTCGATACCTGGAGCCGCGACCGCGGCGAGTTCGTCAGGCGCGCCGCTTTCGCGCTGCTCGCCAGCCTGGCCCTCCACGACAAGAAGGCGGCAGACGAGCTGTTCATCAAGCGCCTTCCTCTCATCGAACGCGCCGCCGCCGACGATCGCAACTTCGTGAAGAAGGGGGTCAGCTGGGCTCTGCGGTTGATCGGCCGCCGCAATGTGGTCCTCAACGAAGCGGCCGTCGTCGTCGGCCGTCGCCTGGTCGACGCCGAGGCGCCCGCTGCCCGCTGGGTCGGGCGCGACGCGACGAAGGAGCTCACCAGTCCGGCTGTGCAAGGCCGATTGGCGAAGAAGAAGTCTCGTCCCGCGCGCTGAGTCGAGCTCTCGTGGTCTGGTCGTCCACTGGACCTCCTCCCTGTGGAGCGGGAGACCACTTTCCAGCCTGATCCCTCAGATTCGCCGCGCGATCGAGGGCGCGCTTTGCGGCACGCAAGTTGCGATGGGGCGCCGGGAACCATCAACCCCGATTCCTGGCCCATGAAGGAGGATCCGAAATGACTCGATCCCAATGCACGATGCTCTCCCTGCTCCTGGCCTCAGTGGCCATCGGATGCGGTGTCCCGCCGTCTGGAGGCGACGTCACGACGACCCAGAGTGCCGTCACCGGCAACATCGTCATCTCCGGGCGCGTCACAAATTCGTCCGGTGGCGGGCTCAGCAACGTGACCGTGACCTTGGCCGGTTCGGCGTCGAGCTCACAACAGACGAGCAGCACCGGCGCTTACAGCTTCGCTGGGCTGGCCGCCGGCTCCTACTCGGTGCGCCCCACCAGGACGAACTGCGCCTTTTCGCCGGACGTCGCGAACCTGAACAATCTCCAGAGCAGCGCGACCCGGAACTTCGCGGGCAGCGGCTCCGGATGCGCGGCGGGTGGCACCGGCGGCAGCACCGGCACCGGCGGCGCCGGCGGTAGCGGTGGCGGCACGGTCACGCCGACCACCCGAAAGTACATGACGCTCATCTACAACCCGATCATCGAGAGCCAGGGTGGCGCACGTCTGATCACGCTCGAGGGCTGGAACAACCCGGACACGTTGGCGGCGCAGTTCGTCGCCGACATGGCCCAGGCCAGCAACGGTCTCGCCAACTACGTGGCAGGTCCGCGGGTCGAGCTGGACGCGTTCCCCGTCAGCGAGGACGGATTCCAGTACACCGATGCGACCTACCTGACCTGTCTCGATGCTTCGCACCAGATCCCGTTCGACAAGACGAAGTGTCACAAGCCTGATCAGGCGAACGGGTTCGGGTACGCCATCGATTATCTCGCGATGTTGAACAGCCAGAACGTCTGCGCGCGCTTCAACGCGGGCGAGTTCGACGAGCTGTGGATGTTCGGCGCGCCGTTCATGGGCTTCTGGGAGGCGAACCAGGCTGGGAGCCAGGCGGTCAACACCAACGGTCCGATCGTGATGGGCTCCGCCTGCCAGGGCCGACTGAACATCTTCGGCTTCGCGTATCACGTGGGCGAGACGAACATGCTGCACGACTACGGCCACCGGATCGACGGAGTCCTCAAGAGCCTGCTGCCGAACGGTGGACCCGTGTTCGACGAGTTCCTGCGCGACGACCTCCACAATCCCGGACAGGCCGGGTGCGGCATCACGCACTACACGCCGACCAGCGCGGTCGAGTACGAATACAACAACCCGCGCAACGTGACGTCGAGCTGCGCCGACTGGCTGAACTACCCGAACCGAACGGGCGCCACGACGACGATCAACTGCAGCGCGTGGGGCTGCGACGAGCGCCTCTACCACATCTGGCGCGCGCAACACCTGCCGCACGTCGCGGGCGTCGCCGCCGACGGCAGCTCGAACAACTGGTGGACGTACATCCTGTCCCGGTAGCGTTTGCTGGCTCGCCGTGCGCCCGCCCGGTGCGGGCGCACGGCACGTGAGCCGGTTTGCGCCCCTCGTGGCCTTTGCATATTTTGCAGGACTTATCATTTCTGGCGCCTGCGACCCCGTGTCCGTGTTGCTGGGCCTCTGGGTACATGCAACCGCTCCGCATCGCGCCCCGTATCCGGTCGGTCTCGTTCACCATGTGCTCCGTCGCGATCGCGGCGGTGCTGAGCGCATGCGGCCCGGCGGGCGGCGGCGACACGGGCACCGCCGGTTCCTCGGGGACCGGCACCGGTGGAAGCACCACCGGAACGGGCGGCTCTGGCACCGGCGCCGCGGGCACCTCGGGTAACGCGGGCACAACCGGCTCGGGCAACACCGGCGGCTCGGCGAGCGGCACCGCCGGCACCACCGGATCGGCCGGGACCACCGGCAGCGCGGGCACCACCGGGTCGGCGGGCACGACGGGCAGCGCCGGCACGACCGGCAGCGCGGGAACCACCGGCGCCGGCGGCCGCGGCGGGACCACCGGCAGCGCCGGGACCACGGGCAGCGCCGGGACCACCGGCAGCGCCGGGCGCGGCGGCACCACGGGGTCTGCGGGCACGACGGGCAGCGCCGGCACCACCGGCAGCGGGGGCAGCACGACAGGCGGCTGGGGCACCACGGAAGACCCCAGCGCCGGATGCCCCGTCACCGGCACACTGCCGGACTACAGCGCGCTCATGGCCGACGGCAAGCTGCCCGATCCGTTCAAGAAGCTGGACGGCACCCGCATCACGAACAAGAGCGAGTGGCTGTGCCGGCGCGCGGAGATCGTCAAGCAGCTGGCCAAGTACATCTATGGCGAGAAGCCGATTCCCGCCAAGAACCTGGTCTCCGGAACGGTCAGCACCACCTCGATCACCGTGAAGGTGACCGGAGGCATGAAGGACGTTTCATTCACCGCGACCGTGAGCATGAACGGCGCGACGATGCCCGCTCCCGCCATCCTCAGCTACGGTGCGGGCGCGCCGGCTCCCAGCGGCGTCGCAAAGATCACCTTCACCGCAATCGAGGGATCGGGCGGCAGTGGTCCCAAGACCGGGCCGTTCTTCGATTACTACGGCAGCAACCACCCGGCCGGCTACATGGTGGCGCAGGCCTGGCAAGTCAGCCGCATCATCGATGTCCTCGAACAGAATCCGACCATCATCGATCCCAAACACTTTGGCGTGACCGGCTGCTCGCGCAACGGGAAGGGCGCCTTCGCCGGCGGTGTGTTCGACAACCGCATCGCGCTGACCATTCCCTGTGAGTCCGGCATCGGCGGCACGCCCGCGCTTCGCCTGAAGGAGCAGCTGGATCCCGGCGACAACAGCACGGCCGAGTGGCCGTATCACGCGATCAGCTATGTCCGCTGGCTGTCGGAAGTGGCGCTCGGGCCGTTCGCCAAGTCGAACGACGCGGCCGGTGACAACACGGATCGGCTGCCCGTCGACATGCACGAGGCGATGGCGTTGATCGCGCCGCGGGCCATCTACATCGTCGACAACCCCGGCATCACCAATCTGGACCCCAAGTCGGCGTACGTGACGGCGATGGCGGGCAAGGCGATCTTCGAGGCGCTGGGCGTCGGTGACCACTTCGCGATGCAGGGCGCCTCGGGGAGTCACTGCCAGTGGCGCAGCCAGTACGACGCGTCGCTGACCGCGATGATCAACAAGTTCCTGAAGGGCCAGACTTCCACCACGACGGGGAACATGGCCACGGACCTCGGCAGCAAGCCCACGCCCACGACGTACTACAACTGGTCCACGACTGAATTGCCCGGCAACCTGTAGCGTTCAGGCGAAGGGCTACGGTCGGTTGCGAAGCCGCAGCTCCTCGATCCGCGGAGACAGGTACGTCTGACCGAGCAGGTAGGTCGCGCGGTATCGCCGCGCGTGATGCGCGAGCAGGGTGAGCGGGACGATGAGGGGCAGCCGACCGTGGCGCTGCTCCTCGATCAGACCGAGCAGCTCCTGCTTGTCCGCGGCGTCGAGCTGGTTCTTGAGGTGCCCGGCGAGGTGCATCAGGACGTTGGCGTGACGGCCCGGGGTGGCCAACCTTGCCAGGGTGGCCATGAACCCTTGTTCGTAGCGTTCGCGTAGCTCCGCGCGCGCGAGCGACTTGCCGCGCGCGACCAGGCGGCCGAGAGCCCGGTAGCCATCGGTCGAATGCGCAAGCAACGCCATCTTGTGGGCAGCGTGGAAGTCGACCAGACGACCGAGCGTCCAGCGATCCTTCCAGAGCGCGCGCAGTCGGGCGTATGCGAACACGCGCTCGACGAAGTTCTCGCGCAGCCGCGCGTCGTGGAGGCGGCCTTCCTCCTCGGTCGGCAGGTTCGGGAACGCGGCCGCCAGCGCCGCCGCGAAGAGCCCGACGCCCGGGGCGGGCGCTGGGCTCCGGGCCTCCGCGTCGGGGTACACCTTCACGCGCGCCATGCCGCAGCTGGGAGACTTCGACTTCAGCACGAAGCCGCTGAGGTCCTCCTGGGCCAGCGCGCGTACGCGCGCCGCCGAGAACCGGTTCATGCGCGACGTCCAATCAGCCTGGCTGGAAAGCCCGAGCATCCGTGGTCCGTCGCCGGGCCGACCGGCGACGAGGCGAACGGGCTCGCGCGGCACGCCCATCCCGACCTCCACCTCGGGGCAGACCGGGACCCACTCGACGAGCGGCGCGAGCTCGTCGGCGAGAAAGGGATCGCGCTTGTGCTGCCCATCAAATCGGACGCGCGACCCGAGCAGGCAGTCCGATATCCCGATGCGGATCCGCGGCGGCGATTGATCGCGCGGGGACTTCACGGCGCGAACAGCTCCCCGACGACACGCTGACGGAAGGCGAAGATGCCGTCGAGCTGCCGCGCCACGAACAGGCGGTGGATCAGTCGCCCCAGCGGTCCAAACGGCAAGGCGTACTCGACCTGATCTCGCATCCGTGTTCCGGCTGATGTCTCGTCGAACGTGTGCGTGTGCCGCCAGGCGGCGTAGGGTCCTCGTCGCTGGACATCGACGAAGCGGAACGGAGGCTCCCACGTTTCGATCACCGTGCGCCAGCGGACCGGTAGCCCGGATATGCGAAGGCGATAGTCGATCGTCGCGCCCGCGCGCATCCGGACCTCGCCCGGCGTCAGGATCTCGAACCTCAGGGAGGCCGGCGTGAGCCGCTCGAGGTTGCGCGCGTCGGCGAAGAACGCGAACACGCGCTCGCGCGGCGCCGGGAGCAACACGTCCCTTTCGAGCACGTACATCGACATCGCCGCCGGCCGCGGTTGGTAGCCTCCGTACAAGCTGCGCACTGGAAACGGCAGGGGATGCGCTAAATGCGTCCCGCCACAAAGCAAGGTGTTCCGCGAGGCGCGCGTTCGGACTAGAAAGCAGGAGTGGAGGGACGCGGCTCAAAGCCGGATGAGATGGCCCGATCGTCATCGATCGGTGGTGCCGGGAGCAGCGAGCTCGAGCCGGCGAATGTTCTCGTGATCGACGACACCCCTGCGAATCGTTTTGTCTTTCGAGAGCTGCTCCTGCCTCTCGGTCCCGCCGTGGTCGAGGCGGCGTCGGGCCAGGAAGCCCTGGCGCTCGTCGCACGTCACGAGTTCGCGGTCATCCTGCTGGACGTGATGATGCCCGGCATGGACGGCTTCGAAACTGTGGCGCGCATGCGCGAGCGCGCACTCATCCGTTCGACCCCGGTCATCATGATCACCGCGGCCGACATGGGCAGCGCCGAGATCGAACGCGCGTATGAGCTGGGTGTCATCGACTTCCTCACGAAACCGGTGAACGCGCGCGTGTTGACCGGAAAGATTGCATCGTGCCTGGCGCTGTTCGTCGCGAACCGGGAGCTCCGGCGGCGCGAGGCGGCGCTCAGCATGAAGGACCGGCAGATCGCCGTACTGGCGCACGATCTGCGCAATCCCCTGAACACCGTCAGCGCAGCGATTCGACTCCTCGCCCAGCTCCCCGACGGTGAACGGGCGAGGCGGGAGCAGGTGTTCGGGCGCATCGAACGTGGCCTGACCCGAATGAACGGCATGATCCGCGACCTGCTGGATTACGCCCGGGCCGGGTCGGGAGCGATTCCGATCGTCCGCGAGCGGATGGATCTGGGTGACCTCGCGCGCGATCTCGTGGACGAGTTCGAGCTCGCCGATCCGGATCGCCGTATCGATCTGACGATCTCCGGCGACACGACCGGGACGTGGGACAAGGCGCGGCTCTACCAGGCTCTCTCGAACCTGGTCGGCAACGCGACCCATTACGGGCACGGCAACGCCGCGGTCGCGGTGGGGCGGCAGGGCGACCATGTCGAGATCTCGGTTCACAACGTCGGCGCGCCGATCCCCGCCGACCTGCTACCGGTGATCTTCGAACCCTTCAGACGAGGTGACGGCGACGCTGGCGGGCTCGGCCTTGGTCTTTACATCGTGCGGGCCATCGCGCGGGCCCACGGCGGCGAGGTGACCGCGACGTCCTCGGAGCACCTGGGGACGACGTTCGCGCTGCGTCTTCCGACCGAACCGCCGAGCGAAGGCGACACGCCTTCCTGACCGCGCCGGCTCGACGGCCAATGGTCAAGCCATTCCAGGTTCCGAGAAACTGAATCGAACCGAAGCGCAGCTGCAATTAGCTGCATTTATTCGTTGGTCTGATCGCGAACGAATCAGCAATATACCTACAACTCGCAAATGGCTGTCGCTGGAACATCCATGAGCCGGGGATCCGTGCTGATTGTCGACGACGACGTCGACATCCGGGAAATCGTGGCTGAGGTCCTGGGCGACGTCGGCTACGAGGTCACCCAGGCCGCGAACGGCCGCGAGGCGCTCGCCGTCGTCCGCGACACCAGCGTGCGGCCATCCGTCATCCTGCTCGACCTGATGATGCCGATCATGGACGGCTACGGATTTCTCGAGCAGCGGAGCCTGGATCCGGCGCTCGCCTCGATTCCGATCGCGATTGTCTCCGCGGGCCATGGTGTCGATCGGGCGCGCATCGGACACGGGATTCCGATCATCACGAAACCCTTCGAGACGCGGCAGCTGGTGGGGGTTCTCCACCGCCTCGTCTCGCCGCCAGCAAAGCCGGAATGAAATCCTCAGACGCCGCGGAACGCCGCTTCGACCTCCTGGTCGCGAGCGTGAAGGACTACGCGATTTTTCTGCTCGACGCCCAGGGGCGCGTGGCGACCTGGAACGCAGGCGCGCGGCTCATCAAGGGCTACTCACCTGAGGAGGTGATCGGCCAGCATATCTCGATCTTCTACACGCCGGACGATCTCGCGCGGCACCGGCCACAGACGTTGCTCGAGACCGCGTTGAAGCAGGGGCGGGTCGAGGACGAGGGCTGGCGCGTCCGGAAGGACGGCCGTCGGTTCTGGGCCGACGTCGTCATCACCGCGCTCCCCGAAGAAAGCGGCGGCGGGTTCGTCAAGGTGACGCGCGATCTGACCGCGCGAAAGCAGGCGGACGAAGCGCTGCGGCGCAGTGAAGAGAGCCTGTCCGCGACCTTGTACAGCATCGGCGATGCGGTGGTGGCCACGGACGCGCAGGGACGCGTCACGCGAATCAACCCGGTGGCCCAGCAGTTGACGGGGTGGTCGGAGCGGGAGGCGGTCGGTCGCCCGCTGGCGGAGGTCTTCAACCTCATCAACGAGCAGACGCGCGAGAAGGCGCCCAACCCGATCGAACGGGTCCTGGCCGACGGGGTGGTGGTGGGTCTCGCGAATCACAGCGCGCTCATCTCGCGCGACGGTACGGAGCGGCCCATCGCGGACAGCGGCGCGCCGATCCGGGACGCCCAGGGGGCCACGCTCGGGGCGGTGCTCGTGTTCCGCGACATATCGCTGGAGAGGCACGCCGAAGATGAGCTGCGGCGAACACGAGAGGAGCTGCGGCAGAGCGAGGAGAGCTTGCGCGCGACCCTCTACAGCATCGGCGACGGCGTCCTCGCGACCGATGACCAGGCCCGCGTCACGCGCATCAATCCGGTCGCGGAACGTTTGACGGGGTGGGCGGAGCGACAGGCCCTCGGCCACCCGGTCACCGAGGTGTTCGACATCTTCAACGAGGAGACGCGCGCCAAGGCGGTCAATCCGATCGCGCGCGTCCTGGCAGAAGGTGTGGTCGTGGGCCTCGCCAATCACACCGCGCTGCGCGCGCGGGACGGCGTCGAGCGACCGATAGCGGACAGCGGCGCGCCGATCCTCGACCGCGAGGGCCAGGCGCGCGGCGCCGTGCTCGTATTTCGCGATGTCAGCGCGGAGAGGGCGGCCGAAGAGGCGGTCCGGCAGAGCGAAGAGAAGCTGAGGCTGATGATCGCGAGCGTGCACGACTACGCGCTGTACATGCTCGACCCGGCCGGTCAGGTCGCCAGCTGGAACCCGGGCGCCGAGCGGATCAAGGGCTACCGCGCCGAGGAGATCCTCGGGCAACCCTTTTCGCGATTCTTCACGCCGGAGGCCCGAGCCGAGGGGAAGCCGGCCCGGGAGCTGGAGATCGCGGCGAGAGAAGGGCGGTTCGAGGAAGAAGGGTGGAGAGTCCGCAAGGACGGTTCGCGATTCTGGGCGAACATCGTCATCACCCCGATTCGAGACGGCTCACATGGCCTGGTCGGCTACGTCAAGATCACGCGCGACCTGACCGAGCGTCGCAAGACGGAGGAAGAGCAGCTGAAGCTGGTCCAGGCGCGGGAGGCCGTTCGCCTCAGAGACGAATTTCTGTCGATCGCTTCACACGAGCTGAGAACGCCGCTCACGGCGCTGCTGCTGCTGCTCGAGAACATCCGTGAGCATCTGCCACCGAACGAAGAGAAGGTGGGAACGAACGTGGAGCGGGCGCAACGAGTCGGGGCCCGGCTCGCTCAGCTCATCGAAGCGCTCCTCGACGTGTCGCGCATCGCGACCGGAGAACTCAGGCTGAACCTCGGCGCGTTCGATCTGCGTGACGCCGCCGGCGAGATCGTCGAGCGTCTCCGTGAGTCCGCGGAGGCCGCAAAGTGCGAGCTCCGGCTCGACGCACCCTTTCCCGGTCGCGGGCGCTGGGACCGTCTGCGAATCGAACAGGTGCTGATGAACCTGATCTCGAACTCGATCAAGTATGCGGGCGGGAAGCCGATCGACGTGTCGATCGCCCAGGACGCAGACACGGCGGTCATTCAGGTTTGCGACCAAGGCCCGGGTATCCCGGCGACAGAGCTCGATCGGATCTTCGAGCGCTTCGAAAGGGCAGCCTCGGCCCGTCATTACGGCGGAATGGGGCTGGGGCTCTATGTCGCCCGACAGATCGCCGAGGCGCACGGTGGAACGGTCGTGGCGCGCAATGTGCCGAGTGGTGGCGCTTGCTTCACCGTCCGCCTACCAGTCCGCCCCTGACAGCTGCGGCCGTTGTGCAGGCCTCGTGCAGCGCCTGGAGAAACCCGTCGAGGTCGAGGGGCTTCGGCAGGACCCCGTGCGTGCTGAACTGGTGCTGCAGGCTCTCGCGGGGAAAACCGCAGGCGCTGATGACCACGACCGGGATGTCGCGCAGCGACGGATCGGCGAGCTGCTCCGCGCGAAAGTCCCACCCATCCATCATCGGCATCATCACGTCGAGCACGATCGCGTCGACGCGAACGCCCGACCGCAACTGGTTCAGAGCGTCGATGCCGTTGCTCGCGGGGACGACGCGGTAACCCTCGCCTTCCAGGAAGTCCGAGATGCCGTCGAGGATCGCGAAGTCGTCGTCGATCAGCAGGACCTTGGTTTCGGTCACCGACGACCGCCGGCAATGCTGCTCATGGAAGTTGTACACAGCGTGGTGCCGGCGGCGCGAAAATCAAGGCGCGACCGGATGGCTCACCGCGCCCAAACGCGCGGGTGCCACCACAACCTGGTTCCGCCGCACCGCCCAGACGGCGCCGGCCAGAACCACCATCGCGCCCACGACGATCGCCAGCTCGGTGCGACGCCTGCCGATCCGGCTGACGATCGCCGCAGCTCGCCCGCGTGAGGCACGCGCGGACGGCGGCTGCTTCCCGGGTTCCGCCGCGCGCATGACGGTCGTCCCCTCTGTCCAGCGCTGGGCCTTGTACTGGCACAGTGACTTGTGGACCTCGTGCATCGACGCAGGTCGGCGATCGGGCTCCTTCGCCAGCATCCGCGCCAGCAGGTCAGCGAGCCAGGCCGGCAGATCGGCGCAGCTGGCGGCCGCCGGCGGGGCCGGCCGGAAGCGGTGGGCGAGGACCAGCTCTCTGACCGTCGAAGTGACGAATGGCGGCTGGCCCGTCAGCATCTCGAACAAGATGCATCCAAGCGCGTAGATGTCGGCCCGGTGGTCGACCTCCGCGCCTGCGCACTGTTCTGGCGACATGTACTCGGGCGTGCCGACCATCGTTCCGCGCATGGTCAGCCGAGCGACCGCTTCGGACGCGAGCAGCTTGGCGACGCCGAAGTCCAGCACCTTCACGGCCGCGGTCGGATCGCGCCCATTGCCGACCAGAAATATATTCTCGGGCTTGAGATCGCGGTGGACGATGCCCTTCTCGTGCGCGGCGCCGAGGGCGTCGGCGACCCGCCGTGCGATGAGCCCCGCCGCCGACCAGTGCAGCTTCCCCGCCCGCCGCAGTCGATCTGCCAGCGTCTCGCCCTCGAGGTGCTCGAGCACGATGTACGCGCGGCCTGTCGCGTCCACGTCGCAATCGAAGACCTCCACGATTCCGGGGTGGCGAATCCGCGAGGTGGCGCGTGCCTCATTGAAGAAGCGCTGCAACGCCCGCTGGTCGCTGACCAGTTCGGGGCCGAGCAGCTTGATCGCCACCCGACGTTCGATCCGCTGGTGCTCCGCCAGGAAGACGACCCCCATCGAGCCGCTTCCAATCTGGGCGACGAGCCTGTAATTGCCGAGGGCGTCGCCAATCATCCGAGTTCCGGTGCCCGAGAACCTGGTACCGCCGAGTCAGAAACGGGAGTCCTCCCTTACGGTTGTCGGGAACATTCTTGCGCGGCGCGCGCACGCCGAACTTCCTAGAGGTGATCAGACTTCGAGAAGTCGGGACTAATGGGGGCGGGCCGGGCGCCAAATGAGACCAATCAAGTTGATTCGCGTCGCTTGTCTGCTCGCCACGGTGGTGGGGTGCTCCTCGTCCAACGGCACGCCCAGCGGTTCGGGCCGGGGCGGCCAGGCTGCCGGGAGCGGCGGCCAGTCTGGCGGGACCGGAGGCCAGTCTGCCGGGACCGGAGGCGCGGCGGCAACCGGCGACGGAGCAGCGGGGCAGGGCGGGGGAGCCGGGACGACACCGCCTCCACCGCTCCCTCTTCCCTCGCTCGTCACGTCGGCGGAGGGCGCGTACTGGAAGACCGACGGCGAGCTGACCGAGGTGACGAGCGGTGACGCCGACGTGACCGTCGACGACGGCGCGGTGGCCCAGCGCTGGGACGGCTTCGGCGGCACGTTCAGCGAGCGGAGCGCCGACTATCTCTCCCAGCTGAGCGCGGGCGACAAGGAAATGGCTCTGCAGTTGCTCTTCGGCCCGGACGGTCTCCGGTTCAATCAGGGACGGATCCCGATCGGCGCCAGCGACTACGCCATCGATCGCTACACGCTCGACGAGATCCCGGGCGATACGTCGATGTCCAAGTTCTCGATCGAGCGGGACAAAGAAAAGCTGATTCCCTTCATCAAGGCCGCGCTGGCGGTCGCCCCCGGCCTTCATCTTTGGGCCAGCCCCTGGTCGCCCCCAACCTGGATGAAGAGCAACGGCGCCTTCGATGGCGGCACCATGAAGGAAGACGACGCCACCTTGCAGGCGTTTGCCCTCTACCTGACGAAGTTCGTGCAGGAGTACGGCAAGCAAGGCATCCCGATCGAGGTTGTGCATCCGCAGAAGGAGCCGAACCTCGCGCTGGATTTTCCCTCGTGTGTCTGGACCTCGGCCGCCATGACGAAGTTCATCGGCGGCTACCTGGGCCCGACGTTTGCCGCCCAGAAGGTGAACGCCCAGATCTTCCTCGGCTCGCTGTCACAGGATGGCGGCACCGGCAGGGCGCGGGACATCATCTCCGCCGTGACGGCCGACGCCACCGCCATGGCGTACGTGAAGGGCTTCGGCTTCGAATGGGACGGCGTGCCCCTGGTGAACCAGGTGAAGCCGATGAACCTGCCCATCTGGCAGGACAACCACAACGTCGGCAACCTTCCGTGGGGCGGCTCCTTCCGTCGCGACGCCGCGCCGAACGATCACGCCTACGCGGTGACCAGCTGGGGCTTCATTCGCGAATGGATCCGCGCGGGCGTCAACGCGTACTTCACCAGCAGCATGGTCCTGGATTCGGTTGGCCTGGGCATCGGGACCACTTACTGGCCGGAGAACGCGCTACTGGTCGTCGATGCGTCGTCGAAGACGCTGGTCGTGACGCCGGCGTTTCACCTGTTCCGCCACCTGTCTCGCTACGTCGATCCCGGCGCCAGCGTCATCGGGACCACCGGCGGTGATGCCCTGGCGTTCAAGAACCCCGACGGCACCATCGTCGCCGTCCTCTACAACTCCGGCTCCGGCGGCGCCAGGACGACCATCGTCTCGATGGCCGGCAAGAGGCTGAAGTTCGAGATCCCCGCCAACGGCTGGGCCACCGTCACAGCCAAGTAGAAGTCGGACGATTCGCGGGCGGCGCAGGCATCATTGGATGTCCCAGGTCTCCTGGAGCCAGACCATGAGGGGCTCTTCCTCCGCCGAGATCGAATCAGCGGCCGCCAGCGCGAGGATGGCCTCGTAGATCACGGAGCGCGCCTCGGGCCGCTCGATGGTCGCCAGAAACGCCTTGAGGGCGGCTTGATCCGGAAACGACTCGGCGGCCTTGGCGAACAGCTTGCGGTAGGTCGCCTCGCCGACCTCGGCGGCTATGAGCGCGATCGCCCGCCCCTCGAGCGGCGTGATCGCCCCATCGGCGCGTGCGATGGCGCGGCTCAAGGCCACGAGCGCGAGAGTCTCCTCGGGCAGAAGGTCGATGAGATGCATCCGCTCATCTTCGCTGAAATGGCGCCGTAGATCTGCTTCGTCTATCGATTCCGTGACAAAGGCGCGCGCGACACGACAAGAGGTCGCGGAGGATCCATGCGAAACGGTTTGATCGGAGTCGTCAGCGGGATGATGTTCGTGTCGATCGCAACGATGGCGTCGGGGTGCAGCGGCGGCGGGGCCACCGGAGGCACGGGGGGAAGCACGGGTAACGGCGGCAGCAACGGTGGCGCCGGCACGACGGGCGGCGGGGGAACGGGCGGTGGAACCAGCGGGAGCTCGGTGACGACCATCAGCGGCACGACGGCGCTGAACGCGCTCACGCCGGCGGAAGTGACCCAGCTCTGCGACGACACCTACGCGTACTTCGGAAGCGCGATCCCCAAGGCGACCACCTGTCGGTGGCGCGGCTTGGCCTACGGGGCTTCGAGCAGCGCCCCAACGGACGCGCAGCTGCAGTCCAACTGCACGAACAAGGAGACCTCGTGCCAGGGCAGCGCCGATCCGTGGGCCGACAACCTCGGGTGCAACGACATCCCGTCGACCTGCGCGGCGACCGTCGCGCAGTATTCCGCCTGCATCATCGACGAGGTCGCGGCGTTCATGCAGCTGGTCGGTGGCTTCCCGATGTGCTCGATGCTGATGCGCTCGAACGCGTCCGAGATCTTGAACGCCATCGCGGGGGCGCCGCCTGCGAGCTGCGCGTCGTTGATGAACACGTGCCCGGAGCTATCGCCTCCCGGCCCTCTCAACATGTAGGCGGGACCGACTACGACGTGGGCGTCAGCACCAGCATCACGACGCTCTTCGCGGGCAGCGTGACCTGCAGCGTCTTCCCCGAGATCGAGCAGCTGGAACCGCCGAGCGCCTGGACGTTCACCTTCTCGGTGACGGCGTAGTCGTTGTAGCTGTCCTTCGCCGGACCCGTGACGACCTGCGCGGTCGTCACGGCGTACGCGCTCTTGCTGCTGTTGACGGTGACCTTGATGGTCCGCGTGTTCACCAGGTCTACGTTGGCCAGGCTGATGTTGATGCGGCCCTGATCGTCGACAGTGGACCCGGCCGACAGCACCGGGAACGTCTGTCCGTTGCCGGTGATGTTCTCGCTGGTCAGCGTGTTCGGCGCCCACTTCGCGTTCGCGCGGTGGTGAGGCAGGAACATCTTGAACACGTAGAACGTCGGCGTCTTGACGAGCGCGCTGTCGGTGCTCCTCGTCAGCAGCAGCGAGTGAATGACGTTGATGCCCTGAGCGAGCCCGGCCATCGCGTACCGATCCGCGTGCTGCATGAAGAGGTGCAGCGTCTCGGCGCTGGAGATCGCGTCCATCAGCGTGCCCTGCTGCAGCCAATCGTCGCTGGCCGTGAAGTTCTCCAGCCAGTCGCCCCACTCGTCCTCGTAGATCTTGATGCGCTTGGCCGAGTCGTACTTGTCGAGGTACGAGACGGCTTGATCGATGCGGGGGCCGATCTGACCTTTGTTGGCGGCGTTGACGACGTTGTAGTACTGCGCGTCGGTGAAGCCGACGTTCGGGATGTCGTCGGGGTGATAGATGTAATCGTGGAGCTCGATCCCGTCGATCTTGCTGGCGATGTTCTTCAGCATCGTGTCGAGCCAGGGCCAGCGCCCGATGAGATCGGTGCCCGCGACGATGTTCAGCTTCTTGCCGTTGACCGGCGTCGAGAGCATCGCGTAGTTCGCGTTGTAGTTCGCCTCGTACGTCGCCTCGTCCTGGTTGCCGCCGCAGCCCCAGACCTCGTTCCCGATCTTGAAGTGGTTCAGCGTCCAGTCGGTGTGGCTGGTGTTGTTGTTGATGTACTGGACCCAGGCCAGGTTGTTCGCGGCGGCCGCCGACGTGCCCGGGCCGGCGATGATCGGCGGGATCCCGAGCAGCGAGCAGAGCTGCATGTAGCGATCGGTGCCGACGTCGTTGCTCGGGTTCTTGTTCGAGCTCCAGTTGTAGCTGCCCGCCGCGCAGCCGCCGGGCCACTCGATCATCCCGACACCGGCCTCCTTGAAGGCGTCGATGACGTCGTTGCGCATCCCGTTCGTGTTCGGGATCGACGAGCTGGTGCCGACGAAGATGCCGCCGTTCCAATTCTTGCCCAGCCGCTCCATCAGCAAGCCGAAGATGCCGCTGTTGACGACGTACTGCGCTGTGTCGGCGTTGACCGTCATCGTGTTGGCCGCCGTGCTGGCGACGGTGCCCGTGCACGCGTTCATCGGCGCACCGCCGGTGCCGGTCGTCCCGGCGGTTCCGGTGCCGGCGGCGCCGCCACGGCCCGCGGTGCCGGTCGTACCGCCGCGCCCGGCCATCGAGCCGCCGCTGCCGCTGCCCGCCGCACCCGTTGCGCCGCCCGTTCCAGCCGTCCCGGTCGTTCCGGCGCCACCTGTCGCGCCCGCGGCGCCCGTCGTGCTGCCGGCCGCGCCTGTCGTCCCGGCGTCGCCGGTCGTGCCGGCCGCACCTGACCCTGCCGTTCCCGTCGTGCCCGCGCCGCCGCCTGACGTGCCGGCCGGTCCCGCCGTCCCGGCGGCGCCGGTCGTCCCGGCGCTGCCGGACGAGCCGCCGCCCGTGCCGGTGCCGCCGCCTCCGCCCGCAGACGAGCACGCAGAACCGAGAATGCAAAGCGCAGTGAAGAGACAGGCCGATGACATACGGGTCATGAACCCGAATTGTCGGGAGGAGGCCCGACTTGTCACGGGCGCGGCCGGTTGGCCGGTCAGAACCGCGCGATTGCGCTATTGAATGCTCATCGATTTCGTTTCCCAGGCGCTGTTCGTGCAGTAGGTGCAGCCCGAGCCGACGAGCACGCCCTTTCCAGTCGCGGTGGTGTCGCCCTTCAATTGCCAGTTCAACCAGGCGAGATCGATCTTGGTGAAATCGCCGCCGCGGCTCGAGAACAGATCGCCGCCGTGCCCGATGTCCTTGCTGAACAGCATGATCGGGACGCCGAGCGCGGCGATGCTGGTGTAGTCGCGCTCGCCGTTCTCGTAGGCGATGTCGCTCGGGCCGCCGAGGACGATCAGCACCGGCGTGTGCACGGTCTTGAGGTAGTTCGGGTTCGCGCTGAGCAGGCCGCTGCTGTTGAGGCCCCAGGTCGTGATGCGCGAATCGCCCGCCGTGCCCTCGGCCATCAATCCGCCGCACGAGAAGCCGTTGGCTGCGATCTTCGTCGTGTCGAGGCTGTGGTAGTACGCGCTGCAGGGCTTCTCGTTCTCGGCGATCGCCCACGCAACGTACGCGAGCAGCGGCTTGCCCATCGAAGCGGGGTCCGACGAGCTCATCGACCGACTGCCGCTGCCGTTCGGCGTCCCGTCGGCGACGACGAAGTAGCCGTGGGATGCGATCTCGCCCATCGCCACCGAGTTCGATAGTCCGTTCAGCGAGCAGCCGCCCTCGCCCCAGACGAAGATCGGATACTTCTCGGTGCCGCCCAGATCCATCGGTCGGAAGATCGTGCCTTCCTTGATCCCCGTGTCCGTGTTCGTCTCGACGACGACCTTGTGAGGTCCGCTGCCCGAGGCGTTCGCGCTCGCGCTCTTCGACGCTGTGCAGGTTCCGCTGCCGGAGCCGCCGGAGCCTCCTCGGCCGGCGCTTCCGGTGGTGCCCGCCGTCGCTCCGGCGGCGCCCCCGCGACCACCGGTCGACGTGTCGCCGCCGCGGCCGCCGGCGCCGACGCTGCCACCCGATGCTCCGCCGCGGCCACCGGTTCCGACACTGCCGGCCGATCCGCCCCCGGACCCGACGGTGCCGGCCGATCCGCCACCCGTTCCGACGCTGCCGCCCGTGCCGGCGCTGCCCCCGCCAGTTCCACCCGCGCCGGTCACGCCCGCGCCGCCGGAATCGCCCCCGCGACCGCCGATCGCCGAGCCACCCGTGCCGGTCGAGCCGCTCAGGCCGCTCGAGCCGCTCGCACCGCCGGTGCCCGTCGGTGACGAGCCACCGGTGTTGCCACTCCCGCCGGTTCCGGCTGCACTCGTGCCGGCGGTGCCACCGGTATCAGGCTCGGAAGAGCCGCAGCCGGCGCTCACCAGAACACCAGCCAACAGCATCGACGACAGATGGGCTGTCCTCATGGGCGTTACTCCTCGGTTTAGCGGGAATGGCAAATCGCCCCGCAGTGGCCTACCTCCGCGCGACCGGTCCAAAAAAAACGACGACGCGGGCCCGGCGCCGATCAGAGCGTGTGGCGCTTGAGGACGGGCCACGCGATGTTGGGATCGCCCGGGTCTTCGTGGCCGCCTTGCTTGGTGCAAAGAGTCACCTCGACCCCGCCCTGGCAACCCGGATAGGTCGCGCAGCCGTTCGCGTCCGCCGCTGACGGCGCGCTCCCGCAGCCGTCGATCTTCGCCCACGCTTCGAACGTCCCTTGGGCGCCGAGAAACGTGATCGGCATGCCCGCCACCAGCGACGAGGGGCCGCCTTCGTAGGGGACGCGCGAGTCGGCGGTTCCACGGAACGAGATGACCGTGATCGGCCGCTGCGGCACGCAGTCGTTCACGTTCTCCGCCAGCAGATCGAACGCCGCCGGCGCCGCGGCCGCGAACACGTCGGCGGCGCGGCAGGCAACGACGTGCGCCATCCCGCCGCCCGTCAGCACGCCCACCGCATAGATGCGATCGAGCGCGACGCACGCGATCGTCTCGACTTGCGCGACCAGCGCGCGCGCGAACGCGACGTCGTCGACGTCGCCGACGCAGCAAGGACCCACGTTCCATCCGGTGCCGGCGGGTCCCTTGAGACCATCCGGAAACGCCATGATGACGCCTTCGGGATCCAGACGGGCCGGGTAGGGCGAGCTCGTCAGCTCGCTCGCGCCCGACCCGCCGATGCCGTGAAAGTCCACGACCAGCGGCACCGCGTTCTTGCCGTCGTAGGCCGCCGGGACGTGCAGGACGTAGGTGCGGCTGACGGAGCCCACCTGCACGGTGTGGCTGCTGTCGCCGGGCGGCAACAGAGGCGACGGACAGGCGAGCGGCGGCGTTCCTTGATCGCCGCCGCCGTCCGAGGTTGGCGCGCCCGTGACGGCGTAGACGTCGGCGCGCGCGCAGCCGGCAACGGCGACCGCACCGGCGAGAAGGCCGGCGAGCGCCGGTCGGCCGGTCGACCGGCGCGACGTCACAGCCACGCGCCCACTGTCAGGCTGAAGAGCAGGTTGGGGCGCCCACTGGTCGCGGCCAGCGTGTCGACGACGTGGATCGCGAGGTACGGTTCGGCCACCTGGACGTGCGCGGCCAGCGTCAGGTGGTATCGGCCCGGGAAGTTCAAGCGCGCAGCGGCGGCGGCATCGAGCAACAGGGACCACCGCTCGACGGAATGCGCGGCGGCTGGCGCGTCCGCCTCCCCGTCGACCGACGTGCGCAGCACGCCGCCGGCAAGCGCGAAGCAGGGCTGCAGCGCGCGCCCGGCGCGCGCGCAGGTGCCCGCGCCGACGGCCGCATATTCCTGGGCGACGCGCGCGCTGCCGGCTGCGGCGAGGACCGTGGGCCGGCTCCCGAATCCCGCGAGCGCCGCCTGCAGCTCGAGCCACGGACGCGCGCTCCACCCGATCCCCACGGTCGGCATGAGCGCGGGCCCGACGCCGTCCAAGCCGGTGAGCAAGGCGGCCCCGGCCTGCAGGTCGACGCGCCCGATCGCAGCCGCCGCCAGCGACGGTGAGCGCTCCGCGACGGGCGCGGGCGGCTCGTGCACGGCCCTCGCTGTCGGCTGTCCCTTCGCCGCCAGATCGATCTCGGCCAGGCGCGCCCGCAGCGCGTCGACGGCACGGATGGCCAGTCGCTCCGGCGGGTCGGCGGCGCCGGCCTCCAGCGCGATGCGCGCGCGCTCGGAGCTGCGCGCGCCTCCGGCGAAGACCCAGATGTCGACGTGCGCCGGCGACACGTCGCCGCGCACATCGAGGACCGCGTCGAGCGCGCGCTCGACGGCCAGTCCCTCCACCCAGGCGTTTGCTTCGGCCGTGGTCGCGGGCGGGGCCGCCGGCCGCTCGACGATCGCGACCTCGAGTCCGAGCGACAGCAGCTCGCCCTTCAGGCGCGACAGCGTTTCGTTCTGTGCGGGCGAGGCGACGGCCGGTCGTACGATGAGGACCTTCGCGGCCTCCGCGCGCGCGGCCGCGAGCGACGCGAGCAGCGCCGCAACCAGCCGCAGCAGGATTTGCATCCGGCGATCCACAGACGACGACCTACGGCGCGCGCTCGAGGGCGCGCGCCGCACCCGCGTAACTCCCCGTCGGAAAGCGAAGGAGATAGACGCGCGCGACGGGCCGCGCGCGTTCGGGGCCGCCCAGCTCGTTGGTGAGGATCATCTTTCGTCCCAGAGCCTCGGCCGCGTAGGCGCCCCGCGGCGCCTGAGACAGGTAGTCGTCGTACCAGGCGATCGCCTGCTCCTCGGTGCCGTGCTCGCGCAGCTCCTCCGCCCGCCCGAGCAGGAAGAGCGCGTCCAGCGAGCGCGGCGCCTGGGGAAAGCGACGACGCTGCGCCAGGAGCGCCGCGCGCGACAGGTCGCCCCGCCGGCGATACCGGGCCGCGTCGGCCAGCGCGAACAGATCTTCGCTGCCGGCGTTCTCGAGCGTCGCGTCGACCCCTTCGCGATCGACGTCCGCGAGGATGCGGTCCCAGTGCCCGCTCGCCAGATCGGCGGCCCAGCGGCGCGCGCGTGTGCCTTTCGCGGCGGGCGCGGGTCGGCTCGCGATCTCTTTTGCGATCGATGGTCGCGCTGCGGCCGGTGCTGTCCCGGTCGTGACGCGCTCGCCGTCGTCGGGCCGGTCGGCCATGATGACCGTCTCCGCCCGCGGCAAGCTGACGACGAGACGCTGGCCCGCCTGCAACCAGATGCCGCCGTTGACGACGGGCCCGCTGACGACGACGTGGCCGTGCCGCAATCGAAGCTCGAACCGCTCGCTCGCCGCATCCCACGACACGGTGAAGGCGGTCCCCGTGACCGTGACCAGGAACGGTCCCGCCTCGACGAGCCACCGATGCGTACGGCTGCGCGTGATCGCGAGCGAAGCGGTCCCGTTCTCGATCGCGAGGTGCGCGCCGTCATCGGCGACCGAGCGGAGCCGCCCGCGCGTGCCCGCCGTGAGCGCGAACGTGCTGCCCTCGTTGAAGAGCACCTTGACGCCCGCGACGCCCGACTGCGACAGGTACCCGCCCTCGAGCTCGGTGCCGCCTTCGATTCGCGAAACGACCACGGGCGGCTCGGGCAGGACGCCGCCGTCACGGCGGATGGAGACGACCTTGACGGCGACGACGAGGCAGACCGCCGACGTTGCGCCGAAGAGCACGAAGCGACGCAGGCTGCGGCGCCGGACCTGGCCGCGGGCGACGCGCGCGCGGACCGCATTCAAGCCCTGGTCCAGCGCCGACGGCGCGTGTGGCTGCGCGGCGTCGCGCCCCAGCTCGGTGAGCGCGACGAGCGCGGGGGCGTCGCGCGGTTCGTCCGGATCGTCGGAGGTCATCGGCGCCGGCCCCAATGATCTCCCCGCGCGAGGCCGACCAGCTCGGGATCGGCCTCGACCCATTGCGAGAGCCGGGTCGAAGCGTGTGCCATCGACCGCTTCACCGTCGAGACCGAGAGATCCATCGTCGTGGCGATCTCGTCGACCGTCATGGACTCCATCCGGCGGAGGACGAACACCAGCCGGTCGCGGGCGGTGAGACGATCGAGCAAGCGGTAAAGCTTCGCCAGCAAGTCGCGCGACTCGAAGTCCGACGCTCGGAACGGGACCTCTGAAGCCGCTTCCGCCTTGAGGAACGGAAACCAGCCGCGCACTCTCCGCCGGCGCAGCTCGGCCTTCAGCACCCGCACGGCAAAGGAATAGACGAAGCTGCGCAGCCGCTCCGGATCGCGGAGAGTCGGCGCCTGCCGGAATACGCGGCAGAACACCTCCTGGACGATGTCTTCGGCCTCTGACCGCGATCCGAGAAATCGTTCGGCGGTCAGCAGCACCATTGGCGCGAAGCGGCGCCAGGTCTCGGCGATCGCCCATGGTTCACCGACGGCCAGACCCCACGCGAGGTCAGCGTCGCGGGCATGCCCGCCGCCGACGAGGGACAGCGGCGCATTTGCGTTTGCGTTTGATCGACGGGTTCGCACGGCGCGGGGGTTCCTTCGAGACGTCAGGCAGTTTCCCTGCCCACACGGACTGGTTCAGATTTCGGGTTGCGCGGCACGACGCTGGCGCATCGCGCCGCCGGCGCGCGCGTCGCTCGCGATCGACATCTCTCGGGGGGATGCCCGCAGTTCCGTCCCGGGATCCCTCGGGGATGCCTAGGGAACGCTCATCGACTTGTATTCCCAGGCAGCGTTGCTGCAGTAGGGGCAACCGCCGCCGACGAGCAGGCCCTTGCCCGTCGCCGTCTCATCACCTTTGAGCCACCAGTTGAGCCACGCGATGTTGATCTTCGTGAAGTCGCCGCCGCGCGCCGCGAACAGATCGCCGCCGTGTCCGAGGTCCTTGCTGAACCAAAGGACCGGAAACTTCAGCTTGGCGATGGCGGCATACCCCTCCGCGCCGCCGTCGTACGCGATGTCGCCGGGGCCGCCCTCGACGAACAGGACGGGCGTGCGAATCATCGCGTAGTAATCCGCGTTCGCACCGGCCATGCCGCTGCTGTTGACGCCCCAGGTCGTGATCCGCGAATCCAGCACCATCGCCTGGGACATGAGCCCGCCGCACGAGAATCCGTTCGCCGCGATCTTCGTCGTGTCGAGGCTCTGGTAGTACGCGCTGCAGGGTTTGCCGTTCTCGGCGATCGCCCAGTCGACGTACGCGATGAGCGGCGCCGCCATCGCTTTCAGCATCGAACGATCCTGGGCGCGGTTGCCGCTGCCGTTCGGCGTCCCGTCGGCGACGACGAAGTATCCGTAGGAAGCGATCTCCGCCATCGCGGTCGCGTTCGACAGGCCGTTCTTCGAGCACGCGCCCTCGCCCCAGACGAAGATCGGATATTTCTCGGTCCCGCCCAGATCGGTCGGTCGAAAGATCGTTCCTTCGTTGATCCCCGGATCGGCGTTCGTCTCGACGGTGACCTTGTGCGGACCGCTGCCCGTCGCGTTGGTGCCGGCGGGCTTCGAGGCGGTGCACGTCCCGGGGTTGCTGCCGCCGCTGCCGCCGCGCCCGCTGCTCCCCGCGCCACCCTTTCCTGCGGCGCCGCCAGCCCCGCCGGAAGAACCGCCAGTCCCGCCGCGACCCGCGGAGCCGCCGCCACCTCCAGCGCCGGCGCCGCCACCGCCCGTCGCGCCACCCGTGCCGGCGACGCCCGCGCCACCTCTGCCGGCGGCGGCCGCCCCACCCGAGGCGCCCGCGCCGCCGCCGTATCCACCCATCGCCGCTCCGCCTTCGCCGCCTCCTGCCGCGCCCGCGCCACCGCCGGTGGCGCCGTTCCCGCCATTGTTCGAACCGCCGGTGCTCCCGCCATTCGAACCGCCAGCGCCGCCGGTGCTGCCGCCGTTCGAACCGCCGGTGCCGCCGCTGGATCCGCCGGTCGCGCCCGCGCGGGCACCCTCAGCGCCGCAGCCGGCGACGGCGATACCCAGCGCCCCGAGAAATGCGATGGCCCTCAACTGCGGTCGCGTGCTCATTGGTTCATGGACCTCCGGCGGGGAGCGTTGTCTGCCGCTGCAGTGCCCGATGGCCGCCGAAATGGGCCAAAGTCCGGATCCATCACTGTCGCGGCGACGCCGATCTTGTGATGCGAATTGGCGTTTCTGCGGGACGCGGCCTTGATGGATCGGTACCGCGCGGAACGGGCATCAACAGTCAGGCCGTGACGAACCACTTCCGGAAACGCGCTCTCGCCTTCGCAGCACTTTCGACGGGGCTGCTCGCCGCGGCACCGGCCGGCGGGG